>ENA-OSET01006017-OSET01006017.1-sediment-metagenome-genome-assembly--contig:-NODE-6017-length-10023-cov-38.544641_pt1 | contig 10023 bp, 7 predicted proteins | sample MGYA00237882_ERZ534229 | MGnify/ENA primary metagenome ERZ534229 (study PRJEB26408, sample SAMN06266212) | sediment metagenome | isolation source: Hudson Canyon methane seep mesocosm | place...
TCCACTTCTTTTTCAAATAAAGCATAGGCTTTAAGAAGTTGATTCATCGTATGGATACGCTCGCTTTTTATAGCAAAATCACGCATCAACACCTCTTTCTCATCCATTACATCCTCGCCAGCTTTAGACTTTTCTTCAAGCTTAGCTAGCTCTGTTCCTACATCAGGAAGAATATAGAAACTCTCTTCATCTACATTTGCAGAAATCAGATCTATACCTTTATCTGTAAGTTCGATGGAATTATTTTTCTCTTCAATCGTGAAATACAAGTCATCATCAATGATGTGCATTTCTTTCGACTGATCTTGCATATAATGATTCTCCGTTTTCTGAAGCAACAACTTTGTTCCTTCTTCTGCCAAGAATTTAATCATCGCATTATTCTTCGGAAGACCTCTAAAAGCTCTTAACAATTTCTTTCCAGCCTCTACACTATCTCCTTCAGCAAACAACTTTTTAGCTTCAGAAAGTTCTGAAGTTACCAATTTGCGCTGTGTATCGTAAAGTAATTGTATTTGAGGTTTTAGCTGATCGAATTCATGCTCATCACCTTTTGGTACAGGACCAGAAATAATTAATGGTGTACGTGCATCATCAATCAATACAGAATCTACCTCATCGACAATAGCATAATTGTGCTCGCGCTGAACTAAATCTTCTGGCGAACGCGCCATATTATCTCTCAGGTAATCGAAACCAAACTCATTGTTGGTACCAAAAGTAATATCACAACGGTATGCTTCTCTTCTAGAGTCTGAATTTGGCTGATGCTTATCGATACAATCAACACTTAAACCGTGGAATTGGTATAAAGGCCCCATCCATTCCGAATCACGTTTTGCTAAGTAATCATTTACCGTTACAACGTGTACACCATTTCCAGATAAAGCATTTAAGTATACGGGAAGCGTTGCCACTAAGGTTTTACCTTCACCCGTTTGCATCTCTGCAGCTTTACCACCATGTAAAACCGAACCACCGATAAGCTGCACATCGTAGTGCACCATATTCCAAGTTTGTTCTGCTCCCGAAGCTAACCATTGGTTAGACCAAATAGCTTGATCCCCCTCAATGGTTACAAAGTCAAATTCTGCTGCAAGATCTTTATCAAAATCCTGAGCTGTAACTTTCAATGCTTTATTTTCTGCTAAACGACGTGAAGTTTCTTTCACCACCGCAAAAGCTTCTGGCATAACCTCTAATAAAACTGTTTCCGATTTTTCATAAGCTTGTTTTTTAAGCTCATCTATCTTCTTGTACGAGGCCTCTTTTGCTGTAACTTCAACTTCATCTCTATCTAAAGCCGATTGAAGTTTTTCAATTTCTGCATCCTCTAAAGAGATTGCGTCTTTAATCTTCAATCGAAACTCAGCAGTTTTTGCTCTAAGTTCGTCGTCGCTTAAAGAAATAATTCCTGGTGACACCGCATTAACCTTATCGATAATAGGCTTTAAAACCTTTAAATCTCTATCGGCTTTACTACCAAAAATCTTCCCTAATATATTTTGTACTATGCTCATTTTCTGAATTTTTCAACGGATAACAAATGTAAATAAAAAGCCTCTACATCATACCTTATTTATGCATTTTATCATAGCAATTTCAAAGCCAAAACCCCAAGTATGCCAATGCGTCACTTTCACTTAAATATCAAATGATGATTTTGACTTTTTAGGTGAAACCCTGACAAAAATAGGAGGACTAAGAATGAATTTATAGCTCAAAAAAAATCCCTCGATTGCTCAAGGGATTTTTTTTAATATTCTTCTTCGTTCCAAAGAAAATCTTCTTCGGTGGGATAATCGGGCCAGATTTCTTCAATCGACTCGTAAGTATCTCCTTCGTCTTCTATAGCTTGCAAATTCTCTACTACTTCTAATGGTGCACCCGTACGGATTGAATAATCAATCAATTCGTCTTTGGTTGCCGGCCAAGGAGCGTCGCTCAAATAAGAGGCTAATTCCAGTGTCCAATACATAATTGTCTTGTTCTATTTTTTTGCAAATATAATTTATTTCATAAACTGAGCAAATCTTTCTCAGCAACACTCTTACGTTATTTTTCTGGCAGCCAAGGAATCTCTTTGGCATCAAGGATTTTAGTAAGAAAGCGGGAAAGTACAAAAAGATAATCAGACAATCGATTTAAATACTGAATTACTAGGGGATCAACCTCCACTTCTTCACCCAACTCTACACTTAATCGCTCTGCACGTCTACAAACACATCGAGAAATATGACAATACGAAACTGTGGGATGACCTCCTGGGAGCACAAAGGTTTTAATTGGCTCAAGTGTTTGCTCCATCGTATCAATTGCTTCTTCCAATGATTCAATATCTTCTTCAGAAATTTTTGGCAAACGTTTTTTTGCAGTCTCACTTTCGGTAGCTAACAAAGCACCGAGGGTAAACAAGCGATCTTGAATCCTAATCAACTGCGAAACTCTAACCTCATCAACACACAAATCGCGCAACAAACCGATATAAGAATTCAATTCATCTACAGTTCCATAGGCATGAATCCTTAGATCCCCCTTCGAAACTCGTTGACCTCCAAATAAAGAAGTCTTTCCCTTATCGCCTGTTTTTGTATATACTTTCATAACTACTTCGCTAGTTTCACAATATTCTCATTGGGTAAATCAGAATCAACTAAACCATCTCTTAAACGTAAAATACGATGAGAATGCGCTGCAACTTCTTCCTCGTGAGTAACAACAATTACGGTATTTCCCATTTGATGAATCTCTTTAAACAAATGCATTATATCTAAAGAAGTTTTGGAATCTAAATTTCCTGTAGGCTCATCTGCCAATATAATAGACGGGTTATTCACCAAAGCCCTAGCCACCGCTACACGTTGCCTTTGACCTCCAGACAATTGATTTGGACGGTGATCCATACGGTCACCCAAACCTACCTTTCCCAAAACTTCAGCAGCTTTTACATTTCGCTCTTCAGCACTATAACCCGCATACACTAAAGGTAATGCTACATTTTCTAAAGCTGTTAAACGAGGTAAAAGATTAAATGTCTGGAAAACAAATCCGATTTCTTTATTTCTAATCTCTGCTAAGTCATCATCTTTTAAGGAGCTTACATCTATACCATTCAAACTATAATCCCCTGCGGTAGGTGTATCTAAGCAACCTAAAAGATTCATCAAAGTGGATTTACCACTCCCTGAAGGTCCCATCATTGCCACATATTCATTCTTCTGAATTGACACATCTATTCCCTTCAATGCTCTTACAATCTCAGAACCTACAGTAAACTCTCGCTTTAAACTTTTTATGTTGATGATAGGATTAGACATATGGTGTGTATTAGGTATTAAAATTAACTATTATCGGTATCATCATACATACTATTTAGAGTTAGATACTAAATACTTACTACTAGATACTTTAACTCATTTTTACTACGAAATGTTGTTTGGCTTGATTTTTATCGAATAGCAATATACCAAATTGAAATAAATCTATGGAGATAGAAACCTCTTTTGAAGAGCAAAGTTTATTCCAAAACTCTTCTTTGACTTTATTTTGATGTGGATTTTGAATGATCACACATTCATAATCTTGAAATGAACTTATCAATTCTTCAGTTAATGTCTGACAATAAAACATTGTAGTAGGAATACACATTTGAATTAAGACGCCCTCACTAGCCAACACATTTTGTTCTTTTTTGGAATAATCACCTAAAGAATCAACAGAAAGACTTTTAAGACTTGAAGGGATAGATAATGCGAGTGCTACAGGGAAATTCGGTTCTTGAAGCAGAACAGAATCAGGCTTATAAAATGCTGTCCAACGATACAAAAAAAGTGCATGGCGCTCTGATATACCTTTTGAATAGGCAGAAAGTATCGCTCTAAATCGTTTGAAAAAGTAAAACTCTTTCTGCGTAGCAATCACTTCATTATAAAAATCAAACAAAAAAGGTGAATGTAAGCCGTGCGCATTTACAGCCGACCATCGATAACTTAAATAAGACTTAATTTTAAACAATACCTTTTGAATCATTTTCAAATCTTCAAATTACCGAATCATCAAATCAACTCTGCCAATTCCATCCAACGATTCGTTTTCGTAGCAATCTCATCGTCTAACTCTTTAATGCGTACTCCCAAGTCTTTCATCTTTTCAGCATCCAAATCTGGATTATTAAATTGCTCTCCAACAGCAATTTTTTCTTTCTCTAAGGTATCAATTACCGACTCAATCGTATCGTATTCCTTCTTCTCGTTATAAGTAAGCTTACGCTTTTCTGTAGCTCTTTCTTTAATGGGATCCTTAAGCTTTGGCTTATCAATTTTCAACTTACCATCAGCGGCTACATTTTCTCTGTAATCCGTATAATTTCCTGGGAAATCTTTCACCTGACCTTCCCCTTCAAAAACGAATAAATGATCTACTAATCTATCCATGAAATAACGGTCGTGAGACACGGTAATCATACAACCTTCAAACTCATCTAAAAAGTCTTCGAGAACTTTCAGGGTAATCAAATCTAAATCGTTGGTAGGCTCATCAAGAATTAAGAAATTTGGATTCATCATCAAGATAGTAAGCAAGTACAATCTCTTTTTCTCTCCACCACTTAGCACCGAAACGCGTTTCCATTGCGCATCTTTAGTAAACAGAAAACGCTCTAATAATTGTGAAGCCGTCATTTTACGACCCCCCGCCAAAGGAATGTACTCAGCAATATCGCGTACAATTTCTATTACGCGTTTGCTTTCGTCCATATTCATACCACTTTGGGTATAATACCCTATCACTACTGTATCGCCAATTACAATTTTACCTGCATCAATCGACTCTGAGCCTGTAAGCATATTCAATACAGTCGTCTTTCCTACACCATTCTTCCCAACAATACCAATACGATCCCTTTTCTTAAAAGTATAGGTAAACTGATCGAGAATTTTCAGATCGCCATAGGCTTTCGAAACTTTATGCAATTCTAAAATCTTAGAACCCAAACGCGTCATTTTCACTTCAAGCTGAACTTTTTCATTCTTGATTTTCTTCTTAGCAGATTTCTCTACATCGTAAAAACTATCAATACGCGCTTTAGATTTAGTACCACGAGCTTTTGGCTGTCTACGCATCCATTCGAGCTCTTTGGAATATAAATTCTTAGCCTTATCAATATTCGTCTGCATGATAGTCTGACGCTCATCCTTCTTCTCTAAATAGTAGGTGTAATTCCCTTTGTATCTAAATAGTTCGCCCTCTTCTAATTCTAGAATCTCGTTACAAATGGCATCTAAGAAATAACGGTCGTGAGTAACCATAAAGAGCGTTACTTGCTCTTTGGTAAGATACTCTTCCAACCATTCAATCATTGCTAAATCTAAGTGATTGGTAGGCTCATCGAGAATTAAAAAATCGGGTTGATCGATAAGAATTTTCGCTAGAGAAAGTCTTTTTTTCTGCCCCCCAGAAAGTACCGAGATTTCTTGTTTTAACTCATCGAGTTTTAACTTCGATAAAATCGTCTTCACCTTCACTTCGTAATCCCAAGCTTCCAACTGATCCATTTTGTCAAATGCATTTTGAAAAGCATCCGCATTTTCTGGATTCAATAGCGCAGCTTCGTACTCTTGTATTGCAGAAAGCATTGGGTTTTCAGATTCGTAAATGGCTTCAAAAATCGTTTTAGCATCTCCAAACTCTGACTCTTGCTGCAAGAAAGCCACCTTCAAACCTTTACGCCATACTACTTCTCCAGTATCAGCAGACTCCACTCCAGCTAAGGCTCTAAGAATGGTGGTTTTCCCAGTACCGTTCCTGGCAACTAAAGCAACCTTTTGCCCTTGATCTATACCAAAGAACAATCCTTTAAACAACGTCTGAATCCCGTAGGATTTGCCTAAATCTTGTACCGACAAATAATTCATATCACCCCTATAGCCCCTTCAAAGGAACAATCTTCCTGTTAACAATTATTTTTCAAATCATTTGTCACACTAAGTTTATCGAAGTGCTCAAATGACTTGTTTTATCCTTCGATAAGCTCAGGATGACAATTCACTTAATAATAGCAATTATTCTTAAGCAAGTAATTCCCAACATAGTCGGCAACACCTTCTTCTAATGTGTGAAAAGTTTTGTTGTATCCAATACTTTTTAGCTTCGACATATTTGCCTCAGTAAAGTATTGGTATTTATCGCGTATATCGGCTGGAGTATCCATAAAACTAATGTCTTCTTTAACATCCATTCCTTTAAAAGTAGCTTTGGCTAAATGGAGAAAAGCACGTGCTTTTCCAGTTCCTAAATTGTACAAACCAGAATCTTTGCGGTGATGTAAAAAGAAGTACAATACCTCTACCACATCTTTTACATAAACGAAATCGCGCAGTTGCATTCCATTTTCAAATTCTGGATTATGCGAACGGAACAATTTCATCGCTCCCGTTTTACCCACTTGCTTAAAAGTATGGTAAACCACCGATGCCATTCTGCTTTTGTGATATTCGTTAGGACCGTATACATTAAAGAACTTCATTCCAGCCCAAAAATAAGGTTGACGTTCTTGAGCTAATGCCCATTTATCAAAATCGTTTTTTGAATCTCCGTAAGGATTTAAAGGAGCTAATTTATCAACTACCTCATGAGAATCCTCGTAATCTTGCTCGCCTAAACCATAAGTTGCCGCGGAAGAAGCATATAATAATGGGATACCGTAATCGATACAGGCATTCCACATTTTCTTGGTATAATTTAGATTAAGCCTATCGAAAATATCTACATCAAATTCACTCGTATCGGTACGTGCACCGATATGAAAAATGAACTGAACTAGATTTTCATTTTCTTTCAACCAGTCAAAAAAGTCATCGCGATGGACTTTTGCCGTAAAGGTTTTCCCTTCTAGATTGGCATTTTTATCCTCTCTAGAAAAATCATCAACAACAATAATGTCTTTAAAATTCTCTTGGTTTAATTTCGAAACCATACAAGAACCAATAAATCCAGCTGCGCCTGTAACTACAATCATATCTTAATTCATCAAGTCAATTGCCTTTTCCGTTTCTTCGGTAGGCATCTGACATACTTTGTTTTCGCAGACAAATATACGTGTTTGTCCTTTGCTATAACGATTTTCTAAGAGTGGAAGTTTACTCTCTTTTGTAGCTCCACACAACATCTTATTTGGAATATAAGTACTGTGGATTTCCACCGATTTATCGGTAGCATCTTTCCCTACAATTGCTACTTCATAAAACGGATACACTTGATTAATTAACAAGTTCAACCAATTCGAATATCCCGCAGGATACGAATCCACTTTATCGATTACATTGTTCAGCATTTGAATTGCCTTTTCATTGTAATCTGCTCTATCGTAATGATGACTTAAAACGAATAAATTATTTGCCATTGTAGAATTTGAAGCAGGAATTACATTGTCATTCACTTCCATTTTACGGGCAATTAAAACAGGGTCTTCATCGGATGTAAAAAAGAACATTCCTGATTCATAATCGTAGAAATGTTCTACCGAATACGCCATTAATGCATCGGCTTCCTTCAACCATTTATCATCAAAAGTAGCTTCATATAATTTCAAGAAAGCATCGATTACGAAAGCGTAATCTTCAAGGTATCCGTTAATTGTAGAGCGACCTTCTTTGTAGGAATGATTTAAACCTCCATCTTTTCGCAATTGCTTTTTCAAGATGAAATTGGCATTATCTAAAGCCACATCTAAAAAGTGTTGTTCTCCAAAAGTCAGATAAGCATCTACGTAACCTTTCAGCATCAAGCCATTCCACGAAGTCAATGTTTTATCATCCAAACCTGGACGAATACGGGTATCGCGCTCCTTCATCAAAATATTTTCAGAAACTGCCATCTTAGCTTGTAATTCCTCTACCGAAAGATTGTGCTTTTTAGCTAGCGTAGCATCATCTTCTTCACGAAGAAGAATGTAATTTTCGTGTTCCCAATAGCCTTTTCGGTTTACATTATAATAGTCAGCAAACAATTCATATCCTTCACCTAAAAGAGGTTGTAACTCTTCTTTCTTCCAGATATAAAACTTCCCTTCTTCACCATCACTATCAGCATCTAATGCAGAATAAAAGGCAGATTCTTTAGATTGCAATTCACGCTCAATAAACTCCAGAGTCCCATATACGATCTTCTTATAGTCATCGTCTTTAAACTTCTGGTACGCCTCGCAGTACAAGCTCACTATTTGTCCATTATCATAAAGCATCTTTTCGAAGTGCGGTACTTTCCATAATTTATCGGTTGAATAACGTGTAATACCACCACCTAAATGATCGTAAATCCCACCGTAAGCAATCTTGTCGAGTGTTAACTTTACGTGATTCAGCGCCGCTTGATTATTACTTAAATGCGCATAACGCAATAAGAATTGATAGTTGTTAGGAATTGGAAACTTAGGTGATCTATCGGGTCCACCCTCTATATTATCGAAATGTTTTTCCCAAGAACTATAAACCTTAGACAGTTGAGTTTTATTAAACTGAGGCTCTTCAGTATTTAACTCCACCAACTCACTTTGCTTAATTCCTTGCGTTAATCGCTCTGCATACTCCACAGCTTTTGCAGGGTTTTTCTCATAAAAGTCTGCAATGGTATTTATTTGCTCAATCCACTTGTCTCTGCGGAAATAGGTTCCACCCCAAAGAGGTCTCCCGTCGGGTAAAACGATACAGTTAAGCGGCCAACCACCTCTACCCGTCATTAACTGAACGGCGTTCATATAAATCTGATCTACATCTGGGCGTTCTTCTCTATCGACTTTAACACACACATATCTGTTGTTCATCACCGCAGAAGCAGAATCGTCTTCGAAACTTTCGTGCTCCATTACGTGACACCAATGACAAGCAGAGTAACCCACACTAACAATCACCAATTTGTTCTCCTCCTTGGCTTTTGCAAAAGCTTCTTCTCCCCAAGGATACCAATCTACAGGGTTGTGCGCGTGCTGTAATAAATACGGCGAAGTTTCGTCTATGAGTCTATTGGTGTGTTTATGCTCCATATTATGATTGTCTTGTGATTGCACGCATGAACTCGACAAAGCCATGGCAAACAATACGGTCAAAAGTTTTTTCATTGGGTGTGATTTATAAGCTTAGCAAGATAGGAAATCGAATTGTAGACTTCAATTTTAATTTGAAGATTTGAGATGGGAGAAATATGAAAATTGCATTAATTAATCACACAAACAAATCCTTATTATTTAGCGTGATTAACTTCTTCTCCACCGAGAAATCATGCATATATTGTATGGCTGCTTTTCCTTTTTCACCCAAAGAAAGACTGTAATCATTCACATATAAATTAATGTGCTTTTGCATAACTTCCGCATCCATTTCTTGGGCATGCTCTTTTACAAAAGACAAACTCTCTGATGGGTTCTCAAAAGCAAACTCCAAACTCTGTCGAATGAGTCTCTGTACTTTTTCTTGCAGAGCTTTATCTAAATTTCTTTTAATGGCTATACCGCCTAGTGGTATGGCCATTCCTGTACTTTCCTCCCAGTGCTCACCCAAATCTTTTACTTTTTCAAAACCTCTATCGGCATAAGTGAAACGATTTTCGTGAATGATGAGGCCTGCAGAAACCTCTTTGCTTTTTATAGCAGATTCAATCTCTGAAAAGAGTAACTCTTTTTTGTTTTGCAATTCAGGAAAAGCATAATTCAACAGGAAGTTCGCTGTGGTGTATTTCCCTGGTATGGCAATTAAATCGTTTATGTTTGGATTCTCAGCTCCAGAATTCTTTATCAATAAAGGTCCACAGTTATTCCCTAGCGCAGAACCCGAATCCATCATTATATATTCCTCTAAAATATGAAGAAAAGCGTGATAACTAAGTTTGGTAATATCTAATTCACCACGAAAAGCCATTTGATTGAGTTCCTCTACATCTGCCATATGCACCTCAAACTCCAATCCTTCGGTATCAATTTTAGCGTGAATCAAAGCATCAAAAATAAAGGTATCGTTGGGGCAAGGAGAAAAA
>ENA-OSET01006018-OSET01006018.1-sediment-metagenome-genome-assembly--contig:-NODE-6018-length-10021-cov-19.473049_pt1 | contig 10021 bp, 7 predicted proteins | sample MGYA00237882_ERZ534229 | MGnify/ENA primary metagenome ERZ534229 (study PRJEB26408, sample SAMN06266212) | sediment metagenome | isolation source: Hudson Canyon methane seep mesocosm | place...
CTGTTGCAAGAGCAGGGTCTCTGCATCCCGGGTCTTATCGAGCAAGGTGGATTTTAAATCCAGCAAATCGGATGCGGATTCCGTCAGAGAGCGAGACAGCTGCTGCAAGGCGGAGTAGCGATCCATTTCCAGCGGATCAAAATCACCGACCTCAGCCATCTGTTCCTGACGGAAAGAAACTTGCGCTTCGGTTTCAATATCTAGTCGACGTAACTGTTCTTGCAAGCGGGAAATGGTAGAGTCCATTTCGTCAATGGCAAAGCCCAACTCACTGACCTGTTCTTCCATTCGGCCACGACTGATTGAGGTTTCACCCGCAAGGTTAACCAGATCTTCCAGCAGTTCAGCGGAAACCTTAACCACTTCCTGAGGCGCAGAACGGTGCGCGGTAATAGCGGCTTGTGGCGTTGTAACAGGGCCAGCGCTTGAGACTACTGCGGTAGAGGTAGTATCACCGACCGGGGCCGGAAGATCGGTATCGCGTGACTTAGGCGCTTCGAAAGGCAAAATATTTGCGCTTTGGGTCGATGGTGTTGCTTTACTTTCCTCAGCCGCCTCCTCAATAGACTCTGCTTCAATAACAAACTCATCACTTGAAGAGGTCTCTGGAATGTCTGCACTCTCATCAAGTTCAGGCATCGTCGCCATGGCTGCGTCAACATCAACGGCAGTGAGGTGCTCACCTGACTTTACTTGGTCGGTAATATTCAGCAAGCAATCCTGATACTGATGAATACGCTTAAAGAAGCCCTCATCAATAGGCACACCCTGTTCACGCTCAATCAGGTAACTTTCAAAATCGTGAGCGACTTCACCTAGTCCCATCAAGCCCGCAAGACGAGCGCCGCCTTTCAGGGTATGCAAAGTACGTTTTAGCTCTTCAACGCTCTCAGTGTTGCTCCAGTCGCTCTGCCAGTTATGAATAGACTGATCAATCTCATCCAAGAGCTCATCGGCCTCTTCAGAGAAGATCTCCAATATCTCGGGATCGATATCACTTTCGTCATCAACAACTTCAACCCTGGGGGTTTCGTCTGTTGTCGAGATGCTCTTACCGGCAGACGCCTCTTGTTTCCGTTGAAACTCGGCTTCGATACGTGCCTGTGCTTCAGCGTCTAAGGTAGCTTGTAATTCTGCCTCGGCCTTTGCTTTCACTTCCGCAAGCTCTTGAGCTTCGAGTGCAGCCTTAGCGTCTGATTCTGCCAGCGCTAAGGCCTCAGCAGCCGCAAGTGCCAATGCTTCGGACTCAGCTTCAGCAACTGCCAAAGCCTCTGCCTCTGCCTCTGCCTCTGCCTCTGCATCATAGACACTAGAATTACTTGCTGTTATATATACGGGGACAATAATATCTAGATAGTTTTGTTTATTATCGGGATCAATATAAGGGGTAAGGTGAGGAGTTCTAGGTAAGCCAAGTGTATTAGACTGACTTAATAGTGGTGTTCGTAGTCCATCTTGGTATAAATGTTGATAAAGAATATTAATCTCTTTATTATAAACAGCAACATAAGCGACATTTTGTGCTTTTTGGAGACCTTGTGTTACTTGCTTTAGAATTACCTCATTTTCTGTATAAACGCCATATTCAATATTTTCAGCCAACATTTGTGCCAATGCTTTTCCATGTTGTTTAAAGTCTTTTAATGCATCTTCTTGGTGGTGCCAGATAATAAAACCACCCGTACCGGAAGCGGTTAATAGAATTAAAAAAATGGAAAGCAGGTTGAATTTATTTGAAATTTTGAATAGCGACATTATTCAAATACCCTTTTGGCTTTAAGGAATAATGATTCAGATAAAGGTATCTTCATTCTTTCCATAATGGTTTTATTGATAACATAATGAACTTGTTCAGGAAATGCAACAGGGACCTGTTTAATTGACCTGCCGTTAATCAGGGAAGTCGCTTGGTCAGCGCATTGTTGACCAATATCAGCATAATCCCAACTTAAAGCATAGAGTGCGCCTGATTTTACCCAATTATCCGTTAAGCCAATCATGGGGATTCTATTCCTAAAAGAAGCTAAAAGAACGGCTTTGGCTGTTTTTGGAGACATGGCAACACGATCTGGAATGGCTAGCAACACTTGCACGTTCTTTTTTAATTGCTCTAATGCGTATGGTAACTGTTTAGCAGTATCAACGGGTATCGCAGTTATATTTAATCCCATTTTAGTAGCAATTTTTGTTGCATTATTAATGGTGCTTAAGTTTTCTTTTTGATTGTAAAGTATGGCAATTTGATTAAAATCAGGAAGAGTCTTTTTTAGCCACTTCAATTGTGTACTCAGAGGGTAGGCAAGAATAACCCCTGTGATATTTGATGCCTGTTGAAAAAAACTCGACTTTACAACCATGGTAGTGACAATAGGAATGCTGTTGGTTGAATGCATAGCCACTTTTGTGGAAGCAACGCCTAAGGCAAAAATTAGCTTAGGTTGAGTGGTTTTGATTTCTGAAGCAATAAACTCCAGCTTATTATCTATTTTTGACAAATAGTGAACTTTAAAATCAGCCGTATTTAATGTGGCTTTAAAGCTATTAATAACTTGCTGGTAGGCAGCTGCTTTAGAGTTTGCAATAATTAATATCTTTGCTGAATTATTGGCAAACGCATTTATTCCCCACGCTGGTATGAGTAGCAGTAAAAAAACAAAACAAAGGGTTCGCAAGTTATGACTCATTTAAAAACTTAAGCCAGCTTTAATTCTGAATGTTAAGCCTTCTTGTTCAATACCATTTTGGGTGTGTTCTTCTGAACCTGGGTCAAAATATTTTTCATCAAATACGTTATAAACACTGGCAGAAAGATCTAACCCTTCAATTAGTGTGTTTTTACTAAACAAAGTTAAGTTGGTAACAACATAATCTCCTACATTGCCGCCTAGAGTTGTTTTTCTGTTACTCATATATTGGGTTTCAATACCTGCAAAAAATGTATTCGACCATAGTGGAGCAATCAGGTTAATCTTGACCATATGTTCAGGTGAATTAGTCAGGCGAGTGTTGGTTGTTTTACTTTTTGTTTCTTGCCATGAATAGCTAATACGCCCCTGGTAGCCACTCTCCCATTTTCCTTCAATTTGAACTTCAGTCCCGTAGGACTTAACTTTTCCTGTATTTTGATTTTGTAGCAGACCATCGTCTCGGGTGACTAAAGAAAGAATGTCGTCAATACTGGTATAGAAGAAATTTAATTCTGTTCGTAAATTTTGATTTAAATACTGTTCAAAAACTAGTTCTAGAGTCTCTAGCTCTTCAGCTTGCAAATTTTCACTAGGGGCCGTTGTATTATTTAAATCATGATAATCCAATTCGTATGCATTAGGCGCTCTGAAAGCGCGTCCATATAATAGTTTTATTGCTGTTTTATCGAAAGGTTTATAAATCAAAGCGCCTCGTGGATTAAGTGTTTCACCAAAGGTGCTGTAACTGTCAAAACGTATCCCCGCATTTAAGGTTAAGGTATCAGTAATGCTGTATTCATCCTGAAGAAAAACAGCCCATCGATAGGATGTTTCATTAGAATTGACATAGATGTCAGTATCATAATTAGTTTGGAGTTGTTCAAAGTTATCTTTGAATTCAGCCCCTAAAGTGACACGGTGATCTGTCCAAAGTGTTTTGCTTAACTCAAGCTCTGCTAACCAAGATTGGCCTTTTGTATAGTCCTTATTAATAGTGACTGGAGGGTAGTCATAAGGATAGTCACCCGTGTAGCGATAATAGTTATAACCTAGTCGAGACACTACATTGAGTTGATTATCAAAAGTATGATCGTATTTTAAATCAAGATAAGCAATTCGTTCGTTGGTTGAAGAGGCGGGGTGATTGAATAGAGTGTCATAAGAGGCGGTAGGTAGATCCTTATCACTATATACATAGGATCCTTGTAAGGTAAAATCTTTATATGAGATTGTTGCTAAAAGGTTTTTCGTTTGTTCTTCATCATTATTTTCATAGATTCCATTGTTTGTAGCTGGGGAATCAAATTCTTTGGAATAAAACCGATCATCGCCTTGGCTGTCATAAAAACTACCCGATAAAAAAACTTCCAAGTCATTTTTAAAACGGTTTCCATAACTTACTCGTGTTTTATAACTGTCGTTACTACCATAAGAGCTTGTAATATTTGTGCCTTCTAAATCTCGCCCCCTCTTGGTGATAACATTGATAACACCAAAAAAAGCACTGGTACCATATAACGAAGAGCTAGGGCCACGCACCACTTCGAGTCGTTCTATATTATCTATATCAACAGGGAAAGTTCCAGCACTGCCAAAGGATTGATAAATATTGTCGTTAGACCTATGTCCATCAATCAACAATAATAGTCGGGTATTATAGTCAGAAGGTAATCCAAAACCACGAGCTCCAACATAGCCAAAATTCCTGTCACTGGTAGCATAAAATCCTTTTAAGCTAGAAATAATTTCACTAAAGGTACGATAGCCATATTTTTGTATTTCATCCGCAGTCACAATACTGATGGAAGCAGGTGCTTTGCTGACCTTTTGCTCGTATTTGGATGCACTATAAACAGAGGGGATTTCCTGAAATAGCATCTCATCATCTTCAGATAACAAGTCCGTTTCAGAAAAGACATCCTGAGCATAAGTTGGCGTAATTGATAATGTAATCAATAGACTGAATAAAGCTGCCAGAAATAAAACGGATTTGCATTGTGACATATTGTTCTCTTTTTTTGCGATGCAAGCGGGGGCGTGGGCTAGCAGAGTTTTCTAACTATAATTTGAGTATACCCTAAACTACCGGAAGAAAAAAAGATAAGACTAAAGAAAAAAACAGAAAACAGAAAACAGAAAACAGAAAACAGAAAACAGAAAACAGAAAACAGAAAACAGAAAACAGAAAACAGAAACTTTATGCTGGAATGGGGTTGTTACGATGTTAATTAGCCTACAAAAATTATAAAAGTTTTGGGAAAAACAGCGTTGAAAAACTTCCACCAAAGATTGTTTAAAACTCGACATTTTGTCGGAGAATTTTGGAGTGTTAACTATGGTGATATTGCCGAAGTCAGAAGATGCCATCTTGTCAGTGGAGAGAGTATTAAATGTAGGCAAGCTTCTTTGGCAGATGTATTAAAGTTGACTGAATGACCATGCTTTTGGTTATCTATTAGACTATTCATAATAACAGCATATAAAATTACTTAACGGTAATATTAATAGAGAAATTGATCTGTTGTTTGCTATAATATTACTTATCAGTAATATTTAATGCAATAACCATGAGTGAAGAAGAAAAAATACCATACGGTAAGATTGAGAGTGTTTCAGAAATGGGAAAAATGGTACGCCAACATCGAAAATCTCAGAAAGTCCGTATCGAAGATCTGTCCGACATGGCAATGATGAGTGCTAGATTAATTGGTGAGTTTGAACGCGGTAAAGAAACGTGTCAGGTGGGCAAGGTATTACAAATTCTTAAATTTTTAGGACTAGAAATTCGCATAGTTCCCCGAGGGTCTAAATGATTGAAGATGAGTTAAACGTTTGGTACGAAGGTGAAATTGTTGGTTATTTATGGAGAAATAGTCAAGGCACCATGTCATTCAAATACGATGAAAGCTGGAATGAATTTCCGCTATCAATTAGCTTGCCTTTAAATAAAATACCTGACAGCTTAATTGCTCATCGTTTTTTCGCGAATCTTTTACCTGAAGGGGCGGCAAGAGACAGGCTTTGTATAAGATTCAGATGCCCTGATACTGACTTTGACCTACTAAGAGAAATAGGCAGTGAGTGCGCAGGTGCCATCTCTATTTTACCGATTGAAAAAGAACCCGACCTTAACCAAAGCTATAAAAAACTGGATAACGAAGTTCTTGCTAAAATAATAGAAACTAGAGGTGCTGCACTAAATATTGAAGATAAACCAAGGCTTTCATTAGCAGGCGCACAAGATAAAATTACGGTACATATTAAAAAAGAGGATGAGATTTTCTTTCCTGTTAATCAAACACCATCAACGCACATCCTAAAATTTGAAGTCAGGGACTTTAAAAATGTGCCACTTTATGAGGTGTACACAACACAGCTGGCAAAGGCGGTTGGATTAAATACCATTGATATAGAGTTGAACTTTTTAAATGATTCCAGTTACACAATATCCAAGAGATATGACAGGATTATAGGTGATAAAGTAAGTAGAATTCACCAAGAAGATTTTTGTCAGGCATTGGGCCTAAAAGAAAAATATCAGCGCTTAGACACGCCTAATTTCGCCCAATGCTATCAATTAATCATAGAAAAATCGACTAATCCTTTAATCGATGCTGAGCAGTTAATAAAGTGGCAAATATTCAATTTAATATCGGGTAATTCAGATGCACATATTAAGAATATCTCATTCCTTTATAGAGGTTCTCACACACGGTTAGCACCTTTTTATGACCTTGTTTGCACTAGAGCAATTGAGTATCTTGATGAAACATTGGCATTAGCAATAGGCAATCAGAAAAACCCTAAGCAAGTCACTAATAAAGACCTATTAGAGATGGCGGCACAGTGCAACGTACGCCCCAAACGAATATTCGATATTGTTCATCAGATGATAATCGACATCGAGAATAATAAAGATAAGGTGCGAAATGAACTCGAAAAAAAACATGGTAAAAAACCTCCATTACAACGAGTTGAACGAATCATTAAACAGCAAATAAAATTACTTAAACGAATTTAAATTTGAAAAAAAATCAATATCCGATAATTTTATAAAGTTACAAAAATACTAGGAGATTGCCCATGAGTGAATACGGCAGAGCCTTGGGTGGTAGGCGCATTGAAGTATGGTGATTTGGTTCAGCTGATGTTAATTGGTAATAAAGCTATCATTGTTTTTGGCTATGTCACCGTTAAGTGTGTTTTTTTTAAATGCATGAATATCTCTTAAGCCCTCTCTTGCTGGAGAGGGTTGGGTGAGGAGGAATTAAACAATTCTCTTTTGCAAAATGCTTCTTTCTTTATTTCTAAAGACAAGATAAATAAGGAAAAAAGAATTTATTTTAACATCTCCTCACCCAACCCTCCCCAGCAAGGGAGGGCTTTAAGAGCTCGCACTACTTCTACCTGCTAGAGTAGCAATGACAGGCTAAGAGCACTTATCAGTCCTTTTTTAAAGCACCGATCATATCTTTCAACACTTAACGGTGACATAGCGTTGTTTTTTAATAAACGATGCAAATTTAACTTTTTGAAACAGAAGAAACCGTTCCAAAAAGGAAATGGCGGATTAGTGTGAAGCAAGCAGATTAATGATTTGTTGGTTGTCGATGCTTCAAAAAATAACTAATAAGGAAGTAAATGACCGCTCCAATAGCTCCAGCAACAGCACAAAGAATGTGTAAGGTATCAATAGCAACTAAACCGAGTAGGTGGTTTGTAAATTGAGCAGGGTAAAAGGGTTGTAAGTCAGCATGCATAATACTATCCAGTAGAATATGACTATACGTTCCAATAAAGGCGCTGCTGATAGCCACCTTCCATGAGATAGATTCATTAACTATCAAAATGCTATCGCTATCCGCAGACAAATGGCGATTCCACCAGTTTAAGAAAAACTGACAGACGGGTTTTCCTAATACAAAACTAATAATGGCAATGACGGTTGCACCGAGATATGTGTGGCTTATACCATGTAACTCAATATCTGCACCCAGCATTGCAAACAAAGGTTGCAGGTCTATTAGTATTTGAGAGAAAGCAAAGATGGTAATGCTGAATTTCTCACGAAAAACGCTTTTAATAATTGCGGCAGGTCCAACATGAAAAGGTGTTACAGGCATAATAACTCCACAAAAATTAAATCACTGTTTTTGAAAAAACTAACAGACGGTTATTGGAAGGCATTTCAAAGTCATTGCTGATTAATAGACCTGCCTTGCTAGCCAAATTCTCAATGACTTCAAAATCACGAATGCCACTTTCAGGATCACGTGCTTTTAACCACTGATCAAACTGAGCATTGCTAGCGCTAGTATAATCTCCATGATAGTTAAAGGGCCCGTATATACAAACTGTTGCAGTATCGGTTAAATATTTTTCTAAGCCAGTAAACAGAGATTCGACTTCATGACTATGCATGATGTGCAAAGTATTGGCTGTAAATAAGGCATCAATAGCCTGACAGGGCCAGTCTTGGTCAGTTACATTTAAAGTTAAACTTTTTGGTAGCTTAGCTGATTCTGATTCTTCAATCCAACGGTTAATACCGCAAATATTTTCTTCTCTATCCGTTGTTTGCCAAATTAAATGAGGCAGACTTTCAGCAAAAAAACAGCCATGTTGTCCAGTACCACTACCAATTTCCCAAACCGTTTGAGGTGAATGAAAAATAGTCTGTAATCGCTGTAGAATAGGTTGTTTATTGTTCTCGCAAGATTGTGAAAAGGGTTTGTTCATGGTGATTAAGCATATCAATAGTATGACAGAGGTTAATGCTAACTGCTGGAACGCGCTAATTCAATCAAAAGATCCTTTTGTGCGTCATGAGTTTTTATTGGCTCTGGAACAAAGTGGATCTGTTTGTGCAAAAACAGGTTGGCAGGCACATCATATACTGGTTTTTGAACAACAGGCGCTGATTGCTGCGATGCCGCTTTATTTAAAAACCCACTCTTGGGGAGAGTATGTTTTTGATCAGCAATGGGCGGATGCTTATATGCAATCAGGTATGGATTATTACCCTAAATGGGTCAATGCAGTTCCTTTTACACCCTGCCAAGGTCAACGGTTTTTAATTAAACACGATGGTGAAGAGAACACCATTATTCAATCCTGTATGGATTATATTACCCAGATTTCAGAAAATAATAATATCTCCAGCCTGCATGTTTTATTTCCAAACTTTCAGCAGACTGAATTACTCACACAGCAAATGATGATGAGGGTAGGGGTGCAGTTTCATTGGTTTAATCAAGGCTATGTGGATTTTAATGACTATCTACAGTGCTTCACCTCAAGACAACGAAAAAAAATCAATAAAGAACGGCGGAGTGTAAAAGAGCAAGGTATTCAATTTCAGCGGCTTTCAGGTGTCGATATTTCAGAACAACAATGGCAGGCGTTCTTTATGTTTTATGAAATGACCTACCATAAACGCGGCCAGTCAGCCTATTTGAATGTTGACTTCTTTAAACGGCTGGCTGAAACGATGCCTGAGCAGATAATGATCATCTTTGCTATTAAAGAAAATGCTTATGTTGGTGCCGCATTAAGTTTTATCGGGGAAGAAACTTTGTATGGTCGTTATTGGGGATGCTATCAAGAATTTAACAACTTACATTTTGAAACCTGTTATTACCAAGGGCTTGAATATTGTATTGAACAGCAATTAAAACGATTCGATTCAGGTGCGCAAGGCGAGCATAAAATAGCCAGAGGTTTTGAACCCGTTACAACCTACTCAGCACATTGGATTCTTAATAGCCATTTTTCACAATTGATTGCGAATTTTTTGGAACGTGAGAAAGTGTTAATAGATCAATACAAGCAAGACTGCTCCCAGCAGTTGCCGTTCAAACAAAATCATAACACTTAATCAATGACTGCTATTTTTTGACAGAAGCTAATCGCTTATTGGTTATAATTCCCCGTTAAAGATAGTTACCAAGAGAAAATACCCGTTGGCCAGTAGAACACAAACCACCTATGAACTTTACCTTTGTGAAAAACCCTCACAAGGTCGCGATATTGCCCGCATTCTTGGAGCCAATCAACGTAACGATGGTTATTTGCAAGGCGATAAACTCATCGTCAGCTGGTGCATCGGCCATTTGTTGGAAATGATTCCACCCGATGAATATGATCCTAAATACAAACGCTGGTCATTAGCCCATTTACCCATCTTGCCGCAAGACTGGAAAATGGCACCAAAAAAGTCCACCAGCAAACAATTAACGGTATTAAAAAATCTGTTAAAGCGTTGTCACAGTGTGGTGATCGCAACCGATGCGGATCGTGAAGGCGAAACTATCGCTAGAGAGGTGTTGGATTAT
>ENA-OSET01006019-OSET01006019.1-sediment-metagenome-genome-assembly--contig:-NODE-6019-length-10021-cov-15.800784_pt1 | contig 10021 bp, 6 predicted proteins | sample MGYA00237882_ERZ534229 | MGnify/ENA primary metagenome ERZ534229 (study PRJEB26408, sample SAMN06266212) | sediment metagenome | isolation source: Hudson Canyon methane seep mesocosm | place...
ATATGACTAAACTGATCATCTAGAACGTGATCAATGGAGTCATATATTGCCTGCGCCCGCCCCTCGATAACCAAGCGCTTTGATAAGCACTCTTCATCTAATCTAGCCGCATTTAACACATCAAACACCGATATTTTATCTAGAGGTCTTGCGGGCACCAACGAATCCCCTTTCTCTCCTACTAAAAGCAATAAAGAGTTGCTTAATAGTTTATCTGTTACGTCTCTCGTTAAAATAGCAGGAACCATTAATTTGGCATCCAGCTCACTCTGTGTGATAGGCTTTTCAGCGCGATCATAACGCTCAGCAGCATCCAGCATAATCGCCATAGCAAGCTTCTCTGAGATCTCCGCCGATGACTTAACATCATAGCTCCGTGTAATGTGGTTAAAATTCTGATCATAGTAGGCAATACTTGAGCCTAGCAGGAGTATAAGCCAGCAAACATACAACCAAATCAATAACACAATACCTACTGCAAACCCTGAATAAATCGCCTCATACTTAGCTGAACTAACCACAAACGAAGCAAATAACACTCCTGTCATCTGCCATACAGTGCCACCTACCGCAGCACCCAACAAAGCACTTCGAAAACGAACTTTAGTATTGGGCATGAAAATATAAACAAAGGTAAATGCAGCAATAATCAAAACAAAAGGCATTAACTTGCTTAACAAAGCAATAAGAACCCCAAAAGGCTCTATCAACATCACCTCATGAACTACTGATGAGCTCATGATAGTGGCTGTCATCCCTATTGCAGATACTACCAGCAACGGGCCAACCATTATTACGCTTAAGTAATTGGTAAACCTCTGACTAAAAGAACGAGGCTCCGGAGCCCGCCATACATAATTAAATGACCGTTCAATTTTCTGAACCAATGATATCGCCGTATAAACCAACAAGGCCAAACCTACTGAGCCTAGTACGCCAACCTTAATATTATCCACAAAGCCCAGCATATTATCGGCTATCTCAATACCATGCTGCCCCATAGGTTCAAAGAAGTTATATAATAATGGCGTTAAGCGATTATGCCCCCCCATTGCTTTCACCACAGAAAAGCTCAAGGCTAGCATTGGCACAACAGACAACAGCGTTGTATACACCAAGCTCATCGCATGCAAGGTTAAATTACCACTCAGCACATCTCTAATAACAGCAAATAAAATTCGAGCAATACGCTGGAGCCACAAGGCTACGCCTGACAACTCCTTTTGCGTTGAAAATAACCATTGCTCTGCTGCGTCAACCTTGTTCTTCCAATCCACCTGTCACCCACCACTTATTACTTGTCACTGCCTTCATTCTTAAGGTATTCATTAATAAAACCAAGTACCTTACTCAAGTGATCTACCACCCACGGAAACCACTCCATAGCTTCTATCTGTTGTTTGGCTTCTAATTTTTCTTCCAGGGCACTAGCCAACGACCGAAGCTTCTCTGCTGAAATATTAGCAGCACTCCCTTTTAGAGAATGAGCCAGACGATACATCGTCTCCTCATCCGATGCTTCACGAGCATCCATAAACTGATTTTCAAAGTCCCTGAAACCCTCTTCAAAGCTTTTAAAAATGCGAGGAATAACCGCTGGGATCGCTTTAAAGCGATTCTCTAAATCTGACATCGAAACTAAAGTATCACCCAGCCCTTCATCGTCCCCTACCCCCTCTTTAGCATCTACCTTTCCAACATCGACTGCAGTCACATCCTCAATACCACTAGGGGAACGACCTGTTATCTTCTGATGCTCTCTCACCCAGCGAGAGAGCACTTTAAATAGCCTCTCACTCTCTATTGGCTTGGTTAAAAAGTCGCTCATACCAATAGCCAGGCAATGCTTCTCCTCTTCGGTTGTTGCATTAGCTGTTAGTGCAATTATTGGCAGCTGATCCCCATACTTTTCCCTAATGGCTCTGGTTGCGCCGTAACCATCCATCACAGGCATATGAACATCCATTAAGATCGCATCATAAAGAACAGATTTATCTTCCAATCTGGTTAAGGCTTGCTCGCCATTATCTGCAACCCGCACAACAGCCCCTTCCGACTCCAGCATTTCACGGGCAACTAACTGGTTAACCTGATTATCCTCTACAACCAAGATGCAAGCTCCCTTTAGGTTATTTTCATAACGGTCTAAGTCACGGTCTTGCCCACCCGATGCCGATTGCAACATTACGGCATCAATCAACGAATTAATAGCCCGCCGCTTCAAAATAGGCTTTGTTAAAAATGTGTCAATATGCGAGTTCTCTACACCCGCATCAATATCATCTCGCTGCTTTATTGATAGGATAGGAACCAACCGAAAAGCCGACGATACTGAAGACATATCCATTTGCTCAATAAACTCTGATAAGCTTGCTCTTACACTCTCAATGTCAACATACACAACCACAGAAGACATTGAGTCAACCGCATTACGAACAAGTAACCTAAGATGAGCAATCGCCTCCATACCCGACTTTATTCGCGCTATAGGAAGACCGAACTGGCTAAGAATTAAATATAATTCATCACAAGAGCGACTATCTCCCACAATAATGACATTAGGAATTTCACCTTTAAGTGCCTTAATTGGACTGTCAGACACTTTATCAGCCCCATTAACAACAAAAAATTCAGCAGTAAAAGAAAACTCGCTACCCCTGCCTTCTTTGCTTTTTACACTAATCTCCCCATTCATAAGCTCAACAAGCCGTTTAGATATTGCTAAGCCTAAACCTGTACCGCCAAATTTACGTGTTGTTGATCCATCAGCCTGGGTAAATGAATCAAACAAGGTTAATAGGGCATCATCAGCAATGCCGACCCCTGTATCAGCGACAATCCCCTTTATGGTCACTTTCTCACTCTGATGAGAAACCAATTCCAGAGTGACAACAACCTCCCCTGTTTCGGTAAATTTAATCGCATTGCTTATCAGATTAATTAACACCTGACTAAAGCGCATAGCATCGCCACGGAGCTGATCAGGGATATCAGGCGAAACCTTAATAATAATATCCAACCCTTTATTGCAAGCAACAAAAGACTCTACATCGGCGACCCTTTCAATAGCCTCACTTAAGGAGAACTCAACACTCTCCAATTCTAATTTCTCGGCTTCTATTTTAGAAAAATCAAGAATATCGTTAATAATGGCTAATAAAATATCTGCTGAATTTCTAATTCGTTGAAGGTAGCCCGCTTGCTTTACATCTAAGCGCGTTCGGCTCATCATTTCCGATAAGCCTTGTATCGCATTCATTGGTGTTCTTATTTCATGGCTCATATTTGCCAGAAATTCACTTTTAGCTCTCGCTGTGCACTCTGCTATATCACGGGCTTCTTCCGCCTCTAATCTAGCATCTTCCAGAACAATATTCTTATCTAAAAGTGCCTGTTCAGCCTTATCCATCCCTATTATATTTTTGTTATATTCCTTAATCAGTGTGCCCAACTCATCTTTTGACATCCACTCAACTAACTCTCTCTTCCCTGTATCTTGATAAGATTGAATAGAAGCCCTTACCATCTGCAACGGTTTTAATACGGTAGATTTTAAAGCCACCGTAAAACCCACCAAAAAGATAATCACATAGAACACAAACAATATAAGCTCATTAAACAATGATTTGACTAACGAATCACTTACCTTACTAAGATCTAATTTGGCTTCCAATAAGCCAACATTAACGATCTCCCCTTCATAGTCATAACTCACACCAATACTTATAGATTCAGTCTCATCAACCGCATCATACGTAGCTGAGTTGCAGTCACCTACAATAGTAGAGCGCCTTATTTCTTTACTATGGCTTTCATATTCATCTAGCTTAGCGCATGTAATGTAAGTGGATTCGTTGAGAGTGTGAACAAGTGACTCAACGGTTTGTCGATCAAACTGCCAAACAGGGATCGACAACTGTATCGCCAATAAATGAACTTCATTTCTTACTTCACCCAGTTGACGTCCCCTTAATTCATCCGCTTTAAGGTAGACATAAGCAATATTTGCAAAAATCAAAAGCAACAATAAAGGAAGTGCAGCTGCCAACATAAATTTTGCCAACAATGACGAATATAATGGGGGGGTCATCCGTTAAGTACCTGTTGTTATGAACCTGTTGTTATGAACCTATAGTTATGAACCTATAGTTAAAAACCTATAGCTAGCCACCCTATTAGCATAGAAATCAATAGTCATTTTTGCAAAGCGCTGCTTTAAAAAAACAACGCCACACGTGAGTGCACTTTACCCTATCAGGAACTAAGCAAGCACATTTCTGTCCAATACTAAAAATATCGACTAACCTTACAATAAGCATATTTAATCTTATTATCACCACAAAACCAGTGATCATTGAGGGTTCCGACGTGCTGGTTTACGTGCGGGTTTAGGTACTGATTCAAGTACTATTCCAAGCTTTATGCCAGGGGGTTTTATGAGTATTTTCAACCACTTCCAGTCGAGATACGAGTCAACTCAACAGGAAGAATACACTCTCGAAGAATATCTAAAAATATGTAAAGATGACCCGTCAGCCTACGCCACAGCAGCAGAAAGAATACTGCTATCCATCGGAGAGCCTGAATTCATAGATACCTCTAAAGACCCCAGATTCAGCCGTATTTTTTCTAATAAAATTATCAAACGATATCAGGAGTTTGATGATTTCTTCGGCATGGAAGAATGTGTAGAACAAATAGTATCGTTTTTTAAACATGCAGCCCAAGGCTTAGAAGAGAAAAAACAAATCTTATACTTGCTAGGCCCCGTAGGTGGTGGTAAATCATCTCTGGCTGAAAAACTTAAAAGCCTGATGCAAAAAGTACCTTTTTACGCAATCAAAGGTTCCCCTGTTCAAGAGTCTCCCTTAGCTCTGTTTGACGCCAAAGAAGATGGTTCTATTTTGGAGGATGAGTACGGAATCCCCCGCCGCTACCTTCATTCCATTATGTCACCCTGGGCAGTAAAGCGTTTACACGAATACAATGGTGACATCAGCCAGTTTCGAGTGGTAAAACTATGGCCTTCTATTCTTGATCAAGTGGCTATTTCTAAAACCGAACCTGGCGATGAAAATAACCAGGATATTTCATCCCTAGTCGGTAAAGTAAACATACGCATGCTGGAAGAATACCCTCAGGATGATCCGGATGCCTACAGCTTCAGCGGTGGCTTATGCAGGGCTAATCAGGGAATGCTGGAATTTGTAGAGATGTTCAAGGCACCTATCAAAGTGCTTCACCCCTTATTAACCGCCACACAAGAAGGTAATTACAACACAACAGAAGGGATGAGCTCTGTCCCCTTTGAGGGAATTATTCTCGCTCACTCCAATGAGTCAGAGTGGCAGACATTTAGAAATAATAAAAACAATGAAGCCTTTCTTGATCGCATTTACATTGTCAAAGTACCTTACTGCCTGCGCATTACCGAAGAGACGAAAATCTACGATAAATTGCTCAAAAACAGCTCGTTATCAAATGCTCACTGTGCACCCGACACCCTAAGTATGCTCAGTCAATTTTCAGTTTTATCAAGACTCAATGAGCCTGAAAACTCTACTGTTTTCTCCAAAATGAAAGTCTATGATGGCCAAAACATCAAAGATACCGACCCTAAGGCAAAATCTATTCAGGAATATAAGGATTCTGCTGGGGTCAACGAGGGCATGGAAGGGCTTTCTACCCGCTTTGCTTTCAAGATTCTATCGAAAGTATTTAACTTTGATACCACTGAAATAGCAGCCAATCCAGTGCACCTTTTGTATGTACTTGAGAAACAGATTGAGCAAGAGCAGTTCCCTACTGAAATTGCTGAGCGCTACTTACGATATATTAAAGAGTATTTAGCACCTCAGTATGTTGAGTTTATTGGCAAAGAAATTCAAACCGCCTACCTCGAATCTTATTCAGAGTATGGCCAGAATATTTTTGATCGTTACGTTACCTATGCAGACTTCTGGATTCAGGATCAGGAATATCGAGACCCGGAAACCGGCGAAATTCTTAACCGCTCAGCCATTAACGAAGAACTGGAGAAAATTGAGAAGCCTGCAGGCATAAGTAACCCCAAAGATTTCAGAAATGAGATTGTAAACTTTGTACTTAGAGCAAGAGCAAACAATGCCGGTAATAATCCATCATGGCTAAGTTATGAAAAACTAAGAACCGTGATTGAGAAGAAAATGTTCTCTAACACAGAAGACCTGCTACCGGTTATATCATTCAATGCCAAAGCCTCTAACGAAGATAAAACCAAGCACGAAGAGTTTGTTGATCGAATGATTGACCGAGGCTATACCGAGAAGCAAGTCAGGCTCCTGGCAGAGTGGTATCTGAGAGTTCGTAAATCTCAGTAATCTAGAAATACAGTAGCCGGAGAGCTATTAACCGGAGGTATAGTATGGGCGCAACCCATGTTATTGATCGTCGCCTGAACGGTAAAAATAAGAGTGCGGTTAATCGTGAGCGCTTTCTTAAACGTTATCGTCAACATATTAAAAAAGCCGTTTCAGACGCCATTGATAAGCGCAGTATTACCGATATAGAGCGTGGAGAAAGCGTTAGCATTCCGACCAAAGATATCGCAGAGCCGACCTTTCGCCACGGTAAAGGTGGCAAACGCGAAGATATTCATCCGGGCAACAAAGAATTCATAACGGGTGATGTTTTACCCAAACCTCCATCTGGGGCAGGCTCAGGGGGCGGGCAAGGTGAAGCCAGTGACTCTGGCGAAGGGATGGATGAATTTGTATTTAATATATCCCAGGAAGAGTTTCTGGACTTCATGTTCGAAGACCTAGAGCTCCCAAACCTAATCAAGAAACAATTAAAAGATACCATCTCTTATAAGTACGTCAGGGCAGGTTTTGCTAACAAAGGCATACCCGCCAAAATAAATATTGTTCGCTCTCTTAAAGGTGCTTACGCTCGACGAATTGCCCTCACAGGGAAATCAAAAAACGAGATCAAACAGCTTGAGAAAAAGCTCGAAGTACTAAAAGCAGAGCCAGAAGTTAAAGACCCTGCCTTCAGCAATAATGACCTTATCAAAAACCTGGAAGATCAAATTCAGAAACTAAAAGACCGAATAAAGAAAATTCCATGGATTGACGATTTTGATCTGAAGTTTAATCAACATATTAAACAACCCGTGCCCAGCACCAGTGCGGTCATGTTTTGTCTTATGGATGTCTCCGGCTCAATGAGCCAAATGCACAAAGATATCGCCAAACGTTTTTTTATTCTTTTGTATATGTTTCTACGTCGTAACTACAAAAAAATCGACGTAGTGTTTATTCGCCACCATACAAGTGCGAAAGAGGTCGATGAAGAAGAGTTCTTCTACTCACGAGAAACAGGCGGCACCATTGTTTCAAGCGCATTAAAACTTATGCAGGAAGTTATGGAGCAAAGGTATCCAGCCAGTGACTGGAATATCTACGCAGCTCAAGCATCAGATGGCGACAACTGGAATGATGACTCCCCCTTATGCGGCAAAATTCTAAGCGAAAAGATACTGCCTCAAGTTCAATATTATTCCTATATTGAAATCACCCCTCACGAACATCAAATGCTATGGCATGAATACGATAAACTCAGCGGACAGTTCCCTGATAGCTTTGCCATGCAGCAGATAGTAGATACAGGAGATATCTACCCGGTTTTCAGGGATCTATTTCAGAGGAAAAAGGCATGAGCAGAAAGCCGATCTCAACTGGCTCTGAGTGGACATTCGAACTCATAGACAAATATGACGTCGAAATTTCCAAGATCGCGAAAGAATTCAAGCTCGACACTTACCCAAACCAAATTGAGGTTATCAGCGCTGAGCAGATGATGGATGCCTACTCCTCTGTTGGAATGCCCGTTGGTTACCATCACTGGTCATTTGGCAAGCAGTTTTTAAATACATCTAAACGTTACAAGCGTGGCCAGATGGGCTTGGCCTATGAAATAGTTATAAATTCTGACCCTTGCATCGCTTACCTTATGGAAGAGAACACTATAACCATGCAGGCATTAGTGATTGCCCATGCAGCTTATGGCCATAATTCCTTCTTCAAAGGTAATTACCTCTTTAAAACCTGGACCGATGCCAGCGCTATTATCGACTACCTGTTGTTCGCCCGAAATTATATATCAAAGTGTGAAGAACGCCATGGGCTAGAAACCGTTGAGAAGTTTCTTGATTCCTGCCACGCCATTATGAACCACGGTGTTGACCGCTATAAACGCCCGCCACCCATTTCAGCCGAAGAAGAGAGAAACAGGCAAGCCCAAAGGGAAGAATACCAGCAGCAGCAGGTAAATGAACTATGGAGAACAATCCCCTTCAAGCAAGAAAAGGAGCCCAATGGTCAACAACAACGTTTCCCTGATGAGCCGCAAGAAAATCTGCTTTATTTCATTGAGAAAAATGCGCCTTTGCTTGAACCCTGGCAGAGAGAGGTCATTAGAATCGTTCGCAAAATTGCACAATATTTCTACCCACAAAGACAGACTCAGGTCATGAATGAGGGCTGGGCAACCTTTTGGCACTACACCATTCTTAATCGACTTTATGACAAAGGGCTAGTCACTGATGGCTTTATGATCGAGTTTTTACAGTCTCACACCGCAGTCACCTACCAACCACCCTTTGATAGCCCGTGGTATAGCGGCATTAACCCCTACACGCTAGGCTTTGCCATGTATCAGGATATCCGTAGAATCTGTGAAAATCCAACAAAAGAAGACAAACAGTGGTTCCCTGATATAGCAGGAAGCGACTGGCTAAAAACTATTCATTTTGCGATGGAAAACTTTAAGGATGAGAGCTTTATACTTCAGTTTTTATCACCTAAAGTTATGCGTGATTTAAAGCTGTTTTCTATCATGGATGATGATATGGAAAATGAATATCACATTACCGCTATACATGATGAAAGAGGCTACAAAACCGTTAGGGAACTACTAGCAAGGCAATACAATCTAAGTTACCGAGAACCTAATATACAAGTATGGAATGTAGATGTTAGAGGTGATCGCTCGCTAACACTGCGGCATATCCCTGTAGATAGAGTCCCGATGGGAAGCGATACTGAAGATGTACTTAAACACATTCATCGCCTATGGGGCTTCGACATCCATCTTGAAAGCGTGACCTGTGAAAAAGGTGCTAAAGATAAAGTAGTGGATGACTATCATTGCCCTCCCCCAGCCTCTGAGCCCCTTTCGTAGGAGAAACCTTACTGAAGAATAGTTAAAGCTTGTCTAACTGAGCTTCTATTTCCTGAATTTTCTGTTTAACCACTTTTTCAAGGTGTCTCAAATCTGTTAAAATTTTATTCTTCACACCCTGCTCTTGCTGATCATGGTTAACAATATCATCAAGCTCTGCCGTCACTTTTGTGAGCATAGGAGAAACTTCACTCATAGCCTTGTATTCATTAGGGTCTGTTGACGAACGAACATCACGGTGAGTACGCGAAAATTTAAATTTCTCGCTCTTCTGAAATAGCTGCCCCTTCTTCTTCTCATAATAGATTTTAAGACTATCGGACTCCCCCTCCGTCCTTACTACATAGCGCTCTATATGATCTACATCCTTAACACCTAAGGCTTTTAATATTGTATATTCCATAAGTTACTTAAAACCCTCAATAGACAGAGCGTAGGGCAGACAGTAATGCTGCCCTACGCATCAATTGAAAAAACTCCTACCCTATTACACGTCCTTTTGATTAGCCGCCCGCAAACGTTTTTTTGCCAAGCCCTCTCGCTTTAGCAAATCTTGAAGCATCTTGTCATGCTTCTTATGAACATATAGCTCATTAATGGTGCGAGTTACTTCATTCATTAAAGGGTGTTCTTTTTCAAAGTCACTCATATTCACCCCATTCAGCAAAAATACTCAATTATTTAAAACCGCCATTTAGCACGAAGGTCGTCACGACAATCACAACTAACAGAAGCTACTTTAAAGATGGACTCTAAGGTATGATGTTGCAAGTTTTCAGGATAGAAATTTATTACTTGA
>ENA-OSET01006022-OSET01006022.1-sediment-metagenome-genome-assembly--contig:-NODE-6022-length-10019-cov-6.198350_pt1 | contig 10019 bp, 9 predicted proteins | sample MGYA00237882_ERZ534229 | MGnify/ENA primary metagenome ERZ534229 (study PRJEB26408, sample SAMN06266212) | sediment metagenome | isolation source: Hudson Canyon methane seep mesocosm | place: USA:Hudson...
ATCTGAGGGGGTGGTCTGTATCTGACCCACAGTAGATATGCCGACCCAGTCAAAATCATCGCACAAAAGTAGGTCTGTTGATTGAATTTCATACAGCTCATCCAGATTCAACTGCCTCTGTTTAGTCAATTCGGAGAGTCGTCGTAATCCGTTGGTTTTTTATCGGACAGAGTTTATGATAAGGGACCAGGGATCTGTATTGCCAGGGAATACTAGGCGTCTCATTACACCAGCAGCGACTCCATTTTCGCCTACTAATTCGCTTAATTTTAAGCGAAATTTCGTGTAAACAATCTTTTTGATTTTCCTAGCTGAAATGCAAATGTGATTTAAAATATAGAGTTATGGACTAACTGTTAGGCAAGTGAGATATGAATAAAATTTGTATAGTATACAAAGAAAGGATATTTGACGCCGTTGCTCTGAGTGTGATGTCGCTGATCTTTGCACCGGTATTCTATTGGGCTTTGATTAGTGATGCTCCAATTCTTCTAAGTTCGGTGGTTTATACAAAGTTAATATCAATATTTTTATTGGTGTTTCTTCTTCTGGCTTTTATGTACTGTATTTTCGTTATTTATATCAACGCGGGAACGTATAGTAAGTTGGTCGTCGAGGATGGAGTGTTGAGCTATAAAAGACTTCCGTACCACCGTAAACAAACGGTTGTAAATCTAAGCTCCATTGAAAAATCCAAAGTTCGAAATGCTCCAAAGTCGGGTATAAAAGTACTAGTATTTTCTACTGCGGATGGCAAGCATCGTATTAGTGATGTTAATTTTAGAGAAGACGATTTTTCACGGATTTGTAACGCTATTGTAGAGGAGAGCTCGCGGTGTAAGGCGTGTCAGTCTAAGCAGGTATCTTGGAGTGGCGATATGGGGCATTGCCACAATTGTGAATCATTAACTCCAAAGAAAGCAGATCGTTTTAAATGGGAAAATGCTTATCAAGCCTAATCAAACGCCGAAAAATGAAGCCAAACTACGTCTTAATTTGGCATTTGCGTTAATGCCCGTTTTTTTCAGATATAGATGCGAGCTGAGGTCTCTTAATGGCACTGAGCCGACGGTAAGCCTCGACTATCCTCGGGGCTTTTTAATGTCCGCTCTTAATTACTTTGCTGCCAGGCCAGATATTCACAATCTTTATTAAAAGCTGACATCTGTTGTGAGGATAGCAAATTTAGTTGGTTAACGATTTAATGAAGATGGTTAATTATTCGCACCTCAGACTTAAACCGATGGTTTGACCTTCAGTAAGAGTCTACAAACCTATCTGACGTCGAGTTATGTGTCATTAACAGACCAAAGGCCTAAACTGTTTTTGGTATCAACAATGGCAGCTGGAGTGACAGTTATCGCCTAACTTGGGACATTCGGCTCCGCAGAAAATAGGGTTTTTACTGGGCAGTTTTGTGCCAGTTTCGGTCGTTCGGCTGATTTGGTCGAGTCAAGCGAAATTGCCCCAAAGTGGACGTTCAAGATGCCTATTCAGACTACGGTTCAACTCACATTTGAGAGGCGGAGCTTAATCACTTCTAGAGCGATTATGTCTAAATAGTTTTATAAAATGGCGTGTAATTACCTGAGAAAGTACCTTTTTGGCGAAGTTGGAAGCTGCTGTCAACAATGCTAGCACTCTTAATACGATCTATTCGGAACAGTCGGGGTGACAGCCGAAGGTGATCCCAAGCTATGATATACCAGATAGGCCAATTCAGCAGGATATACTGCGCTTCAATGACTCGGAGAGTTATCTCTCCTGACTCGGATTGATATTCGATCTCCAGGCAATTCTGTCCTAAAAATGATTCCGCTATGCTCTCGGAAATTTGCTGTGCCGGTGTAGTGTAATTCGATATTACATTTGCACTCGCATTGTCGCCAATCATTATCCGTTTACGGATATTGCTGACTGCACTCCGCTGCTTTTGAGGGAAGGCTTGGAAAAGTTTCTGCTTGATAGCATTCAGATTACTAGTGAGTAGCGGGGATTTCAGGGACTCCATAACTGCTAACGAGAGTATCAATTCAACTACCTCCTGATGGTTTAAAGTCAGGCGCTCAATTCCCCACCTTCCATTCAAACGAATACCTCCCCCACGCCCCCTGTCTGACTCAATTGGATAACCGGCACACCTTAGCTCTGCAAGTTCGCGCATCAACGTACGCTGACTAACACCCAAGTGCTCACGTAAATCTGAGGTCTTCCAGTGCTCTTCAGATCGAAGCAGACCGACGAGTCGGTTACGCCGCTCAGTGCGTTGTTCAAAGCTGGTACTTATCATTAATCTAATATGCCACATAGCGGCATATTATTCCATATACTTCAAACCTAGGGGCATATTCCAATCTAAATGGAGATAGCTCATATAGGCTCTTGAATATGCATGTTGTGTCATCAAATTAAATATGGAGAACTAATCTAGTGCCAGAAATAAACTTAAAATGTTCATGTGGGAAAGTTAGAGGGAAAACTAAGAATGTAAATGAAAGCTCCGGTACAAGGATTATGTGTTGCTGCGATGACTGTCAATCGTTTGCTCAATATTTAGAACAAGAAAGTAGTGTATTAGATCAATATGGTGGTACGGATATATTTCAAATGCCGATTTCTTATATAAAAATTACAGAAGGAATGAAACAAATTTCGAGTGTTAGGTTAAGCGCTAAGGGTATGTATCGCTGGTATACAGAATGTTGCAATACTCCAATAGGTAATTCAATGGGATCAGGAGTTCCTTTCATTGGTATTATCCATAATTTTATGGATAATACTTCTAGTCGAGACGAAGAATTAGGAAGAAATAGAGGTCACATTCATGAAAAATTTGCTAGGCAGGAAGTCCCTACTGATCTGAAAGGATCATCTCTTAGGATCATAATTAGAAGCCTTTCCAAGCTTATTGTTTGGAAAATTAAAGGACTTAATAAACCTTCTGTATTTTTCGACGATAACGGAAAACCTATTGCTGAACCAAATGTCCTCAATTAGGAGATCTTGATGACTCTTGCAGGTGACATGACAGCTTGCCTGCCCCGAACTTTTTCCTTCAGTAAAAAAAATCGGGCTAGCATCGCCTTAAAGTTTGCTTTGGCATCTATTTCAGGCTCGATTTAGTCTCTTATTGGTACGAAACCAACTAACAGAAAATCAATTCCAGGAAGCGTGAACGTCCATACTTGGGCTATAGCTGCCGTATGAATATCGATACCACCGGGTGCTGAATGAATTTTTCGAAGGACCACTTTGGGTCAGGTACGGACTGACAACCCAAACTTCATCGATCGGTTTATTCGTGACCACTCTACCCTATCCGGCCGGAGTACGGCAATGCTGTATAGCAGTTGAGACGGTCGCGTCGGTGGATATTTATAAAGACCTATTAGTTAAAAAATTCCAACTTCAAATAAAAAAACGAACGAGAAATGGTTCGCCTTTTTATTGTATAACCTCTGCAAAGTGCTAGCAGTCAACTTATTATCATTTGGCCAATAATTGACTTTCTATTTCAGTATACAGTTGCTTGTAATAGCTGTCGTATGCATTATTCTGTTGAGTCGCCAGTTCAGAGGCGATTTTTTGCATTGCTAATGCGCCCTTCAGGTCTCCGTCTTCTGTTAAAACACTGGCCATGACGGCATAAACATGTGGTGAATCTGGATAGTCTTTTATATTGATTTGAAGGATCTCTATAGCTTTTTTGACTTTTTCTTTGTTGAACATTGAAATGCCAAGATCACGTATCGCATTTTCTGAGGAAATTGCATAACCGTACTTGTTATCCGATAGTTGCTGATAATAGCTTTTGATTGGTTGGACTCCTGCGCCAATTATTGGCGAGTCCGCCGCTAGGTACCGATCAGCATATAAGGACACTAATGCGCTTGACAGTGGGCTGACATATCGGTTGAACTGCGCACTTTTCCATTCCAGATTCTTCGGGGCATATTGTTGCAAAAGGGAGATCACTTTCTGGTAATTTTTGTCTTCCCTAGACTCGCCACTGACACTTAACCATAAAAAGGCTGAGATCTCATTATTACTCTTTAAGAAGGTTTCAAATTCGCTTACCAGGCCGGATGAATCTGTTATCCAGGGACTCATGGCAATATAAGCTTGAAATAATTTGGGTTTGTGTATAAGCCCATATAACGGCGCCATGCCGAATCGTTCCCCAGACGCTAATATTCTAAAAGGTTGGGTACGATAATGTTTGTCTACATAAGGAATAACATCGGTTTCCAAGAAGTTTATAAAATCTTCGCTTTTGACGCCACGATTGATAATGCTTACTGCAGTTTCGGTGGTCAGGGAAACGAAAATGGTTTCGGGCATTGGGTCTTCTTGATTATGGCTTAGCTCGTGCAAAGTACCGGCGGTACCGGCAAAATCTTCATCAGTACCGAGTTTAAAATATACTGGGTATCGTTTGTGCTTTAATGCCTGATAGCTAACCGGTAGACGGATATTAATGCTAGCTTGTTTCATTAAGACCTTTGAATCGATAGTGAGGGTTTGGCCAATGACAATCGGCTCACTAGCCAGGACGAAAAAAGAGATAAGCCAAAGCGCTAGAATGAATGGTAATTGACGAGGTTTCATATAGTTAACCCTAAAATATTTGATGGAAAGCAAACTAGTACAGGCGAAAAAACGCCTTATTCGTGGCCACTTTACCCTATCCGTCCGGAGTACGGCAATGCCGCATAGCTGCTGAGGCGGCCGCCAACTAATACAAATGTGCAAGACAAGCAAAAGCGCTGAACAACCTTTTTTTCAGCGCTTTTGCTTGTAAATGACCAACATTGAGGAGTTAGGCCTTAATGAGAACAAAGACCGCTTTGGGTCAAAAGTGACGAATTTATCCTGCTAGGGGCAATCCAGTGGGGAGGGCGTTTAGCCTTCGTTAGTGGACGATTCTGGAGATATCGATTGATGGTCAGGAGTCGCAAGTAGTTATGTTAGGGTCGGAATTAAGAGGGGTAGCTTGACTCTCATCTATCATCAGGAGCACGGAATAGACTGCCCGTTGGTTTATCGTACAATTATACTAAGTAAATTCACCCGCTTTTATTTTTAGGATCGTAGCGAGAACCTCATCTTCGTGAGTATGGATAATCGAGATAGGTCTTTGAAAATTCAACGCCCTGATCCGCGTAGTCAGCCAATTCACTGCTAGTTCAGGAACGTCGCTATAGAGGTAGGTTAGTTCATTATAAATTCTGTTGTGCTCACGAGCCACTGTACTAAAAATCTCTTTCTGTGAGGTATTCAAAATAACTTGTCCGGAATAAACTGCCCTCTGCCATATGTACCGGTCGTTACAGTACCGTCTAGATGCCGCTGGTCAATCTCTGCCTTGTCTTGTTTTGAGCTACTGTAAAGGTAGCGCTTATCTGTCCGGATTTCTTTGATGAGCTTGCCTGACTTCCGTTCCAACTCCAGCAGTTAAAATATTCTCTCAGGGGTGACCTGGGAGTTGTTGTGGTTGCTTATTTCTGCCATGCCATTCCTCCCCGTCGGATTTCTCGAAGTTAAAATGTAGAGCATTCAGGCTGCTTTATTTAGTAGTCTAAAAGATCATTGCAATTAATCGTTTAAAAACTGCTATTAAGTCTCTAGGCGTCTACCCGTCTTACCTATGCATCTGTAGTCCCTTTATCGTGGTTGGTGGCTAGGACAGCTGACGTAGTAATCATGCTCGCACGAAGTTTTTTGGGGTTCTAATGGCTGCATGGCTAGGATAGATACAAAGGGATAGCGTTTTCATATATATTAGAACCCAGTGAGAATTCATGAGTAAATTCCAGACGGAGATTGTCTAAGTTTCCATTACACTAAGAGTGTTAATAGTGCTTCCAGATGGCTGGGCTAGCGTTTAGCTTTGTCTAATATTTAAATAGTCTGACACATAGTTAGCGCCTGAAAAAAGAAATGGGGTTTTAAAGTGAGACAAAATATCGTTCATATTGCATTAGTCGTTAAAGATTATGACGAAGCCATTGATTTCTATGTTAACAAACTGAAATTTGAATTAATCGAAGATACTTACCAGCCGGAGCAAGATAAACGCTGGGTGGTGGTAGCGCCTCCTAATTCCAGTGGTGTGACTTTATTGTTGGCGAAGGCTTCAAAGCCAGAGCAGTATGATTTTGTAGGTAACCAAGCGGGTGGTCGAGTATTTCTGTTTCTGAATACTGATGATTTTTGGCGTGATTATGAATACATGAAGTCTGTGGATATCAAGTTCATTAGAGAGCCTAAAGAACAAGATTACGGGGTGGTGGCTGTTTTTGAGGATTTGTATGGCAATTTGTGGGATTTACTACAGTTAAACTCTGATCATCCTTTAGCAATGAGAACCAACTAAAAGCGTCAAGCTAAGCTGTTTTTCTACGGCCGTCAGGCGCGAATAAAGCCACATATGTCCAGCAGATGTTCTGGCCTTTGTTGAATTGATATATCAATCACTAATGCCCTCAATAGCGCAAAACGACTATCGACAGAATTTTTAATGTTAGTCTGTAATTGCGAATATGTAGTACTGAATTCATTCAATGTTCTAGAACTCATGAATCGAGAACTCCCCTCACAGTACTAGTGATGGCCTGCCGCCGGTGGAGTTCGAAATATGGTATTTTAGGAAGCTATCAAATATCTAGCAAGCTAGGGCTTGTCATTCGTTAGAATTTTTACAAAAGTTTTACAATCGGGTACGAGGTTTTTCGGATATCATGGAGACAATCAAAGACGATTAACCGAGACATATGTGAAAGAGTAGCAATGACTGATCATCATCTAAACATTAATGGAAAACCTCATGTGGTAGAGGGTGTTGAAGACTCAACACCCCTCCTATGGATTTTACGAGATGCCTTGGGTTTGCTTGGCACAAAATACGGATGCGGTATTGGTTCGTGTGGTGCTTGTACTATTCATGTTGACGGTATACCAATCCGTTCATGCTCTTTTCCTATCTCAGCAGTCGATGGCAAAGAAATCCGTACAATCGAAGGCTTAGCCAGTAAAGACGGGACACTGCATGCCCTGCAACAAGCATGGATTGAGTCTGATGTGGCCCAATGTGGCTATTGTCAGGCCGGCCAACTCATGTCAGCTGCTGCCTTGCTTGATGCAAGCCCCAATCCCAGTGATTCTGATATTGATGATGCGATGCAAGGGAATTATTGCCGCTGTGGTACTTACAAGCGAATAAAATCCGCCATACACCTAGCAGCCGATAGCCTGTCAGGGCGGGTAGGCAAGTCGTGAGTAAGTTATCATCAGGTCCAGTATCTTCATTCGATTCTCTAGATGGGCTTTTCGACGAAATTGATCCCAACGGTGACATGTCATTACCTAGTGATATAAAAATGGACCGTCGATCCTTTCTTAAAGTATCAGGTGTGCTTGGTGCAGGTTTTGTCTTGGCATTCAGTCTGATGGAAAAAGCTAATGCGACCTCTTCGGCGGATCGTCCAAAATTTAATACCTATATTCGAATTTCACCTGAAGGTTCAATTTTCATTTTTTCAAAAAATCCAGAAGTTGGCCAAGGTATTAAAACGTCCATGCCAATGATTATTGCCGAAGAACTTGATGCAGATTGGAGCGATGTAATCGTTGAGCAGTCTCCCATAAATGAAAAACTATTTGGTCGGCAAAATGCAGGTGGTTCCAGATCTATTGCCAGCAACTGGGACATCATGAGAAAGGCAGGAGCAGCGGCCCGTCATATGCTGATAGAGGCTGCTGCTATTGGGTGGTGTGTGCCCGCGAATGAATGTACTACTGTAGAAAGTCATGTCTTGCATGTCAGAACCCATCGAAAAATATCTTATGGCAAGCTTGCGAGCAAAGCTGCCACCTTGCCTATTCCACCGGAAAATATTTTAAAGCTAAAGGATAGCCGCGATTATAAAATACTCGGTAAACGGATTACCGGTGTTGATAATCATGCCTTGGTTACCGGCCAGCCAATGTTTGGTATTGATAAGGTTCTACCGGGAATGCTCTATGCCGTATATGAGAAGTGCCCCGCTGTAGGAGGCACCGTTGACAGTGCCAATTTGGACGAAATCCGTAAACTCTCCGGTGTGAAGCATGTTTTTATACTAGAGGGAAACGGCAATGTGATGGAATTAAAGCCTGGTGTTGCGATCGTTGCAACGAGCACTTGGGCGGCATTGCAGGCAAAAAGACAACTGAAGGTAATATGGGACGAAAGCAGTGCTTCAAAGGATAGCTGGAGTAGTTTAGTAAAGCAGGCTCTGGTTTTGAAAAAAAACCCTGCCGAAAAAATACTTCATGAAAAAGGCAGTGTCGATATCGCAATGCAAAAAGGGGAAAAATCCCTTGATGCCTTATACAGTTTCCATTTCGCTGCCCACGCTACCCTTGAGCCCCAAAACTGCACAGCATGGTATCAGAAAGGCTCAGTTGAGGTGTGGGCGCCAACACAGTCACCGGGTAGAGCTCTCACCAGTGTGGCCAATCTACTAGGTATAGGAGACGACAAGGTAACAATACACCAGGAGCGAGCGGGAGGTGGATTTGGTCGGCGATTGGTTAATGACCCTGCATGCGAAGCGGTTGCAATATCCAAGCGTATCAATGCACCGGTCAAACTTCAGTGGACCCGTGAAGATGATATGGCGCACGATTTCTACCGTAGCGGTGGTTTTCATTCCTTCAAAGGAGGTATTGAAGCAGATGGGAAGATTGGTTTCTTGGAGGATCACCTCATCACCTTCAGTCACAACGGGGAAAAACCAGTTATTGCTGGAGCGCCACGCCAGCCATCCCGTGTCTTTCCTGCACAACTTATTAATAATTTCCGACTGAGCCAATCACTGTTACCCTTGAAGACAACATGCGGCTTGATGCGCGCTCCAGAATCAAATACTACAGCATGGGCCGTTCAAAGCTTCCTCCATGAACTAGCCGTGGCGGCGGGAACGGACCATCTCGAATTCTTGCTTGAGCTTATGGGTAAACCAGAATGGTTTCCGCCAAAAAACCAGTATGGATTGCATACGGGCAGAGCCGCTAATGTTATCAAGCTGGCGGCTGAAAAGGCGGGTTGGGCGAAACAGCGACCTACTGGAAGGGGTCTTGGGCTTGCCTTTCACTTTAGTCATGCGGGCTATTTTGCGGAAGTTGCTGAGGTGAGTGTGAGTGCTTCAAAGAGAGTTACCGTTCACAATGTAACTGTTGCAGCTGATATCGGCCGAGTTATTAATTTAAGCGGTGCTGAAAATCAGTGTCAGGGCTCTATCATCGATGGCCTAAGTACAATGTTAGGTCTTGAGATAACGATGGAAGAAGGGCGGATACAACAATCAAACTTTGATACCTATCCACTCTTGCGAATGTCTGAGGCGCCAAATGTAGATGTCCATTTTATTCAAGGTGATAGCCCTCCTACGGGCGCAGGTGAGCCAGCTTTGCCGCCGCTGGCACCGGCAGTGTGCAATGCTATTTATGCCGCTTCAGCGCATCGTGTACGGACACTCCCAATAACAAAGGAGGGGTTTTCTACTTGAGGTTTTATACTCAGTTAAAGGGTAGTGATGCGATTATCATAGGAGGCCGACGGCGACCGACGGAGTAATTGGAAAAACAAATTCTAAACTGCGCTTTTTCAGCTTAGCTAGCACATCACCTCCGAATTCAACTGTGCAAGCCAACTAAATTCTGAACACCCCTCGAAAGCCGTTGATTTTTTTGGCGCTGCGTTTATGATCTAGGACGACGGATTATTTTTGCCAAGGAGCTCTAGGCGCCTATTTTCACTCGCTATGCCTTCGTTTCAAAAATGACCTTACCAATATCGCCATAAAGTCGCGGATGCTGGGCCTGTTTTGGTTCGCGGAGAAATTATTAGTCAAGCCGAGAAGTATGAATAATCCTTGGTATGACGGGCGTAAATATAATTCATATCCTAAGGATACAATATGCTAGTGACTAACATTGAAACTATTCCTGGTAAGCGAGTTACCACCCATCTTGGT
>ENA-OSET01006023-OSET01006023.1-sediment-metagenome-genome-assembly--contig:-NODE-6023-length-10019-cov-2.896097_pt1 | contig 10019 bp, 9 predicted proteins | sample MGYA00237882_ERZ534229 | MGnify/ENA primary metagenome ERZ534229 (study PRJEB26408, sample SAMN06266212) | sediment metagenome | isolation source: Hudson Canyon methane seep mesocosm | place: USA:Hudson...
CCTTGGAAAACATGGCCAGCATAAAGAAAACGGGAACGGGCAGGAACCGCCACCACGCGGACTTGCCGGCAATCATGGCCAAGCGCCAGTAGAGGTAACTAATACTGGAAAGCAACATAAAGAAGGTAGAGAGCATCGCCATCCGCTGCACCACGTAAAGCACGGTGCTCACCAGCAGCGGGTGAAGCAGCCAGATGGCGCCTAATAGCACAGCAAGAAGACGGTACCCGGGTACCTGCAGGAAGCGGAACAACAGCCAGAACAGCCACATTAGCAGCCCGCCGTTACAGGCGTGAAGGATAATATTCACCTGCTTGGAACCCACGGTACCTTCATCAAGATACCGCTTTTCCAGCACAAAACTTGCCATGGAGACTGACCGCCCCAACAGGCCAGATTATCCACGTTACTCCCCAGTTCATTGTCCAGAAACTCCACCCGAGATAGATCGCCACCAATAATGGCCAGTAAACGGGCGCCAGTTTCTCTGCGTGTCTTGTGCTCCGGCTTTTACCTGCATCGAGGTCACCCTCCTTCAAAATGTAATTGTAGGCCTCAAATTTTGTCGACGCGGGTATTATGATGTATATGCCTATGGCAACCATGAAAAACAGCATAACTAACATCATCAAAGTTGCATCGGGCTTGCCTGATAATATGGCTACCAGTAGAAGGGGCATTACGCTGAAAATGAACAGGGAAATACCGAGTGACAGGCGTTTGTGATAGGTGCCTGTGAAATTTTGCAGTTTCTCATTGATGACGCCATGTACGCCAAAGGACAATTCAAATGGATTGTCTCCGGTTAACGGTGAATCAATGACAGATTGATGGGTTTTAATGAAAAAGCTGACACCAATAGATATCATCACCAATAAACCCACAATTCCAAAGGCGACTGCCTTATCGCCAGTCAGGTTTAATTGGCCTGTTTCTGCCAATGCCAGTAGAAAAAACAAAGGCACCGCTGAGCAGACACATAGAGCAACCCCTTTGGCGATTGATCCGGCGGCAGCCATCTTAATGTCGACATAAGCCAGTGCCTGTTCCAGGCTGACTTGCGTGAGCCCCGGTTCTTTGTTTTCACTGAGATAGTCCGCGGAGTCTATATCGTCTTTTAGGAGAAAATCCGTTGAAACGTCAAAAATACCTGCCAGCTTAATGATCTTGTTCAAGTCTGGAATGCTGTTAGTGCTCTCCCATTTGGAGACTGACTGCCTTGAAACACCCACCTTTTCGGCCAATTCTTCCTGTGACCAGCCCAGCTGTTTTCTTAATCTGATTATTTTGTCTGCTAAAATCATTCTCTTTATTCCTTCGCTTTAAATTGAAATAAAGCTTATAAAATCAGATAGTTGCAGGCTAGCAACTCCACTTGTTAATCTGTCAACCAGGGGTTGCGTTGTGGTTTTTTGTTGTCACATCAACGTGTCGCTGGCAATTTTCTTGCTGTTGGCCGGCAAACTAATCATGGAGCCATCTTCGCCCAGAGTGACGGGTCCATCAAAGGTGTCACTCACACCTTTTAAATACAGAGACTCCATGCCCGGCGCCACTAGAGCCGGAACAATATGGTAATACATCAGATGTCCAACCCTGGCATCTCGCGCGGTTTCTGCCACCTCCACCGGCGAGGCATGGTAGTCGGTGATGTCGAAAAATATCTTTTCTAGAATCGCGACATCATTTTTCTTGGATGCGGCTTCCATAATACCCACCATTTCGCGACTCAACGCCTCATGAACCAAGAGGTCTGCGCCTTCGGAAAACCTTTCCAGGTTGGCAGATTTGGCGGTATCGCCACTGATCACCACCGAACGGTCTTTGTAGTCTAAGCGGTAACCCACAGCCGGATTGACGGGTTCGTGATCTACGGCGAATGCGCTAACGGCTAAGCCGTCTTTTTCATACACAGTCAGTAATTGGCCTTCCGCAGGAGCGGTAAATGAGTGAGCGGTCATGCCTTTGCCAGACAGGGGGGCAACCAGGTCAGAATGGTGGGCATGTCGATATTGGGCATCGGCACCATAACTCAGGTTAAAACCTTTAACGACGTTTTCTACACCCTGGGGTCCATAAACGGGCAGGGGTGCTGTATTGGCAGCATTCACCCAGCGCATCATGGCCATCTCGCCCAAACCATCGATGTGATCTGAGTGGTAGTGGGTAAGGAATTGCGCCTGTATTTCCCCAAGCGGGAATTGCATGGCCGCCAGATTTCGGGCGCCACCGCTACCGGCATCAATGGTTATCAGTGTTTCTCCGGCTATCACCGCCACGCAGGGCCCCGAGCGTTTAGGGTCAGGCATGGGGCCGCCGGCGCCACACAGAATAATGTGCAGGCCGTCTTCCAGCTCATTGGTCATGCTCTGACCTATACGCGCTTCGGCTGCTTTTTCAATGATGACACCGCCCATATCGGAAGGGCTGCAGCCTTGTAGTAGGAGGGAAAGTCCTAAACCTGAGAGCATGGCTAGAGAGCTCTTCAGGTGCGATACCTTACTTTGAAGGTTGGAGTCTTGAGGATCATGAGACAATGTTGGTTATTCCTGCGACGTTGATGGAGGGTACACCCGAAGATAATCCTGTTGGGGCGTTGATTTGTCAATATATCGCAGGTTCGAATCCGGCCGATTGTAGGGCCACTATCTCAATTTTTTTGTGATTACCCTGATCAATCTCCGCCGCAAACCCCAAACCGTAACAATCAATGCAGTGACAATAGCCCCGACGACCACATTTTTTACCATCTTAGGAATCTGATTCTTCAGCAGATAAATATCGGGTTTGCCACTCTCCCAAACCGTCCATTGGGTGGCGAGATTAGCGGCCATAAAGTGATTACCGGTGGACAGAACAATCAAGCCATTGCCTGTGTCGGGGTTGACTCTTGCCGTAGTGTTCAGCGTGGGTGACTTCCCGCCGTGTCCAATAATAAATCCGTTTTCTCCATTCTCTGCAAACAACATCGGGCCGGCCCCCCAAATATCAATGCCAAAAGTCTTGGCTTGGGGCAGCATCATGAGGTCTAAAGCGCCCCGGTCGAGAGGGAGCGCCCCTTTGCTATCCTTTAGTTTTACCTGTGCCGCTAAAAACTTCGATAAATCTTCAATGTTACTGTATAAACCCGTCGCTGCCAGAGAGGTGTATTGGGGATAGGTTCTATGTCCTCCTGCGCCGTCGTGATAGGCGGCGAGTGCCGGGTGATTGTTGTCGACATTGTAAGAGGTGTTGTTCATGCCCAATGGTGCAAACACTTCTGCGGCCATAAACGCCTGAAACGAAACCCCGCTCACCTCCTCAACAATAAGCTGCAGTAAATTGTAACTGCCCCCGGAATATTTAAAGGCTGTTCCAGGTTCAATGCCAACTTCCACCCGCCCGGAGACACCTTCGTCGGCGTCTAAAGCCTGGCTCAAATGTTCTGTCAGCGGTTGGATGGGTGTGCCTGGCGCAAAGCCATTGTGGCCTAAGCCGTCGGTCAGACCGGCGGTGTGACTCAACAGGCGCCGCACGGTAACTCCGTCATTGTTGTAGGGGCTTTCTGGTAGTTGCCAGCGAGTGAGGTAGTGAGAGACAGGGCGATCCAGTTCTAACTCATTGCGTTGTACAAGAATCATAACGCCGTATGCCGTTACCCACTTGCTGAGAGAAGAGAGGCCAAAGAGCGTTTTGGCGTTTATGTTTTCGCCTTTTGCACTGTAATGCTCAGCATGCACTTTGCCTTGATCCATTAACAGGAAGGCGTAGTTCCCCTTGTGCTCCTCTTGTAGTTTGGCTGTGGCTTGTGCCATAAATGAGGCTGTATCGTGCCTGGGAGCTATGGCGGAGAGGTGCCACCCTTGTTTAAGACTGATAACGCTGTATGTGCCCCACAGGGCAATCAGCACAAGTGCTGTCAGGGTGTGAAGTAAGAAAGTTCTCATGGTGTTCTCCTGGTCGTGTTCAATGCACAGCGAGTGCCTTGGATGTGGCCAATATAGGGTGACTTGGAGGGGAGTCGGTCATCCGATACACCAACTGCATTTGGCGTTCACGAACGACCTAGAAAGTCGGGCAAATTAGCTTAGAATGAGCTTACAAACTCCGGGAACCCGAGCTATGCCAACAAAGTGCTTTCATGTCGCAATATTGCTGACCCTAATGTTTCTGGGGGCGCAGGTCATAGGGGAGGAGGGCATGCCTGGGCCCCAGACCTTATCGGTCACAGACCTTAAAGTCATGGATCTAGAGAAAATCAGGCCGGGCGCCTGTGCTGACCCATTGACCGATGACCGTGACTGGGGGTGGATCAGGTTCTCAGATATCCCCCAAAACCGCAGCCTATGTTTACGCAAATGGTTTGACTTGCAGGATCAGCAAGCCCCGGCAAATCCCGCGTTGCTTATTGGCCTGTTGGCCTCAACTAATGTGTACTGGGATGGCCTTCTGTTACTCAACAATGGTTCACCCGGTCTGACGGCCAGTGAAGAGAGTGTCGGGCGAGTGCAGACGCTGAAACGGCTGCCGGTGGCCTCACTGAGGGCGGGTCGACATCTGCTTTCTATTGAGCTGTCTAGTTATCATGTGGGCGCAGAACTAGAAGGCATTGCCTACATCCTGGCCATTTTAGATGGCGGGAGTTTGCAGGAGACAATTCTGGGGATTTCAATCATTAGTGCTTTTCTCGCAGGCGCTTTGATTATTTTGGCAATCTTCTTCCAAATGTTATTCAGCCTCTATTACCGGGATCGATCTTTCCAAATTTTTGCGGCACTGTGTTTGTCGGCTACTTTGTTGCTGCTTGTTGAGCAGTGGAAGCTGTGGGTGTTTTATCCGTACGACTGGCATTTTACGCGGATTAACCTGATTTTGGGTTTAACTTTTTTAACCAGCTTTCTGCTGCCAGGGTTTTACCTCTATCACTATAGACGCCTGGCAGATGGCAATAATCATTTGTCCTTAAAGCTCTTTGGTCTGTTGGCCGCATTATTATTAAGTGCTTGGATACCCGAGGGTTTTGACCGGAAAAGCCTATTTCTGTTTGCCACCGCTATTGTCGCCAGTTTGATGCAGTGTGTATGGGCCTTGTATAAGCAGAGGTCAGGGGCTGTCATTAACGTGATTTTGTTGGTGCTGAGTCTCATTTGCTTGATTGAACTGCCGTTTGTTTTTACGGAATTTGGATTTGCCAGCATGTTGGCATTGCTGATGCCCGCCATGCTTAACAATCTGATTGGTGAGTTGCGCAGAAATCGGGATAAAGCTTTAACCGCTGAGCGATTGAAGAGCGAACTTTTGCGCCGGAATCTGCAACCCCATTTTTTGATGAACAGCTTAACGCACTTAATCGAACTGATAGAAGTATTGCCTGCACAGGCGGTTGAGTTTGTGGCCCAATTGGCCGATGAGTTCCGAATGTTGCTGCGGCTGTCCAATCAGAACGTGATTACCCTGGATGAAGAGTTAGCCCTGTGCCGAAGTCATTTGAAAATTATGTCTAGCCGCTATCAACAGACTTATTCGCTTGACGTTATTGGCAGCACGGCCTCTGTGGTAATTCCATCTGCAGTACTGCATAGTCAGATTGAAAACTGTTTTACCCACAACCGAATTTCGTCAGATCGGACCTTTGAGCTGTCTGTTAAAACTACGGGAGAGCGGGTCAGTTTATTGTTAAAAACGCCAATTGAAAACTCGGTGGAACATGATAGCACCGGCATTGGTGACGCCTATGTGAAAGCGAAACTAGCAGAAACTTGCGTGTCTAGCTGGCATTTCAACTGGGAGAGAAAAGAGGATGAGTGGTTGGTCTTAATTGAGTATGAAGTGCGTCCGGAACTTGTCACTGCTCGGGAGTTAGACCCATGCACCTTGTAATCGTAGAAGATGAGCCGCTGGTGCAACAACGCTTACTTCGGCTGAGCAAAAAACTATTAGGTGAGAAACTGACCAAGCTAGTCGTTTTTGGTGATATCGATGAGGCTGAAGCCTATCTGGAAGACCATAACATAGACCTTTTGCTGCTGGACTTGAATCTCCAGGGGCGCGATGGATTTGCCTTGCTTAAAAACCAAGTGGCTGGGTCTTATCACACCATTATTGTGTCTGCCTATGCCGACAAAGCTATTGATGCTTTTGAATACGGTGTATTGGATTTTGTAGCAAAACCCTTTACCGAGCAACGATTGGAGGCCGCGTTTAATCGATTGCTGGAAAGTCGGCAGCGCAGCGACTTCGGTTGTCGATACCTCAGCGTTAAAATTGCCCAGAGAGTTGAACTGATTCAGGTCAGCGAATTGAGTTTTGTTCGGGCTGAAGGCCACTATTCAGAACTGAATTTGCCCGATGAGAACAGCAAGGAGGGGTGGAGAACACTTTTGCACAGTAAAAGTATTGATAAGATATCAGATATATTGCCGGACAACTTTACGCGGGTTCATCGATCTTATTTGGCTGACATGAATAAAGTAAAACAGCTCAATATAGCGCCCGGTGGGCGTTACCTGCTTGAAATGGTATCGGGGCACACAATCCCGGTAGGCCGCACTCGGTATAAGGAAATTAGGCAAAAACTAGATGAGAGGGTTCACCCATAACACCTTCGGAGAAAATTCTGCGAATAACAGTCACTTCATTATTCGCAGAACATAATATTTATTTTATCTGACGATTATTCAGCCTGGCGCTTTGCAATTTCTTCATCTAGAATTTCCACCAATCGGGCCCGGTCAAACTGATGGGTTTGGCCGTCGTTGAGTTCAAGCAGTTTACCTATCTGTCGACGCAGAACCCTGTCCGCTTGCTCCACTCGCTCAATAACCATGTATCGTCTTCTAGGCGATTCACTTTGCATAACATGTAACGCCGCCTTGCCTACTCGAGCGGGGTCTGGGTGCTGTGCAGTTTTAGGTAGCTGATCAAACACATAAGCACGCTCTTGTTTATATAAAGTGTCTTCAGTCCAGTAGTTAGTATCATCAAGCAGCTTTTTGGCTACAATGCCGATATTGGATTTATACGTGCCCGGTTCAATAACATGAACACTCACACCAAAACGCGCCATTTCCTGGGCAAGCCCGTCGGTATAGGCCTCAATAGCGTGTTTGCTCATGCTGTAAATACCGAATGTGGGGCTGGTAATAATGCCGGCAATCGACCCTGTTGTTGCGATGCGACCCTTGCTTTTAATAATTAGGGGGGCAAAGGCTTGGGTCACGCGAACAGGTCCGTAAACGTTCACATCCATCTGATAGTGTAATTGCTCTACCGGGACTTCCAGCAGAGGGCCAAAAACCGCTACGCCTGCGTTGTTGATGAGTCCGTATAAACCCCGGCCCTGTGCTTCAACAAATTTTACTGCTGCGTCAATCTCTTCTTGCTTTCGCACATCAAATTGAACGGCAGCCACATTTTTCATTTTGTTCATGGCGGCCATCTCGTGTTTATGCAAAACACCGGCATAAACGAAAAATCCATTTTCTGACAACTCTTTTGTCATTTTCAACCCGAGGCCAGAATTGGAGCCGGTGACTAACACTGCTTTCTGTTTTGATTCTTCGTGGTGAGCGGCAGAAAGATTGACACTTCCGCACAGTAGTGCGGTGAGTAAGATAAGGTGAAATAATTTCATATTGATTGCCCTGTAATCCATCATTGGTAGCTGGGGCTGATTCTACTCGAAATTTTTATAAAAGAGAGGATTATTTTCAGCGGGTGGGCACTATAACTTCTTTTAATGTAGGGCTATAAATAACAATGATGCAGCTTGTTGATTGTTATTTTGTTTTTGATATCTCAAGAGCCAACTCTTCACTGGTAAAACATTGTCCTTTATCCCAAAGGCTTTTAAGTCTCGCCTGCACGGAAATAATTTCTTGTTTTTGCGCGCTCAACTGCTGTTGCATCGCCTCAATCTCTGCGGCCCGCTCCGAGAGTTTGTGCATTATATCGTCCTTGTCCCACTCGCCATCCCGGGCAAACAAAACCTGCATTTCTCCCAGACTAAAACCCAAACGTTGGCACAACTGAATCAAGCCAAGCCGCTCCAGCGCAGCGGGTTTATATTCCCGGTAGCCGTTATGGCTGCGAGCAGTTTCAGGCAGGAGTTGTTTGGATTCATAGAAACGAATCGTGTGAGCAGGGAGTCCGGATTGTGTGGCAAGCTGACCGATACGCATGCGGGCCTCTGTAAAATAGGAATGGCTTGACCTTAAAGTGTACTTTAAGGTTAGACTTGCTGTCTATTCATTCCAAGAGGTTTCTATCAATGTCAGAGCTCGTATTTTCTCCCTTGCGTTTACCCGGCGGTGCAGAGCTGCCTAACCGTATCGCCAAGGCGGCAATGGAGGAGGGCATGGCGATAGAAGGGCACCTGCCAGGAGATCAGTTAATTCGCCTGTACGAATACTGGGCCGACAGTGGTTGTGGCATGCTGCTGACCGGCAATGTCATGGTGGATCACCTGGCAATGACCGGTCCTGGAGGTGTTGCGCTTGAGGCCGATACACCCTTGGAACCTTTTCGGCGCTGGGCGAAGGCGGGGCAACAACATGGCGCGAAGATGTGGATGCAGATAAATCACCCCGGTCGGCAGGTATACGCCGCCATGGGAGGAAAGGCCTTGTCTCCGTCAGATATCGCACTGGATTTGGGGAAACACTCCAAGCTGTTCCCCAAGCCTGCGCCTATGACCGACAGCGAAATCCAAGACCTGATTGAACGCTTCACCATAACCGCTACCCGAGCGGCTGAGGCGGGTTTTGACGGTGTGCAAATTCATGCGGCTCACGGTTATTTATTGTCCCAGTTTCTATCGCCACTGAGTAATCGGCGTACTGATCAATGGGGCGGCAGCCTGGAAAATCGAGCCCGTTTGTTGTTAGAAGTGGCAAGGTCTGTTCGTACGGCTCTGCCAGAAAACGTGGCGGTCTCGGTGAAGTTGAATTCAGCGGATTTTCAGCGCGGTGGCTTTGAGCCCGGCGAAGCGCGCGAGGTGGTGTTAATGCTGGCTGAGATAGGCGTTGATTTAGTTGAGCTTTCTGGCGGCAGTTATGAGAGCCCTGCCATGCAGGGGCGAACGGCGGACGGTCGCACACTGGCCCGGGAAGCCTATTTTCTCGACTTTGCCAAAGACATTGCACAGGTCTCGCCTATTCCTATTATGACCACCGGCGGCGTGCGTCGTTTAGCTGTAGCCGAGAAAGTATTGCAAGAGGGCGTTGGCGTTGTTGGCATGGGCACGGCTCTGGCGTTTTCTCCTCACCTGCCTAAACACTGGCAAACCGAAGCGAGCACAAGCGCCCAGGTGCTGGACGTGCAGTGGAAAGACAAAACCCTGGCAGCCCTGGCGACAATGGCGGTGGTGCGACGTCAACTGCAGCGCATGGGCAAAGGTAAGGCGCCAAAACTGAAGTCGTCTGCCTTGTGGACCTTAATTTCAGATCAGCTGCGCTCACAGCGTCTGACTCGTCGGTATCGGCAGCGATATGCCAATCGCTGAAAAAGTTAGTAGACCTTAAACCGGAACTAGTTCAATCTGTTCGACTTTGTGTGTTTTGATGGTTGTCTTGATCAGGCAATACTGTATTCCGGAGTTCAGCAATGAGTGACATTTTCAACCTGCTTCTGTCCCATATCGATGAGATGGGTTATCGCTTTGATTGGAAGGAGCTCATTCTGGGTTTAGGCACCCCTGTGTTCATTTTGGCGCTGCTAATTGAAATGCGTGTGCTGAAAAACAGGCCCGAGATATTCAACTTCAAAATTATTTTAACCAACTTTACTCTGGGTTTTTCCTATCAAACAGTTGAGGTTGTGCTCCACTTTCTGTTTGTGGGTGCAGCCATGCACTACATTTCAACTTTCGCTTTGTTCGAAATTTCCTTAAGCCCCTTGAACTTGGTGCTGGGTTTTATGGGCATGGAATTTTTGTATTACTGGTATCATCGCACCAATCACAGAGTAAGATATTTTTGGTGTTCTCATGTGGTGCACCATTCCTCTGAAGGCATGAACTTGAGCACGGCGACAAGGCAAAG
>ENA-OSET01006024-OSET01006024.1-sediment-metagenome-genome-assembly--contig:-NODE-6024-length-10018-cov-2.728800_pt1 | contig 10018 bp, 9 predicted proteins | sample MGYA00237882_ERZ534229 | MGnify/ENA primary metagenome ERZ534229 (study PRJEB26408, sample SAMN06266212) | sediment metagenome | isolation source: Hudson Canyon methane seep mesocosm | place: USA:Hudson...
CCCGTTAATTTACGAGCATGTCCCTTAACCCTAGCTTGTTCATCATTATCACCAATAAACTGAAATCGCCATCGGCCATTAACCTTAATTTCTGGTATCAATTCTAATAAAGACTCATAGACCGAACCCAGTTCCTCGGTATCCATATCACGATAATTGATACGGGTTAATACTTTTCCACTATCAAAAAAACTAAGCTGAAATAAAGCAGATAGCAAATAATGATTGCTAATATAACTAATTTATAGATCAGGACATTGTTCAATTGTAAATAATCCACCTAACGCAGGCTGAGCAAGTGCTTTTTGTCCTTCGGCAAAGCCAGTAAATGTTATTAACAATTGCTGCCAACAATCAGAATAATCATCATAATGACGCCGTTTACGCGCTTTTTCTCTTAAATTATTAAATATTTTAAAATCCCAATCGCCTTTATTTAGCAGCTTAGAAGGTGTATATGTTTGAATATTACTCTTTTCTGAGTCTAAATCATCCTGTGCAAATAATTGTAATCCAAATAAAAGTACTGCTGTAAATAATATCCTAGTAAAGTTTTTTTTCATCATCTGTATTTAAATTAATTTACAGCTTAGGTCTTTAACAAAAGAATATGCTTACAAAGTTTCGTTGGTTTTTTTATTTATAATTATTCTAAATTATTATTTGCCTTTAAGTTCTTAACTTTCGTTTCGACATATAAGCAACAATTTATCAAGTATGGAACATATTGTTATTATTGGAAATGGAATTTCTGGAGTTACAGCTGCCAGACATATCAGAAAAAATTCTGATAAAAAAATCACCATTGTTTCTTCAGAAAACAAATATTTTTTCTCAAGAACTGCATTAATGTATATATACATGGGGCATATGAAATTTGAACATACACAACCTTATGAAAACTGGTTTTGGAAAAAAAACAATATCGAGTTAAAAAAAGGATATGTAAACTCAGTAAATTTTGATAAAAATCTACTCGAGTTCTCAAATGGAGAAATTCTTTCTTTTGATAAATTAATTCTTGCTACTGGTTCAAAACCCAATAAGTTTGGCTGGCCGGGACAAGATTTAAATGGTGTTATGGGAATGTATCATAAACAAGACTTAGAAAAATTAGAAAAATTTGCACCAAATAATACAGTATGTAAAAGAGCCGTAATTGTTGGAGGCGGTTTAATAGGAATTGAATTAGCAGAAATGCTAAGAAGTAGAAAAATTCCAGTTACTTTTTTAGTTCGCGAAAATAGTTTTTGGGATGGAGTTTTACCAGTCCAAGAGTCAGAAATGATCAATAAACATATTAAAGAACATCATATAGATTTAAGGTTAAACACAAATCTAAAAGAGATAAAGTCCGATGAATTTGGACAAGTAAAATCAGTAATTATTGAAGAAACAGGAGAAGAGGTTTTATGTAATGTTGTTGCTTTAACAGCGGGAGTTACACCAAATATTAATTTCCTTAAAGATTCTATAATTGAATTAGGCCGGGGTATAAAAGTCAATCGTTTTTTAGAAACGAATATTCCAAATATTTATGCCATTGGAGATTGTGCAGAACAACATAATGCTATTGGACAAAGGAGAAATATTGAAGCAGTTTGGTATACAGGAAGAATGATGGGAGAAACTATAGCACAAACTATTTGTAATAATAGAACAGAATATAAACCCGGTCATTGGTTTAACTCTGCAAAATTTCTGGACATAGAGTACCAAACCTATGGATGGGTATTTAGCGAGCGTAATAAAAAAGAAAATGAAACTTATTTTCAATGGCAGCATCCAAAAGAAAATATATGTATTACTCTTTCTTATGATAATATTTCACGAAAATTTTTAGGAATAAATACATTCGGAATTAGAATGCGACATGAGTTTTTCGATAACATTTTAACAGAAAAGCAATCTGTAGAATATGTATTAAAGCATTTGGCAGATGCTAATTTTGATCCTGAATTTTACAAACTACATGAAACAAAGATTGTTGAAAAATTTAACAAAGAAAATGGAACAAATATTCAATTGAAAAAGAAAAGTTGGAAACGAATTTTCAGCTCTTAATTCGATTTAATTTCATAAAACATACATAATAAAACAAATATATTATTTTGAAACTCATAAAAAAATCAGGTTTAATATTTTTTTTAATAGGATTAATGTTCTTTGTTGGAAGTATTTTTACAGGCTCTTTCAATTTAAAACAATCCGAATTAGATACGTTTCTTAAAGAACAGAATTATAAAAGTAAAGTTATCAAAGGTACTTTAGAAAAAGCAGTTGTAACTTCAGAGGAAATAAATATTTTTCAATTTTCGAGCCGAGTTATAGAAGCATATGAAACTTCTAACAATTATTATGATGGTCTTATTACAAAATATGACTCAGAGAAAAAATGGGATAAAAAAGGAGAACAATATCAATATAAAATATTTGGCAAGCCTCATAGTTTAAGTTTTATGCTTGCTAAGAAAGCAGGAAAAGGGTTCGCTCCAGACAATACAACCTTGATGTGGTTTTTAACTTTTGGGTTGGGTATTATTGGTGCACTTCTTTTTATAGTACCGGATGTTGTTTTGTTAGGGAAACCAGGTATAAAAAATGATGGAATCTTTCTAAACGCAGCTACAAATCGCGGTTGGATTGGTTGGTTTGCTTTTGTCTTTTTAGTTACTTTTTACATACTCTTATATTTTTATCCAGACATCATTGTAAATTGGGTATTCTTAGTCGACCCAATTAGTACATCTATTAGTGGAAACCCAGCCAGCCAATGGTTTTTGTACGGTTTTCTATATTGTGTAGTCATGAGTGTTATGGCAGTGAGGATGTACATAAAGTACCGTCACAATAAATACCAAATTTTAAGAACAACTTCTGTTTTGTTCTTCCAAATTGTATTCGCTTTTTTAATTCCAGAGATTTTAGTTCGTTTTGAGAAACCTTGGTACGACTTTAAAAATGCTTTTCCTTTAGATTATGATTTCTTCTTCAAATGGAATTTAGATGAACTTATAGCTAGTGGTAGTTTTGGATTATTTATTTTAGTTTGGGGAATTCTTTTAACAGTTGTAGTGGTTCCAATAATGGTGTATTTCTTTGGAAAAAGATGGTACTGCTCATGGGTTTGCGGTTGTGGTGGTTTGGCAGAAACTTTAGGAGATCCTTACAGACAACTCTCCAGTAAAACACTACTTTCTTGGCGAGTAGAACGAATTATAATTCACAGCGTTTTAATTTTTGTTTTGGTAATGACAGGCTTTGCACTGTATACGTTCTTCTATGGAGCAGACCAGGTTTTAGGAATTAAAACACAAACGATTCAAGATATTTACGGTTTTTTAATCGGCTCTATATTTGCAGGGGTAATTGGTACAGGGTTTTATCCAATTTTTGGAAATAGAGTTTGGTGTAGATTTGGCTGTCCTTTAGCTGCATACTTAGGTTTTATTCAACGTTTTAAATCAAGATTTAGAATAACAACCAATGGAGGTCAATGTATTTCTTGTGGAAACTGTTCTACCTATTGCGAACAAGGAATAGATGTAAGAGCTTATGCTCAAAAAGGAGAAAATATTGTTCGCTCTAGCTGTGTTGGTTGTGGTATTTGTTCTGCGGTTTGCCCAAGAGGAGTTTTAAAATTAGAAAACGGACCAGAAAAAGGGCGTATAAATCCTACAGAAATTTTATTAGGAAATGATGTAGACTTAATGGAGTTGGTAAATAATAAATAATGTTTATTAAACAACCTTTACTTACTCTTTTAGTACTAATTCCATCGATTCTTTTTTCTCAAAAAACCTATAAAAAAAAGTATTTTTCCAATGGTAATTTAAAGGAAGAAGGCTGGGTATACAACAACCATAAAAACGATTACTGGAAATTCTATCACAAAAATGGAAACATCAAAAAAGAAGGTCGTTTTAAAAATAATTTAGAGACTAAATATTGGTATTTTTACGGCAAAAATTCAACTCTAGAAAAAGAGGGGCATTATAAAAAAGGTGAAAAAAATAATTGGTGGTTATTTTATGATAAAAAAGGAAATATAAACCATAAATGTCAATTAAAAAAGAATAAAAAAAACGGGTATTGCCTTTTGTATAAAAATAAAAAAATAGTGAGGGCTTCAAAATTTAAAAATGGACAAAAAATAAAAGAATGGACAAACTTTTCATCCTTTACAAAAGAGAATAGTTTAAATGATTTACGACACTAAATGAATTCAAAAATTAAAGTAATTATTCCCGCCTATAACGAGCAAGATGCTATTGCCAATGTTATAAATGATATTCCAGATATTGTAGATGAAATTATAGTTGTTAGTAATAATTCTACAGATAATACAGAGAAAAATGCAAAAAATGCAGGTGCAACTGTTTTAAAAGAAATTAAAAAAGGGTATGGGTACGCATGCTTAAAAGGATTGGATTACATTGCTAAGCTAAAAGACAAACCAGCTATTATTGTTTTCATAGACGGAGATTACTCAGACTATCCAGAACAGCTTACAGAAGTTATTGCTCCAATTATAAATAATGATATAGACTTTGTAATTGGCTCTAGAGTTAAACGACTTAGAGAAGAAGGTTCTATGACACCTCAACAGGTTTTTGGGAATTGGCTAGCGACCTTTTTAATGAAGCTTTTTTTTGGTGCAAAATTTACAGATTTAGGTCCTTTTAGAGCTATAAAATACGATAAATTACTAGCCCTAAACATGGAAGATAAAACATATGGTTGGACTGTAGAAATGCAATTAAAAGCATTAAAAAAAGAACTACTTTATATAGAAGTTCCTGTAAAATATAGAAATAGAATTGGAATTTCAAAAGTCTCTGGCACCTTAAAAGGTAGTATATTAGCCGGTGTAAAAATTTTGGGTTGGATTTTTAAATACAGTTTTAAATAATGGTTATCGAGTACATTATTATTCTCATTTATACAATTTCGTTGTTGCTTATTTTTATATATTCAATAGCGCAATTAAATCTTTTATTTAACTATCTAGCTGCTCAGAAAAAGAAAGATAATTCTCCAAAATTTAATTTTGATAAGCAGGAAGAAATTCCTTACGTAACAATTCAACTCCCTGTTTTTAATGAATTGTACGTTATGGAACGTTTATTAAATAATATCATTAAAATTGATTATCCTAAAGATAAATTAGAAATTCAAGTTTTAGATGACTCTACAGATGAATCTTTAGAGCAAACTGCAAAACATATTAAAAAAATTCAAAAAACAGGATTGGATATTATCCATATTTGTAGAACAAATAGAAAAGGTTTTAAAGCTGGTGCATTAAAAGAAGGTTTGAAAATTTCTAAAGGAGAATTCATCGCTATTTTTGATGCTGATTTTTTACCAAAACCTGATTGGTTAAAACAAACTGTTCCATACTTTAAAAAGAAAAATATAGGGGTTGTTCAAACTCGTTGGGAACATATTAATAGAGAGTATTCTACACTTACAAAAATACAAGCTTTTGCTTTAGATGCTCATTTCACTTTAGAACAAGTTGGTAGAAATAGTAAAGGGCATTTTATAAATTTTAATGGAACCGCTGGGATATGGCGTAAAGAGTGTATTCTAGATGCCGGAAACTGGGAAGGAGACACGCTTACTGAAGATATTGATTTAAGTTACAGAGCACAACTTAAAAATTGGGAATTCAAATATTTAGAACACGTAAAAACTCCATCAGAATTACCTATTGTAATTAGTGCTGCGCGCTCGCAGCAATTTAGATGGAATAAAGGAGGTGCAGAAAATTTTCAAAAAATGATGAAAAAAATCATTCTTAGTAAAACAATTCCTGCAAAAACAAAAATTCATGGTCTATTACATTTACTTAATAGTTCTATGTTTACTTGTATCTTTTTGGTTTCAGTTTTAAGCATTCCAATGCTCTATATAAAGAATGAATATGCACATTTAAAAATCTATTTTTATGTAATGAGTTTCTTTGTAATAAGCTCTATTATTTTTTTTATCTGTTATTGGTTTATGTACAAAAATACATACGGAAGTGGTTTTAAAAATTTCTTAAAATATATTGGTGCTTTTTTTACTTTCTTTTCTGTTGTGATGGGTTTTTCTCTTCATAATACAATTGCTGTTTTAGAAGGTCATTTTGGTAAAAAGAGTGAATTTATTCGGACACCAAAATTTAATATTATCACTACAAAAGATCAATGGAAAAAAAATAAATATGTTAAAAAAAGACCTTCTGCCAATGTTATTATTGAAGGGTTACTAGCTATTTATTTTGCTTTTGGAATGTACAGTGCTTTTGTTGTTGGAAGTCAAGGAGGTGATTTCGGTTTATTTCCTTTTCATCTAATGCTTTTTATTGGTTTTAGTTATGTTTTTTTTAAATCCATATTTTCCAAAGCATAAATGAAAATTCCAGAAAAGTATAGTGCAACTCTTCTTATCTCTTTAAGCGTTATTTTATATTTTTTATTTGCTTATTTCTTGGAAAGAATAGATTTTAACAGCTTACTTTTTCTATGGATATCATTGTTTACTTGCTTTTATCTTTTGATGAAAAACAATGCAACTTACGTCTCAACATTAGTTGGTTTAACCGTTTTATTTAGGTTAATATTCCTCTTTGCAATTCCAAATTTGTCACAAGACTTTTATCGGTTTATATGGGATGGACGTATGATTATTGAGGGGCTAAATCCATATTTATCATTGCCTCAGTCATTCATAGAGCAAGGTACTTACCCAATTCCTGAAGCATTAAACTTATATGATGGTATGGGGAAAATGAATGGAAGCCATTACACCAATTACCCTCCAATAAATCAACTCTGTTTTGTAATTGCAGGAATTATAGCAAATAAAAGTATTTTTGGATCTGTAATAGTTCTTCGCATAATTATTATTCTTGCAGATATTGGGATTCTCTATTTTGGTAAAAAAATATTAGAAAAGGCAAACCTCCCAATTAAAAACATTTTTTGGTATTTATTAAATCCATTTATTATTATAGAATTGACAGGGAATTTACATTTTGAACCATTAATGTTATTCTTTTTAATTTGGAGTATTTATAAATTACAACAACAGAAATGGCTTTGGTCTTCAGTTTTATTAGCTTGTTCAATTTCTGTAAAATTAATTCCTTTGTTGTTCTTACCGCTATTTTTTCAGTGGTTTATAAAAAATAAAACTGTAAACAGTAATAGTGAGGTATCAATTCGAACGCAGTCGAGAACTAAATCATTTCTAGAATTATTAATTTTTTACACAATAATTTTAGTGACAACAATTCTTTTATTTCTACCATTCTATTCATCAGAACTCTTAAATAATTACCTAAATTCAGTGGGGTTATGGTTTGAAAAGTTTGAATTCAATGCAAGTTTTTATTATGTATTTAGAGAAATTGGATATCAATTTAGAGGCTGGAATGAAATTGCTATTATTGGAAAATTAATGCCAATACTAACTATTATATTTCTAGGTTTTATCACGTTTTTTAGAAAAAACACATCCTTAAAAGGGTTAATAACTTCGATGTTATTTGGTTTGTCTTTTTATTATTTTACAACAACAACTGTGCATCCATGGTATTTATCAACGTTAATTATATTATCCATATTTACAAAATATAGATTCCCAATTATATGGAGTTTTGTTATAGTTTTAAGTTACCAAGCATATGCAAATTCACCTTGGAAAGAAGATTTATGGCTTATTGGTCTTGAATATTTTATTGTTTTTTTATTTTTATGTTGGGAATTAATATATAAAAATAAAACGAATAAAGATAAATCATCTATAATTCAAGTTTAAATAATTAGATTTTTGTACTTTGTGAACTTATACTTTTTTTCATGAAGAGACTTACAATAAAGCATATCGCACAAGAGTTTAGCGTTTCAATATCTACTGTATCTAAAGCATTAAATGATAGTTATGAAATTAGTAAAAGCACCAAAGAAAAGATTCAGAAATATGCTAAAGAGAATAACTACAAGCCAAACTTCAACGCACTAAGTTTAAAAAATAGAAAGACAAAAACAATAGGTATTCTTATTCCTAATATGTTAAATTACTTTTTTGCACAAGTTTTTAATGGCATAGAAAAAGTAGCGAATGAAAGAGGTTATAAAATTATTTCTTGCATTTCTAACGAATCTTTCCAAAAAGAGGTTGAAACTATCGAAATGCTATCTAATGGAAGTATAGATGGTTTTATTTTATCGATTGCAGAAGAAACTCTTTTAAAAAAGGATTACAAACACTTTGAAGATATTATAGATAATGGAACTCCAATTGTAATGTTCGACAGAGTTGCAGAAAACATTAAGTGTGATAAGGTAATAACAGATGATTTTAATGGCGCTGTAAACGCTGTTCAGCACCTTACAAAAACAGGACATAAAAATATTGCTTTTGTTTCCACAATAAGCAATTTAAATATTGGACAAAAAAGAAAGCTAGGATATTTAAAGGGTCTAGAATTAGGGAATTTAGATATTAATAAAAATCTTATCATTGATATTCATGAGGAAGATTATAAAAAATATGAAAGTATTTTAGCCCCTATTTTCTCAAAAAACAAAGTTGATGCTGTGATAACAACTGATGAATCTTCTGCAATTGCTGCTATGAAAGTAGCTATTGAAAACGGTAAAAGAGTACCAGAAGATTTTTCTGTTATTTCTTTTTCCAACGGGATTTTAGCAAGGCATTCCAGTCCAAAAATGACTACTGTTAGTCAACATGGTGAAATTATGGGAGCAACTGCAGCAAAAATATTAATTGACAGGTTAGAAAATAAAGACGAGAAAAAAGATATAGAGACTATCGTTATTAAAACAGATTTAGTTGAGCGAAAATCAACTAGAGGTTTTAAATACTTTCAAAATGAATCTATCTAAGGTTAAATTAGTAGTTTCTGATATGGATGGAACGCTACTAAACTCTAAAGGAGAGGTTAGCAAACTTTTTTTTGATCTATTTAAAAAACTTCAAAAACACCATATTCATTTTTGTGCCGCAAGTGGAAGACAATACAGTAGCATTGTTCATAAATTAGATACAATAAGAGAAAACATTACGATCATTGCTGAAAATGGTGGAATTGTAAAACAACAAGACAACATACTTCTGCTAAACAAACTTGCACCAAAAAAAATTACAGAGATCATTCCAATTTTAAGAACTATTAAAGACACTTATATTGTTCTTTGTGGAAAAGATACCGCCTATATAGAAACTACAAATAAAAAGTTTATTTCTATGTTTGAGGAATATTATACTACTTTTAAAGTTGTACCCGATCTAACCAAAGTGATTTCAGATACTGACTTTTTAAAGATTGCTATCTATCATTTTAAGTCTTCAGAAAAGCATATCTATCCGAAAATCGAGTATTTAAAAAACAAATATCTTTTAAAAATTTCCGGTAAAAATTGGTTAGATATTTCTGATGTAAAAGCGAATAAAGGAAATGCTTTAAGAGCAGTTCAAAAAAAGCTAAACCTTACCAAAGAAGAAACTATGGTTTTTGGCGATTATCATAACGATTTAGAAATGCTCCAAGAAGCAAATTTTAGTTTCGCTATGAAAAACGGACATAAAGACATTAAAAAAAAGGCAAACTATGGCACAGAAAGTAATGATAATTTTGGTGTAGAGCGTATTTTGGAAAAGTTGATAGAGGCTCGAGAAACAACTCTTTAATCGTCGTAAGAAACAGTACTTTGCCTTTCTCTATTTACCTTTAACTTCGTTACGTCTGGTCTAGAATAGTGACCTATAACATCAAAATTTTGCCTTTCTTCTAAAACCCGATTAAAATCTAAGGTTTCTATAATTAAACCCTCTTTATGTAACACCGGTTCTACAAGCCATTCTCCGTCTGGTCCAGCAATACAGGAACCTCCATTTGCTAAAATATCCGGCGCATCTTTAATAATTTCATTATAATAAGGAACCTCTTTTGGAAAACCTGATTTTACCATTAAACAAGAAACAGAAATTACAAAAGAAC
>ENA-OSET01006025-OSET01006025.1-sediment-metagenome-genome-assembly--contig:-NODE-6025-length-10017-cov-9.151308_pt1 | contig 10017 bp, 9 predicted proteins | sample MGYA00237882_ERZ534229 | MGnify/ENA primary metagenome ERZ534229 (study PRJEB26408, sample SAMN06266212) | sediment metagenome | isolation source: Hudson Canyon methane seep mesocosm | place: USA:Hudson...
CCACTGACAGTTAAAGAGTCTTCGGGTGTTAATCGTATTGATTTAATAACATACTTAGACGAACATAAAATTGGCACGCGTCTTTTATTTGCGGGTAACTTGACTCGTCAGCCTTATTTTGAGAATGTTGAATATCGAGTTTCTGGGAAATTAACCAATACGGATATTTCAATGAATCAGACCTTATGGATTGGTGTATATCCGGGGTTATCACCTAAAATGTTAGATTTTGTTGCAGAAGTTGTAACCAATTATTTTATAGAAAAGAGGCAGTGATGAAAAGATTACCTGAAGACCTGTTTGTATTGGAAATGGCAAATAATCATATGGGTGATTTAGATCACGGTATCCATGTGATTAAAACTTTTGGAGAAGTTTGTAGGAAATACCCCTTCAATTTTGCTTTTAAATTGCAGTACAGAGATCTTGATTCGTTTATTCATCCTGACATGAAAGGTCGAGATGATATTCATTACATTAAGCGTTTTTCAGAAACTCGATTAACACGAAATGATTTTGATGTTTTGCTCGATGAAATGCGTAAACAAGGTTTTCTCACAATGGTGACACCTTTTGATGAGACGTCAGTGGATGTGATTGATGCGCAAGATGTGGATATTATTAAAGTTCCTAGTTGTTCATTTGGAGATTGGCCATTATTAGAAAGAATTATAAAGTCTGATAAGCCTATTATTGCATCCACGGCTGGGGCTTCTATTTCTGTGATGGAGCAAGTTATTAGTTTTTTTTCTCATCGTCAAAAAGAGTTTTCTATATTGCATTGTGTTGGAGAGTATCCAACACCGGATGAAAATATGCATATTTCTCAAATTGATTTTTTGAAAAAACGTTTTCCGAGTGTGCGTATTGGTTTTTCAACACATGAAGATACCTCTAATACTGATTTTATTAAAATGGCTATAGCAAAAGGGGCAACTATTTTTGAAAAACATGTTGCGGTGCCAACCGATAAATATGGAGTTAATAAGTATTCGGCTACCCCTGAGCAGGTGGATGCGTGGTTAGAAGCAGCACTTTATGCAAAGAAAGTGTGTGGCGAAGGTCTTTCTAGATTACCTAATAATGTTCAAGAAACAGCAAGTTTACGGTCTTTAAGGCGGGGTGTATTTGCTAAACATGATTTAAAAAAGGGGGAAGTACTAACGAGCGATAATGTTTTTTTCGCCTTCCCTCCTCAAGAGGGTCAATTTACTGCTAATGATTGGTCGAAATATAAAGAATATAAGTTAACGGTAGATGTTTCTATTAATTATGCTATTTCGGAAGATAATTGCTTACAAGATTGTAAACAAGATAAGGTGTGGGAAATTGTTGAAAAGGCAAGGGAATTTATTCGTGAAAGTGGGGTAATAATACCTACAAGTTCTGAGCTTGTCATATCACATCACTATGGGTTGAAAAAGTTTAATGATTATGGCTTGTTATTATTCACAGTTGTGAACCGTGAATATTGTAAAAAGTTATTAATTACTTTCCCAGGTCAAGTTCATCCAGAGCAATTTCATAAGAAGAAAGAAGAAACTTTTCATGTGCTTTATGGTGAGTTGGATTTAGTATTAGATGGGCAATTGAAAAAATGCAACCCCGGGACTGTGGTTACCGTTAAGGCAGGTGTGCGTCATTCCTGGAGTAGTCAAAAAGGAGCTGTGATTGAAGAGATTTCAAGCACTCATTTTGACAACGATTCATTTTATACAGATGAAGTTATTATGAAGAATAAACAACGTAAGACGATATTAATGCACTGGATGGAGCAGTAGAGTGTCTGATATTTATCGAGTGGCTGACTTTATTGCGGATTTCATTTCTGATATGGGGGTTCAGCATGTTTTTTTACTGCCTGGTGGCGGTGCAATGCATTTAGTCGATGCTGTTGGTAAATGCCCTCATTTGGAAGTGGTAGCATGTTTGCATGAGCAAGCGGCTTCTATTTCTGCTGAAGCTTATTCTCGGATAAATGAGAATATTGGCGTTGCTATGGTTACAACAGGCCCTGGTGCTACTAATGCGATTACTGGTGTCACTGGGGCTTGGATTGAATCAGTGCCTATGATGGTTGTTTCTGGACAAGTAAAACGTGCCGATATGCTTAGAAATGCACCCCTTCGTCAGAAAGGGGTTCAAGAGGTTGATATTGTAAGCATGGTGGGGGATGTTACTAAATATGCGGTGGTGGTAGAAAATCCAGAAGACATACGTCAGGTTATGGAGGAAGCATATTTTTTGGCTCGTGATGGCCGTGCAGGACCAGTTTGGATTGATGTGCCTTTGGATGTTCAGGCTGCATCGATTGACAGAGAAAATCTCGCTAGCTGGGCTCCTGATAAACCAGTGACTACAATGACTAATGGGTTGAATAACAAAACCATTACAGATATTGTAACATTGCTTTCCGAAGCAGAACGACCTTTGATTATTGCTGGCCATGGTGTGCGATTAGCAGGGGGAGCGAAGATGTTCCAGGCATGGGTTGAAGATTTAGGGGTGCCTGTTGTTAGTACATGGAACGCGCTTGATCTTCTACCTTTTGACCATCCCTTGTATGTTGGCCGTCCCGGAGTTGTTGCTCTTCGTGCGCCAAATTTTGCTGTTCAGAATTGCGATTTGCTGATTAGTATTGGTTGTCGGTTAGATAATATTATTACGGCTTTTAATCCTAAAGGATTTGCTCGGGAGGCAAAAAAAATTGTAGTTGATATTGATCAAAATGAGATAGATAAGTTAGATATGGATATTACAACGCCAATTGCTTGTGATGCCGCTGAATTTATTAAGTCACTTGCTGAGAGTGAGGTGTCATTTCATTCCCGTTGGGAGCCATGGCGTAATCGATGTGTTGATTGGAAAAAGCGCTATACGGTTAATGATGGGAAGCCATTTCCTCATGCAGATATAATTTCACATTATCAATTAATGGATGCGCTTTCTGAGGTTATTCCAGAAAATATGCTGGTATCTACAGGTAGCTCTGGGTTGGCAGTTGAAGCATTTTATATCGTTTTTCGTAATAAAATAGGGCAACGCGTATTCTTAACATCAGGGTTAGGGTCAATGGGGTATGGGCTTCCTGCTGCAATAGGTGCTTGTTTTGCAAATGGTTTGAAACCGATGGTTGCAATTGAAAGTGATGGAAGTTTTCAGCTTAATATACAAGAGTTGGCAACCATAGCCTCCTTTAATTTACCCATCACTATTATTGTAATGAATAATGATGGGTATGCTTCAATTCGAAATACTCAGAAGAATTATTTTAATGAGCGGTATGTAGGTACAGGTCCCGAGGCTGGTTTGAAACTTCCAGATCTTAAGAAAATAGCATTAGCTTATGAGTTGGATTATCTTAAAGTTGAAGGTGTATCAGAATTAAATGAAAAGTTAGAAAAAAGCATTGGTTCTGAGAGGCCCATTATTGTTGATGTACAGTTGATTAAAAATGAAGTGTTGATGCCTAAGGTATCAGCTTTACCGCAACCAGATGGGTCAATAATTTCGATGCCTCTGGAGGATATGACACCATTATTGTCTTTGGAAGAACTTAGGTCAGAAATGTTGGTTAGTCTTGTGGAGCTAAGTACGAAGGCGCGAGTAAAATAGTGCAGTTTAGCTTGGTTAAAAATACCAATCAAAAGATAAGTTCGGTTTGTCTGGGTACGATGACATTTGGTTCCCAGACTTCATTAGACGATGCATATGAGCTGCTCGATTTCGCATTTGAAAGCGGTGTTAATTTTATTGATACGGCAGAGATGTACCCTATTCCAATAAATGCTGAGACGCAAGGGCTAACTGAAGAGTATATCGGGCGATGGATGAAAGACCGTAGCAATAGGAGCAGTGTCTTTTTGGCTACTAAAGTAACTGGGCCGTCGCCAGCATTAACACATATAAGAATGGGTGAGGCAAAACTCAATAAAAAAGATATTTATAATGCAATTAATGGGAGTCTGAAAAGATTAGGGACAGATTACATTGACCTTTATCAGATTCATTGGCCTGAAAGAAAGATTAACAACTTCGGGAAGCTTAATTATGATTATGATGATATGGAAAAAACAACCTCAATTAGAGAAACATTAGAAGTGCTTGCAGGGTTGGTAAAAGAGGGTAAAGTTTTACAGATTGGCATATCTAATGAAAGTCCGTGGGGGTTGATGGAATACCTAAAGTCATCTGAGGTCTTTGACTTACCAAGGATTATCTCAATACAAAACCCATATTCATTATTGAATCGTAGTTTTGAAATTGGATTAAGTGAGGTCTCTCACCGTGAAAATGTCGGTTTGCTTGCTTATTCACCATTAGGGTTTGGTGTTCTTACTGGAAAATATCTTAGCGGTGAAATGCCCGTGGGGTCTCGTAGACAATTATTTGATAAGTATGATCGGTACAGTAACCGTGAAGGTGAGTTAGCGACAATTAAATATATAAAACTTGCTCAGGAATCTGGTTTGGATCCTGCTCAGATGGCTTTAGCATTTGTGAGTAGTAGACCCTTTGTGATGAGTACAGTTATTGGAGTAACAAGCTTACACCAATTAAAAAATTGCCTTAATGGTTTGAATATAAAATTAGGACAAGATGTTAATCTGGAAATTGAGGGTATTCATAAAATGCACCCAAACCCTTGTCCATAAATGGAGGTTGCCTTGGATTGTCGAGTTTGTAGATCGGTATGTTTTAATGAGGTGTTATTAACTTACAATAATATGCCTTCATCAGCGCAGGGTTTTCCAGAATTTAAGGATTTGAAAAATGATATTGGTTCCAGTTTGAGTGTTCTTGAATGCTCATCATGTGGCCTTATTCAGTTAAATAATCCACCTGTTTCTTATTACAAGGAAGTTATCAGGGCAGTAGCTTTTTCTGAAGAGATGTGCGAGTTTAGAGAGGTTCAATTTAAAGCTTGGATAAATAAAAATGGGTTGTTGAATAAGAGTGTTTTAGAGATTGGGTGTGGAAAAGGAGAATACCTATCGATACTTAACAAGTCAGGTGTGTTCGCTCATGGCGTTGAGTTCTCAGAACAATCTGTAATGGCTTGTCGTGAATTAGGCCTTTCAGTCACACAAGGTTATTTTGGAGATTATGATTTCATTTTGCCATATCCTAAGTATGCTGGGTTTACATGCTTGAACTTTATGGAGCATTGGCCTGATCCGAATAAAGCACTTGCGCATTTAAAGGAATGCCTTGTTGACGGAGGGATTGGACTTATCGAAGTTCCTAATTTCGATATGATTTTAAAAAAGGGCCTTTTCTCTGAATTTATATCTGATCATTTATTGTATTTTACCCAAGAAACATTAATTTATATGATGCAGCACAATGGTTTTGAGGTTTTAGAGTGCTCGTCTGTTTGGCATGATTATATAATTTCCATAGTTGTAAGAAAGAGAGTTAAGACGGATTTAAAATTTTTTGATGAGTATCGATTAAGGGTTGAGAGTGAACTAAATTCATTTATTGATAAATTTAGTTCAGGGCGTGTGGCTATCTGGGGAGCTGGGCATCAGGCGCTTGCAGTAATCTCGTTAGCAGGAATTAGTATGAAGATAAAATATGTTATTGATTCGGCACTTTTTAAACAAGGCAAATATACGCCAGCTTCACATGTTCCGATTGTTGCGCCAGAAGAATTAAACTTAGATCCCGTGGATGCAGTAATAATTATGGCCGCCAGCTACTCAGATGAAGTTGCAAGAATAGTAAGAGAAAAATATTCTTCTCGAATTCAAGTAGCTATTTTGCGAGATCATGGATTGGAACGAATTAAAAACTAATTATGAATGACGTTCACAATATTTTTTCTAGGGTTGATGATGCAAGAGAAGGGCTGCCAGAAGATATATTTGAATTAGTCAGTCAATTAACCCCTTTAGTAAATGTTGAGCTTTTAATTAATGACTCAGACAAGGGAACACTATTGACGTGGCGACATGATAAGTTTTATGGTCCTGGTTGGCATTTGCCTGGAGGAATTGTGCGTTTTAAAGAACTGATTGGGGTTCGAATTAAGAAGGTTGCAGAATCTGAATTGGGGGCCACAGTTTCTTTTGAGAGTGAACCACTACAGGTAGAGCAGGTTATGAATAAGAATCGAGATGTTAGAGGTCACTTTATTTCTTTGTTGTTTTCTTGTCAGCTCACAAGTCTTCTAATTCAAGACCTGAAGTTTAGAACGGAGGATCCTGTAAATGGTCATTGGACATGGTTTAAAGATTGCCCTGATAACTTAATATTTCAACATGAAATTTATAGGCAAAAAATAGGGTTAAGATGAGTTTTTTATGGAGCTCAGGCTCGTCAACCTTGTTGAGTAAAGTAAAGTAAAGTAAATTTAGTTTTAATGGTATTCACGATTAGTAGTAATGGGCCCAGATTATTTCTGCCAGTCCATTCAAGTAAAGGAGAGATAAGATAATGCAAACGATAATTCCTATACATGGTGAGGAGGCTGCTCTTAGTGCTGTCGAAGGAAAAAAACGTCAAGATCAGAGTGAAAAACGTCCACGAGTGTATGAAAAAATACAAAATTACTTTAATAATATGGCAAGTGGCGTCATAAGCCCTATTCTTCGAATTAAGATAAACAGATCGCTATGTAATTTTCACTGCTTGCATTGTTGCGAGGAGCCTTATATGGATAGAGATCTTAAGAAAAAAACTGGAGCTCGTGATCCAAGAAAGCATATGACGATTGATGATTATGCTGAGCTTTCTCGTCAAGCAGATGAATATGGTATTTATCGTTTTGTTTTGACGGGTGGGGAGGCTCTTTTAGATAAAAATATTGAAGATTTGATTCTAGCGCTTGATCCTATGAAGCATCTTATTATTCTGGATACCAATGGTTGGACATTTGATGAAGAAAAGGCTAACTGGTTTGCTGCTCTTGGTGGTTATAAGGTTCAAATCTCTCTTGATAGTTTTGTAGAAGCAGAGCATGATGAATTCCGTGGCAAGAAGGGCTCTTATAAGCGTGTACTTCGAGCAATTAAAGCTACAAAAGAGGCAGGGCTTGAGTTATTAATTTCTACATGCATTATAAAAGATCGCGTTTTCTCTCAAGAATTTAAAGATTTTTGTGAGTATTGTCATGATGAAGATATACCATTGTATGTCACGCTTGCTAAGCCAGTCGGAAGCGCTCGTGGTCATGATGAGTGGGTCTGTACGAAAGATGATGTTGATCATCTCAAGTATCTTGAAGATAAGTACAACATATTCACCCATATGACACCATCATATGGTCAACCGGGAAAATGCATTACTGTTAAAGGTATTAATACGGTTAATCATGATGGTGAAATTGTTCCATGTCCATATATGGATTTATCGATTGGTAATGTCATGAATATGCCACTTTCTGACATTCTTGACCGAGGAATGCGGGATAAATGGCTTGGGCCTTATCGAGATGAGTGCATCATTGGTGAAAATTTTGATTTCATCAAGTTTCATAATGATACTGTTCAAGAACACCTGAAGGATAATCCGCTGTTGCCAGTTCCTTATGAGAAGGGTTTTGCTGTAGCTGAGGCAGCAAGGAATAAAGGGGGTGCGAATGGGTCTTTCACATCACAAAACGTTGAGTTTGTTGTCAAAGAAGTAAAGGTATAGCATGGGGGTAAATATTAATACTAAAAAATTGTTTGATGGGCACGGGCGCAGAATTCCTTTTGACGGTATGCGAGTCTTTAGTGAAGCTCCGATGTTTTATTATAAATTAAATCAACCAAAAACTGATTTTGGAAAAATTTTATCTAATAGCCAGCAGTTTGCTGACATAGATTTGAATATAACAGTAGAGTCTTTTGAGTCTGTTTGTATGGGTCTTAAGACAAGAGTACAGAATGAGCCATTGATAGGTAATTTATTCAGTGGAGTACATTTCCCCTTTATCTGTCCTAAAGTTTCATTGGAAGAAGATATGGGTACAGAACTTGAGAAGATAACATTACCTTCGGTTGCGTCATCATTCAAGTCGGCATACCCTAACTTACATTGTAAAGCAACATTGCAGGGTGGTTCCCAGTTGTCAGGAGAGCTGAGTGTGGCGACTGACTCACGTTATGAAGGGTTTTTAGAAGCGCGTAGAGATGGTGCGGTAGCCGGGTGGTATTTTCCACAAGCACTTCAAGGGTATGACATTGAATCTCAACGCTCTCAAATGAAAACATTACCACTTCATGAAGGTTTAACTTTGAGTGGGGGGAGTGATGTTGCTGCGGCACTTGTTGGTTCACCAGATTTGTTGGTTAACGAAAATGACTACCCTCCAGTGCTTTGTCTCTCTGCTCTTAAGCATGCGGATGAGCGTCTTATGCTTTGTTTTAAGGATTACGGGAAACACCTTGAGTTCTGGTGTATGAGTCAGATGCTAACTCCAGAATTAACGCAGGTTTCCGAGCAGTGGTCTGGTGGTTTAACTCTATATGCACATATTGATTGAATTCTTAGTTAAATAAATTAGTTTGTAGAATGAAAAATTTCAGTAAGCTCTCTTTAGTAGGGAGAGAATGCCGCGCTTGGTTAGAGCTTGATGGCGAGAGTTTTTTTATAACGGGAGGGACAGGGTTCTTTGGGGCGGCGCTTCTTTATTCTTTGCTAGAAGCTAAATTAAGGTTTCATTTAAATATAAATGTTTCAGTTCTTACTCGTAATGTTTGTTCATTTAAATTGAGACATCCAGTCTTAGCTGAATCAAGTTTTATAACTTTTCTAGAAGGGGATGTTACAAATTTTAATTTTCCGGATCAAAAGTTCACCAAAATATTTCATTTAGCCACAACTTCAGCGAGTGAGACCTTCAAAGGTGAAGATCAGTTAAGTAAATATAAAACACTAGTAGACGGTACAGAAAGAGTTCTTCAGTTCGCTGTGAAATGTAATGCAGATAAAATCCTCTTTACTAGTTCGGGTGTTGTTTATGGGGGCTTGCCCACAGGAATGCAGACTGTTAAAGAGGTTTATTCTGGGGCACCTGATACCTGTTCAACTTCTTCAGCTCTAGCGCAAGGGAAAAGGAGTGCGGAGTTCCTTATTTCCTTTTATGCTGAAAAATATGGGTTCGATTATGTTGTCGCTCGTTGTTTTTCATTTATTGGTCCAAATTTGCCGCTAGATTTACATTATGCAGTTGGTAATTTTATGAATGATGCTTTATATGGAGATTGTATTGAGATAAAAGGTGATGGAAAGCCTGTCCGTTCGTATTTGGACGTGAATGATTTGACGGTATGGTTACTACGATTGATGTCAACAAAATGCAATCATTCAATTTATAATGTGGGTTCAGATCAATCAGTATCAATTTTTAATTTAGCAGACGAGATAAGGAATCTTATTTCACCAGATAAAGAAATAAAGGTTCGTGGTGATGATGCTCATGTGGTCGGTAATTTCTCGCGTAATTTTTATGTGCCTAATATAGATCGTGTTAAAAATGAGCTTGGTGTTGATGTTTGGATAGGGTTAAGTCAGGCAATTGAAAGATTAAAAATAGGCGTTCAAAAGTATTGAGAATAATTACAGTGCTTATATTATTTTGAAGGTTAATAGACATAATGAGTCAAAAAAAAGAGCAATTACGTAAGCAAATTCTTGGATTAATTAAACAATATGGTGATTTGAATACTCAGGAACAAGAGGGAGTGTTTATGCCAGGGAGGACAGTTATTCCACCTTCGGGAAAAGTGAACGGTTCTCGGTTATTATTTGCAGGAAATTTAGTAAAACAACCTTATATGAGTGGGCGCCAATTTAGAGTAAGTGGTTCTTTGGATAATACGAATAATGTGATGAACAATACTTTTTGGGTTGGTATATGCCCTGGTTTAGGAAATGAGCAGATTGAGTATATTGGACAAGAATTAGCAAGGATTGTTAGAAAATGAGGGCTGCTCATCGTTGGTTAATCCTTTCCCATGGATTCAATATGGATGGTCGGGCGGCCAGTCAAACTATTACCGATAAAATACCGTATTTGTTAAAAGC
>ENA-OSET01006026-OSET01006026.1-sediment-metagenome-genome-assembly--contig:-NODE-6026-length-10016-cov-2.285844_pt1 | contig 10016 bp, 12 predicted proteins | sample MGYA00237882_ERZ534229 | MGnify/ENA primary metagenome ERZ534229 (study PRJEB26408, sample SAMN06266212) | sediment metagenome | isolation source: Hudson Canyon methane seep mesocosm | place...
TAAACTGAATTTAGCTAAAAAAGGAAATTGTGGTGAAGCCGCGCCTCCAAGCTAGTGCCTTATGGGTAAGCTTATTTATAACTATTGCAATAATTACTAGTGCAGCAACGCAAGCCAAATCAATAAACTACGGCAATGCAACCGTATCAGAAGTAACAAGCATCTATGATGGTGATACATTCAAAGTAACAATTTCAGGATGGCATGCATTGATTGGTGAGCGTATCAGTATCAGAGTTAATGGTGTTGAAATGCGTGGAAGTGTGTGTAATGGTGGTTCGCCTATTGAGTTCAAAGTGTAAAAGAAATGTTGTGCAGCTTAACTTGACTAGACTAGAGCATATAATTGAGACCTTTTGGGCGAGCCATCTTTGAGTAATCGGCTTTTACTGGTAAGCTCTAAAGATGAAGGAGCATGAAGATGTGGAGTTTTTGGTTCAGAATGGAGTGGTCCTCGGACACTGCAACCATACACTTTAGATTGAAACGCGAGCGACCGTAACTATAAAAAGGATATCTAATGCTTACCCACTCTCAATTCAAGTTTTTTTGCTGCATGCTGATGGCAATGCTTATCAATTTAACCCCTCAAGTAGCCTACTCTGATGCTAAATCCTACTGCAGCCCAATAGTTAAGAGAGCCATCGATAGAGAATCTCCCAATGAAATTGAAATGATGAGAGCTGGTGAGAAGGCATCGAGTGAATGCTTCCGAGATTACTATCGTAACAATTCGGTAGAGAAGCCTCTTCCTATGGATTATAACGCCATCAAAAATAAATATGATGAAGAGCAGTCCGCAAAAAAATCAGAGATATTTGGAGAAAAGACAATAGGCGAAGCCGTTGGTGCGTTTATTGGCTACCTTATTGCCGGCATACTTATTTCGCTTATACCTGGAGTCGGTATGTTTATTGGCATCCCAATGATACTTGTTGGAATGGTAATTTTAGGATACACCTTGATGAGACTTTATTATGGTCTGTTTATTGTACTAGCCATCGTGGCAGCCGTATTCATTGTAATAACCTCATTTATCGTTATTAGGGATTCATTCAAAGTTAGCGATTGGGAGCGTGAGGAGAAAGAGAAGGAGAAAGAGAAGGAGTTGGTGGTGAAAGCCAATATCGCAATGGCTTCCAGAGGAGACACAAAAGGACTGCTTTTAAAATGTATATCTAAAGGCGAGTATTCTGAGTTCGTTAAGTATCTCGAAAAGCTTGATACTAATGAGTTCGTGGAAATATCGCCCATTCTAGTAGCCGAAACACTTAAGGAACTAGGAAAGTCTAAATATTTAGAGTTGCTTCTAAAAAAAGGGTTTAATGCAGATAACAGTGCAGATATGATTTTTACCGTACTGCAACCGTTAAACTTAACATCGTTAAAAGTTATGGGTAAACACGGGGTTGACTTTAACAGTTGCGACCTCTCCGTTTATATTGACATGGTTGGTCAAAATCTTAAAAAAACACGAACAAAAGGTCGCTCACCTGTTATGAAAAAAGCAGAGGACGGTCTAAAGCTTATCCTCAAAAACCTCAACCCTGACAGGGCTGAATTACTACATAGAGGCTTAGAAGGCGCTCTGAAGAGCGAATTAGGGGATAACTACAAGTTTGTTGAAAAACTTTTCCCAATGTAAGGGCGATACTAAAATACTCACCAGTTAACGCCTCATAATTGTATTTTCTCAATTGCAAGAGCTGCTCACATAAGTAAATCAGACATAACGGTTACTCAATGACTAGTCACCATCATAACTCCACATGAAAGAGCTACAGAAAAGGCTGTCATGCTTCATCATCGCCCCAACATTGAAACAGCTAAATTTAGCCAATATCAAAAACCTAAACTCACCCTAAATACTAACTAAGAAAAGAACATTAATAAAAACCTAAATGGTAAATATTTAAATAACCCAGATTTATACTAAAGGTAGCCTAAATACTAACTCAACTACTTAGGCTACTAACATCGAAGAGCATTATTTTCCGGTATTGAGTGGAAAGCAGTTTTAAGTAAACAAATAGTTTGGTTTGTTATTTTAGATTATTCCAAGATCTTTTTTATAATCAGCCCTTAATCCTTCATTAAGATATTTTCCAACCTCATATTCAAGATGCTTAGAAAAGAATTCTTTCCCAACGGTTTCATAAACCTGGAAAAATTTAACATTAATTGTCATTAAGTGAGTTGCAGGTATCTGCTCACCTTTTTGCTCTGCAGCATCAGTAAATGCAGATTGGACCAGTGTAATTATTTTAAGTAGTTCCTCATCAGATGTTTTTGATGTTGGCGCTAAGTTATTTTTCTCAGCGTATGAACGATACATTTGAACAGTTAACTGCTGTAGCTGATCAAATACTGTTTCTGATTTAGGTACGTTTGCTACTTGCTTTTTTCCTTGCTGTGTTATTCCTGTAAGGCTTCTCACTATAATTTGAAATAAGCCTATAAGAAAATATGTGACTGGTTTCAGAATTATGAATAGTAAATATAAAGGAATCGTTATTGGAAATAATACGATACTAAAGAATGCCGTTCTTTTATTAGTGCTAAATACTTTAGCTACTTTTGTAAGGAAGCTATTCCCCAATAAGAGCATTAATGGTATTAAAATTATGGATGACCCTATCACGGTATAATTAAATATATCTTGAGAATGTTCTTCTTGTAACGCCCTTGAAGCAGCTGCTTGCTCATTAAGCTGATCTTGCTCATGTATCTTATCCCATTTCTTTTTAGAAGCAGCTGCAAGAGCTGCTTCTGTCTCCTCCAATGACGGGCTTTGACTTGTAAAATCTAAGTCAAACGCTTTATTATCTAATTGGCTAAAATCAGGGGCAGGGTTTAAATTAATTTCACTGAAATCATACTCAGCCATGAGTGTCCTTTATGTATTATTTGCAAGATGCGTAATATTACCATTACAATTTAGCAGCAATTACTCATTTACGCCTACGAGTGCATTGTTTTGAACCAAAAATTAACAAGACACTATCTAATCCAAAAATCATAGTTTTAATTAGAGACCCAATAAAAAGAGCACACTCAAATTATTTGCATTTACTAAGAGAGCAAAGAGAAACGCTCAGCTTTGATGAGGCTTTAAAGCAAGAAGAAACTAGAAAAGCTTTAAAATATGCAGATTTTTGGTTTTACAAGTTTAACTCTACTTATTATAAGAAAATCAGTAAAGCTATAGATGTTTTTTCTAATATTTTAATTATAACTCAGGAGGAGCTAAAGCTAAAACCTAATCAAACTATTAAGAGAGTATATGAGTTTTTGGGGGCTGAGCCAGAATTTAAACCAAAAAGCCTAACAAAAACATATAATCCTGGAGGAGTGTATAAAAAGAACATTGTTACATCAATAATATTTAGACCTTCTTTATTTAAAAATATATTAAAAAGAGCTATTCCTGTCCGCCCGTGGATGAAGGATATATTAAACAGGATTTTAGCTAGCTATAAAAAAAATCCAGAAAAAATAAACGAGAAAACACAAAAATACTTGATAAATTATTTTAGAAAAGAGGTAGAAGAAATTAAAAAACTAGGGGTTGATATTTCAAAGTGGAATGACTATAACTAAATTTATAAATGAAAAAACTAAGCATAATACATATTGCCTCAAGCCTAATTTTTATAGGAATATTTTTTATCCCCTTCAATTCATGGGAGGGTGTGGGTTTTTTAGGTGAATTCTACAGGGATTCTTGTTTTTTATTTTTTTCTATAGCCTTTATGTTTTTAGTGTTTAAAAGAAAAATAAAAATTCCATATCAAAATATAATATTTCAATTTTTAATATTACTAATAACATGGAGCCTTGTAGCTACAATATTAAATAGCCCAAATATTTTGGAATATTTTTTTAAGAAAACTACAGGCGTTGAGAGATTTATAAATCAGTACGGAGCACTAATAATTTGCGTAATCTTACTCCCAATTACCTTTTATAATGCCTTTTTCACACTAGATATTAATAAACTGTTTTTTAGAATAAGAAAAATTTTGCTTGCCTCCCTAACAATAGTATTAGCATATGCTTTTATTGAAGTTCTAATTGTAAAATTCGGGATGCTAGACTTAAAAATAATGGTTTTAAATATATTTGATTACTTCCCTTTTACAGAAGCTAAAATTGACCCGAGAAGCAGTAGAATTTCATCTGTTAGTTTTGAGGCTCCTGCACTTGGCACATATTTGTTGTCTATTTCAGGCTGGATGTTTAGCTATATTATAACTAGCAACTCAAAATGGAAATATATTCCAACAATAATAGTTGTTGTTTTAGCATTTCTATCAGGATCAAGAGCAGCTTTTTTTATTACGATAATTCAGACCTTAGTCTTTATAGCTATTCTTTTAAGAAATACCAGGCATTCAAAGACATTTTTGAAAACATCTTTTTCTTTTATGTTAGTGTCTTTTGTGCTTTTTGGCGTTTATTCTAAAGAAATTACAGGATATGTTAAAAATGAAATACAGTCTTTTAAATTAGATGATGAGCAGCATTCCAATTCTAATAAGTCTCGATTTGGAATTCAGCAAGCTATGTTTAAGGTGTTTCTTGAGAATCCTCTAGTGGGGACAGGCTATGGGTTACAGGCTTTTGAATCAAGGAAGTATTATCCTGTATGGGCAAAAAGGAATAATTGGGAATTTAGAGAAATGTACTTAAACCAAAATGACGAACGCTTTCCTCCTGGGTATAATATTTACTTAAGATTTTTAAGCGAAACAGGATTAGTTGGGTTTTTAATATTTTGTGGGCTTTTAATTCAAGTATTTCTTTGGTGCTACAACAACTTTAACAAACACAATCTTTATTCAACAGTAATATTAATTTCGATGATAGGTTTTAGCATGAACTGGCTAAAAATGGATTCGTTTAGAATTTATGCTTTCTGGCTATGCTTGGCCCTAATATTTCTTATGGAATCAAAAAAATTAAAAAATGCATAAGGAGATAATAATAATAATACCCTACTATAATAACTACACAGGACTAGAAAAGTCTATAGCTTCAATTAAGGAAAAAATAAATATAGATGTTATTATAATAGATGATGGAAGCAAAAACAAACTAGATGTAATCAAGCTTAAAAAAAAGTATAAAGCCGGAGAAATTTTTTACAAGAAACATAAGCAGAACAAGGGCATAGCTATTTCTTTGAATATAGGCCTAGATTTTGCAAGGGAACAGAAGTATAAATATATAGCGAGATTAGATGCAGGAGACCTTTGTTATAAAAACAAATTTAAACTTCAATACAGCTATTTAAAAAAAAATCCTGAAGTAAAATTGTTAGGGACTTGGGCTAGAGTCATAGATGATAAAGGGGAGCACCTATTCGATTTAAAGCATCCAGTAAAATATAAAAAAATTAAAAAACAAATCTATTTAAACTCTGTATTTCTTCATCCATCAGTGATGTTTTCTTCTTCAGTTTTGAAAGAAGTAAAGCAATATCCATTGAATTATTTTGCTGCAGAAGATTATGCCTTTTTTTTCAAAATAATTAAAAAGTTTAAATCAGAAAATTATCCAGAAATACTAATGGATTATATAGTTGATAAAAATTCGATATCATCAAAATTTAGAAAACAACAAGTAATAAGCAGAATTAAAATAATTTTAAAAAATTTCTATTTTGGAATTTATCCAATTTATGGAATTATTCGTAGCGTAATGCTTCTATTTTATTCTAGAGAAACAAGCAATTTTATAAAAAGAAAAACACAAACATCATAAACCAAAAACATGAAAATTATTTTAAATAAAGGATACCTGTTCTTGTGCATGTTTTTATGCTTTTTTATTCCTTTTATTCCACTTGCCCATGCACTTAGCAGCATTATTATGGGGTGTCTTGTAGTAGCTGCCTTTTTTATTGTTGAGAAAAAGCAAGTAACCAAGATACTCTCCAGTAAGGCTCTTATTATTTACATTGTATTTTTTTTAATAATTTGTTTTAAATCTGTTTATGCACAAACATTTGTTGCAGATTTCGTAGAACTAAGAAAAATTGGCCAGGCAGGTCTTTTAGCAATTCTTTTTTCTTTCATCAAGCCTCAGGGCTATTTGAAAAATTCATTTATAGCAGGAGTAATACTGAGCGGAGGGATTACGCTTATAAGAATCTTACTACATATATTCGAAACGGGCAGTCTAATATTTTATAAAGGAGATATTGTTGCTGAGCTAATGATGACTCCAAGACTTTATTTAGGGGTTTTCAGCGTCATTGCCTTTATATTTTGCGCAGAGTTTTACTTCTCTGTAAAAAGGAATAAGCATAAAATAATATATTTTTCTACTGCTATTTTTTTACTATTGAATATATTTTTAATTGCTTCAAGAAGCGCTGTTATTTTAGTATTAATAGCATTAACAAGTATTCTTTGGGCTAAGCTAAAACCAAAGAGAAGAATAATGACTTTATTAATTATTCTAGTTGTTGGCGCAGCCGCTGTTTTGGGCAGCTATAATTTATCACAAAGGTTTTTATATGTAGAGGATGATTTTCGAGAGAGCTATATTGAGAAAGTGAAAACTCATGAGCCAAGATATTTAATATGGAACTCAGCCCTTTCTGTATTCAATGAGAGCGATAGTAAAATTTCTGGGCTGGGATTTGGAAAAACACAACAACTTCTTCGAAAAGAGTATAAGCTAATTCAGCCAGAAAGGAAAAGAAATTGGTTTTTAAGTAGAGATTTTAACACACATAATCAATATTTAGACATTCTAATAAGTACAGGGTTTTTAGGCCTAGCCTTGTTCATTGTGTTTTTAGGGAGCCTGTTTATAAGGGCCAAACATTCAATTTATAATTTAAATTTATTGTTTGTATTAATTTTATTTATGGGTATTGAAAACAGCTTTCATAGGATTTTTGGAGTATTTATTTTTGCACTAATATTATCAATAATATTAAAAAATTCAACTAAGCAATCGTATTAACCAATGAAAAGAATAAAAGTACTTCAAGTTTTAAATTTTGTGGGCGGAGTTGAGGTTTGTGTACGGCAAATTATTGAAAACACAGATTCAAGGCTGATTGAGAACATTGTTTTGTCGCAGAATATCGACAAGAAAAGAAAAGTTACAAACTCAAACAAACAAGAATTAAAACATTATGAACTCACTATTCAGAGGGAAATAAATATTCTAAAAGACTTGCTTGCTATTATTAAAATGGCTGTAATTATTAAAAAAGAAAAACCAAACCTAATACATGCTCATAGCGCTAAGGCAGGCGTAATTGCTAGAATTGCAGCATTATTTTTTGATGTTAATATTTTATACACACCACATGCCTTTTCTTTTTTAAGCACTAACAATTATTTAAAAAGGAAGATGTTTATTTTTATTGAACGCATGCTGAGAACCAATAGGACTATACTACTCGCAACCTCAAAATCAGAAAAAGATCAGGCGATTAATATCATTGGGTTTAGCCCATCTAAAGTAATTGTTTTGAATAATGCAATAAGTCCAATAAAAACACAAATTAATGGCAGTAATAAAATAAAACATAAAAATTATATATGCACGATAGGAAGGCCATCATACCAAAAAAATACTGAAATGCTTATAGAAGTTTTTAGTTTAGTGCAAAAGAAACACAACAATATACATCTTTACATAATTGGCGCAGGCGAATACAGCCCGAATCTTAATAATATAAACAACCTTATAATTCAAAGAAATCTTTCAGATAATATTACAATATTACCATGGGTGAACAGAGAAGAGGCTATGGCAATTCTAAAATGTTCTCAATTATATGTCTCAACATCTAGGTACGAAGGAATGCCATATGCAGTTATAGAAAGTCTTTTTCTAAAGACGCCATGCGTGGTAACAAACTGTGACGGCAATAGAGATTTGATAGTTCAAGATAAGACAGGGTATTTAATTAATGACATGGATCAACATGAAATGAGCAAAAAAATATGCATCCTTATAGAAGACAAAACCAAGCGGATTGAGTTTGGAGAAAACGGATATAGATATTATAAAAAAAAATAATTTAGTTTGGTCGCTTGAAGGACCAAATCAGGAAGTTTTGATTGGAAATTTTGTTAAAACTGAATTTTTAAATGTAAAATTGATAAAATTACTTCCAAAACAAAAAACACATGTTTTTGAATTTAAAAAAAACACATCATATCTGAGTTTAAATGATAATATCAAAGTCAATATAGTTAAAGATAAAGAAGAATATGCACTTAGTAGAAAAGATGGTTTATATTTACCAGCTAGTACTCAATTTTTTTTAGAAAATACAAATAATTATAATGCAGAAATAATTTTTTGCGAAGGTTTATAAGAAAATTATAATGGGTTTTGTTTAAAAAACTATCCACTCAAAATAAAGAATAATTAAAAAAACAATGGGAATAATTACTAAAAATCCCGCACATATTAAAAATGCTTTCATAATTTCTATTTTACCACATATACTGATAAAGGGCACTTAAAGTACCCTTTATATTAAAATCTAAAGATAAATTTTATCTGATAATCCCCATATAAGTATTGCCGATGATACAACCATAAATACAGAAAGACCTAGATCAGTTAAGCTGTTTTTAGCTTCGAGATCCTTATCTATTAACTTAAAATAAAATAAAGATTCATATAAAAGTTGAGCAGCTGAAATAATAAAAATCAAGTTAAAATACACCCATGTTCCTTCAGGACCGCCTGGTCTAAAGATAATATAAATTCCTATTAAGAAGAAACCAAGTGCAAAGGTTCCGATAAACCTGACAAGATAGATAGCACTCCTGTCTACGTTAAATTCTTTTACTAGACCTTCGGGCGCAAAATATATTCTAACAAGATAAACACCAAACAATCCAGTAACTAAAATGTGAATGATTAGATAAAAAATATTACCAAAATTTTCAATCATAAGTAGTCCTTTCAGTAATTTATAATTCCACTGGGCTCAATTCCCACACTTGAACACTTTCAACACATTCATCAAAAATGGATTTTGCTATCGGATTATTACCTGAAGCAAATTCTTTCAAACCTTCTTCGTTATGGACAGAGATTTTAAACATAACATAACTTTTGTCTGGTGCTACTGCGGGAACTGTTTTGTCAACATGAGCAACACTTTTTCTTACGCTCATTCCTTCATCAGATTGCATCCATCCCATGAATTTTTCAAACATTCCATCTCCCGATTTAAATTTTAACAGTGCGATCATTTCTTTTTCCATAAATCTATCCTTTCCTTATAAGAATTTATTTTATATCAGTTATTAACCTAATCTTTAATCAAATTTTTCTGAATACAATCTTGGTATTCCTATTGCAACAAGACAAAGAACAATAAACCAAATTGAAATAAATAAGAAAAGTTGAGAAAGATATTCTGATGGAGGCCCTGCTGTAAAACCTAGAAAAAATGCAACAAAGGTAACGCAAACTGCAACAAAGTTAACACCAACTACCCAATAGCCGCCAACTTTTTTCTTTTTAAAAAGTAAGTATATGCCATACAACACAAGAATAATTTGAATAACACTTACAAATAGACCGAAGGTATCTGGTTCGATGTTTATATCTCCTAAAGGTATTGACCCTTTAAAGTAACCAATTACTTCTCGGCTAAATGTATCGTAAGTATCCCACAACAATACAATAATCATGATCCAAAATACAAACGGGAACGCACGTGATTTAAAACTTGTCTCCATAAAATCCTCCAACTATTAAAAAAATATTTTATATATATAAGTCTATACTTTATTCTACCACCAACCACGAGGAATGTTGGGCGTTTTTTGGCATGGGCACGGGTGGCACCATTTTTTTATTTTTTAAATACGAATCAGAGCATTGTTTACATATAATTCAAATTTCAATAAGATGATGAGAGAATGCTTAAATTAATTTTTTTATTTTTTTTAATATTTCACATAATTTTTTTGGGTTTTATTAAATGAATAATTTTGTACATAATGGATATTTTAGTTCTG
>ENA-OSET01006027-OSET01006027.1-sediment-metagenome-genome-assembly--contig:-NODE-6027-length-10015-cov-4.504025_pt1 | contig 10015 bp, 10 predicted proteins | sample MGYA00237882_ERZ534229 | MGnify/ENA primary metagenome ERZ534229 (study PRJEB26408, sample SAMN06266212) | sediment metagenome | isolation source: Hudson Canyon methane seep mesocosm | place...
AACACACTCAAACTGGTGCTCTATTTTGAAGTAGTCTGCTCGCCATAAGACCCCGCACCCTGAATTACCCACGGGGGGAGGTGCAGCAGTCCGTCAGCATAGTGGTACCTGGGCAGATACTTTAAAGATGCTATTTAGAAAACAGTTCTTGCTAATGTGCTGATCATTCCCACGACAAGCTAACGAAAGCGCATTACTGGCTAATATTTTTATCAAGCCAGATATGCAAATCTATTAGATTTGTTGTTTTATGTTTCGGATGCCTGGTTTTTCGGTCAAGAACGTAATAGGTTTGTCCATCCAATCTTTCCACAACATAATTCGTGTGTTTAGCTCTATGCTTAGCACTCTCAAGAGTTGACTCACTGCCTGACACCCCTACCCTAGAAAGCCCCTTTAACTCTTTGAAAACTGCCTCATCAGCTCTATAATCGATATGATTGGATTCGATATCATCCACTAAAGATCTGACTCTCAGTTTCAGGTAGATACCGCCAGCCTTGCCCTCATCGCCATCAGCTATAGCTAAAGCCTTAGCATACAGCCCCTTTCTGACTCCACCCGACTCAACCTCATTAAGCGCAATTTCATACAGCCTTTCTTCTCGACGTCTTAACTCAATTTGGTGCTTATTAACTCTATCAAATAAACCCATCCCAACTGCTCCATATTAATCTCTAGCTGCTTAGCCAACTTAACTACCCAACAAGAGCGGGCATGATTATTACGATTCTAACTTACCTAAACGCAGAGCCACCGACGTTGCCTTCATACTCTGAAACATGGACCAGACCACAATTAACCCAAAGACGACTGCTAGTTTCCAGCTAAAAAAGAACCCAATCCCCAAACCACCTAGCCCGAACAGCCATGCTGAATTGGCATTCGTCTGAGCTCCTTTGTGGAAGTCGTCAGCCCGCAGACCTCTTTCTACCGCCCTTTGTACAGCTGCATCTGTTAAACTCATTGTTCTCTCCTTATTATAACAACCACATCAACCAAAACAGTATAACGATTTATATATCCGTATTTAATTAATCATTTATGTTGCGGACAACCACTCATTAGCCTCCACAGCAATCACTGAGCCCCTCTTATAAGCCACATTAACAGGGGGAAACCAATAAAAAGAATGGGGAATATCCATACTGGATCCAACGATTGGTTATTATCATTCTCCCTAGCTCGTTTTTGAGGGCCAGTTTTGTTTACAGTTTCCAACAGTCTTTCGACTTTCCTGTTTATCCTTTTCGCTTCATCTTTTGCAGCATCATCGGTCGCTAACATATAGTACGAATACGTTTCACCCAGCTTAAACTTTTCAGGATCGATTTCTTTCATCAGCTTATTGAAAGTATCCCTCACCGTGTGAGGATCAATCTCATGTGCTGCATAAATAAAAGCCGCAGATTTCAATTCACTCTTCTCAACTCCAATCCCAAGAAAATAATTGAGCGCAACTATTTCCATCGCTGGAACATAAGCTGCTTTTGCGGCCAACAAATAGCACTCGAACGCCGACTCGAAATCCTTAGCTCCAAGAAAGCCACTTTCGGCTAGTTCCCCGGCTTGAAGTACAGCCTTCCAACTTCCTCGTTCCCCTGCAAAGAAATATAGATCCCTTGCTTTCGTATATGCGCCTTGGTTCTCGCACGCTTCAGCCATCCCAATTATCACGTCATTAGAGAGATCTTCAAAAGCCTTACTATTTTGCAACTCCGATTCTTTACCAGCTTCAGGTTTCAATATGGGCTCAGTAATTACCTTTGACCGCGCTTTAGCCGAACGCTTTCGTCCTCTATTATCTTTGAGAGCCTGATCAATTACAGCCCTCAACTGCCCCTCATGTTCATCTTCATTCATGCTCCGCCACCTCCTCAACATAGAACGAACCCTGGACTAGCGTTAACTCTTTAAAGCAAGGTACAGCACCAACTTGGCCACACGCAGATCCATGAAGCCCAAGACGGATGCTATTTAGCTGTTTCTCCCAGCCTTGTAGCTGCATGGTTAATGTAGATTGATCGGATAGAAAGTGCACAGCACAGCCCCCTGAACCACAAAATATTGACGCTCCCGCAGAACAATGGAAGGTGGCCTCATCTATCAATGTTATCAAGTCAACTTCGCCATCAAACTGTATTGTTTGGACACCTAGTGCCTCAATATCAAACTCGCCACCAAATTCTTTGCAAGTCGTAGCTGCCTCATCAATAAGCAAGTCAACACGCTGACTGACTGGCAAACTCGCTACCAGGCCCTTCGGATCGCCAGCCACACTCTTCGCAGAGTCCGGAACGCCTTTGGCACCGTAGGATGAACCAAACCACCCAAACAGCGCCACAACCACCAGCACAAATCCTACTGATATATATCTAGGATTTAGCATTCATTCGCTCCTACACCTGTTGTTAGTTGGTCTAATTCTCTGCGCCTCACATGCAGAAAACAATAAATAACAACCAACTTATTTATCCAAGCCTTTTTCACCACGCTCATATGCATACTTATAAAAAAACCTAACCCCGTGATAGATCACTAAAGAAGCAATTATCGCGTCTAAAAAGGGCACTCCGAATGTTTCAGTTTGAATGCCTTGAGTGGCAAATAGAAATACAAAAAATGGTCCCGCAATATGGTGAGTGTAATCTACAGTTTTCATACAATAATCCTTTAAATTTCGTTGAGAATACCTTCCAACTAATCACGGTCTACACAACTAGTCATAAGTTGTTCAAGTGCTTTGGACCACTCAACTTTATTTAACAGCAAGCCTCCGCGCTGGGACTCCCTTACCAACCAATTATTTACACAACCCTCTAACGATCCATCTTCAGGGTTTGCGACCAGTCCGGAATTCAACTCAACACCAAGAATTTCAAAACCAGTTTCATAGTCAAACCTTCGAACTATCCAACCATAACAAGCAGCGGCACTATTGGTCACATCCTCATACGGTTGCCACCCATTGAATACTGCTGGCCTATCTAGCTCTTCACCAGCCTCATCCATCAAAGCCTTAGCCAAGTACCAATTTCTCCAGTCTGTTGTGTCATCAGGGTTTAATAGCCTGAATGGAGTTGCAGCGGACTTGAATGTGAAACCATCAGAAGATACTTCAGACACCCATTTGTTGCCATCATTACAGCGATCTCCGCTTGGAGTTCTCACTACGACTTCGTACTTAGTTTTATCTTTCTGGTCTCTATAAAGAAGGATTATTGAACTAAACAATCCAGAACCTCCCCCGTCCGTTCCCACTTCGAGAAGACGATAACCAGTAGGAAATTTTATATCCACGCCTGCATACCTGTAAGCAACAGCCTGGCCATCACCATACCGAGCACCAAACTCATCCCCTTCTCGCTCAATTGTGGATAAGTCTAGTCCAGAACAATCGATTAATTGAATATCCTCTTTCGACCAAGGCCCTAAAAAGTCTAGGCACTCTGGGTGAATATATGCCAACTCGGATTTTATATTAGACGGTTTGGTAGTCATTTCTTCATCTTCAACGATAGCAGAAACTGATGTATCAAGAATTTGATCAATATCTTCAAATACTTGATTACCGTGTGACCATTCATCTTTTCGCTCCCTAAGGAGATCGTATGGTGTTTTACCGTTTAAGTTCTTTGCCCAAATATCTGAGCCTATTTCTACAAGAGATTGAAACACCCGTACCGAGCCATAGTGCGAGAATTTTCCAGCTGCATGATGCAGTGCAGTATTCCCATCTTTATCAGTCAGCGACGGATCCGCACCATAACTTTGTAGGAGCTCGATAGCTGAGTGATCAGGTCTCATCCTAGCCGCTCTCATCAGGGGTGTTTCGCCAGACGAAGAAGCTAGGTTAATCTGTGCTCCTGCCTCGATTAGACTCCTTATAAAAGCTTCATAATCTTCCTTTGAGTTTTGTAGCTGAACAGCTTGTATCAAAGGTGTTTGAAGGTATGCTGCTTCTTCATTTACATCAAAGCCATTTTCTATAAGAAATTGAGCGAGATCGAAGCGATCAGACGCAATCGCATCAGTGAGGCGAGTAACGCCATTTTGCATTGGCATGCATTTTTTAAGTTCATCTAGGGTGATATTTTCAAAACTTTCAAAAGGCCAACCCTCGCCACATGGGTTGTATTTAAGGCGAAAATTTTCCTTCCTGACTTCTTCACTATATTCATGATATCCAATAAAGCTAGCCACAACGACTACTGACGTAAGAATTAGATATCCAAGACCAAGTGCAATTATATTTAGATAATACCGAACGCTTTTAACAAAGTGATTCATTTTATTTATATCCGTCTAATAGCAATCATTTCAAATCTTCCACAAAATAGAATCCTGGGTAGTGCTGGACATCATTACAGGCACCGAAGCCATCGAATTCACCATTAACACTGGCACTTGGATTACTTTCAGAAGAAGTTTTGTCATCCAATCCCCAACTGACCGTTACATCAGTTCCTTGTTCTTTAAATTCAAAACTAGCCCCCATACCTTTGCCAATACCAGACCATGGTACAAATGAGTCCTCTATGGTGGACTCAAGGCTGGTCAGATCGTTATGTAAGCTTCTATATATATTGAGCACTACATCCTTATCACTCCTACAGATGTATACACTGCTGATCGAGGCTGGCGTATTTTCTATAAACGAACACATAAACAACAATTCGTCTTTGCTCTTGCACCCTGGATTACTGTCCACAATTCGAAACGGCAATACTTCGTTCACAGATGGTTTGGTTGAATTATCAGTTGTTTGAGAAGCGCTATCGTCGTCACCATATTTGTCATATAAAACTAAGGGAACTACTACAACGGCCACAGCAAGACCAAGGTATCCGAGCACCAATGCTAATTTATTTATAAAACGTCCAACAACTTTCAAAAAGTTTTTCATTATTTAACCTGTCCATTGGTTTAATTTAACCACTAACTCGGAAAATCAACCTTCAACTTAGTTCTAACACCACCTACCACATCAGCCCAGACTCTTGCCATAACCTCTTGCGCCCAGTCCGCATGCTCATGATTAACAGCTAGGGCGTCGTGAACTGGCAATGAGCTGATGCCTAGGCTTACGCCTTCCACCATAACCTCCCCTGTGTTGCGCCTTAACACCCCATTATCGATAGTTAAAATATTCGAATAGTGCGACTCAAATATAAGATCGAAACACTTAAATTTTGACGACAGTAATCACCTATTGCCTATCTAACCACTTCCCTCGAAGCACCTTAATGGCCGTTTCATTACCTTCAACAAAGCCTTGCAACAATCTAGTAAGTATAGGATCTGATTTAGCCCAGGTAATAAATTCGTCATCACCAAGCAGTTCATAATAAGACAATGCCGAACTGGAAGATTCAGGGTTAGCCTCAAGCTTAACTTCTTTCGCTTCCAGACTATTTGCTTCGACTTTACTAGAGTTTTTTACTACTAACCGCTCTGCCTCTAGGACTTTATCTGGATCTACATAGGCATGCACCTTGAGTCTGGCTGCACCTTGATAAATTACATCAGTTAAATCTAACGTTTGTTTTTGCACCATTTTACTGGGTACTAAATTTGAATACAGCAGTCTTTTTTTAACGCCACTGCTAAGCGGAAGTTGGTGCACACCCGCACTATTAGGTACTAGCCACTTCTCTTTTTCTTTAAGAACTACAGGCAACGTTAGATATTGCTTATTTGTGACATCAAAAATATGGACTGTAACCTTAGCCAATCTTGTGATTTCAATTTCAGGTATAGCCACTTTTTGCGACCGATACGTATCTTTTGATATTGTCACAGGCGTTCTACCTAATTGATTACTCAGCTGCCTGTAGCGATCTTCATTTGTTTTAAGACCAAAAGCAGAGTTAATTCCCTGAGCCAACATCGCCCCACCTTGATAACCAATTGCATAGTCATTCGGCGCCTGTGTTGTTGTGCAATTAATTCGATTACCATAGTTAGTACAATTACTATTGTAGGTGCTGGGCGAATATATTTGTTGATTGATCTGCTGCTGTCGCCTCTCACGCTCAATGTCCCTGCGCAACGAATCAAGCTGCCTTGCTATAGCATTATAATTTGGGTTAGAGACCGCACTAGTTCCAGATTTAATTCTGATATTGGTAGTATAGGTGCCGACCTGCTCACTCCCAGACTCGCCTCCTTCAAAGGAGACAATAATACGAATACCCGCATCATCCGTAGTTCTACATGTTCTTGCTGAGCACTTTATAACCATAGGTATCTTAACGATGTCTTGAGGCAACTGGACATTGAGACCTCTGGTATCGAACAGCTTAGAGAGAACTGTCGATGTGCCGGCATTTACTGCCATATCAACAATATCATAGAGATGCCGATTTTCATCTTGTAACGCATCATCAACGCGCTTCTTGTTCCGTATATTAGAGAGCGCACTAGAACCAAGAGTTGTCTCAAAGTCATAATACTTATCATACTTAGCTACCATCTCTAAAGTGATCGCGCCCTTTTTATGCATCCGACTAATAGCCTTTTTAAGGAGCCTATTTTTTGTGTACGTAGACAGCTCTACCGGATAAACATCAAAGAAATTGGAACTTAAAGTAAATGCATATTTATTAAAATAATCAATTAAATCGCCATCGCTATACCCATACTTTATAGATATCCATAATGTGTCTGCTTTAAACTTCCAATACTCTTCTTTTACCCTCATTAATTTTCTAGATACATCATTTGATTGCGCTTCTCGCTCAACAGCCTTTACGTGTTGCGTTATTTCCCTAAGAGCAGGCCAGCTATTTGGGATGTCTGGCAGTGTTTTATACTTTATTGCACTAAGACCTGTTGCCCTCATATCTTCCAAGTCACTCTTATAATAATAATTAGCAATGGCTATGATATTATCGATATATTTAACTGAATTTTTCTTCTTTCCTAGTAATTCTTTTTTATCAAAGAAGCTTATATTGTACTTATAAATATAATAGGCCTCTAAAACTTTATCTTCAGAGAGAAGTCGTGCAATTTCCTTTCCTGGGTTATTAAAGAGACTAAATTTTTTACTTTTAGCTTTAGCCTTAATCAGCTCTAGATCCTCTCCTAGACTCTTAGCACTGTCGTTAGCTTTATCTGATTGATCATCCCCTAAGACAACCTGAACATCATCCTGAACAATCGATAACCCAGGTTGTGCATCTGCATCTTCCTGCTCAGTTGCTTCAGATTGCGCATATGCATCTGCTTCAGATTGCGCGACTGCATCTCTCTGCTCAGTGCTTAGAGCAAACCATTTCTTAGCTAGCTTAGAATCCTTTGGCACCCCAGACCCGCTAAGATACATAAGGCCGAGGTTATATTGTGAATCTTCACTTCCCTGCTCTGCAGCTAGCGTGTACCACTTCACAGCTTCCTCATCATTCTCCAGGACACCCTGACCATTGTCATACATAACACCCAAAGTAGATTGAGCATAAGCATCCCCCTGCTCAGCCGCTTTGGTGTACCACTTCACTGCGGTCTTATCGTTCTCTAAGACACCCTCGCCATTATCGTACATCCATCCCAGACTGCTTTGAGCATCAGCATCCCCCTGCTCAGCCGCTTTGGTGTACCACTTCACAGCTTCCGCCTTATTTTCAGAAACGCCGTCGCCATCACGGTACATTTCTCCTATAGTCAGCTGGGCGATCTCATCGCCTTGCTCAGCAGCCTTCAGGTACCACACTGCTGCCTGTTCAGCATTTTGTTCTACACCGTGCCCATAGTCATATAGGTAACCTAGGAAAGATTGAGCATCTACATATCCTTGCTTGGCCGATTTCAAAATCCACCCGTAAGCAACCTGAAGGTCTTGGCCAACCCCTTCACCAATATAATATGCCTCCCCAAGACTATACTGACCTAGCGTATTCCCTTGCTCCGCAGACTTCGCATACCACTTAACTGCCTGTTCTTTATCTTCTACAACACCTTCACCAAAGTCATACATTGAGCCAAGGCGATACTGCGCGAATGCGTCATTATCGGATGCCAATTTCTCGTACATAGAAAAAGCAAGATTAAATTCACCAGCATCATACTTCTCGTTAGCATCGTCAATTGCACCAGCAAATGAATAATTGACTATTACGATTAACAAACTGAAACAAAAAACTCTTATTTTGGACATCTACAACCTACCCCTATTCAACTTACTTATCTCTGACTCGAATACATTAGGATTAATAAATTCAATCGAAACAAACAGAATAGCCACGATAAAAAACCCTAATTATTGTTTTCATGAATACATCTACACTCTTCATGATGTACTTATATCGCTATCTGCTAATATCGATCGATAGATCAATTTTCACCAACTCTTCTTTTCCATAACTACTTGTCCATTTTGCACCAATCGTTCCAAACTGCCCCTTCTCCCCAATCCAATCCCTGAAGACACGTTCTAGAACAACTTGAATAAACACTCTATCCTTTTCCCTTACAATAAATTCATCATGTACTGGTATTAGTGGCACTTTGGCCTCATTGGCAACTTCAATGATTCTTTCTATTAATGTGCCATCAATAGCCTGAAGGGTCACTCCCAAGCCGCGACCAATAGCTAATGTGTACATAGGGTGGTGTCGTTTAAAGGATTCAATGTAACCCAACGCAGACTTCTTAGGCGATTCTGAGAAAACGCACTCGCCCTTTCTTCTTTTTTTCCCCCTATAGGTCTCAACCTTTAACTCACCTGTTATGTCGTCATACCACCAATGCGTACTCATCAATGCATGAACGGCACTTTTCTCAGTAGGAGCGTTGAATAGTGCATTAATGAGCTTTTTGTGAACACCTCTGGGCAAGTCTTCATAGTCAGGCATTGCGTAGGCATCATGAAGCGCCAGGAAGAACATACCATCTAACTCTTTGTCTACTCCATGAGCCATCCTCAAAATCAGCATTGGATGCAGCTGACTAATGTCTAACGACCCTACACGATCCCCTCCAATCGTTAAACCCAGCCTCTCTGTTTTAGGCTTGTTTTGAATATTGGCATAGATCCGACCACCCGAAGAGAAATCAACTTTGTATTTGCGGATAAAGAACAGGTTAGTCTTTTCAACCAATCTACCATCTGCATACCTAACATCTGAATCAAGTAACAACTGGTAATGATTATCTAATGCCTGGATTGTGCGCTGATTGTTTGGATGATTTATAATTGGTTCTGATAACTCCATTAGAACCCTTTTGCTATTCCTTAACTCGACTCTAAGTCTATCTGGATCTGGCACGATCTCATGAAGATCCACATTGGCAGCTAACTGCTTAAAGACTAAAGATCGACAATACACGGCCGCCAACCCACCTTTAGCCTTTGTTGATGCATGGGGTGGAATGCCCTTTTGAACTAGGCTTATCCAATCCAAACCAACAGCTGTGTTAAATAATTTGAGGATCCTCCTAGTTAGCCAAACCTGCTTCCTATTGGCCGAGGAAAAGTGTGAAGTCTTAGTTGTAAATCTAAACAGGTCACTTTCTCGCAGAGCCATAGATGCAACAAGCTTTCGAGCATCTCTAGCAACCAGCTTTGGGTTCTTCTTTCTTGACCCACCACTGAAGTATGCCGCTGTTAAAATCTCAGCAACCGCATACACCTCAGGATGATCTGAGTAGGCTTCTATACTTAAAAAATTAACATCTATTAATGACATATCCTTAACGGTTCCCTATACCCGTATTGATCCTTCTTGTTAATAGTCTTCTTCTAGTTGTTCAACTTAAGCCCTTAATGAACATTCATCATAATATTCAAACAGAACATTAATTATCATCTATCATTAAGCTCAATGAGCCTTGCAGCAACCTCTTGAGCCTTCTCGTCACCCATCTTTTTATCATTATCAGATAGCCCTTCAGCCACCAGCTCTTTTATTGCAATGAACCTGGTGTCCGCTTCAGAAGCTAAAGTTGCCCATACATAGGCCATCATCATGTCTCGTTCAATGCCAGCACCAAGATGAAGAAGCAGAGCTAAGTT
>ENA-OSET01006028-OSET01006028.1-sediment-metagenome-genome-assembly--contig:-NODE-6028-length-10015-cov-3.146206_pt1 | contig 10015 bp, 3 predicted proteins | sample MGYA00237882_ERZ534229 | MGnify/ENA primary metagenome ERZ534229 (study PRJEB26408, sample SAMN06266212) | sediment metagenome | isolation source: Hudson Canyon methane seep mesocosm | place: USA:Hudson...
AGCTTTTTCTGCTCCGCCTGCATTTTGAGGATCTGTTTCTCCTGCTCCTTCATCTCTTTCATCTTCTTCTCCATTTCCGCGCTCTTTCGCTTCATCTCCTCGTCCTTTTTCTTCATCGCAGCTTCCTGCTGGAGCATGTTGTCTTCCTGGTTGGCCAGCTTCTTCTCCAACGCCTTCCGGTCCTCCTCCTCCTGCTTAATGCGCCGGTCCGCCTTTTTCCGCTCCTCCTCCATCTCGATCTTGCGCTGCCTCTCCTTGCTTCGGTTTTTCCACTTGCTTAGGGTGTTGTTGAAGGCCGATTTCCCTTGCTCTTTCTTGTGGAGCTCCACCAGGGCGTCCTTGTCCTTCTGCAGCTTCTTCTCGAGGTTCAAGCGCTTCTCCTCCTCCTCGCGGCGGCGGGCGTCGGCCTCCTCGCGCTGGCGCGCCTCCTCCTCGGCCTCCTTCTTCTTGCGCTCGTCCTCCTCCTTGGCCATGTCCTCCTCGCGCGAGTGCATCTCGAGGAGGTCGACGACCTGGTCGAGCGGGTCCGCGAGTTGACCGGCGGCAGCGGGACAGATGATCTGCGCGATGTGATCTATGGGGGCGATGGCAATGACCTGCTGTTTGGCGGTTACGGCAACGATCTGATCTACGGCATGGATGGCAATGACACCATTGCCGGCGGCTTTGGCGCTGATGAGTTGCAAGGTCAGAATGGTAACGATGTCATCACCGGTTCGGCCCTGTCAGACGTGGTGTTTGGCGGTGCAGGCGATGACTTTGTCAACGGTGGTTTTGGTCACGACCGCATCAATGGCGGTGCGGGCGCCGATAAGTTCTATCACCTCGGCGTATCCGATCACGGCTCGGACTGGCTGCAGGATTATAACGCGGCTGAGGGCGATGTGCTGCTGTTTGGCGACAGCAGCGTTTCAGCGGATGATTTCCAGGTCAATTTGGCTCATACAGCTAGCGCCGCAGGCGAACGCTCGGGCGATGATGACGTGCAAGAGGCCTTTGTCATCTACAAACCCACCGAACAGATCATCTGGGCGCTGGTTGATGGAGCCGGTCAGGATGAGATTAACCTGAAGATTGGTGGCGAAGTGTTTGATCTGTTGGCCTGAGACGGCTTTGAACAGGCAAAGGGGCGGTTGCAATGGCCGCCCCTTTTCTGTCTGACCCTTGGTCAGACCGTCAACAGGATGTCATCCAGCACCACCGCAGTGCCGGTGTTCGTCTCAAAGCTGACTGCAAAGATGTTGTCAAAATCTGACAGAGTTCCCCCAGTTGGCAGCGGTGTGCCGTCGTCTGCTTTGCCGTTTGCGTCAGCAAAAGCCACATCGTTAAAATCGATCTCTGTGGCGACAGTGCCCGCATCAACGACAAACTCAAATGTATCCACCGCAACCATTGCATTGAAATAGTTGCTCTGGCCGGTTGGAGTTCCGGAGGCGTCCCGGATCACGTCTTCGACAACGCCGGATCGGTAGGTGGTGACCGACACGGTAACACCCGCGCCCTCAGCCACATTCAACGACAGTTCGTCTAGATTGAACGCATCGCCAAACCCGTTTGTCAGCTCATCTGCAGGGGTGTAAAAGCTGGATCCCGAGGCAATCGGGTTGAAGTTTAACTGGCTGCCCAAGCCAATCCCAAACCCGGATTTCGGCGCCAGCAGGGCAAAAACATCTGTCTGGGTCTCGGTCAACGGGACCTGAATTGGCTCACCCGTTGTTTCGTCCAGGACCGGGTTGCCCCGATCATCCAGTAGGGTCTCCAGAATCGGGTCGCTCAGATTATCTATATCGCCGTTCGGATCCGGATAGGGGTTGTAGGTTGGAACCTGTGCAGTGCTGCCCGCACCCAGCATCACATTGTCTCCCGACGGTGTCGTCTGGCCGTTGATGAGGCCGACCTCACTGCCCCGGCCGCCGCCCAGCTCATCGGTTTCGATCACCGAAGCCGCGCCCTGGAACAGGAACCCATCGTAAGGCTCGCCGACGGTATCATCCGCCGCCGGATTCAGCGTGTCGAGCGGAATAGCAGACTCTATGGCATCCGCGAAGGGTTCGAAATCCAGCAGGGTCGTTGTTGCCACCGGAGCCGCCTCATCAACATAGTTGAAGACCACCTGGCCACTATCGGACAGGCTGCCATCACTGACGGAATAGGTCAGGGTGCCCAGAACGCTTTCGCCGTCTGCCAGACCAAAGTTGGCCAGGGTGATCTCAATACCGGTCACCTTGGGCGGATCTGAGGTATCATGAACCAGCGTATAAGGCACGGTGATGGGCAGGCCGGTGGTCTCATTAAAGCCGATTTCCAGATCACCCGGCGTGATCTCCAGCGGATCGCCATCGGGATCTGACACCAGGGCGCTGAGGTCAATCACCAGGGTCGGCACCTCGGGATCATCAACAATCACCACATCCGGGTCCGGAGTGAAAAAGGGATCCGAACTGAAAGGCAAGCTGCGCGCCACAGGGGCCAGATTGTCCGGTACTGTCGGCTCCACCCCGGTCAGGTTCAGGGTAATCACATTGGATGCCGTAGCGCCGTCCTCGTCTTCGATGGTAAAGTCCAACGCCAGCGTGACGTCCTCGCCGCCCGACAGATAGTCTGTCAGGGCCTCGGGCACCGGGGCCCCTTCCTGATAGTAAAATTGGGTGGGGTCGATTAGAATATTGCCCTCGCTTTGCAGGAACTCGATGTTCCGGCCTGTCAGCACATCGCGAATGGTACCGGTCAGGGTGGTGAGGGTCAGGGTATCGCCGGTATCCGGGTCGGTCCCCAGTGAGCTTATCGGGATAGAGATCAGCCCGCCGCCTTCGCTGGCATCCACGGTCACCGCATACGCGGTTGGCGCGGTATTGACGGGTGGTGGTGGCAGGTCATCGTCGTCAACGCCATGGATGGTCAGATCGACACTGCCAGTGGCACTGTCATTGCCGGTATCACCACTGTCATCCGTCACCACATAGGAAAACTGGGTGTTCAGCATATCGCCGGTGTTCAACGGTACCCCCATATCCGAAGGATTAATGCTGATCACCCCGCTGGGGCTGACGGTGAAATCAATCGGATCACTGCCGCGGCTGATGCGGATGTTCGACAGACTCAGCACATCATCGGGATCCACATCATCGACATAGTCGGCCAGGTTGATCGTGAATACTCCATCACTCTCATTTTTCACCACCGAGGCGGCTGCGGTGGTCGGCGCATCATTGACGGGGTTCACGGTTACCGTGACGGTTGCCGTATCGCTGCCGCCATTGCCATCGGAAACCTCGTAGGTAAAGCTGTCGCTGCCAAAGAAGTTCTCGTCCGGGGTGTAGGTCAGCGAATGGTCGTTCTCTAGGAAGACCGTGCCATTTGCCCCATCCGTGGTGCTGACAACCATCAGCGTGTCGCTGGTATCGGGGTCGGTGTCATTGCCCAAGACCGTAATATTGACCGGGGTGTCCTCATCCGTTTCGGCGTCATCATCCGTGGCGGTCGGATCATCATTGACCCCGTTCACCGTGATACTCACCGCAGCACTGTCACTGCCGCCATTGCCATCCGAGATGTCATAGCCGATCATCACCTCGGCGCTTTCACCAACGGCCAGATAGTCGTAATCGCTGCCCGGATCCCACTGCACCTGATTGCCCAGCAGCGAGACAGAGCCATTGCCGCTGCTGATCGAAGCCCCGGTGACGGATAAAACATCACTGGCGTCCACATCATTGTCATTGGTCAGAACTGTGACACTAACAGGGGTATTCTCCCCGGTACTGGTGCTGTCATCCACCGCATCGGGTACATCGTTTTCGCCGGTCACCGTAATCGTCACCGTGGCCTGATCGGTGTCACGGTCGGCATCAGTAACCTCATAGATAAAGCTGACGTCTTCGCTTTCACCTACGGCCAGATATTCAAATGCGCCGTTGGGATCAAAACTATAGCTGCCATTCGGATTGCCCGGGGTGCCGGAATTGAAGGTCAAAACCCCTTTTGCAGGACCAGAAACCAACTGCACATCATAGACAAGATCTGGCACCACATCATTGCCCAGCACGCTGGCAAAGGCGGTATCAGTCGCATCTTCGTTAACGCTGACGACATCATCATTGGCGGTGACTGGATCATCCTCGGGGGTCAGTTCCACCCCGTCAACCACCACCCGCAGATCTTCGAATTCCCGCGCTGACAAACCAAAAGCGTTAAAGTCAAAAGCCTGACCATTGGCCTCGCCGGTGATCGGATCGGTCTGGGCTGTGACAAAGGTGAGATAACTGGCGATGTCATTTTGTACATCCAGGCGAAACCAGTGCGCCGACGACATTCGCAACAGCAAGGCATCAATGCCGGGGCCGCCGGAGTAATAATCTATCGCTCCAATGTTTTCATCAACGCCATAGATGGCCAGATCGTTGCCGCCATCGCCAAAGACATAATCATTGCCGCTGCCGCCATCCAGCTCGTCATCATGACCATCGGTGTCGCCAAAACCATCACCCCAGGCGGCACTTGCCTTCTTTGGGCCGCCGCCATCGCCATAAATCACATCATCATCGGCACCGCCCAACAGCGTATCATTCTGGTCGCCGCCAATCAGCAGATCATTACCCGTGCCCCCGTCGATGTCATCGTCTCCGGTGCCGCCCATGATCTTGTCATTACCACCAAGTCCACTAAGCAGATCATTGCCGCTTTTGCCTTTAATATCGTCAATTCCAATAGTGCCGATAATGGTGTCATTGCCATTTGTGCCATTAAAATTGGCCATGGTGCGTCCCCCAAAAGTAACAGGGCCATCGCGCTGGACCTGCAAAAATCATAACAGATGCAAATTGAGCATAAGATCAGTGTAGCGCAATTTCAGAGGATCTCAAAACTCTGGTAGCAGTCAATGAAAATTCAACTTGTGCGGCAAGGACGCATTACCAATTCGCACCCACAGAAACTGTGCTACCCTCAGCTCATTAAGTAAAAGTGATTCTGGAGATTTTCTATGCCCGACACCCTGTTTGTGAATGAAATCAACCCGGTAACCGAGAGAACGAACACCAACTATCAGATAGATACGGCGCTGCTGCCATCGGGGGATCGGGTGGTTCTGTATGATAACGGGGCAGGCGGGGTGGTGGTCGAGATCTTTACTCCCGGCACCACCGAGGCCAGACTGCAGCTGACCTTGCCGCTGCCAGACGGCCATCAGCATGACTATTATGACGGCTCCTTTGCCCAGGCCCCGGATGGCAGCCTGGCGGTGGTCTATCAAACCTATACCACCCATCTGGTTGTGTACGACTATGGTAGCTATGAGGAGCCCGACCAGACATTCCTGAACGCGGTGCGACTGGCCGATGATGGCAGCAGCCTGTCCGAAGTGGTGGAACTGGACAGCCAGGCACCCTGGAGCGTAGCGTGGGCCACCGTATTGCATTTCGACGATGGCGGGTTTGCCGTTGTGTCCCAGGATTATTCTGCCTCGGGCTCACAGATCCAGCACCTTGGCCCCGACGGCAGCGCGCTGGGGGATCCGCTGGCGCTGCCGGGTGGTGCCTATAATATCCTGGCCCAGGCGTTGTCGGGGGACAAAACCGCGCTGGTGTTCCGCGATGACGGTCAAGCGAAGCTGCAAATTTTGGCGGCAGATGGCGTCCCGGATGGCGCGGCTCAGGACCTGCCTTTTGATGACTCTGTTTATATTTGGGCCTATGGCAACGCCGTCAGGCTGCTGGACTTGGCAGATGGCTCTGCGGGTGTTCTTTGGTTGGAGGGGGCTTACAGCGTGCCCCCTCAGATGATGTTTGCCCGCACCGACAGCAGCGGGGTGTTGCAACCTGCCGTCCCACTTACGGCGCTGTCTGACGCACTTGGCGGCAGCTACACGTCTGTCCGTGATGTTCGGGTGTTTAACGATGGCACGCTTGGGGTGCTGGTCCTGGATGAATCCTATCCTGCGCAAGTGATCTATCAGCATCTGGATGCGGACGGCACGGCGCTGGCGGATCCGGCGGTGCTGTTTCAGGGTGGCTATTTCGAAATCCCGCAACAAATCAGCCTATTACCGGATGGCGCCGCCGTGCTGCTGCAAAACACCTATCCAGACTCCGGCGGCCAGGTCCTTGCCAGTCAGTTTTTTGATGCCGATGGCATCCCATTGGGCCCTAAAATCAGCCTGCCGACCGATGGAGAGTATTTCTACGATTCTGAACTCTTTATCCAGGCGGATGGCAGTGCCACATTTTCCTGGAACGTCCAAGGATACACCTCTGAGAGCGGCTGGGAAACGCGATCCTTCCAGACCACCCTCGGCCCAATGCCGTTTCGTGGCTTGACCGAAGGCGATGACATCGAGGTGCTCAGCGCTGCCGATGCGGTGGACGGGCTGGGCGGCGATGATATGATCACCGGCTCCGATGACGACGACCGGTTGGTCGGCTCCGGCGGCAATGACACCCTGAATGGCGACGCGGGCAATGATTTCCTCTATGGCGGCACCGGCGACAACCTGTTGGACGGCGGCAGCGGCAATGATGCGGCTTATTTTGCCGGTGATTTTGCCGATTTCGCTTTTGCCTTTAACACCGATGGCAGCACCATCACCGTGATCGGCACTGACAGTCGCGATGTGGTCACTGACGTCGAACAGTTTGATTTTCTCGATCAAAGCCTGAGCACAGAGGATCTGCTGGTCGACGGCGGTTTTTACGACGAGCTGCTGGAGGGCACCGAGGCAGCCGACGCTCTGGATGGTGGTTTGGGCAATGACACTCTGCAGGGCAATGGTGGCGATGACAGCCTGGATGGTGGTCAGGGCCGGGACCGGATCAACGGCGGTGACGGCAACGATGTCATCCGCGGTGGCCCGGATGACACTGACGGTAGTGATCGGATCTTTGGTGGCGCGGGTGATGACACCATTGATGGCGGCGCTGGCAATGACCAGATCTATGGCCAGGATGGTGATGACCTGATCCAGGGTGGATATGGCGCCGATCAGCTGTTTGGTCAGGCGGGCAATGATGTGATCACCGGTGGGGCCTGGTCCGATCTGATCTTTGGCGGTGATGGGAATGATTTCCTCAACGGTGGCTATGGCCATGACCGCATTAACGGCGGCGGCGGGGCGGATAAGTTTTTCCATGCCGGGGTGCGGGGTCATGGCACCGACTGGCTGCAGGACTATCAGGCCGAGGAGGGGGATCGTTTGATCTTTGGCGACGATTCCGAGATCAGTGCCTATGATTTCACCGTCAATTTCGCCCATACCGACGGGGCCGGGGATGCGGATGTAGCCGAGGCCTTTATCGTCTATTCAGCCACTGGCGTTCTGGCCTGGGCCCTGATTGACGGGGCCGCCCAAGACCAGATCTGGTTGAAGATCCCCGATCAGGGAAGCTTTGATTTGTTGGGCTGACAGCGCTACGCGCAACGGTATTGCGATCGTTTCTGATAGGGAGTGGCTGTGCCTATTATAGGCTGGCAAGCCGCTCACCTAGCTTTAATTGTAAACTTGGGACCGTACTCAGGTAGACGGATCGTAAGAAAAAAGTTACATATTAACCAAATAATTGATTTTAACACTGCGCCTAAATCAGGCAGAACATATATTGGTTGATCCATGACAAATCTGAATACAGGCAGTATTGCGCTTCTTGGCTTCAACGGAAGCGGAGCGGACGACTTTTCCTTTGTCCTGATGGCCGATGTTGACCCCGGCACGGTGATTTACTTCACCGATGTGGGGATACTGGGAGGCACAGATACCTTTGGCAATTCCGAGAATGTCGAAGGGGTTGTGGCCTGGACTGCCGGTGTCGGCTATGCCGCCGGTACCGTCATCAATTACACTGCAGGTGCTGCCGAATTCACCACCCCTGTGCAATTCTCAGCGGGAAATTTTTTGAATGGCGTTGATTTTGCTGACAGCGCCGAGGGCGGCGACCAGCTGATCGCCTTTCAGGCGGATCTGACCGCGGGATTGACCTTCGACAACATCAATTTCCTGTTTGCGATCCAGTCAAACTCAACAGAGTTTCAGAGCGACAGCGGCGGCGATGGCGGCAACCCCGATAACGATCCAACAGATCCAAACCAATCCGGCCTGCCAACCGGGTTGATTGAGGGCGAAACCGCGCTGGCGCTGGGATCTGGCAGCGGTGAAGAAGATGCGGTGTCCAATCTGGTCTATGCTGGCATCACCACCGGCACCCGTGCTGATCTGCTGGCGGCGATTGCGGATCCGGCAAGCTGGGTCTCTTCGGCCACCGCTGCGACCCAGTTGAGCGGATCTTTCACCATCACCGATGCGGTCAGCAATGCCGACCCCACAATCACCGCGCCTGCCACTGACACCGCCATCGAAGACACCCTGTTAACGGTCGCCGGGGTCTCGGTTGCCGATACCGAGGGCGACACGGTTACGGTGATCCTGAATGCAACGGGTACCTTAACTGTCACCGATTCCGGCACTGTCACCGGCAATGGCTCTGGCACTGTCAGCGTCACCGGCACGGTGGCCGAAGTGAACACCGCGCTGGCTGGTTTGACCTATCTGCCGGTGGCCGATTGCTCGGGGGCCACCGAGATCACCATCCAGGCCTTTGATGATCCGCTGTCTTTTGACTCTCAGACCATCGTGGTCACCGTCAATGCGCTGGCGGATGCGCCGGTGGTCAGCGAGATCGACAGCGCGCAGTCCTTTACGACGGCCGAGCTGCTGACCGAAGCGCAACTGGTGTTCCCGACAGCCGAAGTGACAGATGTCGATACAACAGATTTTGACGGTGGCCAGATCACCGTCACCTATAACAGCGGCGGTTCTGCTGCCGATCAACTGACGGTCTTTTCGTCAACAGACCAGACACAAGGCGTCGAGGTCATTGGCTCAGACATTTTTGTCTATATCGACTACGGCGTTCCCCCGGGTGAAAACACCCAGCAGACCAAGATCGGTACCATTGTCAGTGACGGCAGCAATGGCAGTGACCTAGTCATCGATCTGGGACCAGGCACGCCGCCGGGTAGCTATGTCTCGGATGTGACACCGCAACTGGTGCAGTTGATCCTAAATTCGATCCAATATGGCAACAGCGCACCGGTGGCAGGGACCCGGCAGCTGTCGGTCACCGTCACCGACGAAACCGCGACCACCTCCATTGCCGTGACCTCGGATGTGGAAATCACCGTGGCCAATGCCGCCCCGGTCTTGGCGGATCTGGTCGCCACGGTGGAAATCGATCCCGCTGATGTGGCCACGCCACAGGTGGTGGACAGTGATGTCAGCTTAAGCGATGTGGACAGTTCCGATTTGGACGGCGGCCAGGTGCGGTTTGATTTTGGCAGCTTGCGCGACCCAAGTGGTGAAAACCTGTCACTGGCGGATTCCGGCGGCATCACCATTGTCGGCACAGCCGTGTCCTTTTCGGGCAATGTGATCGGCACCATTTCCAGCGATGCTGAGCACGCCAGTACTCTGGTCGTCGACCTGAGCGGCGCCAATGCCACCCCGGCCGCGGTGGAGGCGCTGATCGAAGCACTGCGCTATGACAACTCCAGCGGCTCGCCCCAGGCGGCGCGCGAAGTGTCGATCACCGTCTCGGATGGCGATGGCGGCACCTCGGTGGCGCAAACCGTGTCGATCCAGGTGGTCACCCCCGTGGTGCCCGATTTCACCGTGACCCATACCGAAGGGGACCTGGCCACCCAGATCGACGATGAAGACACGATCACGGTCACGGATTTTGCAGGTGGCGAGACTTTTACCAATCTGACCGTCTCGGTGACGGCAACACCCGCCGCCGCAGAAGACACTGTTGAACTCATATCGGGTGTCGATGGCGTGATATTCGACGGCGTCACCGCTCAGGTATCGCTTGACGATGGTGCCACGACGGTGCGCTTCGATTACACTGGTGGTGTCGCTGGGGCCGATTTTATTTTTACCCAGGGGACCATCTTTGCTCCTCTCGGTTGGGTTGCTGCCACCGCAGCCCATGTGGATCGGCTGACCCAAGCCATTGGCTATAGCAACAGC
>ENA-OSET01006029-OSET01006029.1-sediment-metagenome-genome-assembly--contig:-NODE-6029-length-10014-cov-24.615377_pt1 | contig 10014 bp, 7 predicted proteins | sample MGYA00237882_ERZ534229 | MGnify/ENA primary metagenome ERZ534229 (study PRJEB26408, sample SAMN06266212) | sediment metagenome | isolation source: Hudson Canyon methane seep mesocosm | place...
AAGCGACTAATGGACTTCGCCGCAGCATCAACAGACGTTTCATCTTGTCGTTTGGCTTCTTTAAGAAATATAAAATATTGCCGTTTGATACGTTCATTATTTGCATTGTGTTTTATCATTGTTTTACCTCACTTATTAAAGTCACTGTTTACGAGGGGATTGATACTCTCGTTTATGTGTTTCAGTGCCTTCGGTAATGTGATGTCTAATTTGTCACTAATCTGCTCAATATTAGCGATACTGAAGTATTTATTAATGATCCCATTACATGTAGGACATAGCCCAACTAAGCGACCAGTACTGTCTGTCAGAGGCTCATAATCGACCATATTGCCAGCTGGTGACTGTGGTGTTCTACAACGAATACAATAAATTTCAAACGGCTTACATTTCCGCTTATTTTTACTGCGTTTAGATTGCAGATATATTTTAAGTTCAGCCCCAAGGATCAGAGTCGGTCTTTTATTATCATTAACGCCTAACCCACCTTTAATCCAGATACGCACCGTATTCTTGTGAACGGATAGTAAATTAGCAACTTCTTCCACAGTATAGCTACGGTGGATCTTTACTAAGTTTGGGTTGATACGCTTAGACATTATTTAGCAACACGACTAGCTTTGACTTTTTCATCCAACCAATTTTCAATATCTTCTTCAAGCCAACCAACAGCACGGCCACCTAAAGAAATAGGGGCAGGAAATTCATTTTTAGAAATACGAAGGTAAATAGTGCTACGGGATAGACCTGTACGACCTTTTACAGCAGGAAGTCTTGATATTTTATGTGACATGTTTGAACCTCTTAAATGTTTACTGGAAAATTTAAGAGGTAGTTTATTTGAGAACTTAGTCAGCCTTACCGAATTAGGTTTTTATCATTCCTAATTCGGTTTATTTACTGCGAACATCAACAGCTTCATTGATTTGTTTTAAAACACTTCGGATAGTATCGTCGGTTACTGGTGAGCCAATATTTTCTGTTAGGTGCTGAATGGCATTGGCAACGCCTCTTTGTCTGTAGTCAATATTAGCTTCTTTACAGAGAGCAGCAATGATAACAAGCATGGTATGACGCTCTTTTGTGGATAGTAATTTTTCTGCTTCTGCAGTTTTATCGACAATCCCCCTTAATGCATCTCTTTCAGCTTCAATAGATTCTTTTTCTTGTCGAAGTGTTTTAAATTTTTCAATTGCTTTGTTAACTCGGTTTTTCAATGTATCACGCTCAGCTTGAAGAGTACGGTATGAATCTGCACTAATTGAAGTATGAGAATCACGTTCAATATCATCAAATAAAAAAGCAGGTTTTTCATTTGGAAATGCTTCTTCCAACCACTTTTTAAGATCACGTCCAAAAACATGTCTACGCTCATAAGCTACATGATCATCCTCACCTACTGGCTCAGCATCTTCTCTACCATGAGCTAACAAACCAGTTGTTATACCTTCAGCAATAGCTCTACTTCTTGCTTCAAGACAAGGTACTGCCGTGTGCTTCCAAATACCTCGCCCGACCCCTGAGCTTGAAAGCTGAGTCACTTCTTCTAAAATAATTTCAATATCTTCTTCAGGGACTCCACACCATAAAGCTGCAGCTTGTGGCACAGAGTAAACAGCGTAATGTGCTTTCATAGAAGCACAATTATCATTTTTCCAAGAGTCAGTCATTCTAGTTTCCCTATTAGATACAGTTTAGAATTATATTGGAATCTACAGTAAAGCTAAATGATTACTACTATCTAAATAAGTACAAACTCTATCCCCCCTCTAAAGTATGGTGTACCAAAGTACAATATACAAAGTCGAAATAATACCCTAGTATTACAGTCAACATTACTAAGAATCATTGAGGAGAAGTATCATGGCTAAGAAACCAGGCGGCGGTAATCAACCAGGCGGCGGTAATCAACCAGGCGGCGGTAATCAACCAGGCGGCGGTAATAGCTCACTACTAAAGATTGTAGGAGATGGTGGCGACAACACATTATTGGGTTCTATCGAAGATGAACTCATCCAAGGAAAGGGTGGTAATGACACGCTAATTGGTGGCGGTGGAACGGATACGCTCGAAGGTGGGGCAGGTAATGACTCACTAATTGCTGGCGACCAAGATGACATCCTAGATGGTGGCAGAGGGAATGATACCCTTGATGGCGGGGCAGGAAATGATTTAATTGATGGTGGTGCCGATTACGATACTGTTGAATATTCTTCATCTGATGTAAGGGATTATACGTTTACACAGTCAGGTAGTACGTGGACAGTCATTAACACTCAAACAGGTGAAACAGACGAAGTCACAAATGTTGAGCAGGCCAATTTCAACAATATTGATATCCTTCTTGACGGAACAAATAATGGTCCTCTAGCAGTAGAAGATGCTGCTTCAATTAATGAAAACACAACTAAAACATTTGATGTTATTGCCAACGATTGGGATTTCGAAGGTGATGCACTAACGCTAGTAGACGACTTAACCTTTACAAGCACAAAAGATACTTCTGTTGCAGGTGTTGGTGTTGGTACTGGCTCCGTTTCAGTATTTAATAATGCAATCTCCTGGAACCCAGGGACCGATTACGACTATCTGGCCGTCGGCGAGACAGCTGAAGTAACAATTACTTATCACGTGTCTGATGCCGCGTATGAACTAAATACCGTTAATTCAGGAATTAGTGAAAGCACTCTGACACTCACAGTTACAGGCTCTAACGACGGCCCTATCGCTGTTGCTGATACAGGAACAACAGACGAGAACACCAGCATCACCGTTGATGTTCTTGCGAACGACACAGATCTTGATGTGAGTGATACGCACACAGTTGATAGCGTTAGCATTACTAGTGGTTTTGGTTTGGTAGCAATTGTTGGCAGCCAAGTTAAATGGACCCCTGGCACTGACTATGACTACTTAGCCGTTGGTGAAGAAGCCACAGTTGAGATTGCTTATGGCATGAGCGACAACAACGCTGGGACAGCGAATAGTACATTAACACTGACCGTGACAGGCACGAATGATGGTCCTCTTGCTAATGTTGATACAGGAACCACAGACGAGAACACCAGTATTACCGTTAATGTTTTGGCTAATGACACAGATGTTGACTTTAGTGATAGCCATAAAGTTGATACTGTCAGCATCAACAGTGGTAATGGTTCGGTCTCAATAGTAAATAATCAAGTGCAATGGAATCCTGGTACAGATTACGATTATCTGGCAGTAGATGAAACGGCTATAGTAAATATTTCCTATAACATGAGTGACAGTAATGGAGGTGTATCTTTTAGTACGTTAACACTGACTGTGACAGGCACGAATGATGCACCTGTTGCAGAAGTAGAGCCTGAACAATCGGTGAATGAGGATGAGCTACTTACTGGTACTTTGATTGCGATAGATACAGATACGAGTGATAGTTTAGCCTACAGCCTTGTCGGTGATACACCTGCTGGACTTACATTAAATGCAGATGGTTCTTATTCCTTTGATGCCTCTGATGATGCATATCAATCTTTAGCTGCCGGTGAAACTCAGACCGTTACTTTCCAGTGGCAAGCAGCCGATCAACATGGCGCGACGACATCTGATAATGGACAAACAAGTTCGATACTAACCAATGGTGGTTTTGTCGTGGTTTGGTCTGAAAACTTTGGACCTGGTGGTAATGAAGTTTATGCAGAGATTTATGGTGCCAGTGGTGAAATAGTTGCAGATAAATTCCTCGTTAATACAACTACTGAAGGTGCACATCAATACTACCCAACGGTAACCACGCTACCGGATGGTGGTTTTGTTGTTGTTTGGAATCAGCAACGGTTTAGCAGTGATGAAAGTATTAATGACGATATTTATGGGCAACGTTTCGATGCTGCAGGCGCGCCTGTTGGTGATGAGTTCCAAGTAAGCACTACGGTATCGCGTGATTCATGGCCTGAAATTACCGATCTTTCAGATGGTGGTTTTGTTGTTACTTGGCGCTCTAATGATGGCACTGGCGATAAAATACATGGTCAGCGGTTTGATGCTGATGGTGCTTCTACTGGAAGTAATTTCCTGATAGATAGCAGCAAAGTAGGCTTTGAGTTCCATCAGGACATGGAGACATTATCTGATGGCAGTCTGATCATTACTTGGTCTACGGATATAGGCGATGGTTCTGGGCTTAATATTTATGGCCAGCGTTATGATGCAGATGGCGGGGCGATAGGCATTCGATTTGAGATTAATGATTACAAGAGTAGTTCACAATCAAATACGAATGTGACTGCTTTGCAGGATGGTGGTTTTCTTGTTGTGTGGAGCTCTGATGGTCAAGATGGCTCAGGCTTTGGCGTTTATGCACAACGGTTTGATGCTGCCAGTAACGAAGTTGGACCAGAGTTTCTAATTAATGACACGACATCTAGTCGTCAATGGGATGCTGATGTTGTGACATTAGCAGATGGTGGTTTTGTTGTTGCTTGGTCATCGTTTTATCAGGATGGTGCACAAAGTTATGATATTTATGCAAAAACATATAATGCTGATGGCGTTGCTACAAGTAGTGAGTTCTTAGTTAACGAAACAACATCTGTTAATGATCTTAGACTTAGTGAAACATGGTCATCAGTTGCTGCGATAGAAGATGGTGGCTTTGCTATTACTTGGAGAGCACCTGGTGATATATATGTTCGTCACTACAATGCAGATGGCACGCCGAATGGTGATGAGTTTATTATCTCTGATGCGTCATCAGGCTACAGTGATATAGATGGTTTTGCCTCTGTTGAGGTAGTCGATAATACACAGACTGTTACGATTACTGTGACAGGCACGAATGATGCACCTGTTGCAGAAGTAGAGCCTGCCATGGCTGTGATGGAAGATGCGGCTGTTGTCACTGGTAATGTCGTTGCTACTGATGTTGATCAAGATGATGTAACACTTACCTATAGTTTGATTGGTGATGCGCCTGCCGGTCTTACATTTAATGTTGATGGTAGTTATAGCTTCGATCCAAGCGTATTGGCTTACCAACCTTTGACTCAGGATGAAACAGTCGATGTTTCTTTTACCTGGATTGCGACAGATATAGAAGGTGCAACAACTGCCGCTGATGTTGTAACCATTCGTGTGACTGGTTTAGGTAATGATATACCTATTGCGCAGGATGCTAGCCTCATCAATACCTCGGGACAGTACACTACCTACGGTACTTTATCGGCGACGGACTTTATCTCGGAGTCAGAATTGCTGACCTTCTTCATTGATGAAGACCCTACTAGTTCGCCGCAGCACGGTAATGTCGAAATGACTGACAGCGGCAACTATATATACAAACTCACTGACTCTGGATATGTAGGGGGCGATAGTTTTTCATATCGGGTCACTGGTCCGGATGGAACCAGTGAATTAGCAACAGTTCACATCACGATCAATCAAGATATTACTGACCAATCTAAATCTATTGACGGTTCAGTTTTGAATGACGCTATATTCACTCACTCAGGTAATGATACGTTGATCGGAGGTGCTGGCGATGACCTTCTCAATAGTGGTGTCTATGGCAACGATCACCTGAACGGTGGTGATGGAAATGATTACCTCAATGCTGGTTTTGGTGACGATACTTTGATTGGCGGTGACGGTGATGATAAGTTGCAAGTTTATGATCTGACCACAGCTGACGACTTAGATGGTGGAGCAGGTATGGATACTGCTTGGTTTACAACAACCCTTTTATTTGAGGGACCTTCTGCTTTAAAAAACCCAGCTTACAAGGTCGCAGCAAAGAAAGGACCCTCAAAGGATAGTACTCCTGAAGGCTATGTATTGAATGAGGCTGAAGATCACACTTTGCAAGGAACATTAGATAACGAATTATTAAATTTAAGTAGCATTGAAGGACTTGGAGAGTTCATTGGTAGTCGGTATGACGATACCGTCGATGTAAGCGGGCTTCTTATCCAGGATGGTTCAAATCTTTATGGTGGTAGTGGAAACGATACCCTGACCGGTGGTACCGGAAATGACATTCTTGATGGTGGTTCTGGTGATAATACTTTGATTGGTGGTGCCGGCGATGACTTCTTCCGTGATAATGATTTAAGTGTCAATGATTGGGTTGACGGTGGTACTGATGTAGATACTGCCTATCTGGTCGGCTATTCAGCAACTGAAAATTTCGTTCTGAAATCAGTAAATAATGATGGTACCTTACAAGGTATGCTAGGCAATGTCGCTATCTTGGATGGTATCGAGAATCTCCAATACTTTAGTGCCGGTTCTGGTGATGACACAATTGATGTTAGTCAATTATCTGCACAAGGCGATACTAAAATATATGGTGGGCTTGGCAACGACAGCCTGACGGGCGGCGCTGGAAACGATACTCTCGATGGTGGCTGGGGTAATGACAGTTTGTCAGGCGGCGATGGCGATGATGAATTACGAATTTATGACCTGACTCAGCATGATCAAATAGATGGTGGTGCTGGTATCGATACAGTACATCTTAATGGTATTACATCTGCTACAGAGAGTTATGAGTTTAATGGTGTGGGTACTCTGGAAGGTAAATTTGGCGGTCAAACCATAAATCTGAGCGGCATTGAAAATCTCCGATATTTCACTGGTGGGGCTGGTGATGACATAGTTGATGTTAGTCAATTATCTGCCCAAGGAGTGGTTGATTTATATGGTCGATTAGGGAACGATACCTTGACCGGCGGTGCAGGTAACGACCGCCTCGATGGTGGTGAAGGCGATGACAGCTTGTTTGGCAATGCGGGCAATGACTATCTCTATGGTTACTATGGTAATGACAACCTAAATGGTGGAGAAGGCGATGATTTATTATACGTCTATGATTTGTCACTTGATGATCAAATTGATGGGGGTGCTGGTAATGACTCTGTAGTTCTTAGGGCATCTGCTACAGACAATTATGTATTGGGCGGTATAGGTACGTTACAGGGCACATTAGAAGATACATTCGGTGATGTTTATAACCTGAATCTAAATGGTATCGAAAACCTCCAGTATTTCTACTCTGGTTCTGGTGATGACACGGTTGATGTCAGTCAATTATCTGCCCAAGGGAGAGTTTCTCTATATGGAAATGATGGTAACGATACCTTGATTGGCGGTGAGGGAAATGACATCATCGAAGGCGGAAATGGTGATGATGTTTTGACCGGTGGTTCTGGTGATGACGATCTCAATGGTGGTGCTGATACAGATATTATCAATGGTGGTACAGGCAACGATAGACTCAATGGTGGTGAAGGCGATGACACCTTGAATGGTGGGGCTGATGATGACAATCTATTTGGCCACTATGGAAATGATGTGCTGCATGGTGGCTCAGGTAATGACTTCCTTAATGGCTATAATGATGATGACATATTGATCGGTGGTGAAGGTGATGACACCTTGATTGGGGGAACAGGAGCTGATGTATTCAAATTTATCAATGGAGATACAGGTACTGACACTATTCGCGACTTTGATGCTGTAGTCGGTGGTGACACCTTGGATTTAACGGACTTACTTGCAGATATTTCTACTTCTATCGAAGATGGTGCTAACCTCGATGCTTACCTTAACTTCTCCCTATCTGATTCAAATACTATTCTTGAGATCGATATAGATGGTGAGGGTTCACAGGCTGAGCAAACGATTGTATTTTCAAATATTGATCTGGTTGCTGGTAGAACAGATGTGGAAATTATTGATGATTTGCTTTCCAGTGGGAATTTAGACGTTATTGCGTAGGTGGTTCATAAGGACTGCAAATAGTATGGCTGGTTTTATTAGGTAATCGCGAGTGTATGGATGAAATAAGAACCTGTCAGGGTTGTACTGCATGTTGTGAGGGATGGGTTCGAATTGAAGCCAAGGGTTATGAAGCATCGCCAGGAAAACCTTGCCCATTCTCCACACAATTTGGATGTGGTGACTACATTAACCGGCCCATTGATCCATGTAGAAACTTCGAATGCGCCTGGGTTCAAAAAGGAAGTTTGCTGCCAGAATGGATGAAGCCTAGTGATTCAAAGGTCATATTGTTCTTTAATAAGTCCCATTTTTCAAATGTGCCAATCTATCTTGCTGCCCCCGTTGGTGAGTTTATACCTCCTAAAACTTTAGCCTGGGTAAAAGGGTTTGCTGAAAAAAGTGGACATCCATTAGTCTTTTTTGATAACAAGATGGTGAATGATGAATTTATAGGAGAGGTTGTCTCTCATGTACACGGGCCGGCTCATTTTCAAAAATATATAAGGGCGAAAATTGAAGCTGGAGAGGTAGACTGGTAATAAAAAAGTTTGGGGGCAACTTTAGGGGCAACTAAAATAAAGTTACTAGCTTAATGCCGCTATATGGCTATATTAAGAACCAGTTGGATTGAGACTGCAGGAATCGAATAGTCTGACTTTTGTTTTTAGTAGTTCCGTTAGTAGTGTCAAGACATTTTATCCCTAGTTAATGGCTTTAAAATCAATATATTATAGGCTTAAGGCAGTTCCCGCCGTCCCATTCATACGTTTCACAACGTACCGTAAAGAACTTAGAAGCCCATTTTATATGGGTTTTTTTGTGCCTGTCGTTTCGTGACGTATTATAAGGAACCTTGACATGCCTATACAATAGGGGGCAAATGGTTATTTGAAAATTAAATCTGCCAAACCGTGTATTAAAAGTGATAAAACACCTACAAATAAACGATATCGTTTATGAGGGGATATATTAAAGGTCCAAACTGCTACAGCTGAGAACAGAGTTCCCTAACCGCTGGATGGGTTATGTTTAAACTCACAGGTTCTTCCCCAGAAAATTAAGCAAGACTTTGTTTGCGGCGCTCAACTTTAGTTGTACGATGTTCATTAGCAGAAAAAACATTTTCCATTGTTATGCTTGGAACTCTTCGATCATCCCCGTTGCGTCTATCTTCATGATGAATATAAGTACAATCACAATTTGGATTAGTACAGCCTTGGACAGGCAACGCTGCAACTTCACTGAGAAGGAACCTTTTCTCTTTGAGGGAATTAACACTCTCACAAGCCTTTGAGCAAGGGTGAATGCTAGTGGCATGGTATGTTTTTACATGGGGTTTAGCTATCGGTATACTTTTATGTTCATGTGATAAATCTGATTTAGAACGGTGGTGCAGCCAAAGCCAGACTGACAAAAGCAATATGATAGTAGATATGAATATCCAATTTTCCATAATTTCTCACTCCTCTTAATTTTTAGGTATGAGATCACATAATCGAATCATGTGGATAATAATGTAGCTATTTGATATCAAACTTGAAAATTTGATTGTTTTAATATACGCCTATTTCAGATAAATGTAACCTATAAATGAAGTGGAAGGAAACCATGGGTAGGTTTAGAATCGCCTTATTATTTAGATGGTAATTTAGTCTTTTTGTAATCGAAGTGTAGCAATTTCATCAAAACTGAGTAGGGTAGGGCTTGAGAAACGTCTATCAAGCTTACGACGTTCACCTTGCCTTAATGGAATTAGACTATTGCCATTCAATTTACGTAACTGTCTCGCTTTTTCAGGCGTAACATACGTTAGCGAAGGAGTCCGTCGACCTACTGCCCGTCTTTCTTCTTGTCTGCGGGGGAGCGATACATACTGAACGTCATTCTCATCAAATTCGTTCTGTTGATCTGTGGAATTATTTATGGTCATGGACGGACATCCTTGTTTCAGCGTATTCGTTTTATGTCACGACAAAGTATACATTTTTTCATTAAATTATATAGCCCCATATGGGAGGGGAGAGTGGATAAGCCCGGTTTTACATATGTCTTTAACTCTATGGCTGTTAATTAAGCTTGAGCTATAAAAAAATCACAATTGAATCAGTTTGGTTTTAGTGTTTTATCAAACGTTGAAGGGCGTGATTCCATCTGTTCAAACTCTTCACTCGACGCTTCATGATTTGGATCTAATCTACACTTTTCTGCATAAGCATCCCAACGGGCATATCTTTTTTCTAATTCAATGAGATC
>ENA-OSET01006030-OSET01006030.1-sediment-metagenome-genome-assembly--contig:-NODE-6030-length-10011-cov-13.625528_pt1 | contig 10011 bp, 8 predicted proteins | sample MGYA00237882_ERZ534229 | MGnify/ENA primary metagenome ERZ534229 (study PRJEB26408, sample SAMN06266212) | sediment metagenome | isolation source: Hudson Canyon methane seep mesocosm | place...
AAACAGATCATTAAGAATATAAATCTCTCATTTTTTTACGGAGCTAAAATCGGTATCATCGGTTTAAACGGTTCGGGAAAATCTACTTTATTAAAGATTATTGCTGGTTTAGATACCGACTTTAAGGGAGAAGTATATTCCGATAAAGATTTTTCTGTTGGACTTTTAGAACAAGAGCCTGTTTTAGATGAAACCAAAACGGTGATGGAAATCGTTCGTGAAGGTGTACAAGATATTGTGGATGTATTGGATGAGTTTAATGCCATCAATGATAAATTTGCTGAGCCTGATGTAATGGATGACCCTGATGCTTTCCAAAAGCTAATCGATCGTCAAGGTGAGTTGCAAGATATAATTGACGCAAAAGGTGCTTGGGAGTTAGATAGTAAACTCGATCGCGCTATGGATGCCTTAAGAACGCCTGATGGAGACGCCTTAGTGAAAACCCTTTCGGGTGGTGAACGTCGTCGTGTAGCGCTATGTAGATTACTACTGAAAGCTCCAGATGTATTACTATTGGATGAGCCTACCAACCACTTAGATGCTGAATCGGTACAATGGTTAGAGATTCACTTACAACAATACAAAGGTACTGTAATTGCTATTACCCACGATAGATACTTCTTGGATAATGTAGCAGGATGGATTCTTGAATTAGATCGAGGTGAAGGTATTCCATGGAAAGGAAACTATACGACTTGGTTAGAACAAAAAACAAAACGTTTGGCTCAAGAAGATAAACAAGATTCTAAGAGACAAAAAACATTGCAACGCGAACTCGATTGGGTGCGTATGGCTCCTAAAGCCCGTCACGCTAAAAGCAAGGCGCGTTTGAATAACTATAACCAGTTATTAGCACAAGAGACTAAGGATAAAGAACAGAAGTTAGAAATATTCATTCCTTCAGGTCCTCGTTTAGGAAACAATGTTATCGAAGCTAAAAATGTAAGTAAAGGTTTTGGTGATAAATTACTTTATAGTGATTTAAACTTCAACTTACCGCCAGCCGGAATTGTAGGTATTATTGGACCTAACGGGGCTGGTAAAACTACTATGTTCCGTATGATTATGGGCTTGGAAACTCCAGATGCAGGAACTTTTGATGTTGGTGAAACAGTTAAGGTTTCTTATGTAGATCAAGAACATAAGTCAATAGATCCAGAAAAAACAGTCTTTGAAAACATCGCAGATGGATTGGATAATATAGAGATGGGCGGAGTAAAGCTTAATTCTAGAGCATATGTTTCTCGTTTCAATTTTGGTGGACAAGATCAAAATAAGAAAGTTAAAGTTCTTTCGGGTGGTGAGCGTAACCGTTTACACTTGGCAATGGCACTTAAGCAAGAAGGTAACGTATTGCTATTGGATGAGCCGACCAACGATTTAGATGTAAACACTCTTAGAGCCTTAGAAGAAGGTTTGGAGAACTTTGCAGGTTGTGCGGTAATTATCTCTCACGATAGATGGTTCTTAGACAGAGTATGTACTCACATACTTGCCTTTGAAGGAGATTCTGAAGTGTACTATTTCGAAGGTTCTTATTCTGATTATGAAGAGAATAAATTGAAACGTTTAGGTATTTCTGAGCCAAAGAGAATTCGCTACAAGAAATTGATGAATGATTAATAAAATCGACATATTAGCTATTGGCGTACATCCCGACGATATTGAGTTGGGATGCGCTGGTACTATTGTTAAGCATATTGATTTAGGCTTTACAGTTGGTGGTTTAGATTTAACTCAAGGTGAACTTGGAACTCGTGGGTCGGCTGAATTGAGATTGGTGGAATCTGATACTGCTTCCAATATAATGGGTTTAAGTTTTCGTGAGAACCTTGGTTTTGAGGATGGTTTCGTTACTGCTGACAATAAACAGTATCAGTTAGAAATTGTCAAAAGGATACGTCAGTATCAACCAACGATTGTTTTGTGTAATGCCATTGAAGATAGACATCCAGATCATTCACGTTCTGCAAGCTTAGTTTCTACAGCTTGTTTTTTAGCTGGATTACCAAAAATTGAAACAACGATTAATGGTGAGACTCAAGGTGCATGGCGACCAAAACAGGTTTTACATTATATTCAGTGGAAACCTATAAAACCAGATTTTGTAATAGATATAACAGGACATTTAGATGCAAAGATTAGTGCTGTTAAAGCGTATAAATCTCAATTTCACGACCCAAATTCTGAAGAGCCAGAAACACCCATTTCTTCTCAACAGTTTATTGATAGTGTGAAATACAGAGCCTCCGACTTAGGACGATTAATCGGTGTAGATTATGCTGAAGGATTTACAAGTGATAAAGTAATTGGCTTAGATCGATTAGATAGTTTAATTTAATGGGATTTAGAGAATAGAATATTTGAGTGTTTTTCTAACAACAATGAACTAACATCTAACAACCAATATTTACCTCACTCTCAAATCAATTGTTTTTTTACCATCAAGATAAGCCTCAAACTTATCTCCAGTTTCCATCTTGCCAACTCCAGCAGGAGTTCCAGTGTAAATCAAATCGCCTTTTTTAAGCGTCATAAATTTTGAAACATATTCGATAATACTATCTACATCGAAAAGCATCTGTGAGGGTTTTCCTTCTTGAACTTTCTCACCATTCTTCAATAAGTAGAAATCGAGACTTTTTAAATCTTCTTTCTGATACCATTTTCCAATAGGAGCAGAGCTATCAAATCCTTTCGCTATTTCCCAAGGCAAACCTTTTTCTTTGCATTCTTGTTGCAGATCTCTAGCAGTTAAATCTAGACCAAGACTAATCTCGTTGTAGTATTTATGTGCAAATTTCTTATTGATAGATTTACCAACTTTCATAATCTTCACAACAAGTTCTAGTTCATAGTGAACATCATTACTAAATGGAGGTAGATAGAATTCATGAGTTCTCAATAAAGCAGTGTCGGGCTTTACAAAAAAGATAGGTTTCTCTGGCACAGGGTTATTCATCTCCTTTGCGTGTTCAACATAATTACGTCCAATACAAATGATCTTCATTTTTTTAAGTATTAGGTACATGGTAGTAGGTATAATGTATTAGATTCTCAATCTAATCCCTTTGTCTACTTACTCCTGTATTCTTACTTCTTCATCTAATAACTACTTATTAAAACTTCTAAGCTTAATTGCTGTAAGAACCTTCTTTGTGTAACGAGGGAAATCGGCACTCTGAATCCATCCGTAATAGCCAGGTTCTTTAGCCATAACATCTATGACCTTCTTACCCTTATGCTTTCCGAAATTAAAAATCTCATCTCCTTCCGCATCAAACTTAATCATACCAGCAAGATCAGCATTGGGCTGAGTAGGTTGGGTGAAATCTGCTAGAGATTGAGAATCGTTATTCAACTCTTCATAACGCTCTACTTGAGCCTTTAAAATTTCATAAGTAGCTCTTGTGTCCGCTTCGGCACCGTGAGCGCCTACAAGGTCTTTATTACAGTAAAACTTATAAGCAGCCGTAAGTGTACGCGGTTCCATTTTGAAAAATACAGACTGCACGTCAATTGAGCGTCTATTTTTCATATCGAAATCTATATCAGCTCTAAGGAATTCTTCAGCGATAAGAGGTAAGTCAAACCTGTTAGAGTTATAACCAGACAAATCAGCGTCTTTAATGAAATTGTGAATTTCTACAGCAAGCTCTGGAAATGTAGGGCAGTCTTTTACCATCTCATCGGTGATTCCGTGAATGTCAGAAGATTGTTTAGGAATGGGTATTCCTGGATTAATCTTCCAAGTTTTACATGCCTCAGTTCCATCATTCTGAACTTTTAAAATGCAAATTTCTACAATTTTATCTTTTCCTACTTGAATACCTGTAGTCTCTAAATCGAAAAAGGCTAAAGGTCTGCTTAATTGTAAATTCATAATTCTTATCTAAAAAGAAAAGCACCAACCTTAGTTGATGCTTTCTGTAATTATATACTTGTGTTTGGATCAAATGCTTCTAGGTAGTCAGAGAATCTTTTCAAGAACATTCCTCCTAAAGATCCATCTACAACTCTGTGGTCATAAGACAATGAACAGAACATTTTATGACGAATTGCAATTACATCCCCCATGTTAGTTTCAATAACTGCTGGTTTCTTAACAATTGCTCCAACTGCCATAATAGCCACTTGAGGTTGGTTGATAATAGGCGTTCCCATTACGTTACCAAATCCACCTACATTGGTAAGTGTAAATGTACCACCAGAAATCTCGTCTGGTTTTAATTCGTTACCACGTGCTCTACGTGCAAGGTCATTTACCGTTTTAGTAAGACCAATCATATTCATTTGATCTGCATCCTTAATTACAGGAACGATAAGGTTTCCTGAAGGTAATGCTGCAGCCATACCCACGTTAATGTGCTTGCGCTTGATGATGTTTGTTCCATCAACAGCCACGTTAATCATTGGGAAGTCTTTAATTGCTTTTACTACCGCATCAACAAAGATAGGAGTGAAGGTGATTTTTTCTCCTTCGCGCTTAAGGAATTCATCTTTTACTTTATTTCTCCAGTTTACGATGTTGGTAACATCAGCTTCAACGAATGAAGTAACATGAGGAGAAACGTGCTTAGACATTACCATGTGATTGGCAATCATCTTACGCATACGATCCATTTCAATAATCTCATCCCCTTCCATAGCTGGAACATTAGGAGCCGAAATTTGAACCGCAGTACCTGTACTCGCTGCTGGCTTACTTGTTTTTGGAGCAGGTGCCGCTGCAGGAGAAGAACTTCTATTTGATAAGTAAGCTAAAATATCTTTCTTAGTAACTCTTCCTTCTTTTCCAGAACCAGTAACAGTCCCTAATTCCGACATGCTGATACCTTCTTCTTGTGCGATAGATCTAACAAGTGGAGAGAAGAATTTATTTGAATCAGAAGATTTTGGAAGCGTAGTAGTTTCAATTGCTTTTTCAACAATCTCTTCTGCTACAGCAACTTCTTTTGGAGCTTCAGTATTTGCTTTAGGTGCTGGTGCATCTGCAGCAGAAGCATCAGTTTCTATAATCGCAACAGCTTGACCTACAAGAACAACATCATCTTCGTTGAATAATTGTTTTATAAGAACACCTTCTACAGCAGAAGGAACTTCAGAATCTACTTTGTCTGTAGCAATCTCTAAGACAGATTCATCCATTTCTATAGTTTCACCAACATTTTTGAGCCATTTAATAACGGTTGCCTCAGCAACACTTTCACCCATTTTAGGCATTATTAATTCTACTTGAGCCATAAGAATATTTTGGTTTGTTCTAATTCAAAATTCGTTGGGCGAAGATACAATAAATGCCCTTGTGTACCAAGAAATGGCTTGGCTGAAGACTGTCTAAGCCAAGCGGTTTAAGTTTTTCAAAAGGATATCCAAATCATTCTTTAATCGGTACTCCTTAGCGTATAGCATATTAAGCTTGAAAAGCGTTAATTCTGAGTAGTCAGATTTAAGATGTGAAACAGGATTTAAGACGCCCTCTTTAATCTTAGGTAGCGCATCCTTTTTACCTGCTTTGTGGTAGGATACCCACGATTTTAGGCCGAAAAGCACCGATAATATGTTGCTTAATAATCCTAAAAAGCTTCGTGAAACGAAGATTAAAATAGGGAAGCATGCCAGTAATAGTAAACTCGATAGTACATCAAACAACCGTTTATTTCGGATGTTTTCGGGCTTGTTAATACTATTCAATTCGAAAGCATATAACTCACCTTGTGTGTTAATAGAATTTGAGCCAATCACATACATACTCTCTTCTGGGGCAATCTTGAAATCTAAATCGTGACGATCGATAATAGACATATGCGAAATGATTTTTTGAGCAGAAATATCCTTTGAACAGAATATCAATTCATCGATTTCGTAAATCCCAACGGCTTCTTCCAATTGGTTCATTTGACCAACATACAAATCGTGATGCACATCTATCTCTTCAATATGCATGAAACCTATAAAACCAGTTTTGATTTCTGTTTGTTGGAGTAGATTATAAACGCGAACACATTCTTCTTCGGAACCTATAATTAAGAAGCGTTTGTGTATTTGTTCTCCCCATTGAAAAGACTTTAGTTTTAAAAGCTTGAAGATGCTTCTACTGAATAAAATTGAAATACCAGACCAAACTGAACCTAGTAAAATAAGAGCTCTAGAAAAGCGCCAAGCTTCAGGTAAGAGTGCATAAAGAGCTAGTAAGGTAACTAAGCCATAAACGGTTCCACGCACTAGTTTCGTGATCTTAAAGGGTTTGTCATAAACACCACTCAATTTATCAATTCCTAACCACAATAATATATAAGCTGGGATTACGGCCTGCCAGAAAATGTCTGGATAGGAACCTCCTTCTATGTATCGGTGATTTGATTCCCAGTAATTTTTCAAGTAAATCATTCCACCAAAAATTACGACAGCATCAAAAATGGGCAATGAAATTTTATTAAAAAATCGATGTGTTATTGACAGGAAAGCTCTTAAGTAAATCGCCAAATTGATTAATGCACTAAAGAGCCAAGCATTCTTTGTTGAGAAGTGTTTTTTAGCGAATATAATCATCGCCTTATAGAAGATGAAAACGTAGTTTAAACTTCCCTTTTTAGTGCTTTCCCCCTTATAATGTATAATTCTAGTTTCTGGGAAATAGTAGTTTTTATAACCACCTTTAATCAAACGATAAGAGAGGTCAATATCTTCGCCATACATAAAGAAGGTTTCGTCTAACAAACCAACTTTATCCAAAGCTTCTTTGCGCATTAGCATATATGCCCCAGCAAGAATATCAGCTTCGTTAGTTTCATCTTCTGGAAGATGTCCTAAATGATAGGCGCCAAAGCGTTTTGATTTTGGGAAGATGCTCGATAATCCAAAAATCTTGTAAAAAGCTACTGCAGGCGTAGGTAAGCTGCGTTTTGATTCAGGTAAGAATTTACCTTTTCCATCTACCATTTTTACGCCTAACCCACCCGCATTAGGGGTCTTATCCATAAAAGCTACACACTTTTCAAAAGTGTCTTCCTCTACAATAGTATCAGGATTTAAAAGAAGGAAATATTCTCCTGTTGCAATTCGCATTGCCTGATTATTGGCAACAGAAAAACCTGTATTTTCTTTATTGGCGATAAGTTCTACCCAAGGAAACTTCTCAGCAACCATCTCTACCGATCGGTCTACAGAATTATTATCGACTACAAATACCTCAGCGTCTATGTTCTGGACAGCTTTATGTACCGATTGCAAGCACTGCTCAAGGAAGTACTTCACATTATAGTTGACAATAATTATGGTTATTTTCATAGAGGGATTAACTATTTATAGAACTTTCATAAGGTAATCTGTTAGCTATAGAACGACCAAGAGTTATTTCATCGGCATATTCCAATTCGTCGCCAAACGCAATACCTCTAGCAATAGTAGACACTTTAAGGGGGTGATTTTTTAACTTCTTGAAAATATAGAAGTTGGTGGTATCACCCTCCATCGTAGTACTCAATGCAAAAATGATTTCTTTCACTTCGCCAGATGCTACTTTCTGTATGATCGATTCTATATTCAAATGCTGTGGACCTATTCCTTCCATAGGCGATATTACACCACCTAAAACGTGGTAAAGACCTTTGTATTGTTGTGTATTCTCTACCGCCATTACATCGCGAATATCTTCTACAACACATAGGGTAGAAGCATCTCGATTTGGATTGGAGCACAGCTGACAGATTTCTACATCAGATATATTATGACATTGCTGACAATAACGAATGCCTTCGCTTAAGTCTTTAATAGTTGTAGCAAAACGATTTACCTCGTCTTTTTCGCGCTTCAACATACTTAAAACGAGTCGTAAAGCGGTCTTCTTCCCAATACCCGGAAGTTTGGAAAACTCTTCGACCGCTTGTTCTAATAACTTTGATGAGAAGTTCATAGCCCAAAAATAGCTTTTTACCTCTAAGTATCCATAGGATATTATATATTAGATTTTTTAAAATTACACCTATGACTCCTGGAATTATCATTGCTGTTCTCCTTGCATATTTTGCGTTATTAATATTCATTTCTAGAATTACTTCTGACGATGAGGGGAACGAAAGTTTCTTTGTAGGTAAAAGACAATCTCCTTGGTATATAGTAGCATTTGGTATGATAGGCGCAAGTCTGTCTGGAGTTACTTTTATTTCCGTTCCGGGATGGGTGGCAGCAAGTCAATTCTCCTACTTTCAAATGGTCTTGGGGTATTTGGTCGGTTATGCTGTAATCGCTACCGTATTGATGCCTTTATATTACAGACTCAACTTAACATCTATTTATTCCTACTTAGAAGATCGTTTTGGCTTTTGGTCGTATAAATCGGGTGCTTTTTATTTCCTTTTATCGAGAACCATAGGAGCAGCATTCCGCTTGTTTTTAGTAGCCAATGTTTTACAGATCCTCGTTTTCGATGCTTGGAATATTCCTTTTGCGGTAACCGTAGCTTTAACCATTGCTTTAATTTGGGTGTATACCCATAAGGCGGGAATAAAAACCATTATCTGGACCGATACATTACAGACGCTGTTTATGCTTATAGCCGTTGTATTATGCTTCTATTACGTAGCCGAAGCAATGAACTTTAGTATTAGTACTGCTATAGAGCAAATCTCTCTTTCGGAATACTCCAAAACCTTCTTTTTAGAAGATTCAAATTTAGCTTCCTTCTTTCCGAAGAAGTTTTTAGCAGGAGCTTTTATAGCCATTGTAATGACAGGTTTAGATCAGGATATGATGCAGAAAAACCTGTCTTGCCCCAATATTAAAGACGCACAAAAGAATATGTTTTGGTTTAGTATTGTACTGGTCTTTGTAAACCTATTATTTTTAGGTCTTGGAGCATTGCTCTACATCTTTGCTAGTCACTTTGGGATAACAGCTACTGGCGACGATTTATTCGCTACTGTGGCTATGCACGAGAGTATGCCAATAGCAGTAGGCTTATTCTTTTTGTTGGGATTAATTGCTGCAGCTTACTCAAGTGCCGATTCTGCGCTTACAGCCTTAACAACCTCCTTCTGTGTAGATTTTTTAGATATTGAAAAGAAGGAGAAGAGTAAACAAGTAAGTATTCGTAAACGCTCTCATATTCTATTTTCCGTGATTCTATTTTTGGTCATCCTCATCTTTAAACTCATTAACGACGAGAGTGTAATTTCTGCCTTGTTTAAAGTGGCAGGTTATACTTACGGTCCTTTATTAGGGATGTATGCTTTTGGCTTATTTACCAAGTGGAAGATTAAGGATGACTTAATTATTCCTGTGGTTATATTAGCTCCGATTTTAAGTTATGTACTACAACTAAAAGCGCCTATTTGGTGGTGGTTCCATTTTGGTTTTGAACTACTGATTGTAAATGGAGCGCTCTGTTTCTTAGGGATGACGATGATTAGAAAGAGAGACTAATACTAAGAACCACTAATGGGTGAGTTGAAAATTCCAACAGATAATTCTACCCATAAGAGTAGAAAGGATAAAATGAGTGCGAAGTATACTATAAATCTGTATTTATAGTCCGCTAGTTTTCTAAGAATATAATCCCCGACAATAGCTAATGAGAATAGGAGTAAGGATGCAATAACAAAATCTGAGAGCGTCCAAACTACTTGATTCGTAAACTGCATAGCTATTAGTGGTATACTTAAGAGTATAGCAACCGTAATAGTAATTTTATATAGCTTTCTCAGACTCATATCAAAATATACAAAAAACGATTTGAAAGTTCATTCAAGTCCCATTTCTTGTAAATGGTTTTTGAAACTTTCACTTCTGTTTTTGATATGACTTTACCTCCCCTACCTTTCTTCTCAATAGAGTGTTTGATTCCTTCCAAGTTGAGACAGAGTTTTACATAATGAAACCATAAATAGTATATTCGTTCATCTACTTGTTGTTGTGACTTCTTCCTGTTCTTATCTCTCTCTACCACCAACTCCCACCTATCAACCTTGTTTTTCCAGTTCCTTGTAGGGATTGGTTCTACCGATAATA
>ENA-OSET01006032-OSET01006032.1-sediment-metagenome-genome-assembly--contig:-NODE-6032-length-10009-cov-3.930326_pt1 | contig 10009 bp, 8 predicted proteins | sample MGYA00237882_ERZ534229 | MGnify/ENA primary metagenome ERZ534229 (study PRJEB26408, sample SAMN06266212) | sediment metagenome | isolation source: Hudson Canyon methane seep mesocosm | place: USA:Hudson...
GATATTTTTGTTAAATGAGAGATTTGAGTTTCACTCAAATCTTCATAAAACAAGTAAATTACATCTCTAAATTTCTTCTCAGAAATGTGGAAACGAATTACATACTTGTTTTTCATTGATATAGCAATATATTATCATGTTTTAATACCTCTTAAGTTATCTAGACCCTATATTTTTTACAACTTTTTTTCAATATGTAATGAAATTAACTCAGAGATTTTAGAAATAATATCATCTATATTTAAAGACTTTAGACTATCAAAATCTTCAGAAAATATAACATCATGACTACTCGATTTTGGCTGACATTTATAGATAGCTATCAATACCGTTGTTACACCACTGAGTATGATTATTAATCGTATCTTGCAAAATTGCATCATTTTTTTCTAAGGAATCTCTTATATTTTCATTGTGCCAGAGGTGAAACTGTATCGCATTAAAACGAACGTTCTTACGATTAATACCACTATTCAAAAGACGCATGATGAATTCACTATCTTCTCTACCCCAACCTTCAAACTCATTATTGAAGCCGTTGATGTTAATGCAATCTTGTTTATAGAATGCCATATTGCAGGTTCTTATGCCACGTAGGTAATTCCTTTTATTAGAAAAGAGCTTGGATAAAATATTTGAATGAAAGGCGTTTTTTCTGTTTTGTAATCCATTAGATAACAATGAAAAATTTATCTTTTGTTGATCAAGAGTTTGTTTCGTTTTATCTTGAGTTAATAACACTCGCGAACCCTGCACAAAGTAGCCTGATTGTGTGTTATTAATATGATCATTGATAAATTCAGGGTGCAGAATCATATCGCCATCGATCAAAATAATATACTTGCCAGTAGCCTTTGCAATAGCTTTATTTCGTGATTTTGCCGCTCTAAATCCGCTGTCTTCTTGCCACGAATGGATAACACGTATGTCAGACTTTTCCTGAAAACTAGTAACAACTTCTTTAGTGTCGTTCGTACTGCCATCATCAGCGATAATAACCTCATAAGGCAGTGTTATTTGTCCTTCGATACTGCGCAAAACGAGCAATAATGCATCGGGTCGATTATAAGTAGTTATGATTAGACTTACGCGCATTTAGTGTGTTTTAACCCCTAATAATTGGGTAACATTTAACCACATAAATTTAGCTTATAATACTGAACCATGAAAATTTCAGCCTACATTATTGCCTATAACGAGGCAGAAAAAATACGTGATTGCATTAACAGCGTCCTTTGGGCTGATGAAATTATTGTTGTCGATTCACATAGCACGGATGGCACAAGTGAAATTGCAGAAGAACTCGGCGCTAAAGTTGTGCATATCCCATTTGAGGGATATGGTGATTTAAGAAACAAGGCAATTTCACATTGCAATGGAGAGTGGATTTTTAGCTTGGATTCTGATGAACGCTGCACTGAGGAGGTACGTGATGAAATACTCGCGCTGATTGAAAATGCCCCACTCGATATTTATCGAGTGCCTCGGAAAAACTATTTTATGGGTCGGTGGATTAAGCATTCAGGCTGGTATCCAAATTTTAGACAGCCACAACTTTTTAGAAATGGCAAGATGAGTTACGACTTAAAACCTGTGCATGAAGGCTTTGTGAGCCACAGCGATAAAAAGATTGGCGTTATATCCAATATTATTTGGCAGTTCCCTTTTAAAAACACTGAAGAAGTTATTCACAAAGCGAATCGTTATTCAACATTGGGCGTTGAAAAATTACAAGACAAAGGAGAAACTGGCGGGGTTTTTAAGGCTTTTTTACATGGTTTTTGGTCTTTTATCAAACACTATATATTCAAACTTGGCTTTTTAGATGGTGGACCCGGATTTGTTATTGCCTTTGGTAACTTTGAAGGTACATTTTATCGCTATATTAAATTAACCGAAGCGCAAGCTAATTGGAAAGTGCCGAGTGTTAAACCCATACATAAACCTAAGCAATGATTGTTCCCGTAATTCTATCTGGTGGCAGTGGCACAAGACTTTGGCCACTATCAAGAAAACTTCACCCAAAGCAGTTTATCAATTTGGTGAACGAGACGACGCTTTTCCAAGATACTATTCTTAGATTGCCCGAAGATGTAGCTGAGCCACTCATCATTTGTATTGAAGAGCATCGTTTTTTGGCTGCAGAGCAACTTCGTGAAATAGGTAAAAAAACAAAGGGCATCATTCTAGAGCCTGAAGGGAGAAATACCGCTCCAGCTGTTGCTCTAGCAGCGTTACAATTTATTAATAAAGGTGAAGATCCGATATTACTAGTACTATCGGCTGACCATTTAATCAAGAATATTGAGGCTTTTCATCAATCAATTACAATTGCTAGTGAGCTAGCAGAGAATAATAAACTCATTACTTTTGGCGTTGTGCCTGACAAAGCAGAAACTGGCTATGGCTATATAGAGGCTAACATAAATAATACAGACGATTATTACAGCATTAAATCATTTACGGAAAAACCCAGCCAAAAAAATGCAAAAAAATACTTAGATTCTGGTAATTACTTATGGAATAGTGGTATGTTTATGTTTAAAGCCTCTGTCTATCTTAGCGAATTAGAAAAATTTGAACCAGAGATATTATCTGCTTGTAAAAAATCTTGCACAACCGAAAATATAGATTCAGATTTTATTCGTATAGACAATGATGCATTCCACCAATGTCCAAATGAGTCGATTGACTATGCTGTTATGGAGCACACCAAAAATGGCGTCGTCGTTCCTCTTGATGCGAACTGGAGTGATGTTGGCTCTTGGTCGTCATTATGGGATAGTAAAACCAAAGACAGTAATGATAATGTCAGTGAGGGTGATGTTTTTCTCGAGGATGTAAAGAACACCTATACTTACAGTTCAAATCGTTTGGTTTCAGTAATTGGTGTTTCCAATCTAGTGATTGTTGATACCCAGGATGCTCTGCTAGTTGCGGACAAACAACAAACTCATAATATAAAAAAAATTGTTGCAAGACTAAACAATGATAAGCGCAGTGAAGTAGATAACCATCGAAAAGTATTTAGACCTTGGGGTTACTATGACTCAGTCGATAGCAAGAAAGGCTTCCAAGTGAAACGTATTGTTGTTAATTCTGGGGCAAAATTATCTTTACAAAAACATAAATACCGCGCTGAGCACTGGGTTGTTGTTAAAGGAGTTGCTCTCGTTACATGTGGTGACAAGATATTTGAATTAGTAGAAAATCAATCAACCTATATTCCACAAGGCTCACTTCATCGACTCGAAAATCATCAAGACATACCTTTAGAAATTATCGAAATACAAACAGGAAGTTATTTGGGTGAAGACGACATTATTCGCTTTGAGGATGATTATCAACGAAACTAGAAGCTTCATAATACTTATTTAGAATATCATCAACTGGAATGTTGTTTACGTCATTTTTATCCAACAGAGGAAAGGCGCAACTAGAATTGGTCAATTGCATTTGTGGGGCTAGCCTAGCAAACAGAGGGACAATAGGCGTATTAACAGCATTGGCTGCATGCATAAGGCCACCATCACAAGATAATAAGATTTTGGCTTGCTTGATGATTTGAGCCGTCTGGTTAAAACTAAATTTAGCCACACAGTCGAAAATATTGCCTTGAGAAAAATTATCCAATAATATTGTTGCGGCCTTTTTTGCATTTCCCGATCCGATTAAAACTATATTTAATTTATTGTCTTGGGTGATTAATTTATCAACTACCTTATTCCATTGGTTATAGGTTCTGTAGGCCCACTCACCGCCAAGTGCAATTGCAATGTAGTTGTCTGGGAGCTCTGTTTTTTTCACAATATTCTGGTCATCAATGGCTATAGACATTGAAACCTTGGCAATTTTATTAGTTTCAGTTTCACTTTTAACATACCCTAATAAATGATTCATTTGGTGAAAGCTAAAAAGAACGCGATTAACTTCCGGTCCATTGTAATATCCGAACATCCCAACAAAAGGATTCAACGGCAATATGTTAGTTTTAATGTCGATACTCCTGGTGCTAAATGAGTCAATAATAACCAAATCGTATTTATGTTGAGTGACCTCAGCTTTGCAAGTGAAAATTCTTGAAAATACGGAATCATTTTGATAAAGACTTGCGTTTTTTTTATCTGTGAATAGGTCTACCTTTCTGCCCCTCAATAGTACTCTACTGGATAAATCCATTAAACTGTCACCTAAACTGGGTGCGGAAATATTAATCCAAAGAATGCTTCTATGCTCAGGGAGAATATTGCGAATCTCAAGGGATTTTTGTCGCTTTAGATTCAAATATAGGGAGCGCTTAATAAATTTCACCCAGCGTTTAATAACAGATGCCTCCTCTAAGAAAACTTGAGTGTAACTTGGGATATCATACTTAAATGGAAAGGTGTAGGTTTTTTCAAAGCCGAACATTTGTATACCAATTCTTGATTTCATTAAAAACCATCTGAGGACTGATATGATCTAAGCACTCACTTTTTCCGTGCTCATTATCACAACCAGCATTACCACAGGCAACACAGGGAATATTTGCTTGGAAAATGGTTATATTTCCATAATTTTGTATGGGCATGTCTTCTGTTGCTGATTTTTGCAGTTGATTAGACCAAGGAGACCACATGCGTAAATTAGTTGGGCCAAAAATAGCAAAAATACGCTTGTTTTGAGCGGCGGCAATGTGCATATTGAGTGTATCCATACCAATATAAACCAAAGATAATTCACTCAATGCAAAAAACTCTTCTAAAGTCGTCTCGCCTATCAAATCGAAAACATTAGACAAGGCAGGGAGTTTATTTTTAATTGCAGAATCGATTTGATTGTTGCTGCCAGTAATCACAACGCCTATATCCAAACTAGATAGCCGAGCAAGCAATTCATGTCTTAAGTGCTGGGGGTATATCTTGTAGTTATATTGTGCAGATGGATGAAAAATAACAAAATCTTTGATGCCTTTTTTATCTAATTTATTTTTTATTCTAGCAATGGTCACTTCAGACACTTTAGGTTTACTCAAAATGTTGGTGTGCTTAATCTTGAGGAAATTTAAAGGCTCTAAGTTATTAAGGAGGATGTGTTTAGTTGTGTCAAAATAATAATAATGAGTCAAGAGTGACTTTTTCCACCGTGATTTACTGTTGTCTTTTTCAATCGCACTGATTGAATTCTTGCTTGCAAATAGGGCGTAAAGGACACTGCGATCGCTTGCGGTAAGGTTAATGCTCAAATCATACTTTCTAAACACAGAAGCGATAATGTCTTTTTCTTGTTTCCAGCGGTTTTCACGCTTCTTTTTATATGAAAACGTATGGATGAAATTAATATTTGGCAACAACCGGGCAACAGACAAAGTATCATCATTAACAAGGAGGTCAATCTGGGGTGATCTGTAATACTCATACAGAGCACTAATCAAGGTTTGACTGAGTAAAACATCACCGTTAGAGCGTTGAATAATAATTAATATTTTTTTAGTATTTTTCAAAATCTTTATATAAAAATGAACTAAAAAAAACATACATCAAAGTTGTGTAATGGCCTAATAGATAAGAATCACTCCACATTATCACTAAAAACAAAAAAGGCAATGTGATGCCAACATCTCGAATAAATCGATTAGATGAATTAAATGATAGCTTAATTTGATAATAAAAAATACTCAGCATGCTAATCAATCCTATAACACCGAGCTCCATGACAATTAAGGTGAACATATTGTGGGGATTGGTTGTATTCGGTTTTTCGGGCGTGTTTATTTGATTAATTTTTTTATACTCAATGGGAAAATCACCCGTACCAATACCAATAATTGGGTTTTCCTTAACCACCTCCCATGAATTGAGTGCAAAAGTTATTCTGTAGCCAATAGAGTTAAGACTCTTGTTATCATATATGAGAGTTTCGTGTACAGCTGAATTGACTCTTTGTTGAAACAGATCACTTGTTTGATAAGCAGCAAAAAAAATGCCTGGGATGACTATAAAAATTGTTATCAATGATTTAATTCTTTGTTTATCTAAAATCTGAATAATCAAAACTACCAACATTGCAAAAAATGCAACTTGGCCGGCGCGCCCACCAGTAATAAACATGTTAACTATCATACTTATTGCAAAAAAACTATATAAAGAGAACACAAAATTTGTTATTTTCTTATTAAAAAATATTTCATGAAGTACTAAATATATTGCAAACGCTAAAATTGGATTATAAGAAATATGACTCATAAAAGGGGTAGGGTTTTCCACAGTTGCATTTTTAAATGGTTCTATTACCTCAAACCAAACTAAGTAGGAGCAAACCTCTGTAATTGAGATTGCAAGCAAGAATGCAGTTATATAATAACTAATATAATCTTTTCTAACTATCGTAAAAAGAACTGGAAATAACAACAAAAAATACCACATTTTGTGAAGAATATGGAGCCCCCAAGCCAAATCTTCTGTCCACAACATTCCAAGAAGATGCAAACAATAAAACATAATTGATGCTATCATCAATTTATTATTAATAATTTGATTAAATTTAGATTTATAGTTCCCAGAAAATAACCAAAGAATACAAATAATAACAATTATTAAATTGCCCCCAAAAACTGTTAATGGCATTAAAAATGCCAATATAATTAATAAAAACTGATATATCTTATCTAAATTTAAATTTTTAAACATAAAAACTTTCAAATAAATTTAAAAAACTATTTCGATTATACTTACCTTAATTTATGACTATAAAAACTATTTTTCTTGATCGAGATGGTGTAATCAATAAAGAAATAAACTATTTGCATAAAATAGAAGACTTTGAATTTATTAATGGCGTATTCGAAGCTTGTCAATATCTTGAAAGCCTAAACTATAAAATCATTATCACTACAAATCAATCTGGCATTTCACGTGGTTATTACACTGAGAGTGACTTTCAAAAAATAACTAAATGGATGTTAAGCCAATTTAATAACAATAATATAGATATATTAGATGTAATTCATTGCCCACACCAACCAAGTGACTTTTGTGATTGTAGAAAACCAAAACCTGGCATGCTTCTATCGGCTGAGACTAAACATAATATTGATATGGAAAACTCTTGGATGATTGGAGATAAAGAAAATGACATTCAGGCAGCTAATAACGCTGGAATAATAAATACAATTCTAGTGAAGAGTGGGCACAATGTAGATGAGTTCAACTCAAAGTCAAAGTTTACCCTTGACTCTATTAAAGATATTCATCAAGCAATCAAATATTAATTAATTTCTTCAATTAATAAACTATTAGCAGCCTTAAAAACTTCCTCAACCTTTATTTCTTTAATAGAATAATCTTTTCTATCTATCTTTAATGGATTTACATTTGATTTTGACTCGATAATTTTATTTTTTTCCGAAGGTAATGTATTTCTATATCCTGGCGTCGAGCCAAAAAGAGTAATGGATGGAATATTACATGCCCAAGCCAGATGAGTTGGTCCTGTGTCAGAGCCCACAACCAGATCAACCTGACCAACTAGTGATATTAATTGATCTATAGATAATTGATCCGTAATTACAACTGTGGGATTTAATGTTTTAATCTCTTCGGCTAATAATCTTTCACTCTGACTACCCCAAATGATAATGATCTTAGCATTTAATAATTTAGTTAACCTTGCTATTTTATTAACTGGATATAGTTTTGTTGAATGAGATGCTCCAGGTATGATCACCACATTTTTTTTTGAACTTGATAATCCTAAGTTTTCATATGTTTGACTAGAAAACATAAAAGGCAATTTATTTTGGAGGTCTTTAAAATTATATGGGAGCTCTAATGCAAATTTAATAAGTTCAAAGTTTCGCTTAATAACATTTTCTTCGTACCCTATCTTGAAAGTCTTTGTGTAAAAAAATGATGCAATTTTTTCCCTAGCTGAAGCTCTATTAAAACCAAAAGTAATCCTAGATGGTATTATTCTTGACAAGATTGCAGATTTCATTAAACCCTGCATATCAATAACTAAATCATATACTTGAAGTTTTCTAAGTTTTCTATAATCATTTAAAATGAGACTAAGTGACATTTTATTTTTAGCTTTTTTTAAGTTAACTGTATGCACTTTATTTACCTCAGGATGATATTCCAAAAGTTGTTTATAGTTTTCTTCAACTACCCAATCAATCAAAATTTCTTGATTATATTTTTTAATAAACTGCAATACAGCCATTGCATGAACTATATCACCTAATGCAGAAAGTTTGACTATAGCTATTCTCATGAAAACCATTTTACAATGTCATTCACTTTGTTCGCACCTCAAATTAAATTAGACTTTTAATGATATAATTCTTACACCTCGAATTATCGTTAATGTTGACACTAATGGACTCAAAAAAAACATCAGGTAAAACAACTAATTTTATACGCAATGTTATCGATGAGGACCTTTCAACTGGCGAGCATAAAACAGTTGTCACTCGATTTCCTCCCGAGCCCAATGGCTATCTCCATATAGGTCATGCTAAGTCAATATGCCTTAATTTTGGAACAGCTTCAGATTACGATGGTTATTGCAATTTAAGATTTGATGACACTAATCCTTCAAAAGAAGATATTGAGTATGTAAACTCTATTAAGAATGATGTCAACTGGCTAGGCTTTAGTTGGGATAAAAAAGTTAAATTTAGTTCTGATTATTTTGATATTTTCTATGAATGTGCAATAGAGCTAATTAAAAAAGAATTAGCCTATGTTTGTTTTTTAAGTGCTGAAGAGACTCGTGAATATCGAGGAACTCTTAAAAAGCCAGGTAAAAATAGTCCGTATAGAAATTCTTCTGTAGAAGAGAATTTAAGTTTATTTGCAAAAATGAAGGCAGGTGAATTTGAAGAAGGAGAATGTGTCCTTAGAGCAAGAATTGATATGTCATCAAACTTTATGTGTATGAGAGACCCAGCCCTTTATCGAATTCGCTTTGCATTTCATCATCAAACTAAAGATGACTGGTGTATTTATCCTATGTATGATTTTGCTCACTGTCTTGGTGATGCCATTGAAGGCGTAACACATTCCATCTGTACTTTGGAGTTCCAAGACAACCGAAGGATTTATAATTGGACATTAGAAAATTTAGATACCTTTAACAAGCCAGACCGGCCCCATCAATATGAATTTTCTCGCTTAAATCTAGAATATGCAACCACTTCTAAAAGAAAATTAAAACTTCTTGTTGATAATAATTATGTGTCAGGCTGGAATGATCCCAGAATGCCAACAATCTCTGGACTCAAAAGAAGAGGTTATACTGCTGCATCAATTAGAGATTTTTCAGATAGAATTGGTGTTTCAAAAGTTAACAGTCTTACTGATATTTCGATTTTAGAATCCTCAATTAGAGATGATCTTAATATATCTGCGCCTAGAGCAATGGCAGTAATCAACCCAATAAAACTTGTAATTGAAAACTACCCCGAGGGAAAAATTGAATCTCTTTCTGCTCCAGTACATCCACAAAATGAAGAAATGGGCATCAGAGAGATATTCTTTAGTCGTGAGATATATATTGACAAGGAAGACTTTAAAGAAATAGCACCGAATAATAAATTTAAACGCTTAGCAATAGATAAAGAGGTGCGACTAAGAAATTCATATGTCATCAAAGCATCTCGTTTTGATGCTGATAAAGATGGAAATGTGACTACTATCTACTGCACTTATGATCCAGACACTTTAGGGGGAAATCCCACTGATGGTCGAAAAGTTAAAGGTGTTATCCATTATGTCGAATCTAGTTTAGCTATCAGCGCTGAATTTAAAATATATGACCGCCTATTCTTAGACCCAAACCCTTCTCAAGTGGATGATATGTCATCTGTACTTAATCCAGATTCACTAATTATTAAAAATGGGTATGTTGAGCCCAGCCTTCAAGATGCTGAAATTGAAAAAGCATACCAGTTTGAACGAGAGGGTTACTTTTGTAGAGATAGTGAATCTGCCGGACTAGTATTTAATAAAACTGTTGGACTTAGAGA
>ENA-OSET01006033-OSET01006033.1-sediment-metagenome-genome-assembly--contig:-NODE-6033-length-10007-cov-5.896777_pt1 | contig 10007 bp, 5 predicted proteins | sample MGYA00237882_ERZ534229 | MGnify/ENA primary metagenome ERZ534229 (study PRJEB26408, sample SAMN06266212) | sediment metagenome | isolation source: Hudson Canyon methane seep mesocosm | place: USA:Hudson...
CAATGCCATGGAACCATGACTGAGACTGGCTCGAAAAACTATAGCTTTACATAATTCGATACTTTGCATAACGACCCATAAGAGACATTCATGATTACCATGAAGTGGTTGTTGAGTCTTTATGCTGAAACTTAGTGAATATGGCATTATAATGTACTTCATCTGGAGGTTAAGCAGGGAATTCATGATTGATTTTCAGTATGGATTTGAGTGGCGAATCAGGCTGTTTATTACTGTCAATCAGAGAGTAGTATAATCAAGCATTTATGATTTAGATATTCAATAGACCTAAAAACACCATTATTCTGTACTAAGGGGATTAATAGTTATGAGCAATGAAAGTTTGCAAAATATATCAATTACAACTGAACAGGAAATTATAGAGATAGTTACCAAGCAGCATGAATATTTTAAAACGGGGATGACTAAAAATTATCAGAACCGTGTAGAAAACCTGCATAAATTGAAAATTGCACTAATTAAATTTGAAGGTGAAATGCATGCTGCTTTAAAACAGGATCTAGGCAAGCCTGAATTTGAATCTTTTCTGTCTGAAACAGGGTTTTGTATTAATGATATATCCACAACACTCCGTAAATTAAAAGGCTGGATGAAACCAAAGTGGAAATTAACTTCATTGTTAACACAACCAGGTTCCAGTCGTATTGTTTATTCACCACTAGGTGTTAATTTAATTATTGCACCCTATAACTATCCAGTCATGCTGACTTTTTCACCATTGATTGCGGCTATTGCTGCAGGCAATACAGCCGTTATTAAAACTTCAGAGCTAACACCCGCTTGCAGTGCAATTATACGAAAAATCATCAAGGAAACTTTTGCTCCTGAGTATATAGCTCATATAGAGGGTGAAGTAAACGAAACGACTATTTTACTGCAACAAAAATTTGAGCATATTTTCTTTACTGGCAGTCCTCGTGTAGGCTCCATCGTGATGAGTGCAGCTGCAAAAAATCTAACGCCAGTTACTTTAGAATTAGGCGGTAAAAGTCCTTGTATCGTTCATGAAGATGCCAAGCTGGATATTGCTGTTAACCGTATAGTAAGCAGTAAATTTCTTAATGCAGCTCAAACCTGTGTCGCACCAGATTATGTGCTGGTTCATAAATCTGTAAAAGAAGAGTTTTTAAGCAAACTTAAAGATCGAATTATTTCAGTTTATGGGGAAGATGCCAGTACTAGCCCTGATTTTGCACGTATCATTAGTGATAATCATTTTCATCGTATTTGCAGTTTAATCGACCAGAAAAAAGTGATAGTGGGAGGACAAGGTAATGTCGAAACTAGGTTTATTGCACCAACCGTGATGCGTGATGTGAGCTTGGCTGACAAAGTCATGTCTGATGAAATATTTGGCCCTGTATTACCTGTACTGGACTATGGTGACCTTAGTGAAATTTATAATATTGTTGACCAACTACCTCACCACCCTCTAGCTTGTTATATCTTTAGTGAAAGTGCAGAGTTTCAGCAAGAAATTATTAATAATATTCAATCTGGTGGAGCTTGTATTAATAATTGTATTTTTCATGCTGCTAATCATCACATTCCATTTGGTGGCGTTGGTGAAAGTGGGATCGGTGCATATCACGGTTTCGATGGTTTTGAATGTTTTTCACATAAAAAAGGGGTATTAAAAACGGCTACCTGGATAGAAATACCACTAACTTACGCCCCGTATGGTAATAAAATAAATATTTTACGAAAAATCATGAGGTGATTTAGAATCGATGAGCATATTTTGTAGCTATTTGAACTTGCGTATTTGTTATAGTTTTTATAAAAACTGTATTTCATAATTTAAACTTACAAGTGACCTTAATATGACTGCTCTTGGCTGGAAAAAGCCACTATCTTTTGCCTTATCTCGCAAGAACGCTGCATTCATTTACATACTACATAACCTGAACACAAATAACATGACCCAAATGGGTCAAAATTCTAATTACTTTTTACTCGGATAAGAAGTCAGAAGATTATGTTTGTATGCCTGCTTTGGCTGTTTTGAGCCAAGCAATATTTGACAGCTAGTTGTTAGAAGAGCTCAGTGCGAATTTATGTATGTGTACGATCAAGTTCGTGGCATTGGACCCCGTACGATACTCTAAATCGAATAGATGTCTTTCTTAAACGAACTTGATTACCCATCATTCTCCGCCACTTTAAAAAAGCCAGCTTCTCTGTCCCGTCATTCCTGCATTCTCTCAGCAGGAATCTAATTTACGCTGAATGGATCCCCGATAAAAGACCTCGGGGATGACGCATGGTCGTTGGATTTATTCTTTTTCTGTATAATTTAGCGGAAGCACATGGGTAGTCAGCACCTTAAGCCAAGGAATGGACACCCAACTACAATTAATAAAAATACAATATAATCAAAGTGTTATATTTTTGTTACTTAGAAGGTAAACGAATGACATTGCTCAGGTAAGCTGACTAACTTTATCGATCACTGATCGACGGTCAGTATGCTACTACGACAAATACAATTGTTTTTATTGTTTCTTTAGCAGGCTACGTTCTTTTTCAATTAAAAAGTCCATAACGGCTAACATTTCAGTTAGCCCTCCTGCTCGCATACGGTCTATTCGGTATTTTCCATTAACAACAACTTCAGGCACTCCAGATGGGCTGTATTTGAATACTCGTGATTCTGCCTGGTTGCTCCGGTTTTTTACGCTGCTTGAATTAAAGGCGCGAGTGAAGGACTGTTTATCTATACCCTGAGTAACAAAAAAATCTGCCAGAGCTTCTTCACTGCTTAAATTTTTCTGTTTGATTACGATAGCGAAAAATAATGGGATATGTATCTGGTTTAAAGCTTTTAACTCATTGGCTGCATAAAAAGCCTGTGCAAATAGTTTCATTGGTTTGTTCCATACTGCTGGGAAATACCAGAAATCAATATCCTGCTGCTGTTTTGCCGCCCATGCTTTAATCTGTGGTTCAAACTCATAACAATGCGGACAGCCATATGAAAACATTTCCACTACTTCTATTTTAGTTTTGTCCCGGGTTGCAACTGGGTTTTTCAAAACAATATAATGCTTGCCAGCAATAAAGGGGGCAGGTTTTTGTTCGGCAGATATTTTGTCTGTTTCATTAGTCGTTACCTCGATCTCATTTTTTCGTTTTACCGATAAAATAATGACATCAGTTTTTGGTACATCCTGGAAAAGCCCTGTGCTGGATGTGGGTTGGTTAACAATATTGTCGACCACTTCGATACCCTGGCTTATTTTTCCAAATACAGCATAGCCTGATGTAGATTTATGATAATCCAGGTTTGGATTGTCATTAACATTTATAAAAAATTGCGATGTGGCACTATCAGGGTCATTGGTTCTAGCCATTGATATTGTGCCTCGGTAATTTTTAAGGCCATTATCTGATTCGTTAATCACTGGCGCCTGTGTCTTTTTCTTTTTAAGGCCTGTTGTATAGCCGCCTGCCTGCACGACAAAGCCGGGAATTGCTCTATGAAACAGGGTGTTGGTATAAAACCCTTGGTCGACATAGCTTAGAAAATTGGCCACAGTTTTCGGTGCTTTTTGTGGGTTTAATTGCAGAACAAACGATCCCATCGTTGTTTCAAATACCACTTCTACAGATTTGCTTTCATTTGTTACTGTCTGTTGTGCGTGAGCAGTATTGGTGAATGATAAAATTGAGCTTAAAATAATTAATTTCAGTGTTTTAATTAACATGATAATTTCCTGTCATTTATAACGGCTTTATGGTTTTCTTTGACAACCAGAACTGAAACTTTAATCTGGTATTTTCCAATTCGGACTAGGGTATAGCTTTTTCTTTTATGCTGTCTGCTATTATCGCTTTTGATACTGATAGCAGGGCAGCTGCTTGTTTTGATTTAGCATCAAGTCTTGCCGTTTCATCGCTTATGTAATTGAGTAATTGTTGCGCTTCTTGTTGATTAAGACGCATATTGGGCATGACTAGATTGTTATATTGTTTGAAGAGTGCCACCGCAATAGGGTCTTTTTTAGCTAACATTTGGTCTGGTGCTTTTAGCCAGTCGAACAGCCATTGTTTATCACGGCGTTTATTAATGCCGAGCAGGTCAGGCCCCAAAGCTTCAGCCAGTTCATTGCCTGTTACGGTGTGACAACTTGCACAACGGGTACGAAATATTTGTTCACCGCGGGAAATATTACGTAATTTAGGTGCATGGGTGTAATCATTGCTCACTGCAGCGGTTTTCCAGCCTGTTAACCAGTTACCAATTTGATCGGCAAGTACATGTGGGTTTTCAAAGGGAGAGCGTTTCATCCATCTGCCTGTGGCCTGATTGCCTATGATTAAACTGACATTGTGGTTATTAGATCCATCCTGAATTTCCTCTATGTAAAGTCCAAGTTTTTTGCGTAGTAGAATAATGTCGTCTTTATCGCCCGTTAAAAATGTCCAGCGGGCTTTAAATCTTTCTCGGTATTCTTTCAGTGTTGCTGCTGTGTCATTTTCGGGGTCAATGGTGATGGAATAGAAGAAGACATCTTTACCCAGACGATCCCCCATGATTTTTTGCACTCTAATTAGTTGAGCGGTTTCTAATGGGCAGGAATCTGCGCAATGGGTGTAGATGAAATTTATAACGACCACTTTGTCTTTTATAAGGTCATCAAAAAAATGGACGGTTTTTCCTTCGTGTGTGGTTAAAGGAACATTTGGAAAATAATTCGCACCCCAGGGAGTAGCCGCGTGGACAGACGAATTATTTGCTGTGATTAATAAAGCGAAGGCCGCCACCCAGAGAAATTTAGACATGATGTTTCTCGTCAGCAAAAAGAGATTAGAAAGTGAGTTCGCAAGCAGCTTGTTACTACTGCTTGCGAACTCGGTGTTACAAGCTAAAGAACATGAATGAAATAACTCCAGCATCTTGGAAGTGAGGCTTTAGCCTCGGCTTGGCATATGCGGGACTAAAGTCCCACTTCCTAATGGTATTGTCTATTTTAATTCGGACATATTCCTAAGTGTTACCTTATTGACTTAGTAGACGGGCTTTATGAATGACCGAATCAATCGTCATAGGGGTTGGACAATTCACAATATGTGGTGAATTAAGGTTGTCGAAATTATAGTCATCGACTCGAACGCCAGTAGCATCACCTTGATTGATTCTAGGAGGTGCAGGGAATTCCAGGATTTCAATTTTACCTGCTGCACGTAGCTCTTTAAGTTGTCCCAATCCTTTAACAACACCACCGTTTTCAATCGCTGGTACTAACCAGTGAGCAAAGCCGATATGCCACATAGGACTGTATTTTTCCTCAGGCATGAAGTATGAAGGAAGGCCAACCTGACTACCGAATGGACCGCCACCCAGAATGCCATTACCATCACCCTCTACTGCACCATTTGCAGGCATAGGAGGATAGCTTGGACGTATCCGTGCAGGTGGAATAAACTGAACCAGTGGAACTGCAGCGCCAGCTAAGAACTGATGCTTAGGTACAGATGGCACACCCATTGCTCTAGCAGGGCCATCAGGCCATGTATCAAGCACAACATAGTAAGGTAGATAATCACCACGATCAGACCATGATTTATGCAATTTGACAGTTACAAACGGATTTGCTCCGCTAGTATCCATTGCAACCACATGACCAGACTCATGCAAAGCTCCCCATGCATTGCCGTTGTACATACAAGTTGTATTGGCTGGTAAATCAGGGAAGCTGGTGCAGCTTTCATCTATGCGGTTATGTTCCCAGTCCTTATCACCCCATTTGAAGATAATGGCATTGAAAATCACATCTTTGCCTGCGTAATTGACTCGACGCAATGGTGAGTAGGTATTATCAGGATCCACAGGTGGAATACCAACCCGTTGAGGTTCCAGAGGAAGCGTCAAGTCAGTATTTGACCAGACAGGGTTTGGTAGATCACCATAGAAAGTCCAGTTACCTTGTTCATCAACGCTTGCTTCAGCCGTTGCAGCAACAGGCGTACCCACTAAACCACCAGCCCATGATAGACCTAATTGTTTAGAGAGTTCCAGATCACTGACATCATGCAGAACATAAAAGACTTCAGTTTCTACTCCATTTTCATCGATGTTAATACCTTTGCTAAGCGGGTAAGTGACGGTGCCACGTTCATTATCAGGCTCAGGGTCTGATAAGGCATCACCAAGCGGTTTGTCAAGGATAGTATCCAGCTCACCAATAACCGCACCTTTAACCCAGACAGAAACAGGTTTTAACTCTGGGCCAAATTGGCCTACTCCATCACCTGATCTAAAGGTAGGTAATGCAACAGAATCAACATAGCCGACACCATCCCAGGTTGGTATTGGTGTAGGCATCAGTTTGACCTGGCCAGGGTGTTCTATATCCCAGCGTAGTAGCATGGCATGATCTTCATGTTGAGTATTATGGCAATGTTCCATATAGGTGCCGGCAAACTCTCTGAAGCGTAGTGCTATCTCAATCAGGTCACCACTATCAGGTTGCGGACCTAGACGGTAGACATCCTTACGAGCCCATTTTTCCCATTCAGGGGGTTCTTCACCATTACGACGTAGAATAATACCTTCTTCAAAATGAATATGAACAGGATGACTCCATGTACCACTATTGATTAGACGCCAGACTTCCAGTCCACCAGAGTTTTTGGATGGCGCAGCAGATACGCGACGTGGATCCATACCAAAACCTTTGCCTCCATCTGTTTCAATAACCCAGGGTTTATCATCAGTAGGCTGTCTTTCAAACTCGAAAGAACGGTGAACGGCATCGGCTAGTTCAGCTTCCGTAGGTCTACGTATAGGGATCATGGTTTTCTTGCCTTCAACATACATAGCAGGATCCATACTCCTATCTTTACCTTTGTATTTATGGACACGAAATTCCATAAATTTACCCACGACAGGATCACCATTTACCCAGCGGTCAGCTTTGCCGTCACCATCCAAATCAACAGTTGATGGCGCATAACTACCATTGGCAATATCAGCCATAGCAATTGCTTTATCAGTTGACTGACCATCCTTATGTTGTAAAAGGTTGACCATATAAAGTTTATCGCCAGCTTTAAATTGGCTAAAATCAACGATGATATCGTAACGTTCAGCAATCCCTTGAGTTGGTAATTCACCATTCTCAAAATAGACGGTATGTTGCATGATGTTGCCATCGTTAGCGACCATATGAAAAGGAACGGGTTTACCTGTCTGATCCATCAGAGCGACTTTGAAATAGCGAGATACAGAGCCGTTTAAGATACGAAAGCGATATTTACGCGCACGAACGTCAATATAAGGTTTGTATAACCAGTTCACGGTCATCACATCACCGATAAAACCTTTAAGGTTAAATGGATTAAACCAAAGCTGACCTTCGTCATCCCAGGCTTTTTCAGCTAATACCAGATTGACATCGTAATCTCTGTTGCCCCAGTCTAATGCTGATCCACTGGGTAAGCGTAGATTAACACCATCATCGATTGCTTCATTACCACGGTCGAGAGCACTGTAGTAGTTCATCATTGCGGCATTACCTTTGTACACATTTTGTGCAGTGAAATCCAGCATATGATCATGGAACCAATGTGTACTCATGGTTTCACGCCAGTCTCCCCGAATCTTTTTGATTCCGCCTTTACCATCAGGTGAACCCGATCTGGGATCTGAGGCATCAGTGTTAATGGAGTCACGGCCTGCCAGTTGAACTGGCCAGCGATAATCGTAATACTGTCCGGGGAAGAAAAAGGCGTTGGCGTAACCATCACTTTCTGCTGGTGTGTGACCATTATGCTCGTGAGTGGTAATGGTATGTACACCAAAACCGCGATTAGCCGATACATCAACAGGTAAGGTATTGTAATGACGCATCAATACCGATTCACCATAACGGACGTTAAGTAGTTTAGGTGGCAGGGTGCCATCAAATGTCCATAAAGATGTTTCATTCTGTTTAGGCATATTAGGGTGAAATTTTACCTCTATACCCTTTGTAGTCCCTTTAGATTTACCAGCATCCGTGGTCTTATGATAAAGACCTTTTTTGCCAAATTCTCCTTTTTTGTATTTATGTCTTTGCTTTTTATCACGAAAGCCACCATTTTTATGGGCACCAGACTGAGCCGTTTGAAAATACCTTTCAGGCGTAAACTCTTCCCAGCGCTGATGAGACCAGCCTAGACCAGGTGGGCGTCCTTCAGCAGGTGGATCATCCAATTGTCGACCTATAAATGATTCAATCAAAGGTTGCCATGGATTTGAGTCCTTATCATTGGCAAATTTAGTAGGGTTAGGCCAGATTCTTTGAGAAAGAAACTTTTCTAATTTTTTGCCTTTTGGTGAACTTTGAGGGTCGGAAGGTAAAGGTAAGCTCTTCCAGTGTTTGGGTTGTTTTTTCTTGAATTTTAAACGTTTGGTTCCAAACTCTTCAAAACGTAACATTTTCTGGGTAAAAGGCTGAGCATTAAACAATGGGCTGGGCGCACCGTTAGTAGGGACATTAAAAATACCATCATCCCGTTGCTCATGTTCTTGTACTACGTTTTCTACAATGGTATCAGCACCTGTTCCTGTGACACCGCCTTCAAAGGTGCCTTCATGTGCGTCAGGCAGGTTTTCAGCTAAATCGCCAACCACCAGGTCACCAAAACGGGACGGGTCATCATCAGGTGGGAACGGCTGGCTATCTGAAGCGTATGAGGTAGAAATTAAACAGAGGGTTAAAAATGCAGCGCCTGTTGTTCTTAGAAAGGGCAGGGAGCTGCGAATAAAGTCAGATCGATTATAAGTTGTCATAATATTACTCCCGTAGAGCAAGGTTGAGCATAGGGCGTTGATACAGATAACCCCTAGAGACAATGTTCAATAACTCAGGCAAGCCAGGCCGATGATCTGCTACTACTGCTATACGGGCTATAGCTGCAGCGCTATGGTTAAATAAATTTTTTATAGTTTTCATGATTGATCCTCAATCTCTCAAATTTACAAACAATCAAACTATTGTCTAAGGCTTCACTACAGATAGTTGGAACCTGATTGAGAACAGCGTGTTTGTTTGAGATAAATGTTGCTTAGGTTTTTTATTGTTTTGTATGCTGGAAAACCTTTCGCAATCCGGGAAATTAGATGACGCTTTAAAATTCCCTCGTAATAAACTATATGCTTATCATTCTTATTTACGAGGCAGTATTCCTCCCAAAAAAAGTGGAAAATTCACTAGTGTTGAGAGTTTAAAGATGTTATTTCGCAGAGTAATTTAATTGATTGAGGGGGGGGGGATGAATGAAAAAAAGTGTGAGAATAGAGGCGATCTATATATTAAGAGCCTAATAGTTATTAACTCTTTGCCATTCACGGTCACGCTGTTCAACAAATTGATCAATGATTGCTTTTGTTTGTGAATTAGGTCGATTACCTTTGGCGTCAAATTCTTTCATGCTCGATGTATAACGAATTAGGTTAGACATGAAATAAATCGCAATACAGGCTAAAGTAATGCCATATCCAATATAACTAAACCCTTCCCAGGGAGAAACAAAGGGTTGTCTATATAAACAAATATTAATGGGTAATAACAAAACTAAACTCACCATCCCCAGGATTTCACTAACTAATTCTAACCAAGGCCGAGGTGCTAATGTTTCTATTTTTAGTTCATTTAATACCTTATCTGCAATTTGTTCAGCACTGGAAGTAATATTTACATTTAATTGTTCGGCTTCTTCAGCCTGTTCCTCCGCTGATAATTGATTGTAATAATCAAGCAACTCCTGATAAATGGCATCCCAATCAGGATCATCTCTAAAACCTTCATGTACTAATTTTAATGTTGAGAAAACAGCAAATAATAGCAATAAAACTAATAACCCCCCGTCAGGAATAGCACCGAACACTACCAATAAATATAAAATAATACCTGATTACCTATAAGCTTCAGCCAAATGCAACACACTGGGACCCACGTCATACCAGCAGGGATTGCTGGTATCCAGTGTATAGGGAT
>ENA-OSET01006034-OSET01006034.1-sediment-metagenome-genome-assembly--contig:-NODE-6034-length-10006-cov-78.921845_pt1 | contig 10006 bp, 9 predicted proteins | sample MGYA00237882_ERZ534229 | MGnify/ENA primary metagenome ERZ534229 (study PRJEB26408, sample SAMN06266212) | sediment metagenome | isolation source: Hudson Canyon methane seep mesocosm | place...
ATAGGTACCATAATGACATTATAAGCAATAGATAGGCTAATATTCTGCTTAATTGTTCTCAAAGTTCGACTCGCAAGAGCTCTTGCATCAGCAACCTTTTGTAATTCGTTATGAGATAAAACAATATCAGCACTTTCAATGGACACGTCTGTACCTGATGCAAGGGCAATACCCACATCAGCCTGGATTAGTGCAGGTGAGTCATTAACACCATCTCCCACCATTGCAACGATGTGTCCTTGTTGCTGTAAATTTCTCACAACATCCGCTTTATCTTTCGGCAAGACTTCGGCCTGACGATCAATATCGCCAAGCTCAGCAGTAATTGCGTTCACAACAGCTGCTTTATCCCCACTTAATATCGTAACCAAAACATCCTGTTCTCTTAAGCTACGAATCATGTCTTGGGCATCATCTCGCAACTGATCTGCTAAACCAATCATGCCTATTATTACCGAATCGATAGCAACAAAGATACAACTAATACCTTGCCGCTCTATGTCATCGATTCTATTTTTCCAATTTTCTAAACCGCTAATATCTTGTTCGGATAACCATGAACTTGTTCCTATCATTATAGTTTGATTATCTATAACTGCTTGAACGCCTTGCCCAGGATAGGAAATAAAGTCTGAGATCGCTAATAAAGAGATTTTCTTTTCTAGTGCAGCACTCATCACTGCTTTTGCAATACCGTGCTCTGAATGCTGTTCGGCAGATGCCGCTATTCTTAACAGGTCATCTTCCGTCAGTTCAGAAAAGGTTTCAATAGCTACAACATCGAGCTTACCTTCCGTTAAAGTTCCTGTTTTATCAAAAACAAAATACGTCACCTTCGATAAGAACTCTAATGCCGCCCCTTGCTTTATTAAAATCCCTTCATTGGCTCCAACACCCGTTGCCACTGCAACAGACATAGGAGTTGCTAACCCAAATGCACAAGGACAGGTAATGATCAAAACCGATGTTGCAGCGAGCAAGGCCTGCTCGAAATTAATCTGGTACCAATATAGGAATGTCAACGCGGACAATGAGAGCGTGATTACAACAAACCAAGGTACAATTCTGTCTGCCGTACATTGTATTGGCGCTTTCGAGGCCTGGGCATCCTCCATTAAGCTTACAATTTTAGCTAATGCAGTATTTCGTAAAACTTCTTGCGCCCTCACCGTAAAAGCACCTTCTCCATTGATACTTCCAGCAACAACCTTATCAGTAAGCGTTTTGAGAACAGGAAGTGACTCACCTGTTAACATCGACTCATCTACAGCACTTTGGCCGTCAACGATCACACCGTCCACGGGGACTTTTTCGCCTGGTCTAACGAGGAGGAAATCTCCTATATTGACACTTCGTATAGGTACAACCCTTGGAGTTCCATCTGTAATGATTGTAGCTAGTTTAGGCTGTAGCTCTAATAGCCTTGATGTTGCAGATAATGCCTGTCGTTTAGAAATAGCTTCCAAATAACGACCAACTAAAATAACAAATAAGAAGTTAACGACTGTATCAAAGTAGACATGTCCGATACTGGAGCCTGTAATGGTCACATATGTCGAGTATGCATATGTAGCAGAAGCACCAATAGCAATCGGTAAATCCATTGTAAGGTAACGCCGCCTTAGCCCTAAGACTGCATTTCTTAAAAATGGAAATCCTGCGTAAAAGAGTGTGGGCGTTGCAATAAAGAAACTAATCCAATGAAACCAGTTTTTAAACTCGCCTTGGTCTGCCCCGCTATATAAAGCAATGGATATCCACATCAAATTCATCATGGCAAAACCAGCGAAAGCCATGCGGTACAATAAAGACCGATGTCTCTTTGCTAGTGCGCCCTCGGCAGTATCCGAATCAAATGGGACGGCTGCATACCCTATATCGCCAAGTGACTTTAAAACGGATGACAACTCAGTAACACTGTTATCCCATTTAAGCCATAAGCGTTTTGACGTTAGATTCACCTCAGCCGTAACAACGCCCTGCTGCTTGGCTAATGAATGCTCAATAAGCCAGACACATGCAGCACAGTGAATACCTTCTACTAGCAAATGAATAGAGCGAATATCACCATCTACAGTTGTGTAGTCGGATTGGACTTCATCTAAGTCATAAGATAAAAGCTCTGAAGAGAGCTCAGGAGGAGGAGATAGTAACTCTCCTTCAGGTGTTTTCTGGTAAAAACTTTGTAGACCTGAATCATAGATGGTTTGGCAAACAGTTTGGCAGCCAAAACAGCAAAACTCATGCTTATTGCCTTCTATATCGGCAGTAAAAACACCCTTTTCTTCTACCGGTAAACCGCAGTGATAACAATGTATAGACAAGATTTTTGTTCAGCGTTAAAAAACAAGTCAATACCTTACCACACCGTAATATTTTTCCGTAAAAATATTACGGCGAGATGGTTACACGCTTATGCATAAGGAACTCATTTTCACCTTGCACAGCTTCGACTACTAAATCCCATGTGCCTGGCAAATTAAAACTTAATTCAGCTTCATATGTACCAGGGTTAGAACTGGTCATCTCAGATGAAAAGTCTGCATGTGCATCAGATGGTCGATATGCTTTAATCTCGATCGAGTCAAGTGCAATTGATACAGAATTTTTTCCCTGAAGTAATACTTCATATTTCTGTATTTCGTTAACACGTGTTTGTTTTGGAATAAAAAACATCCCATTCCACCCTAATGCTTTTTGTTGCTCAATTTGTTTCTGGATTTCTTCATAATTCTTACCATTTTCATAGAAATCCTTATCCACTAAACTAGGTGGCGATTTAAATGCCAAATATATGAATACTGCATTCATCGTCACAAAGGTGATAACGAATAGTATTATTCCTAAAACCCAAGGATTTTTTAATGCTTCTTTATTACTTTGTGAAATACTCATCTTTAACCTAATTTAATCTCTTTATTTGGGAGCCATAAACATACTTTTATACTTCAAAGTAATGTTAGAGTCTGATAAGACTTTTCCCGTGAAAATAATAGGGGTGACCCCTCCTTTCAACTTGTCTTCAGCTACCCGTACCAGAGCAGTTACAGGAACCACTTTACCGGGTTCAACCGTCATTAATTTTAAGCCGTGTAGTGTAGCACCATCTAGACCTTTAATATCAAATTGAATCTCTAATGTTTGTTTTGTTTTGTTCAACAACTTAATTGTATATTTATTTTGAATTGAACCGTCACTTAAACGAACGAATAGCGGCTGTCGCTCATGTACAACTTTAAACTCTGTCGGCGATAAATTCATAAAACCATAGACAATCCCAGACAAAGCACCCAATAGAATTAATGCATAGATAATAACTCTGAAACGTTTATAGAGTGGAATTGATGCAGCATTGTGATGCAGTTCTTTATACGATGCATAACGAATTAAACCCTTAGGCTGCTTTACCTTATCCATTATACTGTCACAAGCATCGATACACAGTCCACATGTAATACAACCTTCTTGTTGACCTTTACGGATATCGATACCTGTAGGACATACAGCAACACATACATTACAGTCCACACAACTGCCCTTAGCCGAGTTATCTTGACCTTTCTTGATACGGCCACGTGGCTCACCACGTTCGGCATCATACGATGGTAACAAAGTGTCTTGATCATACATAACACCTTGTAGGCGAGCATATGGACACAGCCAGAAACAAACTTGCTCACGCATGAAACCAGCAAAGGTATAAGTACCAAATGTAAATGCTGCGATAACAATAGAAGCCATCATTGATACATTAAAAGTAAATAAATCACGCCACAATTGAAGCGAATCAGTAAACCATGCAACAAAAGAAATCCCCGTTAACAGACCAATTAGCAACCAAAGACTGTGCTTAAATATTTTTCGGCTAAGTTTGTGGACTGACCGTGGAGCATTATTGAACTTCATTGCCTTTTGTGGTGTATTGCCTTCGATTTTACCTTCTATCCATGTAAATATATCCGTCCAAACCGTTTGAAAACAGAAATAGCCACAAAAAACCCGACCAGCAATGCTGGTAACAGCTGCCAACAAAATTGCAAAGAAGAGCAAGGTAAGTGATAACATCCAAATATCTTGGGGATAAATAGTGATGTCTAAAATATTGAACTGACGGTTTGGAAGATCAAATAAAATTGCTTGTGAATCATTCCAACGAAGATAAGGTCCGAGGAATAGCACAGACCAAATTGACATACCGATCCACTTTAACGTACGAAAACGCCCTGCTAAACGTTTTGCTACAATCTTTATCCCACCAACATTAATATGCCATTCAGAGACTTCTTCGTAGATCTCATCTACATTAACAGCCTGTTTCGTCGATTCTTCAGTCACAAGATTACCCCAGCTAAATAGTTAGCAAATTATAGCATCTTTTCAACAATATAAGCATTTACTTATTTTGATAAATCTTACATTAATGGCAAAAAAAAAGCCGGCACAGAGGCCGGCTTCTTCTTGATTAATTTACTACCTAATCACCAGATTTGTCTTCATTAATATGCTTCAGCGCATAGTGAACAAAGTAAGCAAGCCCAGCAATCATTGCAATAACACTTAAAATTACAGATACGGAAACCCAATCTACATTCATAATAATTCTCCAAACTCAATAGAGGTAGTAACAAACTCTACCGATTTATATTATTGACCACCACCAAATTGGTGAACATAAACAGTTAATTTTTTAATTTCTGTTTCTGTTAGACGTTCAGCTTCATCACCTTCTAACTCATCAGACCAATCAATATCATTAAGATCTTCTTCGTCAGCAATGGCATCAGCTCTAACTTGTAATATGATTGCAAGCTTTTCACTCCATTGCGGCATAACTGCAATACGAGTTTGTGGGTCAGAAGCATCATTTACACCATGAAGGATGGTGTGTCTGATTTGTTCTTCATCTCCAGAAAAACGCCAGATTTTATCTGTTAAGTTTGCAGACCCCATTGCTTTGACACCTTTAGCATCAGCACCATGACATGCAAAACAACCTTTGGCATTATACAATGCAAGACCCGCTTCTGTAGCCGTTCCATTTGAGCTATCAATAACAAATTTAACGAGTTCGTCAACTTCAGCATCATTTAATAAATTCGCATGAGCCATCATCGTGCCAGCACGACCGTTAGCTATGCTCATTTGAATATCATCAATTGAACCACCGAACAACCAATCATCATCAGTAAGGTTAGGATAACCAGCAGCTTCTGCTGGAGCACCACCTGTACCATGACACGCTGCACAGTTATCACCATAAAGTACTTTACTTGAGCCAATAGCGTAGTTCAGCATTTCTTGGTCAGCTAGAATTTCTTCTACGCTCATTGCTGCTAATTGCGATTCAAATGGTGCTCGAATCGCTTCTACCTTCGCAAGATCTTCTTTAAACTCTTTGATCTGCGTCCAACCCAGTAATCCTTTAGTACTATCATTAACTAAAGGTAGTGATGGATAAAGAATAAAGTACACAATAACTAATATCCCACTCAACCAAAGTGAATTTAGCCACCAACGTGGACATGGATTATTTAACTCTCTAATTCCATCCCATACATGGCCAGTATCTTCCACTTGAGCAGGGTTACTCTTTTTATCTGCCATCTTATTTCTCCGATTTTGTATCGTTTTCGTCTAAAAGCATGGTGCGATGTGACTCGATTTCTTCTTTATTTTTAGGATTCAATACCCAAACATAGGCAACAAGCATCACTAAAAATACAACCACAGTCAACAAAAGTCCAAACCAGTCTGTTCCGGTCATCGCACTCCAATCAGTATGAAAATACTCTTGAAGTTTAGTCACGATAATCTCTGCCTGGTTGGAATTTAATCATAGTTCCTAACACTTGAAGGTAAGCAACCATTGCATCCATTTCTGTTTTACCTTCAACAGAAGCAGCTGCACCATTAATATCTTCATCAGTATAAGGTACGCCTAAAACTCTCATTGCTTTCACACGCTTTTCAATACCAACGCCATCAATAGTCGCGTCATCTAACCAAGGGTAGTTAGGCATAACTGATTCTGGCACAACGCTACGTGGTGCACGCAAATGTTGTCTATGCCATTCATCAGAGTATTTACCACCTAAACGAGCGATATCTGGACCAGTACGTTTAGAACCCCATTGGAATGGGTGATCGTATTTAGACTCTACCGCTAATGAGTAGTGACCGTAGCGATCTTTCTCATCACGGAAAGGACGAATCATTTGTGAGTGACATAAGTAACAGCCTTCACGTTGATAGACATCACGTCCTGCTAATTCTAGAGCAGTATAAGGTCGAACACCTTTCAACTCTTCAAATTCAGGATGATTAACATCTTCTAGTGTCGTATCTAAATAGAACAATGGAACAATTTCTACAATACCACCAACTGACACAATCATAGCTGTTGCTAAGACAAGTGCCCATACGTTCTTTTCCAGCTTCTCTTGAAAGGTTACTGGTTCATTTGAGTTATGTTCAGACATTCCAGTCTCCTTTAAATAACAGCGTTAGCTTCAGCTGCAGACTTCGCAGATGAATCAGCAATTGCTTTACGAATAGTTACAGTAATGTTGAATAACATAATACAACCACCTAAGAAGAAGATAAGTCCTCCTACAGCACGCATCGCGTAGTATGGGTGCATTTGAGCAACTGACTCAACGAATGTATATGCTAAGTTACCGTAATCATCGTATGCACGCCACATTAGACCTTGCATGATTCCAGATACCCACATTGCAGTAATGTAAACAGCTGTACCGATTGTCGCCATCCAGAAATGTAAGTTAACTAACTTAACAGACCAGATAGTTGTACCCCATAGACGCTCTACCATATGGTAGATAGCACCGATAGAAACCATTGCAACCCAACCTAAAGCACCCGCATGTACATGTCCGATAGTCCAGTCAGTGTAGTGAGATAAAGCATTAACTGTCTTAGCAGCCATTACAGGACCTTCGAATGTAGACATTGCGTAGAACGCTAATGACACAATAAGGAAACGTAAGATGTAATCTGTACGTAATTTATCCCATGCACCACTTAATGTGAACATACCATTAATCGCACCACCCCATGATGGGATGATCATTGCTAATGAAATAGCAGCACCTAATGAACCCGTCCAATCTGGTAATGCTGTGTATTGAAGGTGATGAGCACCTAACCACACATAACCAAATGTTAAAGCCCAGAAATGGATAACTGATAAACGGTAAGAATAAATAGGACGATTCGCTTGTTTAGGAACGAAGTAATACATAATCCCTAAGAAACCAGCAGTTAGGAAGAAACCTACCGCATTATGTCCCCACCACCATTGGATCATCGCATCTTGCACGCCAGAGAAGATTGAATATGATTTAAACAATTCAACTGGGATAGATAAGCTGTTCACAACATGTAAGTACGTGATCATAATCATCATAGCTAGGAAGAACCAGTTCGCTACATAGATATGAGACACCTTACGTGTTGCAAGCGTCATGATGAAGTTAAAGCTATATGCTAACCATACAACAGCAATTAAAATATCGATTGGCCATTCTAATTCCGCATATTCTTTAGATTGTGTAAGACCTAAAGGAAGGGTAATTACGGCACTGACAATAACTAAATTCCAGCCCCAGAATGTAAACCAAGCTAGCTTATCACTCCACAAACGTACACCAGATGTACGTTGCACAATGTAATAAGCCGTTGCCATTAACGTTGAACCACCAAATGCGAAAATAACCGCATTGGTATGTAACGGACGTAAACGACCAAAACTAATATACGGACTATCGAAGTTAAGAACTGGCCAAGCCAACTCAGAGGCGATATAAACACCTATTCCCGTACCAACTACTAAGTAAACGACTGCCATGTAGGCAAACCATTTAACTATTTGAAAACTATATTGCTGTTCCGCTTGCATAGCGACCACACCCTTTTCTATCAATGAAAAACATTCTCTTTACCCTTCGATACCGAAAGGTATTGACCCATTCCATCACGCTTATCAATAAAGCACGCTGCATTTTACAGCAGATCTAACGCTCAGACTCCACCCATTACTTGATCTAGATCAGGTTATGAGCGAAAAGCCATAAGGTCGCGTTATATGCCTTACAAAAACTCGTAGGAACGATTGTCCATTTTTCAGTGTCTAAGGTCAAGCTTGTAGGAGTCGGCATTTGAAGTGTATTTATGAAATGTATGCTAAATCATTACTTTATCGCGCAATGAATAGATAAGGAAAACTTGACTGTACACGTAGAAATGGTACGGATTCTAGACGCTTGCGTTAATTTTAAGCTGTAAACCCAAAATTAAGCACCAGCACAACTCGACGCCCTTCTGCTGCTAATAAATTATAGGTTCGACAAGCAGCACCTAATAACATTGACTCAACACCAATAGAATGCTGTGACAATTTAACTAAAATTGGGGGGGGAATATGCTTAGCTGAAAGTTTGGTTAGAATTAACACTTCAGGCTCTAAAGCTATTAAATATTGGAGTTCATCATGCTCTATATTGTTAGATATAGTTTTATTTTGCACAATTTGGTTTGGAGTGAGGATTAGATTGTCCTCTAATCGTAATAAGTCAGGATTATCACGAAGCCTTATGACGACATGATTATCGTCATAAGAAATAATTTCATTCACGTCTGAGTTAGACTCGAGACTAAACTTCATATCGTTAGGATCTAAAAACCAGCGGCATCGTTAACACGATCACGTAATTCTTTACCTGGTTTGAAATGAGGTACATATTTTTCGCTCAATTCAACTGATTCACCACTTTTAGGATTACGGCCAACTCTAGGTGGACGGTGGTGTAAAGTAAAACTACCAAAGCCGCGAATTTCAATACGTTCGCCACTTGATAAATTATCACTCATTTGTTCAAGGATTAGTCTTACTGCTAATTCAACATCACGGTAATTTAATAGTGATTGTTTTTCAGACAATATTTCAATCAAATCTGATTTTGTCATATTTCTTAATTTCCTAAGAATAATCTTAAAACTTTATTCTATGTATTAAAACTAGTTACAACTCAAGCTAAAATAAATAAGCACCCAAACATCTGTTTGGGTGCTTAAATTTATCATCTAATCTTAGCTATTACTTTTGATCCATTTGTTCTTTTAACAAATCACCTAATGTTGTAGCACCATCGCTAGAAACATTAGAGTATTCTTTCAACGCTTCAGTTTCTTCTTCAGAATCTTTCGCTTTGATAGATAGTGTCAAAGTACGGTCTTTACGAGACATTCCTGTGAACTTAGCTTCAACTTTATCACCTACTGATAATACTTTACTAGCATCTTCAGTACGTTCACGTGAAATATCAGCAACACGGATGTAACCTTCGATACCTTCAGCTAATGTCACTGTTGCACCACGTGCATCAACTTCACTTACTGTACCTGTAACGACAGTTCCGCGTGGGTTCTCTGACATGTATTCAGAGAATGGGTCAGATTGCATTTGCTTAACACCTAACGAGATACGCTCACGTTCAGGATCAATCGCTAATACAACAGCTTCTAAATCATCACCTTTCTTATGATCACGAATTAAGTCTTCGTTTTCTTCTTCCCAAGAAAGATCAGATAAGTGAATCAAACCATCAATACCACCATCAAGACCGATGAATACACCGAAATCTGTGATTGATTTAATTGAACCAGATACTTTGTCACCCTTGTTATGAGTCATTGCAAACTCTTCCCAAGGATTTGGTTTGCACTGTTTCATACCTAAAGAGATACGACGACGTTCAGCATCAATGTCTAGAACCATAACGCCAACTTCATCACCTAATTGAACAACTTTAGATGGGTGTACGTTTTTGTTAGTCCAGTCCATTTCAGACATGTGAACTAAACCTTCAACACCATCTTCAATCTCAACAAAGCAACCGTAGTCAGCAATATTTGTAACTTTACCTTGTAGACGGCTAGTGTTCGGGTAGCGGTTAGCAATATCTTGCCAAGGATCGCTGCCCATTTG
>ENA-OSET01006036-OSET01006036.1-sediment-metagenome-genome-assembly--contig:-NODE-6036-length-10006-cov-46.501662_pt1 | contig 10006 bp, 5 predicted proteins | sample MGYA00237882_ERZ534229 | MGnify/ENA primary metagenome ERZ534229 (study PRJEB26408, sample SAMN06266212) | sediment metagenome | isolation source: Hudson Canyon methane seep mesocosm | place...
ATGGAACCCTTTATTATGTGTATTCTTGGGGTGCTTGTTGGTGGCTTAATTGTTGCGATGTACCTACCTATTTTCAAACTGGGTGCCGCCGTGGGGTAATTACATATGTTGACTGGTAAAGTGAGATATTAAAATGTTGACAGAAAAGGTCCTTTTAGAAATCTGACTATTAACTTATCTTACTTTACCTACATATTAACCCCTCCCTCAGATTCTAAATAAAATAAACGCAATAGTAATAATTCTCACGCTACCCATACTCCAATATAAAATCTGAGTCATAAATTTTTTATTCGTTATCTCTGTACATTTAAATTCTTAAAGAACTAACTATTAAAGAGATCTAATCATTCCAACTTTACCGTCTCTTTTGAAGATTAGAGAAGGTGGAGACAATAAAACAATAAGCGACCACAGCACTTCTTCAGCATCAGAAAATCCTTGTATCAACTTTTCTGACAAATAATCTAAGCCATAACAGAAAATACTTTTTTCATTCGCTCGTTTTATGCGCCCAACAAAAATCAATCGCTAATAATGCCATGACTTTTTTGATTCTAAAATACTGAGTTAGTCGCGTCTCTTCCATATGAAAGCCCCGCCCTTTTAAATACTGAAACAAGCGTTTAATTTCCCATTGCAGGCCATAAATTTTAATTGGGTATGAAACATATTGGTTGCCTGCCGCGATCAATATCCCAGCAATGAACTCTCTCTATTCCCCAATATACCTAAGATATTGTCACGACCAAACAGGGTAATGAAGTGTTGCAACAAGGAAACGCGTTCTTTTGGTTTGAGTCGCCTTATTTATTGAGAATAATCTGTCAATGGCCAACAGAATTGAGCTAATAAACTGGAATCGCTACGCCTTTATATGCAATAGCTAAAGTAAAAATATTGATATTTTTCTTGCCCCATTTCCAATTGGTTCTATCCAGTGCTAAATAGGTAAGCGACAAATGAAACTCATACTTCCCTTTAACTTGTAGGCGATTTTTTAAGTTCTCAATGAGGCGTAGCAATAGTTGAGTACTAATTTTTCACCGTGCGCGCTGACATGAGCGATGATGATTTACTTTGCGCCCCGCAGTTGGTCTTTATAAAAGCGTGGCATAGTTTTCAGGCTCTTTTGAATTTTAAGTGGGTAAGCAATTAGCATTCACTTTAGAAAAATCCAGCTTTCCAGTGTTTCAATCTCTTGTACTTTATCTCGATAATGATCTCTGATTTTAAAGATTTTACCTTTGTCTAAGCATAGACCGTGTTCTGCGATGATTTCACCGTTGGCTAGATCGATAACTGCGTAATTGGCTACCGTCACCGGTTACGCCGACTTGAGTAGATTGATAAAGCAGTGGCACGGAGTATTTATTGGACTGCCAAGAAATAAGACCGGCTTTATCAGCTTTACGCGTCATGATATGGCTCGCAGCGCTTGGTTTTAGACATGATGGACTAAGGTAAGGCAGCATATGTGCCTGTTCCGCTTGCTCATAATAAAAGCTGGGTTGTGCCGTGACTAAGTTGATTTGCGATCGTGTCCAGCCAATCGTCCATATAGCGTTCCAGATCTTTCCAGTTAGCGAAATCCTCACCGTATAGGCCGTTTTGCTTAACGTACTTTACGCCGGCTTCAACCTTATCTTTACTTTCAGGGTGGTAACCTTCACACGCATGAATATGAAAGCCTGCGGCAGTGACATATTGACGAAAGCGCTGATTAAGGTCCAGCTATCGAAAGGTTTCACTAATCACGACCAGTTTGGTTTGTTCATATACGCATTCTTGAGGCATGCCGCCAAAATAGCGAAAAGCCGCACCATGCTGTTGAATCAGCAACTCGGTATTAATGGGATTAGCCGATATCAAGACATGAATTGGTCGTGAATAGGATAAGACAAAAACCATGATATAAATGGTGGTTTCTTTGTCATTGATCATAACGCGGCGTAACTCACGGCCATCCACTTGGCCTTGCTCGCCAGTCACCATATCCACAGTACCGGCTAGGAACGCGCTTGCTTAAAACTCACTCTTGCTTGAGCTCTTGAATGTAACGGCGTACAGAGCGATCTGATACCGATAAGGTCTCTACTTTATTTTTCAATTTACGCAATACTTTACACCTATAAGCTAGGATACGTTTGTAGTAATTGAACAATATAATCACGATAGTCATCTAACATCTTATTTCTGTCGTTATTCATCTGCGCCGCACTAATGTCAGTAACCGGCATCGCCAAGTATTTACTCACCGTATTGCGAGAAATACCCAGTTTTTGGCAATATTACGTTCAGAAAAGCCATTGCCGTTATTGTGTAATGATTTTATTTGGTGAATCACAGGCCACTCCTTCATAACATTCCCTGAAGTAAATACAGGGTACTGTTACATCTTTAAATCTCTTGGGGTTATATTCCCCGCTGCTTGCAGCGCTTAAAGAGCATTGCGATGAAATCTTCGATTGCGGGCAATTCATTCAAATACCCCGTCCGCTTGCGGCGGGGATGTTTATTAACTTGAAGTAGTTTTTTAGCTGAAATCTCATTTTTTTGATGGAGTCTCTGAATATTTACGTCTACTGAATAAAAACAACTAAAATCGGCAGCCATTGCGGGTAACTAAAAAAAAACATAGAGGTAAATTAATATTAATTTCACACTATTCAATAATTTTAAATTAAAATTCATACAAAATAACAGTTAAATATTCAATATAAATACAACAAAACTAAAAATAACAATTATAAATAACATCCTTAACAAGGAAAATGTTAAAAGATAATGTATTTAACAAACTTTAACATTAAGTCATTATAAATAAATCAAAATATAAAATGAGAAATGTTATAAGTTACGATATATTAAAAATAATATATAAAACATTAATAAAGTGAAAAAATAGATCTAACTTCATTGAATTAACTGATATTTTACATGCCGATTAAAATAATATATCTTAATAAACAACATTAACAACTAGGAAGGTTATTATGAGTTTTATAAGATGAATAAACCAGCATCAGGTAACAATGAAAATCACTACCCCAGTAATTATGTATCTGTAGAATTAGTTCCACAGTTGTTCTTGGGTAATATTGATGCCTATGATAAGAACATTCACAAACCAAACTTTTACTACTTTTCAGTATCAGATATTGATAGTTTAAAAAAATTAAAAATCCCTATTTCTTTTTCTACTAAACTTACACACTATCGGGATATTCCTAATTATCACTATCGAGGAATTGATGAAGCCTTTCATTTCCCACTTATTGTATATAAAGGAACTGGACTACCATTTTTACTAGCCTGTAATTTTTTATATTACCTCTACGAACTAAGCATTCCTGGAAAAGAAGTTTCTATAACGCAAACTATCATAAATAAATCTCATCACTTAGCTCACATGCTTAATTTTTTTTATAAGCATAAAGATGATTTTGATTATTTAGACTTTAAATTTCCAAGTGAACGTCAACGCCCTGCCTATAAATATTGGCAATATCTAAGGCACGAAATTATCGCGGAAAATATAAGTTATGAGACTGCTCGCTTACACCAGTCCATTTCAGTAAATTTTTTTAAACACACTCAGAATAAGGGTCTAATTGATCCAAAAGCGCAACTATGGAGAGAAGAAACTCTCAACATACAATATGAAAGTACCACTCGTGGTACAGCAAATAAACTAATATCTCGACCTATACAGACTATTAAAAAAACCAGAAAGAAACCTGCTCCACTTGGCTTCATTTCTGATGGTAGCCCACTCAGACCTCTTAATGTAGAAGAGCAAAAAATATTTTTTTCTGCACTAAAAAACATTAACCCTCCTCCTTGGGTCAAATGTCTTTCGATAACATGTTGGCTGACAAGTGCAAGACTTGGAAGTATCGGAACATTGCGTGAAAAACATATAGCCGACCTTATTAAACAAATGAGGTCTGGCGTAAAGCTACCTTTTCTTCTAGCTGGGTATGAATCGACTCTCATTCAAACTAAACACGACACACCTCTTAGGTTGTATTTTCCACATGATGCAATTCAAATTCTTAACGATTATTTATTATCCAATGTGAGAAAAAATGATGTTAGAAAAGCCGAGAAAAATGGTTTAGTTTTTAGTGACAAAAGTAATCAGCATGTATTTATAAACCAACAAGGTAATCACATTTATTGGTCAAAATATAATTTTTCATTACTACCAAATTGGATACCACCGTCTACCTCCCCTGGGGGTATAGCATCACATTTTTTTCGTAGAAAAATTCTACCTGAAATGCACAGGCTAGGCTACGAAGGAACCTTCAGACTACATTTCTTAAGAGCTACATTTGGAATGAATTTTTTAAGGAATAACTACCGGAAAGATATGTCAAGTCATGAAATCACTGACCTTTTAGAAAAATTAAAAGATTTAATGGGGCATTCCAATATCAAAACAACAATGTCATATTTAAATAATTACAACACCAATCTAAGTGATACACCAATGACACTTGCTAACACTGATTTTATTAATGAATTATTAAAAGGAATATAAATGATCACAAGAATAATATGGGAACAAAGCGTTCCCTGTGAGTTACCACAAGTATTCAATCCATTCTTAATCGAAGTTTGGGGAAGAAAGGACTATCAAACCATGGGTAGCTTAAAAGAACCTTCTTCATATAAAAATGATGAATCTAAACCTATAATTTATAAAGTTGCCTACGAATTTCTATGTTTTGTGTTATTGGAACAAAATCAAGATCTATCTGAATCAACAATAAAACAATACATTTCATCTGGAAATTGGTTCATAAAACAACTAGCGAAACACGAGCTAGATAACAACGCAATGGAAGACTATAAAGTACTAACCAGAATTTTCCAAAAAGTTGCTGCAAAAATACGAAGTGATACTCTCAACCGATCAGGCAATCTAAGTAGAGGGAATAAGGCGGCAATTGAACAGATTCATCTCGTAAACCGTCTCTTATCATATCTTTTTCAAGACGATGCTGAAATAATTTCTGATCACCTTAATCATGGTAAAAAAATAGATTCTACTATTGAGCCGCCATCTGAATTCTGTGTAGTTGAAACAGTGCGGTATATAGCTGAACTGGTTAAGTTAAACGAATTGCAACTTAATAAATCCATTTCAATTTTAAAAAATAATTCAGTTGTAACTAAAGGTGACATTGCTTATTTTTTTAAATCGACTAAAGACTATAGAAATTCTTTCCTATATTTATTTATCGCATTTACAGGCATAAATGCTACGAATGCATTACTTATTTCTTTACCTGACCTAACGATAAGCAATGACAAAAAAACGTCAGGAAAGTCTGTATCTGTTTATAAACCTCGTGCCGATAGAATCGTATCATTTGAAATCCCAAAAGATATATTAACTAAATACATCAACCCTTACGTTAATCTATTCAATACCTATAACACTCTTTGTGAAAAATTCAATATTAACTTAAAGTTAGACTTTATTGGGCGGCAGATTTTTCGGGAAGATAAAGAGTTTAGATCTATTTCTCAGTACTATTTATTTTCCAATTGGATCACAACAATCAAACCTCTGTTAACTGATCACTTAAGTAATCATTTGGAACAAGAGAATATCTTGAACCACGAAATTAAAATACCTACTCCTAGGGATTTACGAAACTACAAGTCCACAGCATTAGAAACCAAAGTTGGTCACAACCTTGCTGCTATCATTATGCAGCACTCGCCAGAAACTGCACTAAAACATTATTATCGTAGACAAGAAAAAGAAGCGATTGAAAATATGGGTGAATTTTATGCAGATTTTGAAAATATAATCAAAAATATTAGTAACAAAATAAAAAAAAGACTATCTATTATCCCAGCCGGTCAATGCGAAGCAACGGTTGAGCAGCAATCTATAATACAGCTAAATACAAACACAAGTGCCTATATAGTTGGTGATTGCACCACACCCACAGGGTGTTTGTTTTGCTCATTTTTTATTGTTCACGCAGAGAAAGAAGGCGTATTCAAGCTGGTTTCAATGCGCGAGTATATTTTATTGAAAAATGAAGTTATTTCTTATCATAGTGAAATGGAAAATAATTTCGGTGCAATCATTGAAAGAATAAATAATATTCTGCAACACCTAAAAAATGAACTACAAGAACAGGCCATCAAATGGATTGAAGAAGCAGAAAGTAAGGTTGCTTACGAATTACATCCTGACTGGCAAGAACTATATGACATGGATATGTCTCTACTGGAAGGCGAATTATGAAACAAACTACGTGCAAAATATTACGTCCTGATGCTTGGGAAAACATTCAGTCAGTCACTGGCACTAGACTAGATACAAATCCTACGACCGCAAAAAATCAGTTCATCGATGAAGCTACACCAATTACGGCATCCTATTTAAATGACTCCTATACAAATATTTTTAAGGATGAAACCTGGAAAATATCTGAATCCAAACAAATAAACTTCTCGACTGGAGTAGAAAACCTAAATATCGATGAAATCCTAGAGATAAAAACATTGTCCTATTTATTTTTAGAAATCCCTTTTGCAAGAGCTCAAGGTCTTTACAAGTCTCTATTATCTCCTAAAAGTGCGATGATACGTGCTTCTACACTAAAAGCACTTAAAAAAACTACTACATTAAAAGACAATACCATTATCTCCCTTTTTACAGATATAGAAATTTCCAACAAACTAGCAAAAGAGATTCAACTAGCAGAAAAAGCTAAAACACCAGGTTTTTCACTTATCATCACAAACCTTCAAGCACTCATAACACACGTCAGATACCTTTCTATCAATTACTTAGATATCACTACGGCATATTCAGAGAATTTAGAAAATACGCTTGCAGGGGCTTATAAAAGAGCAAGGGCAACCTCTGAACAACATACAGTAATTCCACCAATTATTTACGAAAAAATATACAGTGATGCCATTGATATTATCAAAAACTGGAATTTTAAAAAATTCGATAAAGATGCAGGTAATTTAATCTCTGCATACACTAACCTCGGAGATACAGGGAGCAACAGCTTCAAACAAGCAGGAATTTCAAGAAAAGCATACCAAGGTAGATTAATAAAATTTTTAAGTCATGAAGAAAAAATATACGACAGGCCTGGAAATTATGAGTACTTTAAAAACAAAGTAAAATCGGTAGGTCAAGTCGAATCTACCTCATTTTTCTTCGGCTCAAAAGATATTACAGGTATAACGTTTGAAATCAGACGAGTTCAAGCCTACCTAGCTCGACTAATTCTCCAAGAATCAACCATGAGAGAAAATGATCTTATACACCTACTTAATGAACCTATCAAAACAATATCAACAAGTAAAGGAACAGTTTGTCAAATCTTAGGCAAAGAAACTAAAATTAGCGGGGGGAAACGTACAGGCTGGGTAGTCAGTAAAAATGGAACTATTGCACATAAAATTTTAAGACAACTATCTGATTTATCCTATCAAATTCATATTAAAAATTCCGAACTTCCAAAATGGCTTTTCCCTCGCATTGCATGTGCTCTAGTAGATAAAGGTGCAAAAAATATCGTAGGTGAATTAATATTCCCAGATGGGCGCTCTACACCTCATACAACTGTCGATGACAAACCCATTACTATTACTTCTCTTTTTAACTATAAAGAAAAGAATATTACAGATAAAAACACTGGGGAAAAAATAAATGGTCAATGGATCGCGCGAGCAGGAACTTATACCCTGTCAGATGCTGATGTTAATTTCTTACAAACATATAGCTCTATCCATAATCGTTTAAATAACAACGTACAGCCTGGTCAGGTTTTTTCAATCACAGAACACCAGTTTAGACGTTCATTACCTTTTTATGCGTCAGCTACAGGCTTATTATCAATCGCAGATTTAAAGCACCAATTAAAACATAAGTCAATAATAACATCATTTTACTATGCGGATGGAGGAAGAGCACTACAAGCCTCGGGACTATTATTGGATGATGACACTTATAAAGAAATGAATGAGTATGGCATTAAAAATATTGATCAAACTGATACTATTCTGAGAAAAGAATTAATCCAAACGATGAATAGCTCAAAACACACTCTTTTTGGCCCTGGACTCAAGGCAGTAAAACAGTTTACTGAGAGTATTAAGCAATCACAAAATCCAGATAAAGAATGGGCTGACTTGGCAAAAGAAGGCGCAATTAAAACCAAAGAACTACCCCACGGGTGGTGTATTACGACTAAACCTTGTGATGACTTTGCTAATCAAAACTTTTCCGAATGTTTTAACTGTGCCAATGGTGTATTAGATAAAGAAAAATCAGTAACATTGATCAAAAATATCAAGGAACAAGCAAAATCAGCAAAAAATAATTTTAATAAACGCAACTTTACTAACCTTGCCGGAAGAGTCGAAGAAGCAGCGACAAAAATGTACCCTACATTATTTACAGACCAATAATGGAAATAGATTTTAAAAGCACCCCTGAGTATAGAAAAAAATACGCTCATTTTTATGATGCTATATTAACTTTACTCAAAGACCCTAAATCCAGTATTAATGTTAATTCCATAACAAATCTAGCTGGATTCTCTCGAAGCTCAATAAGAAAAGACCGAGACCAATGGAAAGTCCTTTTTGAAGACATTGAAATTGCGAATAACTTTCAACTACAAAAACCACATTTTGTTGCCAAAGATACGGTTAAAAAGAGTAAAGCTATCAATGCAACGGCAAAAGAATATAAAGCAAAATATTTAAACATTTTATCTGCATTTTATGATTTATCTAGAATAGTTGATGATCAGCACTTAGCAATAAAAAAATTTGAGACAGAAATAAATGAAAAATCACACTTAATTACCGTGCTAAAGCAAGAAATTGAAACTATAAAATCAAATGAAAAATAATACAACAACTGTAAATACATCAATTTACTCTATCAATTTGAGTCGCCCATTTAACTATTTATGTAAAACACATAATATAGACCTAAAATAAAATGACCTATGGGCTCTATTCTCCCGCAGCTTGCTGCGATTAGATTCTAAGATTAGTTAATACCCCGCCCTCTGGCGGCGGGGTAATTTATTAAAAAATCACTAAACAGCATTGTCTACTTGAGGCCTTTCCGGTTTCTCTTAAAAACCCCAAATATAAATTCACCACATCTCTCTTAATTGCATACAACTAACATCTCCTGACACTATCAGTTATCATTAGTAGATTAAGCAGCTTAGTAAACGTAAAGGACTACAAAAATGGACAAAAAAAAGCTTAGCGAAACCGACATAATCACCAAGTTCATCATGCCCGCCATTCAACAATCAGGCTGGAATTTAATGACTCAGATCCGCCAAGAAGTTAAATTACGTGATGGTAAAGTGATTGTGCGTGGTCAACTGGGTATGCGTAAAACCGTAAAGTCCGCTGATATTGTCCTCTACCATAAACCTAACCTACCATTGGCTGTTATTGAAGCCAAAGCCAATAAGCATGAAATCGGTAAAGGCATGCAACAAGGTTTGGATTATGCACGTTTATTAGAAGTTCCTTTTGTATTCGCCTCGAATGGCGATGGCTTTATCTTTCATGACAAAACCAATACCACACAACTGGAAACAGAAATCCAACTTGCTGACTTCCCTACCCCCGAACAACTCTGGCAAAAGTATTGCGCTTATCGTGGGTACACAGCTGCTCAGCTGCCATTAATCACTCAGGATTACCATGATGATGGCAGTGGTAAAACGCCGCGCTATTACCAATTACAAGCGATTAACAAAACCATAGAGGCAGTCTCACTGGGTAAAAATCGCATGCTATTAGTGATGGCAACAGGCACAGGTAAAACCTATACCGCTTTTCAAATCATCTGGCGTTTATGGAAAGCACGACAGAAAAAACGTATTTTATTTTTAGCTGACCGTAATATTTTAGTCGATCAAACCCGTATTAATGATTTTGAACCTTTTGGTTCCGCCATGACTAAAGTGACAGG
>ENA-OSET01006037-OSET01006037.1-sediment-metagenome-genome-assembly--contig:-NODE-6037-length-10005-cov-3.272663_pt1 | contig 10005 bp, 4 predicted proteins | sample MGYA00237882_ERZ534229 | MGnify/ENA primary metagenome ERZ534229 (study PRJEB26408, sample SAMN06266212) | sediment metagenome | isolation source: Hudson Canyon methane seep mesocosm | place: USA:Hudson...
CATCTTGGGAAGGTTGGCTAAGTGCCAACAGATATTCTCGTATGATGTGTTTTGTTTTAGTAGATATATCTTTGTTTAGAATTGGCTCCAACAAATAATCCACTAAGTTTTGATAATTTGTTTGGATGTATTCTTTACAGGTACATTCAGGCTCAGAAAGATCACTTAATTCAATACCTGAAAGAGGAGTTAAATAAACGTATAAGTTCTTCCACGAAGCATCGTCTAAGATTTCAAAATAATTATAATATTTTGTTGTTTGATCGCTATGCTCACTGGTTGAGACCTTATTTTCTATGATCACTCTTAGTTTTTGCTGTTTGTTAGCGTATGACAATTCAGCTTCAATATAAATATCTACTCGCCCAACGCCTTTAATAGACTTTTCAGTTATTACTTCTAAGCTACGGATAGATATGTCACCCGTGATAATCGAATCAAAAAGTTCTTTATTTTGCTGTGATTGTTGACTATTGCTCGAAATGACCAATATTTCCAGAAACTTGGTCATCGGGTAAGAGGCAAGATTATGACTTTCTGTATGACTTAGTAACCAAGCAAGAAAGTTGCTATGGCTTAATTCTCTACGACTTACACCGAGAATTTCACTATAGGTTTTTGTGCTGTAATGCGTGTCTAAGCGTTGAGAGATTGCATCATTTTTGAACTTAATGATCTCATTTCTTATTTGATCGATTGATAGATCATCAAAGTTATTGTCCATTTGCACTCCCCACTTCTATCGATGCCATACTGAGCAAAATGGCTATATCTACATCACCATTCCAAGCGGCTTCTAATTCCACATGTTTTGCTGCTTCTAATATAATTTTTGCAGCACTGTCCTTTTCTTTTCGAGTTTCACCATCAAAATAAATATAGATAGAATCTACCGCTTCAAGCATTGGTCCAAAGCCTAAAGGATCTTGCTTTGCTTCATCTTTAGCATGTTGTAAGTCATACCAACAATATTTTAAATCTTGAATATCATCATGACTGATCTCACCACAGCTAACTGCATCATCGATAGCTTCTAAGACATATCCACCACCTTCACTTGGAGCATAGCCGTGGTTATAAACATCAAAGGCAAACACACCGTGCTCCATTAGATATGAACGTAGCTGCTTCAATTTGTCTGTAAATTCTTTAGTACGTTGTTTGAAGTTAGCCTTAGCCTTCTCTGCATCTTTTTCAGCCGTCTCAACTAATGATGTAACCTTAGATTCACCTAATGAGTTTTCTAACTGTTGACGAGCGATATCCTTGGCTTTATCGCGTGCATCAATTTTCAATATCTCTCGCCAAACTACTTCAAGTTTTGGATGATCACTTTTTGCCAAAAACTTTAAAAAGGTTAAAGGGTATGTTTCAGACTTCCTTTTAACTTGTGTGACTGTTTTAAACTCATTTGTTGCTTTCAATACATCAATATCTTGTGATAGAAGATAATTTACAACATCTACATATTTCAAACGCATGGCATAAGCTAATCCCTTTATCTTTTCCTCATCAGAGGATTTGGTTATATCTTCATCCAACAAAACCAGAGATTTTTGACCTCGGAAAAGAATAGCCTCACATAAGTTTTCAGGCTCACGATCAATAAGCTTCCTCAACCACGGTAAAATTTTAGGAAACTCGCTTGCAGCCACATCAAAAGCTGTCAAACCTTCCGATGACTTTTGACAAACAGATGCTCCATTTTTGATAAGTAACTCGATAACTGTTTTAGTATGGCCTATCGCTTCTTTAGTATTAATTTGGCTATACACATCAGGTATGCTTTGCATGATGACTGTTCGTTTATCACTATTTTCAACAGAAAGATCCGCACCTGATTTCAGTAAAAACTCAAGTATAGCTAACGACAGTTTATCTTCTTTTGATGATTCAGGAATCGACTGACGATGACTATCGTGTATAGCACTGTAGATCGCTAAATTTATAGGATAATTACCAGCTCGATTTGCAATATTGAAATCGGCTCCAGCCTTTTTCATCATGGCTAATGAATTAACAATATCTTTAACAGGAATAAACCAAAACCAAAGCTCCTTTAATTCTCTTGTAAGATCGGTTTCACCATCACGACCAATATGATTAGGTTTAAGATCAAACTGAATCCCATTCAATAGGGTTTTTAGTATGAGTCCTCCATGACAACCATCACTTTCAATTGCAATGCGAGGATCACCACCATATTTGATAAGTAATTTTAGAAGCGGGTATGCCAGCTTCTCTGTTTCACGAGCAAGATCCATGGCTGAAACTATTGGAGGCGTGACGGTAGAGTCATCATAAAAAAGTGATTTCACTTCTAAATTTGGATCAGCACCACATTTCAACAGAAAAGTTAAATAATCTTCATCAAAATAACCTAAATCACTATCAATTCCATTTTTCTCAATATATTCACAAAGGGCAAATGTAACCAATGATTTGTCTACACCAATATCAAGAAATACATTGAGCAGTTCTCGGTGAATATTCTCCTCATAGCCCTTAGTAACTTCCCAGTCCTGATACTTACAAAAATATTTTAGGAAGAACAGTTCAAAATCTTTAGGGGAACCGTGTGAGCTTATTTTACGGAGGAAGTATTCGGCAGTTTCTACTGATGAATTCGGCTTATTGCAATACTCAAGCAGTGATTCAATTAGCACTTCCAGTTCATTAGAACTATATCTTTTTAAGTTGATTTTAGTGTCAAATATGACCCTGTTCCCCGTAACAATAGCATTGTTAAGGATATCCTCTGAACCAACAAAATCGGCGAAGTCATCCTCTACTACTTCTGCATATTCACTCCGATCTATTGCTGGCTCAGAATGATAATATGCCATAAATTCAGGTTCATCTTCTCCATCGATAAATCGATAAAAAATAGCAGGTGTCGCACCCGACCAGCCGTTACATAATGCTACTTCTTCCCCATTATCATTTAGCTTTGAGTTATAAATAAACTCTTCAGGAAACTGTAAAAACACTCCCCAGCCGCCATCTTCTAAAAAATCGATAGTTGTAACATTCTCTTGTGGAGAAAATACGCCAGATATTGGGTAATAACTACCAAAGAAGTGGGCATTGTAACTTTTAACATTATCAGGAAGATCATCAATTGGCAGTAACTCTCGAAGTGCGTCCTCTAAGTCCTGTATATCTGCCTCAAGCTCTGACGGAACATCCATCCAGCTTATCTCTCCAGCCCAGACAGCAAAACCTTCTTCATAATAATTTAATAACTCCAGTCCGTTTCGTATTGGTAATTCATTTTTTATTGTAAATCTGATTCTTAGACCTGTATCACCATGCCAATCAAGACTGTTGTTACCTAATATTTTATTTGGCACAGCTTGTTTATCTAAATCAGGCTCTATATCTGGAATTAGCCTGATGATCCTTTCATCTTGCTCGGTAAAGTTCATGACTTTAGACCAGAACTGTAGGTATCTTGTACCTGTCTCAGATTCTATTTTATTCAGCCAGTTCTTTAGCTCTAAATGGTTTATGTGCTGAGAAGTATTACGTGATAATTCTGATAAATCTATCTGTACGAGGGGGATAAGTCCGACCCCATCTTCATCAACTGGCCAAGGATATTCAGCGTTAATAATAGGGTTGCCAAAGAAAAAAGAACCTTGTCGACTTTCGGCATCAGAGTATGTGACTTCTTCATTATCTGTAAGAACAACACATTCGTTGAAAAATAACTCATTACGTACATAAGAGAAAAAACGTTCGCAATATTGCTGATCTTGGCAGTATGGTTTTATTAGCTTTTCTATTTCACTTACAATGCCTCGAAACTTTTCTATATTTTCAAGAAATTCGCTGTAAGTGGTCATCAATTAATCCTTTATGTCAGGAGCTAAAAGTAAATATCAATCAGCACCTAATGCCTTATAAACTGCATCGACTGGATCTGCATAAAAACTGATCTGGAATTTCGAGAACAGCTCCGCAGGAACCGTTGGAATATCAGAAGCCGATGCCATAGGTAATAGCACTCGCTTGGCGCCGCTATCCATGGCCAGTTGCAAACATGAAGCTAAGTCTTGAACAGGACTAATCACACCACCCAAAGTCATCTCACCTAACACAACCATTTGTTCTTGCACTGACTTATTCATCAAGATAGAACAAAAGGCAATTAAGGCAGCCAAACTTGTTTTAGTGCTCGGACCAGTATTGTGAAGTTCAACGACATGAAGTTGAAAGTCATGCTCGGCAAATTTAGCACTGGCACTAATTCTATTTAAGTTACCTTTGAAAAATTCAAACCCAATACGAACGGCTTCTTTTGCTGCTGTAAGCGAACCAAGTCCTGAGACTGTGTTTCTACCATTACCCGCCATGATTTGTGTTTCAAAGCGATAAAGACCTAACAGTCCTGAATTACCCTGAGTAACAAGATGTACAACACCAGGACGAGGGGTGCCTTCTTGCATTAACTGGCTACCACCTTGCTCTGCTACATTCACGAAAAACTCTTCTAAAGTTTCATTATCGATATAACTAAAATGAACATCAAAGAACTCCATGCCACCCAGTTTCTTCAACTGTTCTTTAATACGACGGCGTACTTCTAAAGCATAGGTTAAGCAGGCTCTAACAGCCTCCTTATCAAACTCACCATGAGGATAAATAAGCTTCATCAAACCCGACACTGTTTTACGAACAGCAATTACATCTCGTTGGTTTAAGTTATTCCCCAACTTGAAATACTTATCTATGGCATCAGTAAAGCTGTGCTTACGCATTTCTCGCATATATTCAGCTAAATAATCCGTAATCAGTCCATAATTATCTGTAAAGAATTCAGGGCGCATTTTAGGAATATCCCAGCCAGGAATATAGGCATGAAAGCGATCAAAGAATGCCGTATCTATCATTGCTTGAGGAAATGGTGCTAATAGATGACTTGTTTTAACCAAGGTTTCTACACTGTGATTAATGTTACCGACAAACACCATAGATGCCTTGGCTTCAATAGAATCACGACCTCGAGCAAAGGATCCTGATGCCATATAGTCCTTCATAATCTGAACGCCATCTTTGTCTTTAAAATTAATACCTGCCACTTCATCAAAGGCGACAACATCCCACATTCCCACAAGCCCTACTTGCCGCGAACTCATGTTATAAAACAAATTGGCAACTGTTGTTTGCCCACCAGAAACTAATAATGAGTTAGGTGAGCATTCTTTATAGACATGACTCTTACCTGTACCTCTTGGGCCCAATTCACAAACGTTATAATTATTCTCAACAAAGGGAATTAAACGTGCCAACAAATGCCATTTAACACGTTGTTCTAAATTTGTTGGTTCCATTCCGATAGAACGAATTAAAGCATCTATCCATTGGTCTGCATCAAACTGTTTTCTGGCATTAAATAACTCATCCATGTCCATAGATGGCATTTGAATTGGCTTTAAAGACATCACAGAAAATGGTGAGGTTTTCTGACCTTCTTCATAAAAGTATTGCAGGGTAACAATGCACCAAATACCACCCGTTAATAACTTCTCATTTTCCTTAACAATTTTTGTTGGCATCACCGCATCTTTAATACCAAGGTTAGACATCATGCCCTCATAGACATCTTTTTTTTGGTTCAGCTTAACGCTAACTTTATCGATAATCTTATAAGTGCCACGTTCTCGAATTAAAGAAATAACTTTTTGAGCTTCATCAGGACGCACATAGTTTTCAACTAAGATCTTTTTAACATTATCCATACCTTCAGCAACAACATCATCGTCATCTGTCGCACAGTACATTCCAAGTAGATACTCCAACACATAGACAGGCACATTAGCACCTTCTTTGAGCTGCTTTGTCAGATCTTTTCTAACTACCCGTCCTTTAAAATACTTATTTAATAAGTCATCCAGATCGGATTGAGATACATCCTTAATTTCATCATCTGCCATAGTCAGCTTGCCTTGTTATTATTGTATCTATCAATCATAAAGTCTTTAGAAAAAGTCATCTTGGAATGCTAAATCAATTGTCACTGCATACTGGTTATAGCGTGTTTTAGTATCCACATTTTCAAGCACTAAGGTGTAGCTTATCTTTCTATCGAAATCAGCACCAATTAATTTCAAGCGTACATCACGAATTCGTTCATCCATAACAGCAGAGCTACTATCAAAGCTCACTGTTTCACTACTGGATACAACGTTATCATCAGCATCCACAATATACATATCAAGCTGACGTGCAATAAAACTCTCACCAACAGGATCAGTTTGAATAAATCGTATCTTATCAATATTATTAACGATCTTAATCGGCTGACTGGCGACCACCACACCTACTGTTTTTTTCTCATTTCTTACAGCGTTATCGCCTCGAAGTGTCGTGACACCTATAATAGGTACACAGACTTCTTGCAGCATGGCTCCACCATGCACAAACTTGGCACCACCGACAAAATGAAAACGCTGAATACCTTTCGGTAATAAAAATTCCGTATCACTACTGCCATTTGATGTATTTGTAATATTGCCTTTCCAGTAGCTATCATCAGAAGGCAAATCATTACCCACGATATAACGTTTCTTGGCTTCTATAGCCCCTTTAGGTTTATTTTTTATTGCAGTTTTATCTGGTTGTTCCAATGACTTTTGCTGAAACAAAAAACCATGATCAGCGGTTAATACTACTCGGCTTGCACTAAGACGATTAATCACGCGTGACACTAAATCTGTTAATTCATTGATGGCTGTTCGGCATGCTTCAAAGGCTCTATCTTCCGTCGCTAATTTATCGCCAATTGCATCAATGGTGTCATGATAGATATACACTATCTCTGCATCGCGAACTTTATCGCGTCCATCTTGATTGCTCCACCCCATCAAGTCTTTGGCACTAACAGCCAAACCATCCACTTTTTGTAAAATGGTATTACGATTATCTAATCCCTGAGAAGAAACATCATCAACATACACTGCCGTACCTTTCTCTGGCTGATAGGACAATTTTGAATGAGGCAAAAGTGCAGCCATGCCTAATTGCGTATAGCTTGGCAACACACCTAATTGTGAACTCAGTTCAGCTTTAAACCGTTTTTCTTCATTAATACTGGCAGTGAGTTCGTGTGCAACTTCATATCTCATAGCATCTGAAATAATAACAAACACTCGTTTCGTTGCTTTATTAGCTAAACGTGTTTTTACCTGTCTATCATAAAATTGATATTGATTATCAATATCAGATAGTGCCCACGTTTCAAGTAATGATTCTTTACCAATGTGGCTATCCCATGCCAATCCTAACTCTGACAAATACCAATTGGTATAAAGGTTTTCTATTTCTTCATCTAATTGACGAAGAATCTCTGAACCTTTACTAAACAGAGTCTGTACATAATCATTAAATAAGCGATAAGCCTGATCAAATTGATATAGCTCACTTGTATAAGCTTCATACATCGTCTTAGCTGAATCATAATGAAATCCATCAGCATATTGCTGTCTTAAATGTAACAATAATTCAGCATTGCGTAACGCCTCATATGCAGCCACATAACCACTACGGGTCAAACACCAGTGACTATTTAGGCGGCGAGATAACACAGAGTTAAATTCAATCCGATCAACTTTAATCGATGAATCCAACAAACTATTCACTAAACCACGAATAATAGCCTGCTCGACAACCTCAAAAGTCTCACATTCCAACATTTGTTCAGGTTTATAGTTGTCACAGCGTGACTCTACTTCTAATTGCCCACCTATTGATTTGGAAATCACATCATGACTTTCAGCATATTGTCGACTATCTCGCCAACTGCTCATAAATGCTAATGCTGTCGCCTTGCCTGATGATGTTTTTAATACATTATTTAATAACCAGTCTTTATCCGTAGCTTCAACCTGACTCCATAATTCAGTACAGAATAATTTCAGCACAAAATCAGCTACAGTTGGCTCAGTGACCTTATAACTAAGGCTATGTTCTATTTCAGACCACAAAGAAGACGTTAAACCAAATTTATCCAACTGCTTGATCAGGTTTCCTTCATCACCAGAAAGTAATGATTCAGCATAATCACTCATCAAACGAAGCAAAATATCATTGAGTGATGATGATTCCGCTTTGACCACTACAGCAATCATTTTACGGTCTAAACTTGTAACATCTTCATTTTCAGTCACAAAGCGTTTTAAGCCTGTGAAACGTTGTTTATTGGTAAAGAAGCTTTGTCTTTTACGAATATGATCACGCAGCGCCATTTTAGTGATGCCTAACTCATTTAATAGCATCGAACTGGCATCAGCAAAGAACTCTTCACTATATAAACGAATATCTAATAAACAATCCCGTTCAGGCTCTAATTCTGAATGAGGGAAATACAATAAGAACTGAGTAGCGGGCTCATCCAACTCAATCAGTTTCTTCACTTCTAATATAGATTGAGATGACATATCCAATACAGTCACACCATCAATAGAAATAGATGGTATTTCTTCCTGAAAACTTTGATCAGGATCATGCCAAAACACAATACGGTTTTGATCGAATTTGGCTTCAATACCTTGGGTGAGCTGGTCTATTTGCATTATGTCTTGTCCAGAAGTTCAATGGGGAAATAAGTCATCATTTTTATCGAAGAGCCTCTATACATTTATCATATGCTTCTGAATAGGTATTAGATGTATGATCTTCAACCCTCGCCCCCAATGCGGATAGAATAGATAATTTTGCTTCATCACTAACAGTTTTCTCTCTGTCCGAGCACCTGTGAAAGACTACTTGACCAACTGTTGGACCAACTAAAGCACCTTTATTTCTTAGTCGTTGCTTTTCCATAAGCAAGTTCCAAAGATGGTTTTCTGTATAGTCGAAACTAAAGCCTACCATATGAACTTCATGCTCAAGAAACAGATCTACCCAATTTTCTATATCGCCCTTCATTTCTATTTCTTTTGAAGCAAATTTTGATAGGTAAGATCTTCTCTTCCTTTCTTTTACAGTGGTAGCAACCCCTGTCGTCAGAAAATTTCTAATCTTATGAATATATCGGGAATACTGCTCATGACCAAGCATGATACTACTCGAACTTCCTAACTCGCCGTGAATATGCCAAATATGCCGTTCATCCAAACTACGTCGTCTGAATAAGCTATGATACGTTTCTGGTGCAGATTTATTCAACTTCCATTCAGCCCTTGTTGCTTCTTCCAGACAATAATCATAGTTAGTAGTAAGGATATTTTTAAAATCTAAAGCCATAATATCAATATGATGTTTATTTGGTGATAACTTATTCATTAGTGAATCAGCCACAACCTTCTTAAGGTTACTATCATTGGACACACTATTGATTTGTTCAAACCATAGCGTGAATGGCTTTTCTTTGCGCACCTTTTCTTCATGTTCTGTCACTGCTATGCCAGCCAAGTTATTTAATAGCTCATTCCAGCTGGAACCACCATCAGAAATCAGGTTGAGGCCATTACCAATAAATAATATTCGCTCCATCAGTTTCTCCCCTAACGTGATCTTACTTTTTTTGTGAATTCCACTTACTTATTCTCGATACTGTCGGTAATATCACTTAACTTTTTATATAACAAATCAAAAGCAGGGTACAACTCACCAATATGGCAAAGCACTTGTGGATGAATTGAGTGATTATTATTTGGAGCATCTTTATCTTCCTTTTTACCCTTTTGCACTTTATCTATTGGATATTTACCCCAAACCACACAATCCTGAAGTAAGTTTAATAAATACTTTTCACTTTCATTTAATTCAATATTACACTGCTCACATAATAGAACCGTATTGTGGTTAGCTACTTTATTCTTTTCCAGTGTAATAAGCTCATCACCTTTTATCTTTATACAAAGGCTTTTAACCTTCAATTCAATACAATGTCCCATTAATAACAACAATGGATTAAGGATTTTTGTCTTAGCTAACACCTCCAATCCTTTATCATCAAATACTGCCACAGAATTAATATCATCGGTAGCTTGCACATAT
>ENA-OSET01006040-OSET01006040.1-sediment-metagenome-genome-assembly--contig:-NODE-6040-length-10001-cov-3.381096_pt1 | contig 10001 bp, 10 predicted proteins | sample MGYA00237882_ERZ534229 | MGnify/ENA primary metagenome ERZ534229 (study PRJEB26408, sample SAMN06266212) | sediment metagenome | isolation source: Hudson Canyon methane seep mesocosm | place...
TCACGCACAATAACGCTTTACCAGGTTTTGGTAAAACGACAAAGCACTGCGTTTTTAATTAATAGAAAGGATTTTACTGCAATTAGAGAGACATGGTGTAAGGCGTACTGCTGATGACAAAGGTGTTTATTCACAGAATGGAACAAACACCTCTAAAGCGATTTCTATGTTCTATTAGACTAAGCTAGGCTAGGCGTGACGTGTAACAAGCAGCCATTTCCGGCAAGCGTGAGTCGGTAGCTACGAACCATTTCACCATCGACAAAATTATCAACGAATTCCAGAACACCTTTCTCAACTAAAAAATCGAGCATCTCTGTTGTCAGCTCTTCAAATCGAGCCTTTGCAGCGATTTCAGCTTGTGTCGCAGCCTCCTTTAAGGTGTACATCGCTTTCATTACCCGTGCTTCTCGATCAGAAATTTCAGGAATAGGCCCCGTGTAATGCGGGTATTGCGTCTCAGGAAACTTTGCGTAAACACTTTCATAAGACGCCTGTATTGCCGCTATATCTTTTTGCTTATCGTCAGTTAGTTTGTAAGTGTGAAATACTCCAGAGACTTTGTTCCGGTAATCAACCTGCGCTAAAAAGATAGGCAAACCACAGTCTTTAGCGACATGATAGAAACCCGTTTTCCAACGATTCACTTTTCCACGCGTACCTTCATGGGTAAATAAAAAGTAAATCCGGCTGCCTTTATGTTTTTCAACAAAGTCTTTAATCAAATCAACTTGACCAGTACCTTTAGAAGAACGGTCAATCGGTATTCCCCCCATCCATAGCATCAAAGGCCCGATTATCGGAATACGGCACCAGCTATCTTTGATCGAAAAATACATTTTGACATCAATCAGGATGGCTGCACCCATAGCATAGACAACATCCCAATTAGACGTATGAGGAGCCGCAATCGTAATACCGGCACCTTCAGGTTTTAAATCAGTAGGCCGCCACCCGGTAAGCTTAAACCAAACCATGAACATAAATTTAAGGATATATTTGACAATAACGCCGTCAAATATAGTTTTATCACGAATTTCTAATTTCTTTTTAGCCATATGATCCGAACTCAAAAGGTTAATGCAATTATTTATCACTGACACATGAAGAGCTAATATAGCATAAAGTAGCCTAAAGCTAGAAAACTAGCTGTACTAATTTTGGCCTTAACGGCTAAAAAGTCGCTTTGCCGATTTATCATAGCCCAAATAGTTATTATTCTGTCAGCCCGTCTTCTAAAAAAACACTCTCGAAAACATTAGAAACCATCTACATTCAATTACTTAGTACCTGGACGGACGATTTATTCTTTTTAAGAACCAATTTTTCTAATCAATACTCCTTATATTCGCTCATGTTTTGCCATTGAAAACAATTGTCAAAGCCCCTCACAAAGGCTAGAAAATTAGCTCAGACGAGACCAAGCTAAGTAAACATTCCACCTCTTTTGTAGTATTGGAGAATGATCATGACAGTTCGACTTGGCGAAGCAGATAAAGGTTGGTTCAGAAGTGAACGTTATTTGCATGTTAACGACCTGTGGTATTTCACCACTAGGGAAATGACCGAGGAAGGCCCCTATATGACTAAACAAGACGCTGAAATGGAACTAATACTCTATATTAGGCATAAGAATGACTCGCTGCATCAACATAATGCCTAGCTTAAAGTTTTAGTTTTGCTTCTCTGTACTCGCTTGGTGTTTTTCCGGTCCAGGATACAAATGAGCGTCTAAAGTTTGATGCATCACTGAAACCTAAGAGGTGTGCAATTGCTTCGACCGACAATGTTGAGTCACATACCTGCTTGATAGCAATATCTTTTTTGATGTCACTAACAATTTGTTTATAGTGCGTGCTTTCATACGCTAACTTACGATGCAATGTACTAACACTCATATTCAATAATTTTGCCACCTGTGTCTGCGACAAAAAATGACCGACATTATGAGATTGCAGATTTTTTACCTGTTCAGATACTAATTGGCTTCCGCTCGTTTTAATCAGCTGAGCACATTGCTGTTCAAATAGGTTTGCTGCAATCGGGTCTGATGACGGTAAAGGCTGTTTTGCCTTTTCTTTCGGAATAATCAAGCCATTAAAAGCTTGATCGAAGGCAAAGGGAACGCGAATATATTGAGAATACATTTCAGCATGTGGTGGTGCTGAAAAACTAAAACTGACAGACAAGCCTTCTACATCGTCACAAAATAAGAATTCGCTCGACTTATAAATACTGCTCACCATAAACTCCGCTACAAACCACGGAGCATCCGGCAAACTTGCCGTCGGCTCAGTTATCAGGTGATAAAAATTAGGCGTTTTGTTTACTTTGAAGGTCGCTCTTGGCGCTTGCACTTTATAATACTTTGCTAATAACCTTAATGCCTCCTCGTAAGTGCTGCTCGCCATTAAGGCATAGCCCAAAGAGCCATGAGTATTGATATTAAGTTTGTCACCGACAATCAAACCTAAACCAGGGCTTTTAGAACGCTGATTTGCTAAATTCCATAATTTGTATAGTTCTGGCACACCTATCAGGTTATCTTTCCTCAAGTCTGACTCTTTAATGCCACACTCTTCGATAAATAATTCCCGATCTATGCCCATCTCAGCCAGAATAGTAAGCATCGCAGAGATATAGTTACCTTTCATTTTGCATACCCAACTATCACCTTTTGACCAAATAACATGACTCTAGACTCAATATCGTTTGACGAAAAATGACCTATTAATAGGGAATTTAAAACCTGTTGTCAATTTCTAAAGGCGCTACACTTAATTTCATATCTATTACTAATAACAGCCTTTATCTATTTAATTGTTTCAATATCATCTTATCAGGCGGTACCAACATGACAGTTCAAGCCATTCGAAACACATCAAGAAATAACCCCACCCCGAAGGATTTGGATATTAGTCCACGCCACGCGCATTTCGAAGTAGAAGATGAGTTAAGTACACTCTGGCACTCAAATGATGCATTTATTACCGCATTCTTCAATGCACTATCGATACAGTTTCCAGAGGGCGAAAAACAATTTATTAATAGCGTCCGTCAATTTAAAGACCAAGTAAAAGATAAAACCTTACAAGAACATATGAGTAATTTTATCAAACAAGAAGGTCAACACACGCGCGAACACCGTAAATATAATGATGCACTTGAGCAAAGAGGATACGATTTAACTATTCTAGAAAAAGGCATAAATAAGCAAGTTTCACTAGTCAAAAGCCTTAGTAAATCTCGTCAACTAGCAGGTACATGTGCTGCAGAGCATATCACGGCAATTCTTGCAGAAGGCATGCTAAAACACCCTGAATGGTTGGAAGGTGCGTCACCTAAAATGAAAGCACTGTGGAAATGGCATGCGGTTGAAGAAACAGAACATAAAGGGGTCGCATTTGATGTTTTCCAAAGCCAAGTAGGCAATGAAAGGATGCGTAAAGTCGTGATGTTTATTGTATTAATGAATATCAGTCGTCTAACGTTTATCAACATGTGTCATATGTTGAAGGTTGAAGGTCAGCTATATAAACCCAGAACCTGGCTCAATGGCGCTAAGTTTTTCTGGCGTAAAAATGGTATTTTCCGACACTCTATTCCTGAATTATTTAAATACTTCAGTAAAGACTTCCACCCCTGGGAATACGATAGCCGCCCGTTAATTAGACAATGGGAAAAAGAATATGATACATCCTTCAAAGAAGCCCTGAGTCATTAAAAGATAAAATAATGCTTAGTCAGGCCATATGAATTGTGATCAAGCCGTCATAAACGTAAACTAGGCTGAACTTAAAAAAGCCATTATGTGGATTACAACATGAGCAAGCGCCGGACTAAAGTTGAATTTCAGGGAACAGATAATCTAAGCATTGCAGGGCTATTAGAGTCCCCAGAAACAGGGCCTGTCGCGTATGCTTTATTTGCGCATTGCTTTACTTGCGGCAAAGATGTTGTCGCTGCCTCCAGAATTGCACGTGCACTGGTCGCAAAAGGTTATGCGGTTCTTCGTTTCGACTTTACCGGTTTAGGCAATAGCGACGGTGATTTTGCCAATTCCAATTTTTCATCCAACACGCAAGATCTGGTGCATGCAGCTAACTATCTTCGAGAGCACTACACAACACCATCTATCATTATTGGTCACAGCCTAGGGGGTGCAGCGGTGCTAGCTGCGGCGAAGTTCATTCCTGAGGCGAAAGGCATCGTTACCATTGGTGCGCCGTCGGACCCTGGACATGTAGCCAAACAGTTTGCGTGTGATCTAGACACCATCGAAGCACAAGGTAAAGCGGAGGTTAGCCTAGCTGGCAGAACATTCACCATCAAAAAGCAATTTCTGGATGACCTATCAAGCCAAGACCAAGAAACCAACATTAGCCAACTCAAAAAGGCCTTATTAGTTTTTCATTCGCCTCTAGATCAAACAGTTTCAATTAATGAAGCTGAAAAAATATATCGCTATGCTAAACACCCAAAAAGTTTTATTAGCCTAGAAAATGCCGACCACCTGCTAACGAAAGCCCAAGACTCTGCATATGTCGCCGAGATCATCTCAGCTTGGGCAAGTCGTTATATTTAAGCGCTTCTGTCGAGGAAACTCTGATAATATTGAACTAGGCTTAACGTACTCCTTTATTAAAATATCTAAGGCATCCCTATGTCTACTAACTTAATTTAAGATCAAGTCAGTAATAAAGAATGGCAAACCCGTATAGATCTTGCCGCTTGTTTAACATTATCGCGCATTACGGTTGGGATGACCTGATTTTCACCCACATTTCCGCTCGCATACCTGGACCAAAACATCATTTCTTGATCAACCCCTATGGCATGATATTTGAAGAAATGACCGCATCAAGTCTGGTTACAGTTGATATTAATGGTAATAGAGTTCTTGAGTCAGCATACGACATCAACCCAGCCGGTTTCACCATACATAGCGCTGTGCATGTCGCACGGGAAGATGCACTTTGTGTGGTACATTTACATACCAAAGAAGGTGTGGCAGTTTCTACTCAGAACGCTGGCTTATTACCCATTTCTCAGCAATCTTTATTTCCGCTAACCAACCTGAGCTATCATGATTACGAGGGAGTGGCATTACTTGAAGGTGAAAAGCCGCGTTTGGTGGCGGATCTAGGTGAGAGTAATTTCATGATTTTACGTAATCACGGCTTGTTAACCTGTGCAGAATCAATCGCAGACGCATTTATTTCTATGTATATTTTACAGCGAGCATGTGAGGTTCAGTTACTGGCTCAATCAGGTGGTACAGAATTGATTGAGGTAAACCCCAACATTGTTGCCGGCATGCAAGCTGCGGTTAAACAAGTAACCAAGTCTGCTGGCGGCATGCTTGCTTGGCCAGGTATTCTACGTAAACTTGATCGTTTGGGTGCGCCTTATAATTCTTAGCATTGTCAGCAAACATCACTAACGTAATTCGTACTTGGTGACTGATACGTATATCAGACACCAACGTCACTAAGAGACAGTAAAAGTACCTTATTTAGAGTCTGCTCGGCTAACAAACTTGCGCTCGTCTACACTGATTGTAATACGCTCACCCGTTGAAATATGCTCAGGAACTTGTACAGTCAATCCGGTAGAAAGAATCGCAGGTTTTGTACGAGCAGTTGCTGAACCACCTTTAAGTGCAGGGTCGGTTTCAACAATATCAAGATCAACATTCGGAGGAAGATCAATTGCAACTGGTGCCTCATCTACAATGATCACCATCACCCCTTCGGTATTTTCATTAATAAACAGCAATTGGTCTTCAATGCGATCTTTATTAAAACTGTAAGAACTGTAGTCTTCGTCGTCCATAAAAACATACTCATCACCATCTGAGTAAGAAAATTTAGCAGGACGACGGGTCAAATCAGCAAATTGCAACATATCTGAATCTTTAAACGTCTGATCGATTTTATTACCGCTAACGACATCGTACATACGCATACGATAGATACTTCCGCCAGCACGGCCTTGAGGCACAGAGCGCTCAATATTTCTTATTACATACACATTGCCGTTAAATTCGACAGCCGCATTTTTCTTTACGTCACTTACTTTTGGCATCTTATATAGCTCTAAAGTCAATCATTAAGGGGAAGTATCAGCGGCTGATGAATGATGGTAATCAGCCCTTTGCTGTTTATTATATAGATAGAAAAATTATTCACAAATTCTATCTATTATGCTTCATAAAAAACGCCGTTATTGCTTTTTTCACACTGTTTTTGGCCGCGAGGTTAAAATGGTCAGCCTTTTCAATTTCAAGATACTCACCTTGACCCAGCGCTTCAGCCAATCTTAGCCCTTGCCCTAAGACAGGGTCACGCTCACCACTAACAACCAAAACGGGCGCCTGTATTTCAGCGGCAAGCGCTATCGAGAGAACGGGGTACTCTGCCTTCGCAGCAGAAGATATTGCCTCTCTACTACCACCACTTTGGGTCACAAAGGTCCAATAGGCAGCGACATGTTCGGGCAGATCATCAGGAAACTCAGAACGAGAAACGGCCTCAGCCAACACGGGTAATAAAGCAGAAAAGGTGTGTGGCGGATATCCCAACAAACCATCACCAGTTGCCACTAATGACGCACTTGAAAAACGTTCAGGAGAGGTTTGAATTAAATGCAACGCAACAGCACTGCCGAGAGAATAACCTACGATAGAAGCCACCTCGACACCTAGCTCTACCATCACTGCCAACACATCACTGGCCAGTTTGTCAGTACCATATTCTTCAGGCAAAAGAGGTTTATCGCTTTGACCATGCCCGCGCATATCCAGACCAATCACCTGAAAGCCAGATTCGTTCAAGTCTTCAATCCAGCCAAAAACACCATAGTTAAATCGAAAGCTTGTAGCGCCACCATGAACAAGAACAACTGGCTTGCCTTCACCGTGCTGCTCATAATAAATGGATGTATTGTTATTGTTGCAGAATGCCATTACTTACCTCTTTATTTTTTGTCTTTCACTAAACCATCCTAAACTGACGGGTCAATATAAGGGAAAAGAAAAGCTAATGCCATTTACTCACCGGCTAAACTTGGTTTCGTCAATTAGTTCTCTATACTGAATGTTTAAAGCTACCGTAACCAATTTATCACTAAGGCATAATTTTTTATTGACGTATCTAACGATGACAAAAAGATTTTCTATGTCCTTGGCAATACTTTTCAACTTTATTTTGCTGGCAATGCCGGGGCAGAATCTATACGCGGAACCCTTATCGAGAGAAACTTTAAGAGCTGCCATCCCAAAAGATGTTCTACTTGATTACCGCCAATTTCTAGCAGACCGCCATCCCAGTGATATCCACGAATATAGTGGTGCGTTTTCACGGCGCGATGTAATTGAAGTAATCATCATACTTCAAGCGCTTGCTCGCGCTGGATTAAAGCAAGAAGTCGATTTTCGTGAGCTTGAAACGTATTCACGACAACTAGCAGAAGTCAGTTCAGGTCGTTCAGCTTTAACCTTGACCTCCGTATGGAAAGAAGATGGTAAGCGCTTACAAGCGACTAGTTATATTTCCGAAGCATTGATTGAAGCTGACGAGTTTATTGCCGGATTTTACATTCATCCTGATAATAAACGAGCCTTATCCGCAAGAACTCTATCCCAACTTAAAATGCTCAGCGCCGTCTGTAATCGCAGCTGGAAGCGCGACTGGAACCTGCTACATTCGTTCATACCTAGCGATCAAATTCACTCTACTGTGATTTGGGGCAATATGGTGCGCATGGTTAACATTGGTAGAGTCGACTTTGTACTGGCGCCTTTTCAACAAACATCAAATTTAGAATTAATATATGAAGATATAAAACTTATCCCTATTCCAGAAATAAAAGTGTCATTAGGCGAAAGTCGTCATATCCTATTTTCAAAAAAACATCCTAGAGGCGCTGAGCTGTTTGAAAAATTTAGCCAAGGCTTGGACGAAATGAAAAAACTAGGTCTTATCAAACAAGCTTATACGCAAGCAGGTTTCTTCAATAGCCAGGTAGAAAATTGGAAACTCATTACACCTTAAATCTTTGCGTAATATTGTTCACCGCCTAACGTCTCACTATTCCAAAACGAGATATTTCGTCGACACCAACCATAAAGATGCCTCAGCTTACCGGCAGCACATTAGCCTTACCCAGCATCCGCTTTACCACGTCAACATAACCTGTAGATACCTCAACGCCCTCTAATAGACCATTCGATTTAATAAAGTAATGAAATTTCTTCAAGTGATAACACGGTACATTTGCCTGCCAATGATGTTCAAGATGAAAGTTAACAAAGTTAGGAGCAAAGGTCATACGCTCCCACCAAGTAACATAGGTTGTTCTAGCGTGTAAGCGAGGATCTTTATCTAGCAGGTCAGGTACATTTGCATGCTCAGCAGCATTACGGATACGCAGCAAGAACATATATAACGTTAGATAACTTATCCACCATAGTGAATACAACCATGCATGCCCACTGAGGTACAATATAGAAAACATAGAAGTTTGTATTAAGACGGGAAGAAATAAATTGCTTATCAAATTTTTAGCTATACTTATTTTTGAAAGTTCCGCATCATTTTTTCGCCCTTGATAGGACAAGTCATAATTCAGTATTCCGGCATTCATTAACAACATGGCATAGATCATTTTAATGCCGGTCAGCCCTGAAAAATCTCGTAGTGTTTTTCGCAACAAACTCATTTTTTTCACAGGGTAATCTTTATAGTTTGGATAATCAGGGTCAACTGTTGTGCCGGCATCTCGATGGTGCTTTAAATGATAGCGTCTATATCCGCTGACATCTGCCAGAATGGGCGCAGCAAAAAACACTTGTCCTGCCCAATTGTTTAAGCTGCGCGTTTTAAACAGTGAATAATGCGCACATTCATGCATCAATATTGATAGGCCTAACTGCCGATTTGCGAGCACTAACAGACTGGAGCAAACAGTCAAAGGGTTCAACCATATAGCGGGAATAACAAACGCCAATATAATTAAGCCCCAGTTAAACGCAAGCAAGCGAAAAGCTTGAAAGTCGGATTTTTGAAGAAAAGAACTAATGTCGAGCTGCTTCAATTGTAGTCTGTAAGCTGATTGGGTTTTTGAGCTCGGCGGCACTTCTGACTGCGCCTTTTCTTGGACAGGCTGTATATACTCACTCATTACATTCTCACCTTTAACGATCGTTTTCATATCAACACGTAGTAAAATTCTAGCTTAGATTAACGGTCACTACTCATCAACTCATGCCAGATACTCTACAGTTTTGGACATTTATCTTGTAAATTCCTATAAATATAACCAAAGTATAAGATATTATTTATTTGACGATCGACTATTTTAGCCATGAAACGACTCGCTATATACGTATGTGATAATGCATGGGCTGGCTCCATTAGCCTAACCATTGAAATGTTCAACACGGCTTTGGCATTCCAAATACGATTAGCGCAAACACCTAGTTTCTCATTATCTATAATTGGTTTAGAGCTTCAGGATATTAAGACATTTTCAGGCATTACCATAAGTCCTGAACGATCTATAAAAGACTTAGAAGAAAAATTCGATGCGATTTTCTTACCAACAATCTGGGGGGTGAATGACGCAATGTTGGCTAATCAGGGCGATTTGTATCCTTGGCTGTGTAAACAACATCAAAACGGTGCGAGCATTTTCGCCTCACTAACGGGAGCCTACCTAATCGCAGAAACCGGTTTACTGGATGGCATGACTGCGACGACTCATTGGCATAATGCGCAAGACTTCCGAATCCGTTACCCAAAGGTGGTTCTTCAAGCAGAAAAAATGCAAACTTATGGCAATAAAATTTACTGCGGTGGTAGTGTAAATGCGGTAATGGACTTGAGCACCAACTTAATACAGGAATTTTGTGGGCCGCTCATTGCACAACAATGCGAGCGACATTGTTTAATGGGCTCAAGGAGAAACTACCAACGTCTCAACATTGACATGGTTGAACG
>ENA-OSET01006041-OSET01006041.1-sediment-metagenome-genome-assembly--contig:-NODE-6041-length-9999-cov-38.942149_pt1 | contig 9999 bp, 13 predicted proteins | sample MGYA00237882_ERZ534229 | MGnify/ENA primary metagenome ERZ534229 (study PRJEB26408, sample SAMN06266212) | sediment metagenome | isolation source: Hudson Canyon methane seep mesocosm | place: USA:Hudson...
TATAATCACAAAAAGCAAAAAAAATCAATAGCGTGACTATATGATCACACTCTTAACTCTAATTATTAGGGTAAAAAATACTCATTAAATAAATATAGAATAACGAGAAACATCATTCTATGTTTTGTACCTTAATATTAAGTGATACCTTAAATTACTGTTTTAATTATCATTAATTTAACACTCATGATTTTTGGTACACCCATTGGTACACGTTTTTCGTGAGTCTCCATAACACGGCATGAGATAACTTAACTTAATTTTAGTAAAAATTTCATTAATTCCAGACTCTAAAGTTTAATACTTTCTTTAACTGGCTTTATTCTTCTGCACTCAATTCTTCCATAATCGAATCAAGACCCCGATCTATTGCCAGCCTGAAAATATCACTTTTATTAATTCCTTCTACTTTGCTAATAGCTAATTGAGCCACATCATCAATTCTTTGTATCTGTGAAGGTTTTAAATTAAACGTGGCGCGCTTCATTGTTTCTTTTTTATCAATTCCTAACATGTGACCCTCTTAATTTTGTATTTCAAGCACACATTGTAAGCATACAAATAAGCATGTGTAAATGTATTCCATTAAATACATTACCATATAGAAAACTAACAAGCATCGCAATCATACAATACAACAATAATAAAGGTATTCCATAAATAACATGCTAATTTAACATAATGTACATTATGCGAAGCATTTTTTGGACTTTTCGAGCGCAAGCGTTGCACAAGCCGCTATATTGGTGACCTGTAGCATTTTTAATATATAAGATTATCCTAATACAATAATTACATAATTATTATTTTTGGCTCAAAATAAAATTAAATTGTGATTTTTAGCTGAAAAAGAACGAATTTCGTACTTTTGATTCGTGTTTTTTGGTCGCTTTTTTATGGCAACTAGTGCGGTATTTTACTCTTTTTGCAGGATTGTGACATTGATTCCAATTACCCCCCCTTTGTTTATCTTTTGTAATTGGTGAGGTCGTACGGTTAACTTTACCTGCAATATTCAATACAACCCCCCTAGCAAATATCTGGTGATTAGAAAACTACCGCGCCTTAATTACCCCGCTAGCTGATAAGCCTTAGAAGTACCTTTTTACTTTTCGTTTCTGTCGGCTGGCAGGTGAAAAAATGAGCCTACCCTTGTAGCTCTTATGTACCGTCGCTTTCAAGCAATCGATTTTTACTGTAGTTGAGTCCCATAGACACCAAAAAACTCAAATTTTCAGCGGCTTCATTTACCCGCAAGTAAAAAACACCCCAGAAGTACCTTTTAAGTCTAATAAAACTATTCAAACCACCTCACTTCTTTGGGGTTATTTTCTTTTACATAGGTACACAATCCCTCACCAGTCATTGCCTCAAGCAATTTAGAATAAAACATTACAATAGATTCACTAGCCCGCTCTAAGTTTTCATCATGAAGCTCATAATCAACTTTCAATACTTCTAATGTAGTGGGTAATACGGCATCAAACGCGCTATTCATTTCCCACCTTAGGTTACCCTTTAGTTTAGATTTTAATTTAGATTCAAGCTTTTCTTCTTTATCCATTTGATGGCGTGAAACATGCCCCATATTGTCTAGCTTGTATTGCTCATAACAATAAACACAATACCCCTTCTCAAGTAATCCATGCTCAACATCATGAATTAAAAACACCCCTTGCTTTATTAATTGATGTACTCTTGATCTAGTTAAATCAAGGTGTCTAGCTAGTTCAGCCTGTGTAACTAATTTCATTTCTTACCCCTAATTGATTTCAGTGAAGCGGTTAAGTGATTTTTAAAAACCACTAACTACGGTGTGCTTGAGCCTATATTTACCCGCAGTGCAGCAACTCCAGAAGTACCTTTTTGCTTTCATAGGCATTATCAAGCCCTCGCCTCATTAACCACCGAACAAAACCCTATAGCTGATAATGTTATACAACTATCTAGCCCGTGGTTTCTTGATAAAGAATCATTCGCTAAGTACATTGGCACACATACTTTCCACTCTTGCCTGTTACCTCGGTAAGCCAGTACAGGTACAAGGCTACATGCTTCGGCTTGGCTTCTTGCTTGCTTCCACCATGTTTTAATCAATCCATCTGTAACGGTGTTGTATCGTTTACACTCAATAGCAAGCCCTCTATAGGATTGAGCCACCTCACCTTGTTCATCAGGGTCTACTATCAAGTCAAATCCTCCTGATCTAACCTGTTCAAGATTGCGTATCAACTTAATACCTGACCAATCATAGACAACACCTGCAAACTCACGCTCTGCACTTGCTCCCTTTGCCCTACTATTAATCTTTGCCATGATGTTTCCCTTTTGAATTGATTGATAACCAGTAATCAGAATATTGTGTATATCCTAGTTTGTTAATTAAGCTCATCACACCACCTCAAAGTCTTGCAATTGGTATATCTTTCTACGCTTATGCCATGCACTCACACCAAACCCTGACTTGTCGATTATATCTAACACATAAGCTCTACTCTTATTCGGGTATGGCCTTCTACATCTGCCAATGCTTTGTATTAAACGGGTAGCTGCTGGGGTTTCCTTATCAATTGAAGCTGATACAGGCGCGCCAAAGATTAAGGCCGATAGGTGGGGTAAATCTATTCCCTCACTCAATAATGACAATGTACCAATAATTAATTGCGCTTCTGGTGCTTGGCTCATGCGTTCGGCTCTTTCCTTTGCTGGTAGCTGTCCATGTAATACCAAAGCTTTTACGTTACGATCAAGGCACAAGGAAGCCAACAACTCACAATGCCTAACCTGTGCGCATAAGATAACCGTACCCATTGCTTTAGATGATTTGATAGCTGCATTAATAATAATTTCATTCCTTTGCTCATCATCAACCAACACACCTAAAAACTCCGTCCAGCTTTCTACCTCAGCATTAAAGTCATGCTCTACCGTCTTTACCTGTACAGGTAGCACTTTCCCCTGCAACTGATCTTCACTAATTTCTGCACAAATATCACCTAACGCGCCATAGATCATAAACTCCATATTGTCCCGTCTTTGTGGGGTTGCACTTAATCCATAGCGATATTGACAGTTAAGCCCATTCATTACGCTAAATGCTTGGCTTGCTGGTAGGTTGTGGCACTCATCCGCTATAACCAAGCCATAATTCAGCTCTGATAGATCACGCTTGCTTAATGTTTGGGTTAGTCCAATAGTGAATTGCTCACCTTCTTTATTTTTACCGCCACCAACCAACCCAGCATCTAAGCCTGTGAATTGTTTGATAGCATCGCGCCATTGAGTGGCTAAGTCTTTAGATTTAACTAAGATCAAAGTGCGCTGTTTTAACCGTGAAGCTAAAGCAATACCTGATACTGTTTTCCCTGCGCCTGTCGCTGCAACCATCACACCACTGTTAGCAATAATAGCGTTATCAATGAACTGCTCTTGATAGGGTCTTAGCTTGCCTGAAAATGGAATATTAGTTGTTACGGTGGCGCGTTGGTCGATTACTTCTGGCTTGAATGTTTGTAACAAGTAATCAAGCAAACCCATTGGGGCAAGTAGCACCCCGTAACCCTCTTTAATTAGGCATATTTCCTTTGGAATATTACGTGCTGATCTGCCAAAACTTAAGGCATCCTGATACTTAGGATTATCAAAAGTGAATTGTTCAATAATTTGTTTTTCATTATCGGGCGTGGTTTGTATTTCGATCTGATTAGATAAGGTAATTTTCATAATAATATTTGTCTATTTTTGAATAATGTATAAAAAAAGAATTGATTGGTTTTTATGCGTCATTAGCGTCATAAGCGACATTAATGCCTGTAAGCCTTGCTGCGTATGGCTTTAAAAATGACATATAAAAAAGGCTATTCGTCACGCATGACGGCTAGCTGTCACTTAATGACAGGCATTGATTTTATGCGTCATGCTTCAACCCCTTATTATTAGCGGCCTGTGTCGCTTATGTCGTTTATGACAGGTAAAAATCAATCTATTCTCTTTTCTATGCTGTAATAACGGTATGTCGATGTTCTACCAATAGATATATCAATGCCAATCGCTCTAAAAGATGGGGTTAGCCTTTTGATTAAATTGCTCATTCCTTTTGTTGATTGAGGCCATGATTTTGACCTAGTTACTCTATCGCCTGAAATGTCGGTTAATATATTGAATAGCTCGGTAGGTTTTCCAGTCCATTTAAGCCTATCAGTCATATACGTCATTAATGCGCTACCTAATGGAGATGACTCAATCCCAATCTCAACTGCATTAAGTTGATTAGCTTTATGAGCTACCATAAAAGCACCCTCTAAACCCAATTCACGCTCACAGGCAGTTATCCAATTAGCTGCATCTGCCATGCGCGGCTTTTCTTCTAGGTGTACATGGGCTTGGTGTTTTAATCCGCTACTGATTCCATCTAATATAGCTCCCATAATTAGCGGTCTATCCTGTTCAAATTCTTTATTGAAAGCGGTTTCTGATTTTCTGCTCTTATTGCTAATAGTAGGCAAGTTAATAATTAATGAGCGTTCGGCTAAATCTGGTCGTGACGCTACATCATCAATTCCGTTGCACATAACAGGCTTCTGAATCTCTATTAAGTATTGTTCATTATCGGTAAACAAGGCGCGTACATCATGACCGCCCCCTGTGCTTAATCTACATAAACAGTCGGATAGTTCCGCATTAATACCACTTAAATTATCCAGTACAACGCAATGCGTATTAGCTGCTGAAACTAATAAATCTCTGGTATCTTTTGGGGGTGATCTTAAAGGAACGGTACTTGGGTCAACTAATGAACGAATAACTTTACAGGTGGTACTTTTCCCCGTGCCTTGCTCGCCTTGCAATATCAGTATGGGATAGGGCTTAATTCCAGCTAAAGCGCAAAATATCCAGCCATAAATAAGCGAAAATTCAGCCTCTGGCACATTAATATATTTCCTTAGTAGCATGATTCTACCGCCCGCCTTTGGTGTTGGTAGGGCTAACATTCCGCTTTTTCTGATAAATTTTATAGGTGCTGTATCGGTGTAAATATACCCCGCGTTATTAATTTGTATTATTTTCCGATCTTTACACCCTAAATCAATAAATACTTGGTCGTTATGGAAGTGGGTTCTAACTGCAATAATTATATGCTCACCCCCAAATTTAGAGGATGCTTCTAGCGTGGCGATAGCGTCCGTTATGGCGTTATTATTAGCCCCTCTTCCAGTTAATTCATATAATTCATGGCTTAAGTATTCGCGAAAATCTCTCGATCTTACTTTATAGGTGGCCTTAATGCTGTTGCGCACTATCTCGGTATAAGCATCCCCACTGCAATCATGGAATAGCTTGTTTTTTTGGCCTATTTCAATTAATAGCGTGGCCTGTGATTTCTTTTTATCGTCATCGTCAGTTAGGCTTATTAACTCAACCTCAAGCGCAATAACGCCATTATCTAAAACCTCATCATTAGGGTTCATGCTGAAACCTCCTTACTCACCAAAAAGGTCGTTGCATGAAATTCAGGAATAAACCACGTAATTCTTAACGCGCCATGTGCCAATAATGCCCGTGATAGCTCAATCAAACGCTCGTATGTTTCCAGTATTCCATTAGAAAATAAAAGCACATCTTTGTTATAAGTAAAATCCCAACGGTAAGCGTCAATTTCATCATTTAAAGGCAATAATGTTTTAGTTAAGCCATTGAGCCAGCCTTTCGATTTGGCGCGCCTCCAAGCATCTGAGCCTGTGCAAATAACAACGCAGTCTTGATTATTGGGTATGCTCTTGGCATAAGGTGGTAATTTTTTATTAATACTCATTTTTTTACTCTTTGAGGCATACAATCCACCGTGTTAAAATACGCCCTGTGGTGGGTGTAAAATTCAATGGATTGCAAAGCCTCGGTTAATTAGATTAATTAGCTGGGGCTTTTTTGTGCCTTATCAGTCGAGATTTCCGATTTAACAATACTGTCTATCATTTCCAAGCGACCGCGTTCGTTAATTGAAGAGTAATACCAAACCAATTTGCCGATTTTTGCACCAGGATGATCTTTTTTAAGCTCACCTCGTAACTTTACGGCTTGCTCTTTGGTTTCTAATAATGGGGATAGTATCTTGTTATCCTTTGCTTTAACTTCGTAGCAAATAACATCAAATTCACCGATATGATTAATGAAGGCTTCATATTCATCTTGGGGCAGAATTATTGTGCCAGCGATAGGGATAGCCGTACTGTTTGGAGTGGTGTTTAACTGGCTCATGACTTACCCCCTAAGACAGCATCCAAATCTATCATCTGTTTAGTTAGTGCAATCAATACCGCGCGTCGTTCCTCGTCAGACTCTTGTTTAGCCAGTGAAATATTACCTGCATAACGAAGGTTTTTAGTTACCAGCCCAACTAATTCCGATAGCAATACAAAATCTTCATCGGTTAAGAGGTTTTTAACTTCGGACAATGCGTTATTAGCCTCGACTTCAGCATTTTTTAGGTGATATTCGACTAATAACAGCGTTTCTTCTTGCTTCTCTGTTGAATTACTCATGCCATAACTCCCATTTTTTCAAAGCGAATAAAACAGGTATTTGATAGTTTATTTTTAAGCTGTAATGCTTCAGTAAAAGTGAGGTGTTTAGCGATAGTGGCGCGGTTAGGCAATGTAACGCTAAAGAATGAAACTAAATGATTTTGTCTAACATTATTTGTTAGTTTTTGGGTGTAGGTGTGCATGGTTCTATTTCCTTTGTTAGGTAATAAACCACCGCTTATTTCTGAGATAAATTGGGCGGCGGACTGTATCAAGTTCTCAGTACCGCACAAAGGAACGGCCGACCGAAGTCGCAAGATACAGCCCACCAAAGGATATTTATAAGGGAATAATCCCTTGATATTTATTGATGAGCATAAAAAAACCACTGTAGAAAAAAGTGGCCTCTTTTGGCCTATGTGCGGGACTGAGACCCCGACCACTGAATGTGTCAATGGAGCGTATAGGGTAGCGGTGTTTTTAGGGTTCGTCAACGAATTAAACATTATCACCACCCACTTCAATATTTAAAATATCATTGCGTGTCGTTTTACTGACTTTGTACTTCTCAGTAATCTGGTCGAGTATATCTTGCGGTGTTTTACCTGTTTTAATAGAAGCCAACATACGCGCCTGATCTGCTTTAAAGCTGTTATACCAAGGCTTTTCAGGCTCAATATTGACGGTATTCCCATCGACAACGTTAGCATCATCATCTTCTTCAGTTGAAAGCCCTAAAATAGCAGTTAATGCGTAACGCTTTAGATAGGTCAAAGCACTGCCGTACTCTTGGTAGTTTGTGCCATGTTGCGGTAATGGCATTTCAGACTCAATAAACTCACCTGATTTATGTAAAAGCATGGTCACTAACTGACTTTCTCTAATACGAAAAATAATACACAGCCCGTTCTTTGCTAATGGCTCGCGAATCATCTTGTTGGTGCTGTCCATGTCGGCGTAAGTGAATTTATATGTACCTCCATTTTTCATTTTCACAGATACTTTCTTATCACGCGGTATAGAAGTAAAATCAGCTTGGGCTAACGCTAGTGCAGTCGCTAGTTCAGCTAATGACTCTGATCTGTAGCTATCAATACTCATCATTACCTCGCAATGCTTGTGCATACGCCCATGCAGGAAGTTTTAAGATTTCGATGTTGTCGCTATAACCTTTCCACTCACCACGATCTAAAGCGATTGAATAATCAGATAGGGCTTTATTGTTCAGTTTTCTGCCTAATTCAATAGCAGATTCTTCTAACTCATAAACTGCCACTAAATAGGGCGCGCTCTTTTCAACACAAATAAACAAAAACTTGCCAACTTCAATACCGGCCAACCTTGCGACATCTAAATACAGTGCGGCTTGTCTGTGATAACCAAAATTAACCACTGACTTCGCAAAACCTGCGGGGCTTGCATCAAGAGTTGTTTTGTAATCGACGACAACGCCTTTATTTGTTAATTTATCGGGTCGTACTTTCACCTTTACGCCTGTTTCTAGGTCTTGTGATGCAATCGTAAGTTCATTACGTCCATCAGCTCTTAAAAGCTCGCCAGCGACGGGGTGCTTATCCACTTGGCGGTGCATTTCAATCAAGCCGTTATATAAATCAGGCTTTAATGGGGTTAAACCTGCTTCGATTATGTCGGCTTTAGCTTGTTTAATGGCTTTGGTCGCACCATTCCCTTCAGGTAAGCATGAATATTTCTCATAAAAAGCATCTAGGCCATACTCCATAATGTCATGAAATATAGTTCCATCAATCATTGCTGGTGTTGGCGCGTTAGGATTGTTTTGTAAATACTTAAATTCTGCCTGATTCTTGCTGAATTTTTGCAACCCGCTATTGGTAATATATTGGCGGTCGTGGTGGTAGGTTTCATTAGGTATGTTTTCAAATATTCCAGTGGCAATCATCTAAGCCACCTCTTGCGCTAATGCTTTAGACTCAATCCATTCATGAATTTTTGCCGCATCCCAAGCGGTTACGTTTTCACCTAATTTTATAGGTGCGGGAAATGAGTTGTCTTGGTTACGCGCCCAACGCCATATTGTTGATTTACTGACCTCTAAAAAAGCTATTAAGGTGGCTAGTCGAATATAGCCAGTTTTGGGGAGTTCTTTTGGTTTTGTGTTGCTCATAAAGTCACCTATTATTTTTTATAAAATAAATACCCATGCGGCTGTTTGACTCTGCATGGTGCGGTGAAAATATATCGCGTTTTTTTTAGTTTTCAGCTAGGACAAGGTCAGATAAGCTGATATTTAAGGTGGGATAAATTACATGTAAAATATTGATATTAACAATCTAATTTACTTAAATAGAGTTTTGAAAAATTTAGAATTCATTTCATTTGGAGAGTTTGGGTTGCAAATAATTTCCTCCCTACCTTCCACTTGCCAAAACTTATTAAACATACTGACTTTATGATTACCCCAGAGCCTCAAATAATATCTTTTTTTTAATTGCTCAAAAATTTCTTTCTTTGTAACAGGTAAAAATAAAGCCTCTCCTATATATTCAAGCTCTACTTCTTTTGTTTTTGCAATATCTTCAATAATTTTTCGAAACTTAGATAAATCAGCAAGCCTTTCCTTGTTTACCCCTTTAGGCTTCGGCTTTATATCACCCTCCCCAGTATCTGACCTTATTTCCTCAAAACTATAATCATAGTTACCTATAATTTTTTCTTCGATTGCAGGATCATTACCTATCACCTGAGTAGGTATCTTATTGTTTTCTTCTAACTCTGCTAAGTATTTTTTAAGGCCTTCAGCATCAATCAATGAGTCCCCATCAAGCTTATCGTAGTTTTTTACTGTTTTAATTTTTCCTGAAATAATAGCTCTATTGAGCAATTGAATTTGACTCTCTAGGAACCCAATATGTTGAGTTCCGTAATTATAACGGTCTGCAAAAAACTCATCGAACCTTAAAGGGTTAAAACCAAGGCTTAAAGCTATAGCCTCATTAAATGACAATGTACTAAAATTATCCCAATCTCTAGCATCTACTCCCCCATTTCCTTTTTTAGAAAATATACTTGCCTCATTTGCAATAGAAGTAAACCACACAGGGTGATCTGGAAATATATATTTTCTTTTACTGCCAGTAGCAACGACATCACCAGTACTAAACTCATACTTCATTTCATCAAATACAGGCTCGTTATATCGTCCATGTAGATAAAAAAAATGTGCTCCAGCAAGAGAGCAGCCGCTATCATGAATAAGGCAAGAGAATAATGTTTTTACCTTTGTTTTCCCTAAAAACTTTATCTCTTTTGCATTTGTATCAGGTAATACAAAGACACCACTCAGCCATATACTTGTATCGTATTTATATGGGATATTAACCCCTTCCCAGCAACCAAATCCAGAATAAAAAACTAACACAAAACACTCCATTCAAAGCGTAATCATTCCTGAAGGAATCACCCAAGCTGGGGAATGAATCCAGCGTTTTAGCCGCTA
>ENA-OSET01006042-OSET01006042.1-sediment-metagenome-genome-assembly--contig:-NODE-6042-length-9999-cov-3.526507_pt1 | contig 9999 bp, 7 predicted proteins | sample MGYA00237882_ERZ534229 | MGnify/ENA primary metagenome ERZ534229 (study PRJEB26408, sample SAMN06266212) | sediment metagenome | isolation source: Hudson Canyon methane seep mesocosm | place: USA:Hudson...
GAGTAGTGCTGCTTGACGGGCATGAGGGCGGTGATGCAGCAGGTAAGGTAATTGAAGCATTTGGAGAAGTGGTTATTGGTGGTAACTACGCTGTGGGTTTAGTGGTTTTTGCCATTCTCATGATAATTAACTTTGTCGTGGTCACAAAGGGTGCAGGTCGTGTTTCTGAGGTAAGTGCGCGTTTCACTCTAGATGCTATGCCAGGTAAACAGATGGCGATTGATGCCGATTTGAATGCTGGCATTATTGAGCAGGAAGAAGCAAAAACCCGCCGTGAAGAGATTGCTACAGAGGCTGATTTTTATGGTTCTATGGACGGCGCCAGTAAATTTGTACGTGGTGATGCTGTAGCGGGTTTAATGATTCTGGCGATTAATATTATTGGTGGTTTGAGTATCGGCATGATGCAGCATGATCTTGAGTTTAATGATGCCATGGAAAAATATTCCTTGCTGACCATAGGTGATGGTTTAGTTGCTCAAATTCCTTCTTTGTTACTTTCTACAGCTGCGGCCATTATGGTAACGCGTGTAAATAGCACTCAAGATATGTCGACTCAAGTTTTCAATCAGATGTTTTTATCTTCCAAAGCACTCTATATAGCGTCGGCGATTATATTCATTATGGGCTTGGTACCAGGTATGCCTCATTTGGTGTTTCTTGGTTTGGGTGCAGGCTTGGGTGGACTTGCTTGGTATAGCGATAATAAGGCTAATAAGGTCAGTGATGAGCAAGATGGGGTTATGCCGCGATCCTCTACTGTAGGGGCGCAAGCGCCATCGGCTGGGGCGATGCCTGTTGATGGTGCTCAGCCTGCTCCTGTTGATGGTGGTGTTGAAGCACATAAAGAGCTTGGCTGGGATGATGTGTTGGCAGTAGATATTATAGGTTTGGAAGTTGGCTATCGCCTGATTCCATTGGTAGACAAGTCTCAGGGAGGACAGCTGCTTGGACGAATTAAAGGTGTGCGAAAAAAATTATCTCAAGAATTAGGATTTCTTATGCCTTCGGTACATATTCGGGATAATCTGGATTTAATGCCTAACGTTTATAGGATTACTTTGATGGGGGTAACCATCGCAGAAGCTGAAATACATCCTGAGCGTGACCTGGCTATTAATCCTGGGCAAGTGTTTGGCAAAATAGATGGAATAGATGGGCGTGATCCAGCCTTTGGGTTGGATGCTATTTGGATTGAAACAACCCAAAAAGATCATGCGCAAACACTCGGTTATACGGTTGTTGATTCGAGTACCGTAGTTGCTACACATCTCAATCAAGTTCTCCAGAAACATGCTAGTGAGCTTATTGGGCACGAGGAGGTTCAGCAATGGTTAGACCAGTTGGCGAAAGCTTCGCCTAAATTAGCTGAAGAATTAGTTCCAAATACCATAACAGTCAGTTTGCTATTAAAGGTACTGCAGACCTTGTTATTGGATGATGTGCCAATTCGGGATATGCGTTCGATTGCAGAGGCTTTAGTTAACGTAGTGCCTAAGAGTGTTGATGCGGTGCAATTAACTGAAGCGTGTCGTCAGGGAATGAAGCGTATGATTGTTCAAGGTCTTTGTGGTGCTGAAGAAGAAATTCCGGTTATTACACTTGAGCCAGAGTTGGAACAGCTATTGCTTAAGTCTGTACAGCAGTCACAAAAAACTGGCGTAAGTGATGATGTGGGTCTAATGCTTGAGCCTCGTATTGTGGAGTCCTTACAGCGTTCACTGACTGATTCGGCTCAACGTCAGGAAATGTTAGGTAAGCCCGCTATATTACTTGTTTCAGGGCCTTTAAGACCTGCTTTGGCTAAGTTTGTACGCTTTGGAAGTGATCAGCTGAGAGTGCTTTCCTACCAGGAAGTGCCTAGCAATAAACAAGTCACGATTGTGTCAACGGTCGGTCAATAAATTGACGAATGTGCGATAAATAAAATCTGGTGAATAATTATGAAAGTTAAACGTTTTTTATCAACATCTATGCAAGATGTATTGCGTATGGTGAGAGAAGACCTAGGGCCAGATGCAGTCATTTTATCCAATACAAAAGTCGATGGTGGGATTGAGTTGGTTGCAGCCTTGGATTACGAAGAGGATATTGCGCAGCAAAGTGATATAGAATCCAGTTTGATATCTAATGGGGAGCCTAGTCCCTCTCAACTTGCTCGCATGCATGCAGATAAACATGTAAAGCTACAGCGAGAAATGGAGAGCGCTCGTAAAAAAATCGAGAATGTCAGGTCCAGAAAGCAAGCTGATTTTGAGAAAGTAGATCAATCAAAGCTGCAAGCATCTGGGTCTGATGATGATTTGGAAAGCGCTTCAAATGAACGTAAAGACTCGGACTGGGTTGAATTATCGGATATGCGTGCAGAGCTGATGGAAATAAAAGGAATGATTAGTCGTCAGCCAGTGCAGCATGAAGCTGCTAAAAAGATCCCGGCTGCAAGCTTGCTTCAACAGCAGATTGAAAAAACGTTACAATCATTATGTTTGTCTCAATCTATTCAAAAGTCGTTGCTTGCATCTATTAAAGATCAGGTAGATTTTGAAAGTGCATGGGATAAAATCGGGCGTCAGATTGAGGGTGCTGTATCGGTTGAACGTAACGAGATTATTGATCATGGTGGTGTGATTGCTTTAGTTGGTCCGACGGGAAGTGGTAAAACAATGACTCTTGGTAAAATGGCTGCACGCTATGTTATGAAGTATGGAGCGGAAAGTGTTGCGTTGGTTACTACTGATCGATATCGAATTGCTGCGCATGAGCAGTTGAAAGTGTTTGGTCGGATTTTAAATGTACCAGTTCATACCGTTGATGAAAGGCATAGTCTAGATAATATTCTAGATAGTTTAAGTCAAAAAAAATTAGTCTTGATTGATACTGCTGGCTTGATGCATTCAGATGCTTGTTGGTCTGAGCAATTACAAGAATTGAAAATGTCTAAGCATGACATCAAAAATTATCTGGTTGTCTCAGCGGTGGGGCAGTATCAGGTAATGTGTTCAAATTATTATAATTATAAAGTGGTTGGGCTGTCAGGTGCTATCATTACTAAAGTGGATGAGGCCGTTAGTTTAGGTGAAGCTTTGAGTTTTTTGATTGATACTCGCTTAAAAGCCAGCTATTTTACTGATGGTCAGCGAGTACCAGAAGATATTCACTTAATGAAAAAGCAGGATTTATTCGATAGAGCGCAGGCCTTGTTGAATAGTTCTGAGCGATGGGTGACAATCAGCTCCAATGAGAAGGGGTATGCCCATGATTCATTTATGTTTCATAGTGCCTAGCTAATTAGTTTATACATCATTTAAAAAATCGTGAATAGTTTGTTGTTCGCGGATTCAAACAATATCAGCATCGAGTCAATGATTTGTTGCTAGCTGTAAAAAGAGGGTACAAACCGGTATGGCGAATTCTAGCCCGGTTCAAGTAATTGCTGTCACTGGTGGTAAAGGCGGTGTCGGAAAAAGTAATGTTTCAATCAATTTATCGCTCATGCTGTCTCAGATGGGGCGTCGGGTTGTGCTTTTGGATGCTGATTTAGGTTTGGCAAATATTGATGTATTGCTTGGCTTGACTTCAAAGCGAAATATAGCGGATGTGATTAACGGCGACTGTACCTTGCGTGAAGTGATGTTGGACGGGCCTCATGGTGTGAAGATAGTGCCAGCATCTTCAGGTACGCAAAAAATGGTCTCCTTAAATCCGATGGAACATGCCGGTTTAATTAATGCTTTTAGTGAAATATCCCAAGATCTAGATGTATTAATTGTTGATACAGCTGCAGGTATATCAGATGGAGTAGTATCTTTTCTGAGGGCTGCTCAAGAAGTGATAGTCGTGGTTTGTGATGAACCAACGTCAATTACTGATTCTTATGCGCTCATTAAGCTGTTAAATCGTGATTATGATATGCACCGCTTCCGTGTTCTGGCCAATATGGTGAGAAGTCAGGATGAAGGGCGGCATCTCTTTGCAAAACTTACTAATGTTACTGAGCGTTTTTTAGATGTTGCGCTACAGTATATAGGAGCGATTCCTTATGATGAAGCTGTTAGAAAAGCTGTACAAAGGCAGCGTGCTGTGACAGATGCTTACCCAAGATCGAAGGCATCGATTGCATACAAAGCCTTGGCGCAAAAAGCAGATAGCTGGCCTTTGCCTTCATCGCCAAGAGGGCATTTAGAGTTTTTTATTGAACGCTTGGTGCAGACTACGCCTAATTAAATTACGATAAATACCTTACATGTCTTTTTCGCATGCTTTGTGCTTGTTACTTAGGCAGTTGAACTGTAAAAGGGCTCAAGACATGCTTGATGACACTCCTAAAAATACCAACTATCAGTAATTTTTGATGTATACCGATATCCAAATAAAACATGCTGATGAGTTAATTCGTAAGCATGCACCATTAGTTAAGCGAATTGCGCATCATTTGATTGCGCGTTTGCCATCAAATGTCCAGGTTGATGACCTTATTCAAGCCGGTATGATGGGCTTGCTGGAAGCTTCAAAAAAATATGAAGCATCTAAAGGTGCAGCGTTTGAAACTTATGCAGGTATTCGAATACGTGGTTCGATGATGGATGAGGTTCGCAAAGGCGACTGGGTTCCCCGGTCTGTGCATCGAAATTCCAGAAGAATTTCTGAAGCCATTAAAACAGTAGAAGATAGAGAAGGGCGAGATGCTCAGGATGATGAAATAGCGCATGAGCTTGAGATGACGCTAGATGAATATTTCTCATGTTTAAAAGACAGTAACAGTGGTAAATTATTTAGCTTTGAAGAACTGAGTGAGCAGGGTGATGTGGTTGGTGGTAGTCTTGTTGGTGAATCTTCATCCCCTGATCGATCATTTCAAGATGCCTCTTTCAAAAAACATTTAGCCAATGAAATTGATAACTTACCTGAGCGGGAACGGCTCGTTTTGTCTTTGTATTATGAAGAAGAGTTAAATTTAAAAGAAATCGGGTTGGTTCTTTCTGTGAGTGAATCACGGGTGAGTCAAATACATTCACAGGCAGCAATCCGTTTGCGATCCAGAATGACTTCCTGGCTATAAAAATATTTTGTTCTTTAATAACGTCTTTTGTAATAAAAACAATGCTTAAATTGATTTACCAGCTAAGCTAAAAGAAACATAAGCGAATTGAAATAGTTTATACAGAATTAATAAATAACAATCTTTAAAGTGTTCAACTAAATATCTTTAGATGAATGCAATAAATGTAAAAAAAACTGGCCACCTTAAGAACTGCGACTAGACTTGTTTTTAGGTGTTTAACTGTAATTTCGGGTATCGACATGAGTGGAGGTCGACTTGAATAAAGATATGAAAATCCTGGTTGTGGATGATTTTTCTACAATGCGGAGAATTATAAAGAACTTATTGCGTGATCTTGGTTTTGCAAATACAGATGAGGCAGATGATGGTAATACTGCTTTGCCTATGTTGCAGACGGGGAAGTACGACTTTTTGGTAACTGATTGGAATATGCCTGGCATGACAGGCATTGATCTGTTGAGGAATGTCCGTTCGGACGATAACCTTAAAACATTACCTGTTTTAATGGTAACTGCAGAAGCCAAGCGGGATCAAATTGTTGCTGCTGCTCAAGCCGGAGTGAATGGCTATGTAGTAAAGCCTTTTACAGCGGCTGTGCTTAAGGAAAAAATTGAAAAGATATTTGAACGTATCGATTCATAACGCAAAGGCACAGCATGACAAATAAAAAATCAATAAATGATGAGCCTATGCTTGGCTTTGAAGAACAGCTGAAAGCGCAAGCTAATGAGCTGAAAGAATTGATAGATGGAGGTAATGTCGCAGGTGCTTTAGCTATTATTTCAGAGCTAAATGAGACACGTGATAAAACCTTATATCAAGAAGTAGGGCGCTTAACCCGAACTTTGCATGAGTCAATTAGAAATTTTCATATTGATACTGCTAATGCTGCTACAGATGAAGAAGTATCTAAAATAGAAGATGCCTCTGATCGATTGGCTTATGTTGTTGATTTGACAAATAAAGCCGCAAACAAAACATTAGATCTTGTCGAAGAAACAATGCCTTATGCCTCGGGTATTAGTACTGAAGCTAAGCAACTTAAAGATGACTGGTCTCGTTTGCAGCGTAAAGAGATGAAACCTGATGAGTTTCGTCAGTTGACCGCAAAAATGGGTACATTTTTAGCTAAGTTAAGTAAAGATTCTGACAAAGTATATAGTAATTTGTCAGCCATATTGCTGGCTCAGGATTTTCAGGACTTAACTGGTCAGGTAATTAATCGAGTCACAACCCTGGTTAAAGATGTTGAAGAAAATTTAGTTAAACTCGTCACCATGGCAGGCAAAGTTGACCAGATGACAGGCAATGTGTCACAAACTATAGAAAAACAAGAAACAAATATGCAAGGTGAAGGTCCGCAAATACACGCAGAAACACAAGATGATGTTGTTTCAGGTCAAGACGATGTGGATGATTTACTTTCGAGTTTAGGATTTTAAGGGGCGTAAAATGTCGAATGAAGACGACGAGATACTTCAGGACTTTTTAATCGAAGCAAGTGAAATACTTGAGCAGCTTTCTGAACAGTTAGTTGAACTTGAACAAAATCCTGAAGATATGGACCTGCTTAATGCAATTTTTCGTGGGTTTCATACCGTAAAAGGTGGTGCTGGTTTTCTTCAATTAGATGCTTTGGTTGGTTGCTGCCATATAGCAGAAAATGTGTTTGATATCCTTCGTAACGGTAAACGAAGTGTTGATGCAGAGCTTATGGATGTGGTTCTTCGCGCTTTGGACTCTGTAAATGAAATGTTTGATGAAGTGCGCGCAGGTGCTCAACCTACACCTGCTGACCCTCAGCTACTTCAGGACCTAGAGCAATTTGCCAAACCTGCGGGTGAAATGCCTTCAGCACCCGCGCCGACGCCTCAAGAGCCTATAGCGCCTGTAGTTCAGGAAACTGCGCCTTCAGAATCAGTTGTATCGGAATCTGATGAAGGCGATATTACAGATGATGAATTTGAGCAACTTCTAGATGCCTTAGATGGTACAACGCCTAATACTGCACCTCCTGTCGCTGAGGCAAGTGATGCTTTTTCTGAGCAAACTGATACTTCAGCTAATAGTGATGAAATAACAGACGATGAATTTGAAAAATTACTTGATGATCTTCATGGTGAGGGGAATTCAGCCACGCCAGCTGCTCAAGTAGAAAGTACGCCTGAACCAGCGTCGGGTGATATAAGTGAAGAAGAGTTTGAAAAATTACTGGATGATCTGCATGGAGAAGGGCAGTTTAATTTAGAAAATGTCAATGGAGATGCTCCTTCCGAGGCTGTTGTAAGTACGCCTACAGCAAGTACGCCAGACTTAATTACAGATAGTGAGTTTGAAAGCATACTAGATGACTTGCATGGTGCTGGGAAATCTCCAACAGTGGCAGCGCCGCCTAAAGCAAATGTGCCCAAAGTAGAACCTGTTCCAGCAAGTGCGCCACCTCCTCCAGCGCCAGAAGTAGAAACGAAGCCTGCACCAGTAGTGAAACCTAAACCTGCAGCTAAACCAAAGGGTGGGGGGCAAAAAGAAGGGATTGCGACTGAAACTACAGTACGTGTTGATACTAAGCGCCTTGACGATATTATGAATATGGTTGGTGAGCTAGTACTGGTGAGAAATCGCCTGAAGCGCTTAGGTGATGCCAGTACAGATGAAGCCATGCAGAAAGCTGTTTCAAATTTGGATGTGGTTACTGGTGATCTTCAATCTGCTGTGATGCAAACAAGAATGCAGCCTATCAAAAAAGTATTTGGTCGCTTTCCGCGCGTTGTGCGTGATCTTGCAAGAAATCTAAAGAAAGAAGTTAATCTGATACTTGTTGGTGAAGACACTGACCTTGATAAAAATCTTGTTGAAGCGCTTTCAGACCCTTTAGTTCACTTGGTAAGGAATGCGGTGGACCATGGTGTAGAAATGCCGGATGTTCGTGCTGATAAAGGTAAGGAGCGTATTGGTACTGTTGTATTATCTGCTCAGCAAGAAGGTGATCATATTCTCTTATCGATCGAGGATGATGGTGCTGGTATGGATGCAGATGTCTTACGTGAAAAAGCTGTTGAAAAAGGGTTGTATGATCAGGATGCGGCAGACCGCTTAAGTGATACAGAGTGTTATAACCTTATTTTTGCACCAGGGTTCTCAACTAAAACTGAAATCTCTGATGTATCAGGGCGTGGCGTTGGTATGGATGTGGTAAAAACAAAAATCACACAATTAAACGGCACGGTAAGTATCGATTCAGAAAAGGGGCGTGGTTCTAGATTAACCATAAAAGTACCCTTAACCTTAGCGATTATGCCTACTTTAATGGTTAAACTTGGTGATCAGGCATTTGCATTTCCATTGGTAAGTGTTGTTGAAATTTTCCACTTGGACCTGACTAAAACGAATGTAGTTGACGGGCAAGAATGTGTAGTTGTTCGTGATAATGTTTACCCATTATTTTATGTTAAACGCTGGCTTGTTAATGGTGGTTATGGTGATGAACCGACTGATTCGGCTCATGTGGTGATTGTTTCAGTAGGTACGCAGCGTGTTGGCTTCATTGTTGACCAGTTAGTAGGGCAAGAAGAAGTTGTTATTAAACCTTTGGGTGGTTTGTTGCATGGGACTGCGGGTATGGCAGGTGCAACCATCACAGGGGATGGCCGTATTGCACTCATTCTAGATATACCGAGTCTCTTACAGCGTTATGCCTAGGAAAATTTACTAATAAGAGCCGTGAGGGGTGTTAATGAGTGTCACTGTTCTTGTTGTAGATGACTCAAGTTTCTTCCGAAAAAGGGTTTGTGAAATACTGAGTTCTGTTTCGGAAATAGAGGTTGTTGGTACAGCTTCTAACGGGAAAGAGGCGATTGAACTCGTTAAAAAGCTCAAACCCGACGTTGTAACGATGGATTATGAAATGCCTGTGATGGATGGCGTTACTGCTATTCGTCATATTATGACTGAATGCCCTACCGCTATTCTCATGTTTTCATCTCTGACTTATGAAGGCGCTCGAGTTACACTTGATGCGCTTGAAGCAGGGGCTGTTGATTTTCTTCCTAAGAATTTTGAAGATATTGCGCGTGATACCGGTAGGATGCAAGAGGTGTTAAAAAAACGCATTCTTGCTATCGCTCGGCATGATTCTAAACAAGACTCCTCAAGTAAAATACAAGGTTCTGTAGCGACGAAACCTGATCGTTGTGATGTAAGTGAACAACAGCTCATACGAAAAACAATTAACCCCAAACCTCTAAAACCTACAACGCCAACTAGACAAACCAATTTAGGGCATAAAACCTCCTCGCTGGTTTCAGGCAATAAATCTCGTGTTAATACGAGTAGGGCGGTTGTTGTTACACACCCAGTTGATTTATTGGTTATAGGTGCTTCTACAGGTGGGCCTGTTGCTCTTCAAAAAATTATTGCCAAACTGCCTTCAGATTTTCCTGTTCCTGTATTGATTATTCAACACATGCCAAATTCTTTTACGCCCGCGTTTGCTGAGCGTTTGAATAATTTAAGTCAATTATCAGTCAAGCATGCCTGTGATGGTGATGCTCTAAATAAAGGCAGAATACTATTAGCTCCTGGTGGAAAACAAATGCTTGTAGTTGGCCGCGGACAAAATAAACTTGTAAAAGTACTTGATGGAGATGAGCGCTTAACTTATAAACCTTCCGTAGATGTAAGCTTTGGTTCCGCAGCAAAGGCTTATCCTGGGCGTGTTTTGGGGGTGGTGTTGACAGGTATGGGGGCAGATGGACGTGAAGGGTGCCGTATGTTGAAGCAATCAGGTTCAACTGTTTGGACCCAAGATGAAGCCAGTTGTGTTATATATGGCATGCCTATGTCAGTCGATCAGGCAGGGTATTCCGATGCGAGTATAAGTCTAAGCCAAATTGCTGAACGAATCATTGGCGGAGTAATGTGATGGATATTCTCAGTTT
>ENA-OSET01006045-OSET01006045.1-sediment-metagenome-genome-assembly--contig:-NODE-6045-length-9998-cov-3.930652_pt1 | contig 9998 bp, 9 predicted proteins | sample MGYA00237882_ERZ534229 | MGnify/ENA primary metagenome ERZ534229 (study PRJEB26408, sample SAMN06266212) | sediment metagenome | isolation source: Hudson Canyon methane seep mesocosm | place: USA:Hudson...
AAACCAATATTACCTTCTTGAATTAAATCCAAGAACTGTAAACCACGGTTGGTATATTTTTTAGCAATTGAAATAACTAAACGTAAGTTAGCTTCAACCATTTCTTTTTTCGCACGACGAGCCTTAGCTTCACCGATAGACATACGACGGTTAATATCTTTAATACCGTGCACATTTAAGAACGTTTCTTTTTCTAATTGATTTAATTTATAAATACAACGTTCAACGTCTAATTCAATATCAGATAGTTTTGCTGAGTAAGCATGACCTGCAGCTTTCTCTTCATTAAACCAATCTTTAGATGTTTCATTACCTGGAAAAATTTTGATAAACGTTGTTTTAGGCATGCCAGCACCAACAACACAGTGCTTCATGATTAAACGTTCTTGAATACGTAATCTATCCATTACACTACGCATGTTTTTAACAAGCTTATCAAAAAGTTTAGGAATTAAACGGAATTCTTTAAATACTTCAGCTAGTTCATCAATAGCAGCTTGTGCGTCCTTATGGCCGCGACCTTTAGCATCAATAACTTTATTTGCTTTTTCATAAGCATTGCGAAGTAATGTGAACTTTTCTTTAGCAAGTTCAGGACAAGGACCTGTATCTTCTTCTTCTTCATCTTCGTCATCATCAGTTTTGTCTTCATCACTCAGATCTTCTTTAGAAAGCTCTGAACCGATATGAGTCGCTGCCGCTGGAATTTCTTCTTCTTCAGCATCAGGGTCTAAAAATCCAACAATAATGTCAGTTAAGCGTACTTCTTCAGCTTCAAAATTGTCCCACATATCGAGCAAAAAATTGATTGCAGGCGGATATTCAGCAACACTGCGCTGAACTTCTTTAATGCCTTCTTCAATACGCTTAGCGATAACAATTTCGCCTTTACGTGTTAATAGCTCAACCGTACCCATTTCACGCATATACATACGAACAGGATCTGTTGTTCTACCAATTTCGCTTTCAACCGTAGCAAGTGCTTGGGCAGCTGCTTCAGCAGCATCTTCATCAGTGTTCCCTTCAGACATCATTAAGTCGTCTTTATCAGGAGCAGTTTCAAATACTTGAATACCCATGTCGTTGATCATTCTAACGATGTCTTCAACTTGGTCTGAATCGATTATGTCTTGTGGCAGGTGATCATTAACTTGAGCAAAAGTTAAGTAACCTTGCTCTTTACCTTTGGTAATGAGCTCTTTAAGTCTAGATTGTGGGGCTTGATTCATTGACGAGTGTCCACCTAAATTATGGCTATCAAAATGAAAACAGTAAGCCGGAAATTATAGCTAATTGCTTAGTATATTGCCAGCGTTAAACTACGTTCAACTTATTTTTGCTTGCTACGCACTTAACAAACTGTGTAATTCTTGCTTTTCACTTTTACTTAAACCGCTTGAATGTTCTTTAGTAAGCAATTGCTCTGTGCGTTGTTCAATAAATATATTTAAAAAACTTTCTATTACATCTATAAACATTGATTCTGCATTTTCAGGTTCAACATGATGTTGTAAACACATCAATTTTGTCAGTTGGTTACCTTCTGTAGTGCCTCTAAAATGTTCTATTAGTTGTGCACTGTTAATGTCTGAATTCTGTTTACAAAGAACTAACAAGCTATTTAGCAAGGGAATTCCTGGCATATCGAGCTGTTGTAAAATAGTAATATCCGGTAATGCTTTTACTATATGGGGGTGCTCAAGTAGTAATGCAATAGCAAGACGCAATGGAGTTATTTTACTTTGTCTTTTTATCGCGTTAGCTTTGTTGTTTTGCGTGTTTTTTTTACGTAATTCTTCTAACCTTTTTTCGTTACCACGGGCAAACTTATTAGCTAACTCGGTTAAAATAGAGTCTTTTAAGGTACTATCAGGAAGTTTATTCAAATAGGGTTGAAATAATTCAATCATTTTTGATTTCCCTTCCAGTGTATTCATATTCACTTGTAAAGAAAGGTGATCAAATAAAAATACAGATAATGGCGTTGCGTTATCTAATATATTTTCGAATGCTGTTTGCCCTTGCTCTCTAATTAATGAATCTGGATCTTCACCATCAGGTAAAAAAACAAATTTCAACGTCGTTCCGTCATTAATGAGTGGTAAGGCATTTTCCATTGCTCGCCAAGCAGCATCTCGACCAGCTCGGTCACCGTCATAACAGCAAATAACTTCTTTAACGGTTCTAAATAATGTTTGGCATTGCTCTGGTGTAGTTGAAGTGCCAAGTGATGCAACTGCATAAGTAACACCGTGTTGTGCAAGTGCAACAACATCCATATATCCTTCAACCACCACTAAACGTGATAATTGTTTATTTGCTTGTTTCGCTTCCCATAAACCGTAGAGTTCTTGGCCTTTATGATAAATACGTGTTTCCGGTGAATTTAAGTATTTCGGCGTGCCATCACCTAAAACTCTGCCGCCAAAACCAATGACACGACCTCGCTTATCACGAATGGGAAACTGAATTCTGCCTCGAAAACGGTCATAAGGACGATTTTTATCACCTGGTATCGCCATACCTAAATCAACAAGCTGTTGCGTGGTTTGTGGGTTTACACCAAAAGTGCCCATCATGCCATCCCACGTATCGCTGATATAACCAATACCAAATTTTTTGACCACCTCGCCACTTAAATCGCGGCCTTTCAAATATTCAATGGCGGACTCTTTATCGCTGGCGACTTTTAATTGTTGCTGATAAAAGCGACTGATTTTTTCCATCAGTTCGTAATCATCTTGCTTTTGTTGATGCGCTTGCTGTTGTTGTTTTTGCTGAGCTGGACTTTGATTGTTTTTTTCGCGCGGCACTTCCATATTGTAATGAGAGGCCAGTTCTTCAATAGCATCGGGAAATTCTAAGCGGTCAAACTCCATCAAAAATGAAATAGCATTACCGTGTTCTCCACAGCCAAAGCAATGGTAAAATTGTTTATCTTGGCTAACGCTGAATGAAGGAGATTTTTCGGTATGGAAAGGGCAGCAAGCTTGGTAGTTTTTACCTGCTTTTTTTAACGGTACTCTAGAATCTATCAGCTCAACAATATCAGCGCGCGCTAATAAATCATCAATAAATTGTCGAGGGATCATACCAGCCATTACTGCTCTTTCTTTGGTTGTTTGTGCGAAGTTTATTTTAAACCTAAATAACCTACAGGGGATAGATGTTTTTTAGCTTCCTGTTGTGGAACAACTAAAAATTGGCTTTATATAAACAAAAAAGCCGTAAAATAAATTTCACGGCTTTAGGGTATTTTTATAAGACGAAGTTAGTATGCTTGTATTAAAACCTTTTATGCATTTAATGTATTGCGAACTTGGCCGCTTACTGCGCCTAAATCTGCTTTACCTTGCATTAATGGTTTTAATATCGCCATTACTTTACCCATATCTGCCATTGAAGCAGCACCGGTATCGTTAATCGCTTGAGTGACTAATTCACTAATTTCTGCATTTGTAAGTGGCTGCGGAAGAAAAAATTCTATCGCGGTCACTTCTTCAGCTTCTTTAGCGGCTAGTTCATCTCGACCACCTTCAGTAAACATCTTGATTGACTCTCTGCGTTGTTTAACCATTTTGGTTAAAATCGCAATGACATTGTCATCAGTTGCTTCTAATTTATGATCTATTTCAGCTTGCTTAACAGATGATATTGCCATGCGAATAACGCCAAGACGATTTTTGTCTTTAGCACGCATAGCGACTTTCATTTCATCTTTGAGTTGATTTATTAAACTCATTTTTTACTCGATAGTCTTAAATACTACTAAGGTATCTTAGTACATGCGAACGCGGCGAGCGTTTTCACGAGAAACTTTTTTAGCAGCGCGTTTAACGGCAGCAGCTTTCTTACGTTTACGTTCCCAAGTCGGCTTTTCGTAAGATTCGCGACGGCGAACTTCTGAAAGGATTCCTGCTTTTTCACATGAACGTTTAAAACGACGTAATGCAACGTCAAATGGTTCGTTTTCTCTTACTTTAATTACTGGCATGTACTGTATTACCTTAGTTATGAATCTATATAAATCGACGGTCGACTTCAGCTAAATAGCCTCATCTTCGCCCACTCTATTAAAAATTGGTGACGTATTCTAATGCGAACAACATAGTAATGTAAAGGAGTAATGGCTTTTTCATATTAATATTTTGTTGTCTTAATGTTTTCCCATAGGATTTCTGAATTACTAACCTGAAAGATAGCCAAAACTTGGCATCGATAGTATTTAATCACAAAACTATTTAACCAACTTTTACGCTATAAATTGAATGTTTGTCAGTCACTAGGTAAAATCATCGGCCAAATAACTATTGTTGGCGAAATTGCTCTGCGGTAGGCTAATATTCTATTTTGATGAAACACTCCTAGGTAAAGAAAAACTATGCGTATTTTAGGTATTGAAACCTCTTGTGATGAAACCGGTATTGCGATTTATGATGATGGCCAAGGTGATTTACCTGAAGGGATAGTCGCGCATAGATTATATAGCCAAATAGCCGTTCATGCTGATTACGGTGGGGTAGTACCAGAATTGGCGTCGCGTGATCATGTTCGTAAAACCATTCCATTAATAAAGGAAGTGTTGGCAGAAGCTAATTTAACACCTGCCGACTTAGATGGTGTTGCTTACACTGCTGGACCGGGTTTAGTTGGCGCATTATTAGTTGGCTGCTCAATTGGTCGCAGTTTGGCTTATGGTTGGGATCTTCCTGCGGTACCAGTACATCATATGGAAGGGCATTTGCTGGCACCTATGCTAGAAGAGAACGTGCCTGATTTTCCGTTTGTTGCACTTTTAGTCTCTGGCGGTCACACCATGTTAGTACGTGTTGATGGTATTGGAAAATATGAACTTTTAGGCGAATCTGTTGATGATGCTGCAGGTGAAGCCTTTGATAAAACAGCAAAGCTATTAGGCTTAGATTATCCCGGTGGCCCAGTATTGGCTAAAATGGCAGAGTCAGGGCGCAAAGGGCGTTATAAGTTTCCTCGTCCAATGACCGATAGACCGGGTTTAGATTTTAGCTTTAGTGGCTTAAAAACCTCGGCGGCTAATACTATTCGCAAAGAAGAAAATGCCGATTTAAACCCAGAAAGTAAAGCACAGATGCAGGCAGATATTGCTTATGCCTTTCAAGAAGCCGTTGTTGATACCTTAGCTATAAAATGTAAACGGGCATTAAAGCAATGTGAATTAAACCGTTTAGTGATTGCAGGTGGTGTAAGTGCTAATACCGCACTTCGTGCTAAATTAGCAGAAATAACGAGAAAACTGGGTGGGGAAGTCTTTTATCCAAGACCTGAGTTTTGTACTGATAATGGTGCGATGATCGCTTATGCTGGATGTCAGCGTCTAAATGCAGGGCAAAGAGAGGGCTTAACAATCAATGTTAGACCTCGTTGGCCAATGGATCAGTTGCCACCCTTAAATAAATCCTTAGACGGTTCAGTAGGACAGGTATGAAGCCTCTACAGGGTAAGCAGCATCACGATATCGTATTTGTAGACCATTACGAATTGGATGCTTCAATTGGGGTGTTTGACTGGGAAAAGACCATAAAACAAACGTTAGTTTTTGATTTGGAATTGGCCTTTCCTTTTGATGCCGCGGCTAAATCAGATGAGATTACTGATGCTGTCAGTTATGCCGAGGTTTGTGAGACAATTGATGACGTTGTGGGTCTTCAGCACTATAACTTACTGGAGTATTTGGCTGAGCGGCTAAGTGAACGAATATTTGAATGTTATCCAGTTCGACGTTTAACTTTGGTTATTGGTAAGCCTAGTGCGATCAAAAATGCTCGAAATGTGGGCGTTAAAATATTTAGAGAGCGACCCGAATGACCCAGACGGTTTATCTTAGTTTAGGCAGTAATATTGACCGCGAAGACAATATTACTGGCGGCCTTAATGCACTGCAAAAACATTTTGGTAGTTTAAGTATTTCGCCGATATATGAGAGTAAAGCGGTTGGTTTTGAGGGGGATAACTTCTTCAACCTTATTGTTGGCATTCAATGTGACCTGACATTGCTGAACTTATTAGCCTTGTTAAAGAGCATCGAAGACCAGTATGGACGCTTGAGACATGGTGAAAAATTTGCGCCTAGAACTTTAGATATCGACATAGTACTTTATGGTAACTTGTTGGGTATGCATTCGAATATTGAGCTGCCAAGACCTGAGCTATATTACAACGCTTTCGTGCTAAGGCCATTATCCGATCTGGCACCAAATCTCGTCGACCCGAAATCGGGAGCGTGTTTCAAGGATCTTTGGCTTGCGTTTGAAACAGAACAACAGCTTTGGCAAATCGATTGGACGTGGTCATAGTCATCACCGAATTCATCGGTTTTCTTAGCATCAGCTGTCCTGAAACTTTTTAATTAAGCCTGTTGTTGAGGTATCGGTTGATGTGTCAGTCGAGTCATCAAGCATGTTGCCATCACTACTTTCTTTCATTTGGGAAAAGATAGCGTCGCCTAAAGTTTTTCCTAGTTCAACCCCCCACTGATCAAAAGAATTAATGCCCCAGATGACGCCCTGTACAAAGACTTTATGTTCGTAGAGCGCAATTAACGAGCCGAGTGATCGCGGCGTCAATTTCTCCAGAATAAGGGTGTTGCTAGGTTTATTGCCAGGCACGACTTTATGTGGTGCCAGGCGCTCAGCATTCTCGATACTTTCGCCATTAGCCATGAGTTCCTTATAGGCTTCATCATAGGTCTTACCGCTCATAAGTGCCTGTGACTGCCCAAGACAATTGGAATACAAGTGTGCGTGATGTTCTGCAATGGGATTGTGAGAGTGCAGCGGAATGATAAAATCTGCCGGAATCAATGGCGTGCCTTGATGCAGTAACTGGTGATAAGCATGTTGACCATTACAGCCTACCGCGCCCCAAATGATTGGTCCGGTTTTATGCTTAACGGCTTGGCCTTGTTTGTCGACGCGCTTACCATTACTTTCCATATCGACTTGTTGTAGGTGCAAGGGCAAATGTTTCAGATATTCATCATAGGGGAGAATAGCCTGGCTATCGGAACGAAAAAAATTCACGTACCAGGTGCCCAGCATTGCCATGATTATCGGCAGGTTAGCATCGGGCTTCTCGGTACGGAAATGCTCATCCATCGCGTTAGCGCCCGCAAGTAATTGCTGAAACACGGTCATACCGCATTGAAAAATAATTGGAAAACCAATTGCAGACCAAAGCGAATAACGCCCTCCAACCCAGTCCCACATCGGGAAGATATTTGCGTCCGGTATGCCAAAATTATTGGCTTTCTGATTATTCGCGGTAACGGCGATGAAGTGTTTAGCGGTGTCTTCGATTGAAGCGCCTTGCGCCAACAACCAAGCTTTAGTGGCTTTAGCATTTTCGATGGTTTCGAGTGTACCAAACGACTTTGACTGAATTAGGAACAGCGTTGTTTCCGGAGAGACTTTTTTGAGTACTTCCGTTAAATCACTGCCATCAATATTGGCGACAAAATGTGTTTTAAGTGTATCTAAAGCATAGGGTTTGAGGGCTTCGAGTACCATGTAGGGCCCCAAAAAAGAGCCCCCAATACCAATACTCACTAAGGTATTAATGGCTTTACCGGTGTAGCCCAGCAAAGTCTTCGAATGGATTTTGTCAATAAGCGCTCGCATGCGTTGATGCGTGTCTTTGATGTCCTCGATAATATTTCTACCGTCAACCATGACCGGCTCGCTACTTTGTTGTCGCAATGCGGTATGGAGTACTGCACGGTTTTCAGTAGTATTGATGGCCGAGCCTGAAAACAGGGCGTTAATTTGCTGAGGTAACTGCCGCTCTTTTGCAAGACTGAATAACAAGGAAAGCGTGGTATCGTTAATGCGGTTCTTTGAATAATCGAGAAATATCTCAGGACCTTGCAGGGAATATTTTTGAAATCGTGTTGGGTCAGCCGCAAACAGTTCCCGCATAGGAGTGTTTGTTATATCGGCTAGGTGTTGTTCCAGTTTTTGATATGCTGGAGATTGTTCTAAACTCATAATTCGTCCTGAAAGGGGAGCGCCTAGCGCGAAACACGAATGTTATCTATTAGTCGGGTATTGCCCAACCATACCGCAAGTAATATCACAAACTCAGTATCAGTATTTTGTGATAGCTCCAAAGTATCCGGGTGTGCAATGTGGAAATAATCTATCTTGAAATCGAGAGCAGTCAGCCGGTCGCTTTCATTGGCGATAAGCTCTTTCAGATTTACATTGGCTTGTTGTAGTTGCTGGCGGCATTGTTGTAGAGACCGGTATAAGTTCGATGCCAGCTCCAATTCTTCTTTGCTTAGATAGCCATTTCGTGAGCTGCGAGCCAAGCCTGATGACTCGCGTGAGGTTTCAATGCCGACGATGTCGATTGGAAATTTCAGGTCACGAACCATTTTTTTGATGACCGCTAGCTGTTGAAAGTCTTTGTTGCCAAAGATAGCGCTATCGGGTTGAACCAGGTTGAAAAGTTTCGAGACTACTGTGGCAACGCCCGTAAAATGTCCGGGTCTACTTGCACCACAGTGTAGGGAACTAATACCTGGAACATCAACGCGTGTCTCACCGCCCAAGCCCTGAGGGTATATTTCTTTGGCGCTGGGAGCGAAAAGAAGGTCGCAACCCTGTGCTTGAAGAGCCTTTGCATCGGCATCCAGAGTACGAGGGTAAGCATCTAAGTCTTCGTTTTCGCCGAACTGCATAGGGTTTACAAAGATACTGGCAACGATAAAGCTGCCATGTAGTTTTGCTTCTTCGACCAAGGAAAGGTGCCCAGCATGCAAGTTACCCATTGTGGGTACGAAAGCGACGCGCTGTGATTTTTTTTTTGCGATGCTTATAGAGGCTCTTAAGTCAGCAATAGTGTGGACGATCTTCATCGGTATTTAACCTCCAAAGCTATAGTCTTTGGAGGGGAAATCGCCACTTTTGACTTGAGCGTCATAGTGCGCAAATGCTTCTTGAATCGTGCTGGCATCTTCAAAGAAGTTTTTAACAAACTTTGGTGTATGACCACCACTAATACCCAACAAATCATGCATGACTAACACTTGCCCGTCGGTAACGTTCCCTGCACCAATTCCGATGACCGGGACATTGACCGCTTGGGTAATTTTATCTGCCAAAGAGTTAGGCACACATTCGAGTAAGATCATGTCTGCACCCGCTGCTTCAAGCCTAAGCGCTGTATTAAGCATCTCTTCAGCAGCATCTGAACCTTTTCCCTGTACTTTATAACCGCCAAGTTTATTGACTGATTGCGGGGTCAGGCCAAGATGAGCGCAAACTGGCACGCCACGTTGACTGAGCGCAATAATTGCTTCGACGGGGGGAGCTGGGACGTGGATTATGTCGAGGGTAGCCAACGCAAGCGTAATGCTATGGGCAATTGTGAAGCCTGTGACAGCCCATAGCAGGCGCTTTCTATCAGTGACCAGCAAAATCATACCCAGCACAAAAAGAAGATGGTCCGAGCCCAGTAAGATGTGTTCAATACCCAGCACGAGATAACTTTCAAATACTTTAAAGTGACTATCCCGTGCGGACACATGGAACACTGGGGCGCTAGGTCGAACCAGCCCGGTTTGATAGCGTCCATCCTGAAAAGAAACCTGAACTAGTACATCCGTCATGGTCGAAGATAGATTCGTAAATACTATATCGGTATCTGCTAGCGCTCTTCCCGCAATGTACCAGGATTGAATGGACGCACCCGATGAGAAACCCGAGACTCGTTCTGGTGATGGCGTAAAACCAGCAGCAAATTCAGGGGCTATGGCCAGCCGTCGCTCCCCAACGGCTGGCACTTTCCAACTGACTAAGAACTTCTGATCACTGACTTCAGAAATTTTTAGAAGCGCCGGACGCACTTCATGGGCGACGGCGGTTGCAGCAGCGTATATACATATTAAGACAAGAGAATTTGCCACCCATACAGAGCACTTCATTGCTGAGCCTCTTCTGAGTAGTCGAACTGGGTCAGGG
>ENA-OSET01006047-OSET01006047.1-sediment-metagenome-genome-assembly--contig:-NODE-6047-length-9997-cov-3.178327_pt1 | contig 9997 bp, 8 predicted proteins | sample MGYA00237882_ERZ534229 | MGnify/ENA primary metagenome ERZ534229 (study PRJEB26408, sample SAMN06266212) | sediment metagenome | isolation source: Hudson Canyon methane seep mesocosm | place: USA:Hudson...
TCTCAATACACGCAACTGATCGCACGTCGCGTTCGTGAAATTGGCGTATTCTGTGAAATTCGTGCTTTTGATATGACCGATGAAGAAATTAAAGCGTATCAACCAAAAGCGATTATTTTAGCTGGGAGTCCAGAGTCTGTGACGACAGCGGGTAGCCCTCGCGCACCAGAAAGTGTTTTTAATTTAGGGGTTCCAGTACTGGGTATTTGTTATGGCATGCAGACCATGGCAGAGCAGCTAGGCGGGAAAGTTGAAGGCTCAGTGGTAAATGAGTTTGGTTATGCTCAAATCAATGCGCGTGGAAACGCTGCATTATTAGCAGATATAAAAGACCATGTTGATGAGGACGGCAGTGCCTTGTTAGATGTTTGGATGAGTCATGGCGATAAAGTAATCAAAATGCCGGAAGGCTTTGAATTGATGGCTTCAACGGATTCTTGTCCAATCGCGGGTATGTACCATGAAGAAAAGAACTTCTATGGCGTACAATTTCATCCAGAAGTAACACACACACTTCAAGGTGAGCGCATTTTAGAGCACTTTGTTTTGAATATTGCTGAGTGTGATGCTTTATGGACTCCAAGCCAAATTGTTGATGACGCGATTAAAACAATTCGTAAGCAAGTGGGAACTGATCATGTATTGCTGGGTTTGTCTGGCGGTGTTGATTCCTCTGTGGTCGCAGCGATGCTGCATAAAGCGATTGGCGATCAGCTAACGTGCGTATTTGTTGATAACGGCTTGTTACGTTTAAACGAAGGCGATCAGGTCATGAAAATGTTTGCGGATAATATGGGTGTTAAAGTTATCCGTGCCGATAAAGAAGAGTTGTTTTTGTCTCGTCTTGAAGGCGTCAGCGATCCAGAGCAAAAGCGTAAAATTATCGGAAACGCATTCATTGAAGTTTTTGATGAAGAATCTGCAAAAATTGATAATGTAAAATGGCTGGCGCAAGGAACCATTTACCCTGATGTAATTGAATCAGCTGCATCTAAAACAGGTAAAGCACATGTGATCAAGTCGCACCATAATGTGGGCGGCTTGCCAGACGATATGAAGCTTGAATTGGTTGAGCCATTACGTGAATTATTCAAAGATGAGGTGCGTAAAATTGGCTTAGAGTTAGGTTTACCGTACGACATGGTTTATCGTCATCCATTTCCTGGGCCTGGTTTAGGTGTGCGTATATTGGGTGAAGTGAAAAAAGAATATGCTGATATTCTACGTGAAGCCGATGCGATTTTTATTGAAGAACTATATCGAGCTGATTTATATCATAAAACCAGTCAGGCATTTACGGTATTTCTACCAGTGAAATCAGTTGGGGTTGTAGGCGACGCAAGGCGTTATGAGTATGTTGTCACGCTGAGAGCAGTTGAAACAATTGATTTTATGACTGCACGTTGGGCGCATTTACCTTATGATTTTCTTGAGCTTGTATCGGGTAGAATTATTAATGAAATATCGGGTATTTCACGTGTTGCTTATGATGTTTCATCAAAGCCGCCAGCAACGATTGAGTGGGAATAATTAGCTTCCCAGATGCTAGAAAGTTGATATTGGGGTTTTGGTCTTGAAGGAACAAACGCAAGACGAAAAATGGATGCTGCGCGCGCTTAAGTTAGCTAGTCATGCAGCACAAGAAGGTGAGGTGCCAGTCGGGGCCTTAGTTGTGCGTGATGGCGTGGTATTAGGCGAGGCTTGGAATCGCCCAATTGGTAATTGCGACCCCAGTGCGCATGCTGAAATCAATGCCTTACGGCAAGCTGCCAAAAATGAAGGTAATTACCGTCTTTCTGGTGCGACTTTATATGTCACGATTGAGCCCTGCACGATGTGTGTCGGGGCTTTGGTTCATGCCCGTATTGCACGAGTCGTTTTTGGAGCAAGAGAGCCCAAAGCGGGTGCAGTGATTAGTCAAAACAACTTATTTGAACATCCCTCCATGAATACGAATATAGTCTATGCTGAAGGGATATTGGCGGACGAATGCAGCAAAATAATGAGTGATTTTTTTGCATTTAGACGTGAACAAAAAAAACAGATTAAAATCAATGCTGGGACAAAAAATTGATCGCGTGCATTATAGACACCTAATTTTTTAGCGAAAGCAATTCAGTACAGGGAACCCCTAAGAATGAAAGTATTAGTAACAGGTGGTGCGGGCTACATCGGTAGTCATGTTGTAAAGCAGCTTGGTGAAGCTGGGCATGATATTGTTGTATACGATAACCTTTCAACAGGCTATGAATGGGCTGTTACCTATGGGCAGTTGGTTATAGGGGATGTGGCAGACACAGAAAAGCTTGATCAGGTATTTGCAGAACATAACTTTGAAGCTGTATTGCACTTTGCGGCACACATAGTGGTACCTGAATCGGTTGAAAATCCGCTTAAGTATTATCGTAATAATACTCGCAATACCTTAAATCTACTGAGTATTATTGAGAAGCATAAAACGCCTTATATGGTGTTTTCGTCTACGGCAGCTGTGTATGGAATGCCGGATGAAAAGGTACTAACAGAAGACATGCCTTTACTGCCGATTAATCCGTATGGCGCGTCTAAAATGATGAGCGAACAAATGATTCGTGATTTATCATTTGCATCGAATCTTAATCATGTGATTTTGCGTTACTTTAATGTAGCTGGGGCAGATCTAACGAGCAGATTAGGACAAGCGACACCTGAAGCGACACACTTGATCAAAGTCGCATGTGAGTGTGTGACTGGCGCGCGAGAAGGCATGAAAGTATTTGGTACGGATTATGAAACACGAGATGGTACCTGTATTCGTGATTATATTCATGTTGATGATTTAGCGAAAGCGCATGTGATGGCTTTGGATTACATGTCAAAAGGTGGTGAATCACAAACGCTAAATTGTGGCTATGGTAGTGGCTTCACGGTTCAAGAAGTTATTGATATGGTGAAAGAGAAGTCAGGTAAGGATTTTCCCGCAGAGCAGGTTGAGCGTAGAGCGGGCGATCCGGATGCATTGATGGCGGATAATACCAAAATCAAGAAAGTACTTGGCTGGAAGCCAGACCATGATGATTTAGGTGTGATAGTTCAGTCGGCTTTAGATTGGGAAGCTGCTTGGCAAGTACGTAAAGTTTAAAGGCTTTTCTTTAGGTTGTGGGTTCACGAGGTGAACTTACAACACTTTGTATAAAACCGAATTTTGTTGGGATTCGCTTTACTCATCCCAACCTACTTTTCTGACATAAAGGTGGTAGGGTGTTTAAATTAGATTCTCGACTTGAAAACGACACCATTAATCTAGCATCTTGGCCGCTTTGCGATGTTCAATTAATGAATGACTCTCAATTTCCATGGGTGATATTAATTCCCAGAGTTGAAGGTGCAACTGAACTTTATCATCTCGATAAGGCGCAGCGTCTGCAACTTGATGCTGAGTCAATTTTCTTGAGTGAAGCGCTTATGTCTATTTACCAAGGTGACAAACTTAATACAGCGGCCTTAGGTAATGTCGTGAGTCAACTTCATATTCATCATGTTGTACGTTTTGAAGGTGATCTAACGTGGCCAGCTCCGGTATGGGGTAAAGTACCTGCTAAACATTTTAGCGATGAAGCGTTATCGAAACAAAAAAAAATGCTGGCTGTAATTATTGAGCGTAGCTGGTGAGTTGATAGATGGTAAATTTTGAGTTACTTAGATAAAACGATAAAGAAGTATCTTTCTACCTATTCTGAGCCAGCGTTTCAATCGCTCAGTGTTGCACGGGCACTTGAATTTGAATCGGTGCTTGTTCTTCCCATTTTTGATGAGCCCATTGAAAATATAAATCACTTCTTGCATTTAAACTCACCTAGAAAAATTGTTATGGTTTGGGTGTTTAACAGTCCAGATAACGCTCAAGCAGATGAGCAGCAACGTACCCAGATAGTGATGAATTACTTTATAGGGAAGTTAAATGCGCAAGAGTTGGGGCAAAATCAAACGAGCGGTGTTTATTTTGCTCATGTAAGTGAATATTTGAATTTGTACATTTTAGATCGATGCTCAAAAGGGAATGAGATACCAGCAAAGCAAGGCGTTGGTTTAGCCCGAAAGCTAGGGATGGATTTTGGGTTAAAGTTGATTGCTCAGCAAAGTGAAAATGGTGGTCGCCAAGTGGCTTGGCTTCATAGTAGTGATGCTGATGTAGCGCTTCCTCAAGACTATTTTAATGTCCCAGCCCCTGAAAGTTCTACTTCTGCCATCATTTATCCTTTTGAACATCATGCAGAAAAAGGTTATGAGCAGTCGATGGCTTTGTACGATTTTTCTTTACGCTACTATGTAGATCAGCTCAAATTGGCTGGATCTCCTTATGCTTTTCATACCATTGGTTCATTAATTGCTGTGACTCCATTAGCTTATGCTCAAGTTAGAGGGATACCAAAAAGGTCTGGCGCAGAAGACTTTTATTTGCTTAACAAACTCGCTAAAGTTGGCAGTGTGCTGAGTCTTGAAATACCTGTGATCAATATTTCTGGGCGCCCTAGTCATCGTGTGCCATTTGGAACAGGCCCTGCACTGGTTAAACTGCAAGAAATGGACGACCCAGTTTCAACTTATACTTTTTATCACCCTGAGATATTCAGCGCTTTAAAGCAATTATTAGAGATCGTCTCAGAGGCTGAACAGTCCATTGCGTCGGCAGAGCTATTATTTCATCAGCTTCAGGATAAAATGCCTAGGGCGAGGGCAGAACATGTTATCTCAACGCTTAGAGTATTAAAGGTAGAGAAACAGTTTGAGCATTTAAGTCAAAAGAAGACTCAAGCGCAGTTCTTGCAAGGTTTTCATATTTGGTTTGATGCGTTTGTTACCCTTCGATTTATCCATTTAATGCGTGATTTGGCTTATCCTAGTGTAAATTTACAGACACTAACGCAGCATTTGAACAGCACTGGAGTTAATTTTGAGTATTATCCAAGGATTGCAAACCTGGGAATATAAATTACCCGCTGGTTTTACTGTTAGAGGTTATCACAGTAAACCGAGTGGTAAGCCTGTATTGCATTTTATTCATGGTACCGGATTCAGTGGGCTAACGTTCGAACATTTATTAGTTGAATTTAAAGATGACTATGATTTTTTTATTAGTGATGGTCAGGGGCATGGCGAAAGTGATGCCGGTGAGATTTATCCAGGTTGGAATAAAAGCGCGCGCAATTTTGCACGTGTTTGGCAACATTACGCGCCTCTTTGGGATGGTGTACCAAAAATTGCATTAGGCCATAGCTATGGTGCAATCATGTCGACGCTGATGATGGCAAAGCATCCTGATTTGTTCGATCTTGGTATACTGATGGATCCTGTTTACTGCTCGCCTAAAGTAGCTAAAACAATGTCTGTGATGACAAATCTTGGACTGATGAAGCAAATGCCACTGGCGAAACAAGCTAAAATACGATCGATGACCTGGGCGAGTGAACCCGAAGCATGGTCGTATTTTTATCAGCGGGGTACGTTTAAAGGATGGCAGGATGAGTGTTTGCAGTCTTATATCGATCATGCGCTGACTAAGCATGAGGATGGCTCATTACACTTAAAGTGCCCCCCTAAAATCGAAGGGGCCGTTTTCTCGGCCTATGCCCATAATTTATGGAAGTCGATTAAATCTATTCAAAAGCCAATGACGATACTTTATGGGGAAGACACGTACCCCTTTGTTTTAAAGTCGTTACCCAAAGTTCAGAAAGCAAATGCTTATTATGACTTTATCAAAGTGCCGGGCGGTCACTGTTTTATGCAGGAGCGACCAGAGTTAATTGCGCAAGAAATTAAGCAGAAACTGCGCTTTTTACTTCGGGCTTTCAAATAGAGAGAGGCCTCTGCATGAAAGCCTCTCGGTGTTATTCCGATTATGTTTTGGGCCGGAATGACAATCTTTTCGTAATTAGTCGTCGTGTAAGGGTCTCAGAAGAGTTAGTGATTCACTAGAACCTTCCGTATTTTGGTTTGAACGTGTTCATTTTGTTTTAAATGATAGCTGACTGGAACAGGAAAGTAGCGGCTTCGTTCCTCAGCTTTTAGCGGTTCTGTTATTTGCCACGAAGCCTCTTTGATTAAGTTTCGTTTATTGTCGAATAGCTGACTAACGAGCGTGATCTTTTTAATTTCAAGTGGGCTACGATTCTCAATGGTTACAAGAAGTGGTCCCTTAGGATCTTGCTGATGTTTGATTTTGAGATACTTTTCTGGCTTGTCATGAATTTCTAATAACGCCAAATTTAAGCGGGCATCTTGTCCTGCTTTCCCCTGAGCACTTGAAGCTTGTGAATAATAAGTCACGGCTTGGCTTTGCTTGCCCGATTTTTGAAATAGATGACCTAACTGCAATGCAGCAGTGCTTGTTGGTAGCATCTTCATGCTTCGTTGGTAGTCTTGTTGCGCTGCAGATGAGTTTCCTAATGCTAACTGAGTGTTTGCACGATTTAAATAATACGAAAACTGCTGAGGATAGAGCTCTGTTGCACGCTTGTGCTCTTTTAGTGCCAGATCAGGCTTACCTTGATGGTCAAGAATTAATCCTTTTGTTGAATGAAAGAGTGCTTCTTTAGGCTCTAAGTCAATGGCTTGATTAATGAGAGATAATGCTTGTTTGGTTTGTTTTTTATTTAAGGCTTGAGCAGCTTGATCGGCCAAATCGTAAGCAGGTTGCTGTTTACGTAAATTGGCAAGCGCTGCTTGGTATTCTTTTTTGCCAGTAAATGAGTCGCTAGCTTGGTTTTGAAGGCGGAGCATGTGCTTTTTGTTTTCGGCAACACGTTCGGGGGAGGGTGGGTGTGAGGCAAAGAAACCATCAATCCATGAACTTTTCTGTCCTTTTGAAAGCTTAACAAATAGCGTTTGTAGGTCGACAGCGCCTTGTAAGTCGTAACCGGCTTTTGCCATATATTTCATGCCGTATTGGTCTGACTCTAATTCATGGTCTCGTCCATATTTTGCGACCGTCAGTTGGGCGCCTAAGCTTGCACCGCCAATGATTAAACTCCGATAATCATTGTCTGCAAGGGTTAAACCTAAACCAGCGATACCAGCCTGAACAAACATGGTGTCTCGCATACGTTGAGCGCCGTGACGTGCCGCGGCATGTACGACTTCATGGCTTAATACCGCTGCCAGCTGAGCTTCATTTTCAAGTTGAACCAGTAATCCTCGGTTAATGGCAATTTTGCCAGAAGGAAGTGCCCAAGCGTTTGGGACAGAGTTATTGAGTACAACAAATTCATAAGGCAGTTCTGGTAGGTCGCTTACTTTGGCTAGTTTGTTCCCAACAGCGCTAATATAAGTGTTTAGTTTCGGGTCGAGATAATAGACTCCCCCTTGGGATTGTTGTGCAGGTTTATACTGTTCTTTACCTATTTCAATATCGTCTGACATTGAGGTAAACATCAGTTGTTGTTTACCTGTAACCGGGTTTACAGCGCATCCTGTAATGAAAAGGTAAGTGATGAATAACAATACATAGCGGGGGTGCAGCATGAAGGTTGGCCTATAAGTAAATGTGACGTGGCTCACAATTGTTTGTTCAAATTTCTTTGTTCGCTATAATAGCGCTACTTATGTTTAAAAGAGAAGTCCGTATGAGAGATGAAACTGCATTATTTGCCCAAGTAGATAGCTTTGTGAGTGTATTGGCTCAATGTCGTGAACTGGGTATTACCGTAGTTTCAGCGCGTGAAAACGAGTTAATACTCGAATTACCCTATAGTGAAAAAATAATTGGTAATCCAGAGTCTGGCGTGATTCATGGTGGCGCGATTACGACGTTGATGGATACTACGGCCGGTGCTGCGGTGTTGTGCGCAATGCCTGAATTTGAGCTTTGTCCTACCTTGGATCTTCGTGTTGATTATATGCGTTCGGCTAAGCCAGGTCAGTCGGTTTTTGCTCGGGCAAGCTGTTATCGTAGTACCAAAAATATTTTATTTATGCGCTGTGAAGCTTATCAGGTTGATCGAACGGTTGCGCACTGTGTCGCGGCTTTCATGCGTATGGGTGAAAAAGGTATTCCTTCGTTAGAGGCGATGACCAGTGGAATCAGTATTCCTCCTTTGGGAGGCGATAATCAGTCATACAATGCGGTTGATTTTAAACAAGTTGTTGAACAAGTAAGAAAGAGTCAAAACTATTCTGATTTGATCAAAGTAATTCCCTACGCGGAATTGATTGGGATTGAATTTGATCAGCAAGGCGCGACCACAGACGAGCAAGCGCCTGGTTTATCTTTCAAGCTGCAAAAAAAGCCAAGCAATATTGGTAACCCTATCTTGCCAGCGATTCATGGTGGTGTACTGGGTGGTTTCATGGAATTATCAGCTGCATTACACTTATTAGTCTCCCAAACGACGCTTAAATTCCCTAAAATTATCGACTTTTCTATCGATTACCTCCGAGGCGGAGCTGATCGTGAAACCTATGCTTATTGTGAGGTTTCTCGACAGGGTGGACGTGTCGCTAATGTTGAAATACATGCTTGGCAAGAATCTAAAGATAAACCGATTGCGCTCGCACGTGCGCACTTCTTATTGGAAGAGTAGTTGTGCTTACATTAGTTTAGGTTGTTTAATTGGTTATTTATTCAGAGTTTATTGCAGTACCAGTAAAGCGACTTAATACTGCTTCATGAGTTAATAACTCGCCAAAATGATTGTTGCTTGCTTGAATAAACTCCGATAAGTTTGTTTTTGAACTCCCAATACATGGCCAGCTTGGAGGGGGAGCGAGCCAGCCAGATGGTGTTTTCATATGGCTTCGATCAGAAGAAAATAATTTAACGAACTCCCCTGAAGGTACTAAGCGAAACAAAGGGGTTTCTTTATCTGTCAGTAAATTTTCATCAATGAAAGAGTAGTGAAAGTAAGTCTCGATATCAGTACTGAAGGGCAGTGTTGTATCAAAGTCGAATATTTGATTATTTTCTGTCATTACCAGCAAAACCACATGATAGTCCCAAAAAATTGGCAAGGAAGGATGCTGAGAAGCGCGTTGATTCAACATTGGAAATGCTTCGCCTTTGCTAAAGATAAAAATCACATAGCTATTTTGGAGAGAATTTTGTTGGCAGAGGTGCCAAATATTTTCTTCGCAAAAGGCCGCTTGGTAAGTGAAATTTTCTCGCTTTAAGTTATTTGATGGCATCTATGTTCCTGTTTTTATTATGAACTTCAGCTACGAGGGTTATGTTGGTTCTCGTGTTTTCAGCATCAGTAGATTGGCTTGTGCGATATCTCTTACAAAAGCTTCGGTGATCGTCCGTATATTTTGTCTCACGCGATCTCTATTATACATCTCATTGCTGGGACAGCAGGGAATAAAGGATTTACCAAGAAGGACTTGGTCATTAAGGATGATTGGAAGGGAGTCATACTCATAAGGAATGAGTAGACAAGGGATCAAGGTCGAGCTAGGGATTAGCGGTAAGGATATACAGTTTAGCCTCGTAATTTACGGGGCTTTCTTGTGTCTGGGGTTTGAGAAAGATTGGTGTGAGTACCACGAACCGCAACAAAGTTTGATATGATGCTCAATGTTGGGATTCACTTTGTTCATCCACACCCTACACTAAAAGCACTCCCATCTTTTAACTTCTTCTTGGTAAAATTTCAATATGAGTGGCCTCCAATATTAGTGATCTAGGGGTAGAAATACATCGTTGTTATGATGAGTACGGGCCTATAAGGGTATTTGAAAATGGTGCTTTGCGTTATCTTGCGTTTGGTGAGGCGGCAGAGCAAAGCTGTGTTGATTTACATAATCCTTCAAAGCTGGTTTATGAATATACGCAGGCAATGATGCTGTCATTGCTTTATTTACCTAAGCCAAAACAAGTGACATTTTTAGGCTTAGGTGCAGGGAGCTTAGTGCACGCGCTTCATCATTATGATGAAAACCTAATCATTAAGGTGGTGGAACTACGAGAGAAAGTCGCTGAGGTAGCTCAAGACTGGTTTGATTTAGAGCTTTTTCCTGAATT
>ENA-OSET01006048-OSET01006048.1-sediment-metagenome-genome-assembly--contig:-NODE-6048-length-9993-cov-2.675777_pt1 | contig 9993 bp, 15 predicted proteins | sample MGYA00237882_ERZ534229 | MGnify/ENA primary metagenome ERZ534229 (study PRJEB26408, sample SAMN06266212) | sediment metagenome | isolation source: Hudson Canyon methane seep mesocosm | place: USA:Hudson...
ACCATTTCAGAAAATTAAAAATGGAAATATTTTTACAATTGAATATCCTGCAATTCGGATATGATAGGGTACCACCTATGACCATAAACTTATCGATATAAGAGGATAAATAATGATCTCGATAAAACAAACTGTCGCACTAAGCTGTATTGCACTGGCTGGTATGAGTTTCGGAGTGACTGCTGGCGACCAAAGTGCCCACCATTTGAGTAAAACCAGCAAGGCTAAATTGAAGAGTGTTCTCGATGCTCGCAGTGACGAGCATAAGGCCCGCCACAACAGTCGCCACCCTGGCAAGACCCTGGCTTTTTTTGGTGTGGAGCCAGGAATGACCGTGGTTGAAGTGCTTCCTGGAGGCGGTTGGTATACAAAGGTGCTCGCTCCTTATCTGGGGGATGAGGGCTCTATCTACGGCGTAAACTATGCCGACAACATGTGGCCTCTGTTTGGGTTCTTTAATGAAGAACAGGTGAAGGAGCGCATCGCGTCTTCCTCCGAATTTCCGGGCTGGGTAGAGGAAATTGCCGGTACGGGTATTTCCGCTCAGGGTTTTGCCTTTGGTCGGGTACCTGATGGAGCAAAAGGCAATGCAGATGCTGTGTTGCTTATTCGTGCGATGCACAACATCAACCGCTTTGCAGAGCACGGAGTACGTGATCAGGCTCTAAGTGACGTCTACGACATGCTAAAACCAGGTGGCACTGTAGGTATTGTTCAGCACCGGGCGCCTGAATCTTCAGATGACAAGTGGGCAGACGGCAGTTCGGGTTACCTGAAGAAATCTGCGGTGATCGACATGTTTGAAAAGGCTGGATTCAAGTTCGTGGCCTCCAGCGAAATCAATGCCAATGCCAAGGATAAGCCTGTTAAGGGTGACATTGTATGGCGTCTTCCCCCCAGCCTGAATCGCGCTGCGGAGAAAACACCGGAACAACTTGCAGCACTTAAGGCCATTGGCGAATCTGATCGTATGACTCTGCGCTTTAAAAAAGTAGCTAAATAATTTGTCAGACCCTGGCGGGGGCCTCTTTGGCCCCTTATCAATACGCCCTAGAGTAGGGCTGGGCTTTGTGCCCCTCCACCGTTTCTCCTTCACCTGACAGCCTTTACATTCAACAAATTTTCCGGGAGTCTTACTCGATAAGATCTTTGGCCACCCAGGAACATCTATGTCAGCTAGCAGAGTCAGTTTCCTTACGGTTTTGTCACTGTTGGCGTTCGCGGGTAATTCGGTGCTTTGTCGTATCGCGCTGAAAGAGACCGCCATTGACGGAGCGAGTTTCACCACAATACGCTTGGTTTCCGGCGCCCTGGTGCTGTATGTCATTGCGGCCAGTGCTGGTCGGGGTAAGCCCGGTGGCGGAAGTTGGGCGTCAGCAATTGCCCTGTTCGTTTACGCCGCCGCATTCTCCTTTGCCTATGTTACTTTGAGTACCGCGACCGGTGCTCTTATCCTCTTTGGTGCCGTTCAAGCAACGATGATCACTTATGGCTGGATGACGGGGGACAGGCTTGAAAGTAAGCAGTTAGTTGGGCTGGCGCTAGCTTTGCTGGGCTTGGTGGCTTTGTTATTGCCAGGCCTGTCCGCGCCCCCTGTACTCGGGTCTATTTTAATGTGTAGTGCAGGCATTGCCTGGGGGGTCTATTCGCTGAGGGGGAGGGGAGCCGGAGATCCCGCGCGGGTCACTTCTGGAAATTTCATCAGGGCAGCACTGCTTGCCTGTATTTTGAGTGCTGTATTGCGAGACAACGTGCAATTGGATCTGCCTGGTATCAGTTATGCCATCGCGTCCGGCGCAATTGCCTCTGGACTGGGCTATGCAATTTGGTATTCTGTGCTGCCTTTGCTCAAGGCCACAAGTGCAGCAAGTGTTCAGTTGAGCGTTCCGCTTATCGCCGCGTTTGGCGGAATGCTGGTATTGGGTGAGCCCATTACTGTACGTTTTATAGTCGCCTCAGTGGCGATACTCGGTGGCATTGCGATGGTTGTTTTGAGTAAACCCCAGTCACGGAGTTCTTAAAATTAGTTAAAAAATAGATAAAAATAACAGGACAATATGAATCTAATAGTGAAAATGATCTCGTTTGCGGTATGCCTTACTGCACTTTCTATGACGAGTGCTGTAAGCGCCGATGACAAATCCACGCACTCCGGTATCAAGCTTTATACTCTGGATTGCGGAACCCTATTTGTGCCAGATCTGAATGGTTTTTCGATTGAAGGAAGGCTCGCAGGAATGAGTACTATTATGTCTAACCCCTGTTTCCTAATTCGGCATCCGAAGGGGGATCTACTTTGGGATCTGGGTTATCAGGAAAGTTTGGCTGACAAGGTTGACGGGGTAACATTTTACGGCGCGTTTCACAAAAGCATGGCAATTAAGTTGTCTGCCCAGTTAGCACAGTTAGGCCTGTCACCAAAGGATATCGACTTTGTGGCGATCTCTCATTTGCACGATGATCACATAGGGAACGCCAATTTGTTTTCTGAGTCGACTTTTATTGCCAATGAGCAGGAGCATGCCAGTCTATTTTCGGCAGAGAGCAGAGCCACAGCTGACAACTTCAGTTTATACAGCGCGCTTGAAAAATCGAAGACCGTATTGTTTAAAGACTCCTATGATGTTTTTGGCGATGGGAGCGCATTGATTGAAAAAATGCCAGGTCATACCTTGGGCAGTGCAGTGTTATTACTAAAACTACATAATTCAGGGGCTGTGTTGCTGAGCGGTGATTTATACACTCATGCCAAGGCTAGGGAAATGAATCTGGTGCCCAGATTTAGCATGGATAAAAAGAAGATTCTGGCGTCCAGAATTCGATTTGAGGCATTGGCGAAGGAAGAAGCAGCCAAAGTGATTATTCAACATGAGAAGTCAGACTTCGAAGCCTTGCCCAGGTTTCCTGGTTATTTAGATTAGTATTTGTTTCGTTTTGTTGGCGGGGATAAACTCAGCCTTCATCATTTATTTTGGAGAGACTGTTACATGCCCAGCTTAAAAAACGCTGCCTCTTTTGTTGCTTTGACCGGAGCCTTAGGCTTGGCAGGCTGCACCTCAACGGGTGAATTTGATATGGCCCAGGCAGTTAATGTAGGCGCAGAGGTGGGCCTGGGTGTATTGCAGGCGTCCACTCTCGATGAAAATTCAGTCAAGCAGAGTGCCTCGTTGGCAGCGGAGGCAATGGATGGTAAGAGCCGTATTGCCTCAGCAGATAGCGTTTATACAAAGCGGCTGGCAAAAATTACCAAACAATTTATTGGCCTGGACGGTTTGAAACCCAATTTTAAGGTGTATATCAGTTCGGATATCAATGCCTTCGCAATGGCGGATGGTACGGTGAGGGTATATTCAGGCCTGTTGGATATTATGCCGGATGACCAGGTCGCAGCGGTCATTGGTCATGAGCTAGGGCATGTAAAACTGCGTCATAGCTATCAACAGATGCGCGAGACCTTGATCACTAATACAGCGTTTCGTGCAGCGGCTTCAGCTGGCGGAACGGTCGCTGCGTTAACGGCAGGGGAGTTGGGAATGTTGGCGCAAACGGCAATTAAAGCTCGCTTCTCACAACAGGATGAATTGGATGCGGACAGCTATGCGGTGAAGACACTTGCTTCTTTGGGGCAAGACCCCCGGGCCATGTCGCGATCGATTAAAACGCTGCAGGCAAAATCTGAAGGGGGTGGAGGTTTCTTGAGCTCTCACCCGAGTAATCAGCGCCGGCTGGAGAATATTGCACTTCGGGTGAGTGAACTATAAAAATGACAGGCCAGCCCGTAGACAGCCCCTATCCCAAAAAACCCCTTAGGCTGCGCGACTTGGCGGGTTTTGGCCCGCGAAGTGAAGAGATACTCGCGGAGGTTGATGTGTGTACTGTAGAGGACTTCATGGCGATAGATCCCTATGAGCTCTATGAAAGAATCTTACCCATGAAAGGTATTGGCTTGAATTCCATCTATGCCATTATTGGCGCCAGAGAAAATTTGTCTTGGCTGGAAGTGTCGCAGACGAGGAAGACTGAAATTTTAATGCGTCTGGACGATATGGGACTAGCACCAAAATAGGCGAAAACCGGTCTCGTTATGCTCAATAGCGAGTTCAACATACTCAAAGTTCAAAAACGTGTTGCGAAGCATCGCTTCCTGCGGGTAAAGTGTCATTTTAGAACTATGACGCTTTGATAGGAATAGATCCGTGAAAATAGATACGATGAAGCGATGGCATGAAGTCGCACAGGCAAAAGATGTTGAAGGGCTGAGGCAGTTATTGGCGGACGATGTTGTCTTTCACTCGCCGGTTGTTCATACCCCTCAAGAGGGCAAGGCCATTACGGCCAAGTACCTGGAAGCCGCGTTTAACGTGCTGAATAATGAGTCTTTCTCCTATGTTCGCAAGATGCAGGATGCAGAAAATGCGATATTGGAGTTTCGCCTGGAGATTGATGGCATTGTAGTGAACGGTGTCGACATGATTCATTGGAATGATGAGGGGCTAATCGATGACTTCAAGGTGATGATTAGGCCACTCAAAGCCATTAATGTCATCCATCAAGGTATGGGAGCCTGGCTCGCCAGTAACTGAGCACTATCGTGTACATTGGGTGCCGAGTTGAGCATGTTCTCGTGCGTTTCTGGGTATTTCGGGGGAGTTGGGAGTATGTTTGAATTCCCTCGAGCCCAGTCTATGGGCGACTTTTTGAGTCGTTCTATAGTCCTGGCGCGACCATGCGCCTGTTTAAATCAACAAACTATCTTTTATTAGTATGTGATTTCTAATTACTCTCTTTAATATCCCCTTCATCGATCGAGCAGCGTAAATCTGCTCCCAACGGACACTTACCAATAAGGGGATTACCATGACGACTTTCAACAATATCAATGCAGGATCTGTGGGACGTGCTTACCGCAAGGGTTGGTTGGCCTGGCTTGGCGCCAATAAAACGGCCTTCAATATGGCGCAAGAGCGTGTTGAAAAGCTAAATCTGAGTGGACAAGATCTGTTCAGCTCACTGGTTGAGAAAGGTCAGACCGTTGAAGACGACGCTCAGAACCGCATGAATTCAGCAAAAGAATACATCAAACCTAAGATGGAAAAAGTCAGTGGCAAGATTTTTACTACTTCTTCTTCCAACACGGCTGATACCCAGCTTGAATCTCTGACCGAAGAGATTGCCAGGTTGTCTGAGACAGTGTTGGCCTTGTCTGAAAAAGTCAAAGCGCCTCGTACTCGCGCCGCTAAAAAAAGTGAAGCAGATTCCGAGGTTGCCGCTTAAACTTTGGATTTGCAGTAATTTTTACTTGGCAGGTCCACCTTTAAGGGCTATAAGATATAGCCCTATAACAAACTCTGGAGTCCGCTATGTCAGATGAATCGGATAAAGAAATGGATCTGTCTCGCAAGGTTTGGTTGGCGGGTATAGGAGCCTATGGCCGCGCATTTGGTGAGGCCCAAGAGGTTTACACCAAGATGGGTAAAGAGACAAGCAAGGCGTTTGAAGAGCTTGTTGGTCGTGGTGAAGACCTGGAATCTAAAGTGGCAACGGCAGCTAAACACTATGCGCCCAAAGTAGCCAGTGAAACGGTTAAGTCTACAGTGGACGGTTTTAACGGTCGCCTTGACCGTATGAAAGCCACGCTGGGTCTTACGGAAGTGGCAGCACAGCAGCACGATCAGTTAAACGTACTCCATGAACGTATGGATAACATGGACAGTAAGCTAGATGAAATTTTGGCGGGTGTAAAAGCAATAACACTTGCCCAGTCACAAGCGTCAACGACATCGACCTCTACGTCGGCCGATTGATCATTTTTTTGATCCATCGTAAGGTCTTTGCATGAAAACTAAAAATAGGATTTTGCAAACCAGTTTGCAGCTATTCAACGAAGAGGGTGAGCAAGATGTTACCGCCGTTGATATTGCCAATGAGCTGGATATGAGTCCGGGTAATCTCTATTACCACTTCAAGGGCAAAGATCCGATTATTCATACTCTGTTTGTGGATTTCGAACGCAACCTAAAAACCGTTTTGCAGGCCGCCATTGAGGCCCCGCTGGAGCTGGCTGACAACTGGGTCTATTTTTATGTCCTGTTTGAAGAAGTCGCGGACTTTCGTTTTTTCTATCAAAATCAGCAATCATTAATAGAGCGTTATATTGATTTGGAACCGCGTTTCAAATCCCTAATCCAGTTGAAAGTTAGATCAATGAGTGCCATCATTTCTGAGCTCGAGAAGCGAGGTTTCTTATCCATTACTGCCATAGAAGCAGAAAAAATGGCCCATCGCTTTGCCCAGCAGCTTACCTACTGGCCAATTTATTCCCGAATTATGTCGCCAAAACAATCGTTGCCGGTATCGATCCACAACGGTGTTTTTAATATGATTATTCAATTTACGCCTTACGTCAGTTCCGGATCTGCAGAATTCTTACAAGTTATTACCGAATTTCGAGATAAAATGCTTAAAAGTTTTCAGTCTGAAAATTAACAATAAATAATACCTCGGGGGAAATATGTTAAATAATTCTAATGGGATTCAGTCGCCGTCTTTAATGTTGATGTTGATGGAGGGGCGTGCCCCCTGGGAGTTTGGTGCTTACCTTGCCAGCACGCCTCTTTTCAAACGACTGCCAAAGGGTGATGGGCACCCGGTTCTGGTTTTGCCAGGCCTGGCGGCAAGTGATACTTCAACGGCGCCTCTGCGCAAGTTTTTACGCGATCGAAATTATCTTCCATTTGGCTGGGAGCTGGGGCGAAATCTCGGTCTTAGGGAGGGTTTGCTGAAGGGGATGTTAGAGAGAATTGATACCATCTTCGAGCAGCAAGGTGAAAAAATAAGTTTAGTAGGCTGGAGTCTTGGGGGCGTTTATGCCCGCGAATTGGCGAAGTTTCGGTCTGACAAAATACGCCAGGTCATCACCCTGGGCAGCCCTCATTCGGGGGATGTAAATGCCACCAATGCCAGGCGGTTTTATGAATACGTAGCCGGTCACTCCGTCGACAGCCCGCCAATCGAAACTCGGCTGAGGCAGGCGCCACCGGTGCCAAGTAGTTCCATCTATACAAAATCTGATGGTGTTGTCGCCTGGCAGAATTGTTGCCAGGAAATGTCTGCGGACGAAGTTCAATCAGGACAAGCTGAAAATATTCGTGTGGCGGGCAGCCATTGTGGGCTGGGAGTAAACCCCAGTGTATTGTATGTCATTGCCGACCGGCTAGTGCAAGAGGATGGTCAATGGTCACCCTTTGATGTCAGTGGTTTGCGAAAGCCATTTTTTCAGGTTGCATCCTACAATAATATTGAGCCTGAAGAGGCACCTCTAAACTAAATTTTATCCTTCAGCAATCGGCCTTGCATCCATTGGGTGAATACGGGTAGGGTTTGTTAATCTGACTATCTCAGGTCAGAATCAACAAAACTGGGGGAGAATATGGATATTTCGCAATTGAATTTTGTGGCTATATTATTTGCAGCCATTTCACGTTTTGCGATTGGCGGTTTGTGGTACGGACCTGTGTTCGGTTCGGCGTGGATGACTGAAACGGGCATAACGGAGGAAAAAGCCCGAGAGAGTAACATGGCGATGGTGTTTGGTTTAACGTTTATAGCCAGCCTGGTCAGCGCTCTGTGTCTCGGCTTATTCATTCAGCTTCAGAGTGTCAGCGTATTGTCAGGAGTGCTATCGGGTTTTGTCGTCGGGTTTGCCTGGGTTGCCATGTCGCTTGCCACCAATGACCTTTTTGAGCAGCGATCACTCAAACTCTTTTCAATTAATGCCGGGTACCACATTGTTGCCTTCATCGTTATGGGTGCAATTATAGGCGTGTGGCCCTAATACCCGCGCTCGTCCTGGGAAAATCGTTCACGGATGTTCATCGCTCTGCTGCGGTTTTTGCGTATTAATTCGTTGTGAAATAGAGCGCCATCTCTTTTGACAGGCTTATCTGTCGGCGCGTTATTCCGTTTTCAACGAGATTTCCCTGATGAATCGAAAGGATGATAGAACACTTGATGCTACGTCTAATGATGAATTTGCCGTTGCTAGTGCGATGAAGTGGTTCGTGAGGGTGCGTCGAACACCGGTGTCAGACCGGGATCTTGGCGATTTCGGGAAATGGCTGATGCAGTGTGATTCCCATCGGAGGGCCTGGAATGAGCTGTCACGGCGCTTGTTGCTTCAAGACGAGTCCATTCGTTGGAAGTCGGGCGGTGAATGATTACGGCAATGGCGGTTGATTGCTGCAGTTGTAAACTATGGGTGTTTACTCACATCGATAGCTTCTGAATTTACTGATAACAACACCGAGAATTTGCCAGTCTTGAGTCAGCTTAATATGAGCCCCGTGTAGCTCATGGTTACTTGCGCAAAGAAAACTGTCTCCATTGATTGTAACGGCTAGTCGGAGAACAACTCTATCTTCATCCCATCTCTTAACGACCACGTAACGTTTTTTAACGGGCGTATGTTCGGAGTCAACCACAATGGTTTCGCCCAGACAAAATTGAGGACTCATGCTGTCATCTTGTATTTCAAGTGCAAATGCGTTGCTGGAACACTGGCAGGGGCTTTCTATAAATTGGCTGTCTCTGGGTTCCGAGATATTGTTGTGTATGCCGGCGGAAAGTTGTGACCAGGGAATCAGTGGCAGCTTACATCGAGCGTTTTGTGGCTGATTGTTGGCGGCAGACCAGGAGTAGGGCTGTAGGAAATTAGATCGGGGTCCCTCTCCGGTTGTTAGCCAAACGCCAGAAACATTAAGTGCTTTTGCGATGTTGTCCATATGAGTGTGGCGAGGATAGTTCTTGCCGCAAAGCCACTGATTCACCGATTGCGGTTTAATGTTCAGTGCTCGAGCTAAGTCTGATTGATTCAATGGAGATGAATCCAGTGCCATCCGTAAGCGATTGGTAAATTTCATGCCGAGGATTGTAGCGCAATCCATTTTGATCGGCACTGTAATTATCAGTTGAAATTGACTGTAATTTTCACTTAATGGTACTGAGAATACGAGTTTGTTTTGAACCTATAATCTACGTTAATAATTGGTTTTAATGATGGCTTGCTATTTTTTGGAGGGCCGGACACTCCTTTGACTGAGTCCAGTCTTATCGACTTACAAATTTTACGAATGGTGGTGTTATCAAACGCCTGGGAGTACGTAAGGTCGATGCCTGTCAGACGTTGGAGTTGAATCACAAATTTCAAAGCACCAAAGGAATCAAGGCCGAAATTCAGGAGGTTTTCATCCAGACTTAGTGCGTCATGTTTTAGTATTATTTTTAAAATTTCCAAGGCAGTATTTTCAAGGGTCATTGTATTTCTCCTCCCTATGTGGCGATCCGACTAATAATTGTCGGTCAAAAATCTGTCGGCGATGTTGGGCTGCTCGGCATTGCTGCGTGGTCTATTTATAAGAACGTGGTTTTGACTCAAAACCGCAACTTTTTAGCTAGATTTTTTCTAGGGTTATAAAGTGATACCTAGTTTGAGGATCTGAGCACAACTATTGCGACTCCAAGATATTGTTTCCCGGCCCCTTTGGATCGTAGACAAAAGTTCGACTTTTGAGCGAAATGGCACGCTGTTAAAGCAATTTTCCTGCAGATTATTCTTTAGGCTTGTGTTCACGGTCTTTTCAACGTAAAGTTTTGGTAAGCAACTAAGACAGGATGTCTAGATGAATAAAATGGACCTCGACTACATGAGGCGGCGCTGTGATATAGAAATCACACAATCCAAGTTGTCTCCCACCCCACCAGACCCTCTATTCTTCGAACAAATATCGATTCAGTTTCACCGTCAGAAAGACTTCAAACAAGAAATTTTGTACTGCGAAAGGTATCTAGGCAGTGTGCAGGCTTTTTATGATCGACAGCTCATCGAACCAGAGGTGGATGTCCGGAACTCAGCTGGATACAAAGCGATTGTGCGGCGATTGAAGCAGGCTAAAGATCTGTTTCATGCCTGTGCCGTGTAGAGCGCATTCGGCATTG
>ENA-OSET01006049-OSET01006049.1-sediment-metagenome-genome-assembly--contig:-NODE-6049-length-9991-cov-4.377143_pt1 | contig 9991 bp, 7 predicted proteins | sample MGYA00237882_ERZ534229 | MGnify/ENA primary metagenome ERZ534229 (study PRJEB26408, sample SAMN06266212) | sediment metagenome | isolation source: Hudson Canyon methane seep mesocosm | place: USA:Hudson...
CCAAGTACTCGGCGTTGAGAAGGAAATAGTCCGTAAAGCGATTGTGGATTTAGGGTATTACTATCACTTAGTCAGTCAATACACTAGTTTGGTGGCTGTTGATGTAACCCCTGCTGATAAATTACGTGAGCTTGAATTTAATCAGCAAGAACTCGTTAAAAGCGGATCTTATTTATCCTTAGCTCAAACAGCAACTAATTCACAGATTAAAATTATCACAGGGTTTTTGTTGTTGCTACTTTCATGTGCCATAGGCTTAAGGAAGGGGAGAGTCGAAAAATTCAAGGAAGGCAATAACCCTTGAAGGCTCGGGTTATTGCCTTCCTTATCTTAATCGTGGGGTTATGTTTTTTGGTCAGTGGTTCTTGGATACAAATCAAGGCAGTTGTCGCACAAGAGTTGTTAGAGCGATCATGGAAGCAGACATTAGAGCATGGAAGCCCTGTTCAACCCTGGCCATGGGCAGATCATTGGCCAGTAGCACAACTTAAACTCCCTAGGGCAAAGAGTAAGTTAATTGTATTAAGCGGTGATAGCGGCTCTTCACTCGCCTTTGCGCCTGGATGGAATACCAAGAGTGCAAAACCAGGTGAGCAGGGCGTGACGGTGATTAGCGGCCACCGTGATACGCATTTCAAGATATTAGAAGATACTGAGATAGGCGATTTAATCGAAATTGTTACACGGCAGGGTGAAACCGTTAATTATAAAATTACGACAATTGAAGTTGTTGACTCGAGGGTTGCTAGCATTAAAACAGAGCAATCAGGACAAACATTAGTGTTAGTGACTTGTTTTCCATTTGATGCAGTTGTAGCCGGTGGGCCATTGCGTTATGTTGTGACCGCGGATAGGTTTCATAAATCGTAATAACTGTTGCCTTATTAAATAGTCAAATGCTAAGTTACTAAGTGTCTGTTGAATAGGTATTAAGTGCTAACTACTGAGATTAATTGCACGGAAACAAATGTATATTTTGAGAGTATTCACACTCAAATAATTAGTGAGCTGAAAAAAGTAGAGAAAGATATCACCATAGCGGTTGTTTGGTTCGTTCATAGTAAGAACTAATTGCAGAAGTGGGTAAGCTAGCTAGCTTAGATAACTATCTTGGTAACAACCGTTAGGTTATTAACATTGTAGGAAAATTAGTGATGTGTAACATTATCGATACTGTTTAAAGGAATTAATATGGCAAATATTCTTGGTGTATTAAAGCCAAATCTATGGAATAGATGGTTTGGTTCATGGAATAACATTGAAGTTAATATTGAATCAATGCTTATAGTTTCTAATCATTCCAGCAATGAAATACTATTCGTCGACTTTGATGGGTTTCCATCTATTAGTGTTGGAATGTTTTCTGTTTCAATTGAATTAGAACTAGAAAACGATGAAAATTATTTTATTTCAGGAATATCAAAAAAACATCTTAATAAGGAATTAAATCTATTAGAAGAAAACTATGTGCCTTTTTTTATTGATAAGCTTTTGGTTTATGTCGCGGAAATTAATGAAAAAATTTATGAACGTTTCCTGCGTGATAGTTGGGTGTTACAGCTTGATCAGAAAGTAGATTGGGTTTTGAAAAATCATAGACATAATGAAGATATTTTCAGTGATTTAATCGATTCTAGTACGCAGTCATTTATTGAAGGGTTGATGTTAATCCATCCAATTGTAGAGCATAAGGAAAAAATCAGGGCCCAATTTGAAAGTCATAAGTTAAGTACAGATAGAGGTTTTTTTTCTAAGGTTGAGAAAAATGAATTAACTAAAGATCAGTCTTTAGCGGTTGTAAGGGATAATGATTATAATTTAATTCTTGCTGCAGCAGGTACCGGGAAAACATCTGTGATGGTGGCAAAAGCAATTTATTTATTAAAATCAGGCTTGGCTACAGCGGATGAAATTTTGTTATTAGCATATAACAATAGTGCAGCAAAAGAACTAGACCAAAGAATTAAAGAGAGGTCATCAAAAGTCATTGATAGTTTTGGTGATGAGCTTTCAATTGATAATTATAAGTCCATTAAAGCAACAACATTTCATGCACTAGGACTTCGAGTGTTAAAAGCGAGTAAAAAAAACACTTTTGTAAGTGTTTTAGCAACGGACACACAAAAAAGAGAGAAGTTCATCCAGACGAATTTAGAGAATTTTGTGGTCTCAAACCCCGATGTTTTAGGTTCATTCATTTCTCTGCAATATGTTGCAACTAATCCCTTTGATTTTGAATCAGAAGCTGAGTATGAAAGACACTTACGTGATAATAATTATAGAAACTTGAATGGAGACTTAGTTAAAGGTTACCAGGAAGTTCTAATAAGTAATTATTTGTTCCAAAATCAAATTAATTTTATTTATGAACCTAAGTATATGGCGCCTGATGGTACGGTTCCAAGATTTGAGAAAGGGGTGAATTACAGGCCCGATTTTTTACTAATTGATTATGGTATTTATTTAGAGCATTTTGGAATTGATAGAAAAGGCAATGTCAGAAAAGGAATCGACAGAGAAAAATATAATCATGAAATTAAACTAAAGCGCCAAACGCATAAGAAGTATGAAACAACGCTAATTGAGACTTTTCATTTTGAGTGGACTGAAGATAATTTGATCTCTGGATTAAAGAATAAATTAGTCGCCCATGGTGTGAAGTTAGCTCCCCTGCCAAATGAAGAGTTATTTAATAAGGTTAAAGAACTAGGGATGGTGTCGGTTTTTGCCAAAATAATGCGTCAATCGATTGATGCTGTGAAAGCAGAGAAGCTGAATACAATTCAGATTGTTGAAAGACTAGAAACTATAAAACATTTTGATGTTAAAAATTTTGTTGTATTTTTGACGCATCTACAAAGTAAGTATTCAAGCGAGTTGGCAACAAAGGGTGAAATAGACTTTGATGACATGATCAATGAAGCAACTGAATTGGTTGACTCAGGAAATTTTGAAGTTAATTGGAAGTATATTTTAGTTGATGAGTTTCAAGATATTTCTACGGCAAGATTTAATTTTATTAAAGCATTAGTAAATGCTATTCATGAACCATCTCTCAGTGTGGTTGGTGATGATTGGCAATCTATTTACAGGTTTAATGGAGGAAAGCTTGAGCTGATTACAAAGTTTAGTGATTTTTTTGGGGAACATTCACTTACAAGTCTTGAGACTAGTTTTAGGTACAACGATTCTATCGCTGATGTGGCGGGTACATTTATCATGAAGAATCCTGAGCAATATCAAAAAAAAATCAACACATTAATACCTACTTCTAGTCCTCAGGTTTATTTGCTAACTGATATGTTAGATCCACAAAGAATAATAGATGTTATTAGGAGGAATGATTCTAGTGGAAGTATTGGTATTTTAGCGCGCTATAATTTTATTTTAAATGAAGTCCGTGAAAAATTAAAAACTAACGTGCAGAACAGTAGTCTAGAATATTGGACGTTTCATCGGTCGAAGGGGCTAGAATTTGATTATTGTATTTTATTAGGTTTTAAGCAAGGAAGCAGTGGTTTCCCAACAGAAAATAAAAGTGATGAAGCTGTAGAGGCGCTATTACCGTTACTTGATGGGTTCTCGCATTCTGAAGAGAGAAGGTTGATGTATGTTGCTTTAACAAGAGCTAAAAAGAAATCTTATTTGTTAGCAGATCCTTTAGCTCCTTCAGCGTTTATAGATGAGCTTATTTTTCAAGACTATGCCGTTTTGATTAATTCAGTTTTATTTGAGGAAAAATACAGGAGTATTTTTAAATGCACAAAATGCAACGATGGATACTTAATTAGAAAACCAAGTAAATTTAAATCTAATTTCTTTTATTCTTGTAATAGTTACCCAGGATGTCACGTTATTACTCAGGAGTGCCCAATATGCCAAGCTCCTATGGAAGACAATAATTTGAGTCGAAAATGTAAGAATCTTGATTGTCAAAAAGAGATTCCTGTTTGTCCTAAGTGTTACCGTCCTTTAAAGTTACGGAATGGACGTTTTGGTCAGTTTTGGGGGTGTTCTGGATATGCGGCAAAGCCTCCTAATCAATGCAAGTTCTCTAGAAACATTAATCCTGGTGAGCTCCCTAATGTAGAAAAAATTGATGCAATACAGAGTATCCTCAATTATGGTAAGAAAATAATTAAAGGGATTGATAAGCATCACTAATTGTTCATAAAACATTAATAATAAAACTAATATGTGTAACGAATATGCAATTCTAGATGTTGAAACAACGGGTCTATCTCCAAATAATGGAGATAGACTTATAGAAGTAGCTGTTGTTATATTGTCCAACGGAGTTATTAAAAATGAATTTTCAACATTAATAAATCCAGAGCGAAAAATCCCTATTGAAGTGATACGTTTGACAGGGATAGACGATACGATGGTTAAGACAGCTCCTTATGCTTGTGAGGCATTGAATAATGTTTTTTCTTTTATAAAGGGCGTTCCAATTTTTGCACATAACGCTTCATTTGATAGCCGTTTTCTTAACTTCGAGCTTCGACAGATAGGTGAAGAAAATGAGATCAATATGCTATGCACATTACTTCTTAGTCGTCGATTGTTTAGAGGGCTAGAGTCGTACACATTAGATAGTTTAGTCGATATCCTTGGTTTGCCTAAAGGAAATTCTCATAGAGCCCTTTCAGATGCGAGAATGACAGCACATTTACTTCGCCATATACAAAAAGAAATTCATAATGTTAGTGAATATAACCTAACTAGCGATGATTATTATAAGGTGATGAAGGAGCCACTTAAAAATTTCAGAACGTATGGTTCTGAGCATGCAATCTATATGGCACTCAATAGGAATATCACTCTTGGCGACAATAGTTTCCTACTAAGTGGGATTTCTTATGCTAAGGGGAATAATAAACTATTAAAATATGAACAAAAAGTAGAGAAAAAGGTAGTGCAGAAAACACAATTGCCTGATGATAAATATCAGCCTAATTCTGACGTTAATAGATCAAAGAATGTGAAAGATATAGTTGTAGAGGAGAGTAATTATGTACAGCCGAAAAGCCAAGGACTGCTGCGTCGCATTCTAATAATAGTGTTGATTTTCGCAATAACGAAAGCCTTGGCTCGTTCCCTTATGAATCTTGACCTTTTCTCTTAGGTATGGTGTAGAGCGGATTAATAACTTCAATTGTTTAGCAAAAAAACCAGATGGTTTTAGGTTACTTTTCAACACGGTTTTAATTATTATGTACCGTATTAAACAGCGTTACATACTTCACCTTTGTCGCGAACACGGAATGAGCAGTGCTTGTTTTTATCAATGGCGATCAAAATATGGCGGAAGCTAGTCAGTACATTGGATCTAACAAGTAGTGGGTTAACCTTTATATACCTCACGATTAAATAGAGATGGGACACTATGGGTTAACATTATAATCCTTCACCAACAACTATAAAGGGGGCCCATGCCATAGGGTGCGCGTACTAAGTTTCTTCCTCACTATTTATCAGCGTTAGCGTGGAGCGACGAAGGGCAAAATGAGGTGCGCTAGAGGGGTAAAAAAGCAGCGTTCCTAATGTCGTTGCAAGGCACCTGTCATCACCATGTAAAGCACAAGGAGACATGGGCCGATCACCAACAGGAAAATTCCAAATATCTTCCAAAAAAGGGCTTGCAGTTCGTCAATATCGAGTTTACGCATTATTTTAGTGTAACTATATTTTTAAGAAACGGCAAGATGGGAGCAAGAAATTATAAATAGTACTCCTTGTTTTATCCGCTATAGTGGAGGCCATTTAATTGATATTTTAACGGGCAGGGTCATAGGCGTAAACACATTTGGCGTTAATAAAAGCATTGCTGAGGGATTGAATTCCGCTATATCATCTGAAGATGTTTTAATAAATTATGGCTCATATATTACACAGTGAAATTTCTTCAATAGATATGATTTAAGTTTTTTAGTGACAGCGGTTAAATAAATTGTCGAGAGTCGTTATGCTAACAACAATTAAGGTCCTACTACTCCTGATAGTAAGTGCTACCACTCAAGCGCACTCTGGTAGGGCCGAAATAATGAACGAGGATACGCCCAAGATTAGTGTGATATTTGATGTGGTGATTACATATAAGTGCTAGATACTAAGGAGAAGTTATAATGAAGGGACATTACATAGCAACAATTATTAAACTTTTATATTTACCTTTTGTAGGGTTAAATTTATATATTCAATACGCACCAATTGGTGGTGTTGAAACATTTCTGAAAGACTTTATTCCTTATGGGGCTTTTTGGGGGGTGATTATATGGGGTGTATGGATTATATCTAATAAACACCTAAAATCTGATGCTCGTAGTCAGTTAGAACGTCATATTTGGAAATTAGAAGAGAACATACGACTTTTATCAGAAAATCCGTTAGCACCTAAAAAAAAGTTGAATGATGAAATATTCCGGATTAATTGTCTATTATCTGAACGTTATAAGCGTAGTAAATGGAATGCTGAAATTAGGTCTCTAGGATTAGAGCCAAAAAAAACTGAGTGGGAACGTTTTCCCGAGGTAGTAAGATGGGGGTTAATTTTACTTTTAACAATATGGTTCTTTGATGGGTTAGTTAATAGCAGATAAGTTCTTTTTTAAGTGAAAATGCAACAAGCGATACAGAATGGCTTTGCTGATTCCAAAGTCACCCATCAAGTCTTTAACTTTCTTGCCATTAGGTATTGGGCGCATCAAATACGACAAGGTAATCCACAACTCTGAGACAACTGACTTAAGTCATTGCTGTGATAGGAGTCGTTGAAGGGCTGTCTATTTTCTATACAATGGAGCTACGTTAGTTTAAAGCTAACCCTCACTCAGCAACCTGTAAAAGGTTGCCTTACTAATTCTAAAGTCACCCATCAAATCTTTAACCTTCTCACCGCTTTCTCTTCTCCTTCTTAGTTCCTTCACTTGTTCCTCAGACAGCTTAGCTTTCGCTCCAAACTTCACACCTTTACTCAATGCTTTCTTAATCCCCTCAGCTTGTCTTTCCCCTCTAATAGCAGTCTCAAACTCAGAGATACTAGCCAACACATTGAACAGGAGCTTGCCTGTAGGAGTTGAGGTGTCAATTGCTTGGTCAAGTACCTTCAGGTCAACACCACGCTCCTCGAGGTCGTGAGCAATCTGTGTGAGGTGCAGGGTAGACCTCGCTAATCGGTCTAGCTTGGTAATCACTAGGGAGTCTCCCTCTCTCAAGTAACGCAAACACTCTCCTAGTACAGGTCTATCTGCTGTTGTTCCAGATGCCTTCTCTTCAAAGACTCTGTTACATCCTCTCAGTTTGTCTAGCTGAACTTCTAGGTTCTGTCCTGTGGTACTTACTCGTGCATAGCCGATGTCAGTCATGTCTTATATCCTGATGTTGTCCTTAATACTCTTAGGACTTATGAGAACACTAAAAGAGACATAATGCAAGACATCTACAGACTGCATTCCTTGGTTACCTTAAAAAGGTCTCCTATTGTACACTTTGTGAGACTGTCGTTAGAACTTAGTGTAAGTGTGGGTTACTGGCTTCAATCACTCTAAGTGGACTGAGTCAATCAGCGCCGTTCCACTATTGCCATTTGTGTCTCCAGGATATGTTTTTATCCATATTGTGCTAGTTCCGCTTTCCCTAATGCATGTCCTGCCCTTACTTGAGACATTGCAGTCCTGCACAGCACTTTCGTTTGAAGAATATGGGTTTTTAAACCCACTGGCTGACCCAAAATATGCGATAAACCAACCCGTCCAATACATAGCAGTATGCGTAGTCGAATAATTGTTACCTGCTCCGCAATTTATATTACCCACACCAGGTAACGACACTACACCACCCATTGAACACCGAGTGAATGACGCTCCCATAAAGCTTTTGATCCGCAGATGGTTTTCTGTCGCGGCCTTCACTTTTGCATCAGCAATATACCCCTGATACGCAGGTATACCAACAGCAGCCAAGACGCCGATAATGGCGACTACGATGAGTAGTTCTATTAGGGTGAATCCGTTTTTATTTGATGATTTCATGTGCTCAGTACGCCTCAATTATCCTTGTTGCTTCAACTTATCACGGTGTAGGTTCTTTTAGCAATATGCGTAGGGATAAAACGCGCCATCCCGGTATTTCTGTAGATAGCACTATCAGACTTTGCACTAACCTAGGTGTTTTAGAGGAACGCTAGGCTGATATTTGATTTACGTTGTCACTGCGAGAAAACCATAGCAAGGAGCTTTATATCAACCTAGCGCGTTTACAAGTATGGAATAACCCATGCAAATTACAATGACTGGAATCGTGATAACTTTACTAAATGAGCCTAGTAATCAAGGTGATGTTTGACGGGGTGTAGTCGGATTTATTCTGTAGGTATAGCGATTCAACTGATAGGGCTTGAAGGAAAGATTAATGCGTTGCCGTGGGGGTACTCGGGGGTAATTACGCTTGTCTCTGTTTAAATACCCTTTCAGATTTTTGAGTGCTAAAAGTCACATGGATCACGCCAAACATTAGCCTTCATCATGTCCTTGTAAAGTAGCTTTAACAGACTAGTCTCTCCGTATCTACTAGCCTGGTCACCTCTTGACCAACCCTGGAGGTCTTTCACGTTCTCCATAGGCACATTGGCTAGTCTCAGTCTGTCTTTGAAGTTATGTCGTAGGTAATGACAAGTGAAGCCTAATGGCTTGATGCGTTTGTTAAAAGCAGCAGACGCACCATCGTTCTTGACGCGCCCTTTGTCTTCATCGATATACCTAGGGAAGAGCCACTCAGAGTCAGTTAATTGCGATTTGACTCCCTCGAGAGCATATCCCATCAAAGGAATTAATCGTTGTGACTGCTTGGTCTTAAGAGGTCTGAAAGGATTTCTCTGTAGCTTGATGTGTGGTATTTCATGCTCAAGGTAGATATCCTCAGTTTTTAAACCAACAACCTCAGCAACCCTCATACCTGTGTCGAAGAGTATCTTAAGAGCATTTATAGTATCGCCACCCTCAGCATTATCTAGGAGTTGTATTAGTGATGATTGCTGTTCCTTATTTAAACTAGACCTAGACTGTTCATCAGCACCTAGATCAGGTATGTCTTGGTTATTGAAAGGGTTATTGAACGCATACTCATAGTCACGAATGACTCTGTTGACTGCCGTACGCACATACATCAACTGCTTCTTTACAGAACCTGTCTTCATCTCATGAATACCATCCCTTAATCTTTTTGCTATCTCCTTTCTTCTGTATGTATCTAGGGGTCTATCTCCCAAAACAGCCACAAAAAATCTCAGAGCCCTTCTAGCCTCACCAGCAAACTTTTTATCTCCTAGCTTATCTTTCGCTTCGAGGTAATACTCGATCGTGTCTGCTAGAGTTAAAACTTGACCTGACAGCCTGTTCAGCCCCTTCCTCTCCAAGTTACTTAATTTAGCATCAGGGTCATCTAAGGCTGAGTATCCACCGTTGTACCGTACTAAGAGACTATGATCTTGCTTCTCGAGAAGACTATCAAAAAATGACCATTTACCAATATCCCCATCGCTACCAAAGGAATCAACTCCATAACTTTCCAATAACTTCTCTACACTTTTAAATGAGTCAACAACGCCCCCACCCTCTCTCAGCTTCACCCACTCTGATTCATATTCTGCCGCTAACTTTTCAGCCCTAGCTTTAGCTTGAATGAGGTTGCTAGTCTTGAGACTTTTCTTGATTCTTGCTCGCCCGACTACTTTAACTAAATCTGAGGGCACACGCCTACGGAAATAATAGACTCCATGAGGGGGGTGTTTTTGGAAGAGATGCTTCATACGCACAAGCATATCTCAATAGCCCAAATATGGGTACCCCTTTGGGCACCCTGTTAGCTGATGAGATACACTACAACCTAGCAATACAGGCAATCTTAATAATTTCATGGCGTCCCCGAGAGGATTCGAACCTCTAATCTGACCCTTAGGAGGGGTCTGCATTATCCAGTTATGCTACGGGGA
>ENA-OSET01006051-OSET01006051.1-sediment-metagenome-genome-assembly--contig:-NODE-6051-length-9989-cov-17.371065_pt1 | contig 9989 bp, 9 predicted proteins | sample MGYA00237882_ERZ534229 | MGnify/ENA primary metagenome ERZ534229 (study PRJEB26408, sample SAMN06266212) | sediment metagenome | isolation source: Hudson Canyon methane seep mesocosm | place: USA:Hudson...
AGCTCTTCCAGATAATTCTGTTCTTTGGCGAGCTGCTGCTGCTGGCTTCGACGCTGGGTATTTAACTCAGATACCGAGTTCTTGGTCATCTCGCTAGACGCATCAATCAAAGCGTCTAGCTCACGCTTTCTATCGGCACGTAAACCATCTACCTGCTTGCGCCGATCACTAATTTGGTCAGATAGCCCGCGAATATATTCTGTTTGTGTCGCCGCTCTCAAGCCCTGAATTCTATCTTGGATCGTCTCGGCTTGTCGGGTACGTTCTTCAGAGATAATGGCGTGACGTTTACTGTAATCAGCCTCAATTTTAGGGGCGGTCAGATTGGCTAAGATCTCTCTTTTCTCAAGTAATGGTTCGATCTCTTCCTCTACAGCAATCAATTCTTTCTTATGTTTATCAATCGAAAAAATGAGCGCATGGAAGTTTCGCTCGAAGCCATTTAAGGCCGATTCAAATGTAATAAAGGCTAAAAATACCAGCGAGGTACCAAAAATAATTTTCCATTTCGTATTGCTGGTTTTATAGGTCGCCCCCACAAAAGGAATTTTAGTAATCTCAACAATAGCCACCATAAAGAATGGCATCATTGCGATAAACACATTGGTGTAATCACCAAAACCCAAGCTCCCGTCACCACTTGCTTCAATCTCACTGAAAGAGGTAATTCCCTGCATGATAGAAATGGCAAAACCAATAATGACCGCACAGATTTCAACAGCCCATGCAAAAAAGATCAGCTTTTTACCGATACTCTCCCGCTCAGAGCTAACTTTCGGATGAACGATTGATGTTACGTTTAGTGGTTCAGAGCTCATTACACAATCCCGTTATTCTTGTTATGCTTCTATTAGATTCATTTTTTGTTTAGATTAAAGCATTGATTATCACTGCGCTGACAGTCTGAGTAAATATACATTTCACTAATGATCGGTTCGGTTGCTCAAATATGATAAAAATAGCGAGACAAATCACTCACCTCTTTTTTTTGTTCGCCGTCATTGCGTGTAGCCATCAACCAATCACCTCACCCGATGAGGAAGCGACCATTACGAAAAACAAACCGGTATTACCAAAAGCACCTTCGAAAAATCAAGAGCCAAAAACTCAACAAGCTCCAGAACAGCGTGTTAAAAAAAGTAACCCTACTCCAATTGATAAAAACAAAGCCAAGACTCATCCGGCAAAACAAACGCCATCAGACAAAACGCTATCAAACAAAGAATTAAAAGCAGAGCAATTTTTAATCGCGACCCCAAAAAAAGACCCAACGTTAAGCGAGCAAAGCAGCAAACACACTAATGAACTTAAGCCTGAAAAACAAAAACGAGAAAAGCCCTTAGAGGATAAACATCAAGTGCCAAGTCCATCTCAAGGGAGCGATGAACAAGCCAAAACTGAACAGCAAAAATCCGAGAGTAATCAACGAAAAAATCAGGACATCAGAAAGAGCAGCAACAAGGACAAACAAGATCATGACGGCCAAAGCACCAAGCAAAAAGCTAAGAATGAATTAGAAAAAACAAACAAAAACGTTGCTGGTAACAAAACCGACATTAAAAGCGAAGACAACCATAACAACCAGTCGAGCACGATATTATCAAAAACCGAACCAATGCATGATGAGAAAGGCACTCACGTAAATGGCCATGAAGGACACGCCCACGAAGACCACGACTACCATCATGATGGTCATATCGATGCCGACCATGAACATACTCCAAAGAAAAATAAAGCACAGCACTGGAATATGCAGCGCATCATAAAACCAAAAACTATTGAATAACAGGTATCGGCTCGAACATGATTTTACAGTTTTGAATATTAGTTGTGACTTAAGGTGACAGTGCCACTAAGGCTTACTAGGCCGCTTAGCCATCATTGAGCAAGAGTGTCTTGAGTTCGCACTTAGTTGCCTCTTTAGGCTTTGGTCGATATGTCCTAATTATCTTGATTTCGATATTTACCAGAACGCATACTAAGGAGTTAAAGCGATATATATTCGAGTGACGAAAAACCGCTAGGAATGAGCACAAAGCGATATTTATCTCGCGGTCTGCTATCTTACAGCAAATTGGCGCGATTAAAGGCGCCGTAAACGGGCTAATGAACGAGGTCTTAGACGGTTATATTAGAGAACATATTGGTTCATATGATTACACTAACCGCACCGGTCAACAAATAAAGAAGAACTACGAAGGCTTTCTAGCCAGAATTATTCAGCATGAATTCGACCACCTTAACGGAATTACCTTTGTCGAACGTATGGAGAAAGGAGAAGAGTTAGTCACTGAAGGTGAATTTATAAAGCAAATTAATTTAGCGGAGGGTAGCGGCGATAAAGTATGAGTATCACTTTTATGCGCACGCAACTAGGTTGTTATTTGCGAGCCACGAGGCTTCTACTTAGTCGCTCTAGATTGACGACTTCAAAGATGTCGAAGCTATTCTCGACACCTTGTGCAGGCTATCCAGTACGATTCTGAAAAATAGATCTGACACCTTTTTGCACGTTCCCATTTAGTGAGTTAAAAGCTTCCGAACTTAGCCTCGTCAATTTCTGACTCAGCTTCGTTGAGGCTCCTCTTTTCGTGGGATGCTATTGTTACTATATTTTTTTTCTGCGCTGTTGGCGCATGCATCTCTGTTCGCAAGCGGAAAAAGCGTACGGTTTGTACCAAACTTTCTGATTGTGCCTGCAACTCTTCTGCGGTTGCTGCGAGCTCTTCAGAGCCGGACGCATTGTTTTGAGTGACTTTATCTAATTGCTGCATTGCAGAGGCTATTTGCCCTACGCCACTGGATTGTTCTTCCGATGAGGCTGAAATTTCTTGAATCAGTTCTGCAGTTTTAGCGATATCGGGTACCATTTTGTGAAGTAATTCTCCGGCGATTTCTGTGATTTTGACACTTTCTCCAGTCAGTGTGCCGATTTCACTTGCCGCGATTTGGCTGCGCTCTGCCAGCTTTCTGACTTCCGCGGCAACGACAGCAAACCCTTTACCGTGTTCCCCGGCGCGGGCAGCTTCAATCGCGGCATTCAGGGCAAGCATATTGGTTTGATAGGCAATGTCTTCGATAATACTAATTTTCTCAGCGATTTGACTCATCGCCTCAACAGTTTTCTCTACTGCTTGCCCGCCATCGTTTGCTGATTGAGATGAATCACTTGCTATCTGGTCTGTTCTTTGGGCATTTTCATTATTCTGGGAGATTGAAGCCCCCATTTGTTCTACAGACGCGCTGGTTTGTTCGACGCTTGCAGCCTGCTCACTGGTTGCTTGGCTAAGTGTATTGGCGGTACTACTCACCTGTGTTGCCGCATCAGATATTTGGTTTGAATTAGCTTGAATTTGGGTAACGATTTCGACCATTACCTCCTGCATTCGAATCATCGCACCGTAAACCCCGGTTTTCTTTTTATTATCGACTTGGCTCAAATCTATTGTTAGGTCACCTTCGGCAATACGCTCTGCAAAGTCTCTCACTTCAGCAGGCTCTGTGCCTAGTTGTCGAAATAGACTACGTGTAATCCATAAGGTAAGCACCAAGCCGATTACAATGGAACAGAGCATCATAACGAGCATCACATTGACTGCGGCATGTTCGTGTTCAAGTGCGACGTCTGCGGCTTCATGGGTGAATTTTTCGATTTCATGAAGTATATCGGTTAGCTCTTTATCTAATTGGTCTTCTTGTTTCTCTATAGACAGGGCTACCTGGTGAGCTGTATGTGTATCGCCTGTAGAGAGTGCGGTAAAGGCTTTTACTGCTTCTTTCTCGTAGTCTGCATGATGATGTTCAATTTCTAGCAGTATCTCCGCAATATGTTTAAATTCTTTTATTTCTTTGTCCGTGGCTGCGGCGATAATGGCATTTTCTGTGAGCGTTTCAGCGGCTTTAATTTCTTCGTCTACCTTATGAGACAGAGACTCAAATTCCTCTACTAAATGTTTATAGTGCGACTTTTCGGTGGCATCTGATTGCATTTCGGTGCCAGCGCGAATGGCGCGTTCAAAGAGAATCGCCTGCTCTAATTGATGAATGGTTATTTCGACGATGATTTCGGTAATTGGGATATCTCTGCCAGTAATCGCTTCAATTTCGTCTCCTACCGCTGTGAGGTTTTTCCAGGTTGAGAGACAAATAGCTAAAATGACTAGCATAAAGAAACTGGCGAGTATTCCCAATTTAAGCTTTACGCTCATATCTTGAATGTTTAGTCGCGTCATGTCATTACCCTTATAGAATTTGTGACTATTGTATAAGAGTAGCTTAGTTTTGGTGCAGGAAGAGCAAATTTTTCTGCCCGTCTTGAATATATATGTTGGTTGGTAGCTTTTGTGTAATTGCTTTGATGTAGGTCAATTGAGGGGGGGAAGTGAGGAAATTTGGAAGCAAACACTAGTGATGAAATATCATTACGTTCTGATAAACCTATGAAGAAATGGGGACAGATCTATTTTAAAGCACGGTATAAGAATATATAGAAAATATGAAAAATAGATCTGACACCTTTTTGCACACTATTACGTATTTTAGATAAAGACCCCCTATATGCATTACGTGCATTGCATGGCTAGAGGTATAGGTTTTTTAAGTCATTAATTACTTCGCTTGGACAACCTGGCCAGGCGCTAAAAACGCGTCCAACGGAGTTAAAGCGATACACTTTTGAGCATCGATAAACCGCTGGCTATGAGCAAAAATCGATCCTTTTTTGAAATCAGGTTTTCAATAGCTTCATGTATACAACTACACTTCAACGAATGTCTTCTATGCCCCTCAGTCAAACTGCTTACTTTTAAGATGAAAAAATACGGTTTCATCTTTTATGGAGGTAATTCAACTATGAAAATCTTTTTAGGCGTACTTCAGTCTTGAATCATGGAAAAATAAGGTTCTTTGCCACACAAAGAACTTGTTCACAGAAAACTGTTAGACGTCAGGTTTTTATGCACATTAGATATATACGTGTTTATAAACTACACCTAATGCATTAATTGTATTATAAAAAAATAATTACGGCCTACTTTGTGCTTAATACGGCCTAAAGACATTGGATATTATTAGATTGGAGTTAGAAAATGAAAAACACTATAAGAAAGGCAGCATTGGCATTAGTGCTATCGATAAGCGCAGTAAGTACAGCATGGAGTTATACAATTAGCGGAGGCACAGATGTCGGCTCACTTGATACATTTATGGCTGAAGGTGTAAAAGTAGGAAACCCCACTAATGAACTTGCTTGGGTTAATACATTTTTAGATCCAGATGTAAGCTACAACGGCTATAAAACCGAAACTGTAAATTACTTCGCCACTGAAGACAGCTCTGTATTTGCATTCGCACTTTCATCAGATCCTGGCTTTTATATTATTAAAAATTCAACTCTTATCGCTCTTTTTGAGAATGTGAATAATTATTCATGGGGCGTATTTGATATAAACAGCTTATCGAGCGGCATGAACATTTCAGGCTCTGGCAGCATGACAATCAGTCACGTCACCGAGTTTGGAAACGCTCCTACAGACGTACCTGAACCTGGTACGTTAACCTTACTAGGTTTGGGGCTACTAGGCTTAGCGGCGACCAGAAAAAAACAGTTGGCTTAATCTACGTCACAAGAAAAGGTCTTCATCAAGGTCATATCTAATGACCTTGAACTTATCAAATAGCATTTCAATAGCCTTCAAAAAGCGATCGCTTTTAACCCATAGACAGCGGCCTGAAGTCATTCGTAAATGGCCCGCTTGTGCTCAGCTGCCCTTATTATGTCGCTGCTGCCATACACATAATATAAGGCCACACCGTCAAACCGCATCATGAGAGCAATAAACAGTCCTTTTGCAATATCGGAACCTGCAAGCCATGTGTTATAAATCGTTACTTTCCTGACTATAGATAAAATACTATATGAGCAATGGTCTATAGGTAATTCGATGGTTCCATTGACTGATGAAGAATATCAATGATATCGATATGAGTTTCTGAAATTCGATAATAAATAGTGTGTGAGCCTTCAAAGTAACTATAGTAACCATTTTTGATTTCGTTTCTAGCGATGCCTGACAAGGGCGACTCAGAAAGTTCTCTCATTCTGTCTCGAAGCGCTTTCAAATAGTCTGTCGTGCGCTTTTTTCCGAATGTTTTTATGGAATAGGATTTTATATTTATGAGGCTTTCTTGTGCCGCTGGGGAAAGTATATACTTTGTCATTATTTTAGAAGCTCATTCATAAAGGATTCGCCCTCTATGCCTTCGCCATTGTCTAATTGTTTTTCACCAATCGTTAATTTTTTCCTAAGTAGATCAAGCTGAGTTTCTTGTTGCTCTAGTAAACGTAGGCCTGCGCGAACTGCTTCACTAGTTGACTCAAAACGACCGCATTGGATTTTACTATCAATAAAATCTGAAAAATGGTTACCTATCGTCACGCTTGTATTTCTTGGCATAATTTAATTCCAGAAAACTAATGTGTATTAAATATTAATACACAAGCGCAAATTTTGATAGTCTTTGTTGTTTCTAGCTTGGTATGTAGCGCTTAAGTATATGAGCGCTGAGCAAGAAATAATAAGGGCCGCTTTTGCTCCAGCCTGTGTGAAAACTGTGGTTCATTTCTTGCTATAACTAGTTCATGAATATAGCTGAATAATCAGGTAAATATCACTTCCAAAACAACAAACTTGATATAATAACTGCAGTTAAAAAACAAGGAAGTGAGCTGTTGTGTCCCATCATATTATCGGTAGAAGTCGTTCTCAGGCGACATTTTTTCCTGAAGTTCTAGATGACTTCGTTAGTACAGAAAACCCTGTCAGAGTGATTGATGTTTTTGTTGATGAACTCGATTTGAGTGAATTAGGCTTTAAAGGTATCGTGCCAAAAGATACTGGTCGCCCCAACTACCATCCTGCGATGCTGCTTAAGTTATATTTATACGGATATCTAAATCGTATCCAGTCATCACGCCGATTAGAGCGAGAGGCCAATCGAAATATTGAGTTGATGTGGCTCACTGAACGACTTGCGCCAGATTTTAAAACCATTGCTGATTTCAGAAAGAATAATGGCGAAGGTATCAAACAGAGCTGCCGAACCTTCATTGGTTTGTGCCGACAGCTTAATATGTTTAGTGATGCTGTGGTTGCCATTGAACCAATAGGGTCAGTCTCGAACCAATAGGGTCAGTCTCGATTGAAAATTGAACTACTGGGAAAACTAATTTCTGCCGATAAGTTTAGATAAGTATAATGAACGCTTTGTGCTCATAGCTAGGGGGGGGGTGGGAACCTAACGGAAGGGAACGCTAATGCTCAAGAGCCTTGGTTAGCCATTTTTATTATCAGGAAATTCTGGCCAATGACTTAAAACGCTAGCAACGGAGTTATAGCGGTCCTATTAGTTTCCGTATAATACATCGCTAAAGCGATACAAATTCAGGTGACGATAAACCGCTAACGCCATAGCCAAAACACTACCTTTTGAGTTCGTGGGAGGCTGATGGCGAAACTACAAAAGTGATACCTTTTGTTTTGTAAAAGAGGTCTCTTGAGCATAAACAAAATTAAAAAATTACCTTTAGGTTTATAGTTCTAGTCTATACTTTTGTATTTATACCTACGACTAATATTTCGGAGATTGAGGGTGAGTAAATTCTTACTAATTGTACTCTTAATTGTTGTTTGCTCTAATGGATGGGCAAAAGAGTTAACCGTGATGTTTGGTGACTCACGACCTCCTTTCATATCTCAAGATCCGCCTAGCGGAATATCATATGAACTATTCAAACTTATCTCTTCTAGACTTCAGTGGAATTTTCAAGCGCAGTTTGCCCCAAATAAACGCATGGAGTATGAATTATCTAATATGAAAGTAGACGTAATAGTTGAAGTTCAGAAGGGCAATGATAACTTGTTCTATTCTGATCCTTATATAGCATACCGTAACTTTGCGGTTAGTCGTTCACAGGATAAAGTCAATTTTTTAGATTATTCTGATTTAAAAGGTAGGTCAGTTTGTGCATGGCAAAATGCTACAAAGAATCTTGGTGCTGAATTTGAAAAGCAAGTTTCCAATTTTAGTGCTTACAAAGAGTTTCCTCTTCAAGAAGATCAAGTTCGTTATTGGCTGTCTAAGCAGTGCGAGGTCATTATCATCGACGATACCTTATTAAAGTGGTGGGTCAACGCGCTTAACCCCGCTTTTGAACAGCGTAAAAGGGGGATGGATGAAGACTTAGTTTTCGCTCCATTACCAAGCCAAATGTTGTGGTGGTATGTAGCATTCAGCAACGAAAACCTTAGAGATAGTTTTAACCTAGAGCTGCAAAACATTCGTTCTAATCAAGAATATGAAAAGATTAGAGAACAGGTCGTGATCAAGAACTAATAGGTATCGCTAAAACTTATAGCCAGCGCTTTTTAGTGAACTTAAAAGGTAGTGCTAATGCTTGTGATTTCACATGGTCGCTGCAACACACTCATTTTCGCTAGTTATCTCAGCGCCTAATCTGGCTGAATAATCCTTAGTTCACCATGCCAGTCGAGAGGCGGCTATGCGGACACGGTTGCCTCCGAGAATCTTGTCTGCTTAAGCAACCTGAGAAGACAAGGTTTTCTATTTGAATTATGGATTACCAAGTCGATTTAAAGCGTTTGAATCTAGCCGTCTCATGTCTGCAATTGGCACAAAATCGCCGCCAATTATAGGCGTTGTACTTCCATATTTATAATAAGCATCACTTGAAGCGTGCTACTATACTTAATTTTATGAAATTCCGAGAAACTCCATACTAAAGGGAAATAGGAATGAAATTGAGGTATTTGCCAATCATTTTTATGGCCTTGTTTTTCACAAACCAAAGTCTTGGTTCTGAAAAGAAAGTTACCATAACATCAACGGAATTTCCTCCACTCACCAGTGAACATTTAGAAAACTACGGTTATTTGACTGATATTGTTATCCAAGCATTTGAAAAAGTTGGCTACAAAGTGCAGATTGAATTATATCCTTGGGCAAGAGCACTTAAGTATGCCCAAAATGGGCAAGTCGATGGAATTCTAGCTTGGTATAAGAAGGATAGAGAAAAGTGGTTTGTTTACTCATATCCTTTGCCACCTAATCTTATGGGATTTTATAAACACAAAGAGAATAACATCAACTTCGACAAGAATTCAGGCCTCAAACCCTACACAATAGGAGTTGTTAGAGGATACGCTACTCCACCTGAATTTGAGAAATTAAATTTGAGCATTTCCCCGATGCTTGAAGACGTTCAAATGCTTAGGATGTTATCTAAAAAACGAATTGACTTAGCTTTTATAGATAAGACATTGGCTCGGTATTTGATCAATACAAAAGTTCCCGCTCTAGCAAAATCTATAGAATGGATGGAGCCTGCTGTCACTATTAATACCAATTATGTGGCCTTTTCTAAGAAAGTGAAGAACTATAAGGCTCTTTTACTAGACTTTAATCTAGGTATGGTGCGACTTTCAGAAGAGGGGGGGGTAAGAATGATTATGGAAAAATATGGAGTTGGAAACGTAGAAATGTAAGTAAATGCGCAGTTTCAACGTGTGCTTCACTCCAGTCATTCAAAGGCTGTTCCGCTCTTGAATTTCATGTGCCTGCTGAAAACTTTTGCTCACTTTCATTAGTTATCACAAATTTAAAACTGGCTGAAATTTTCTGAGTTCCGCAGGGTCAATCAGAGACAACGTTGACGGCACTCATGTTATCGACAAAGTTAAGTCGGCAATGAGTTGCTAACCAGAAGTTGTTTTTTAGGAAATTTTAGTTCGTTAAATTGCCTTTGAAACGATAGAAATCTAATTGACTTAGGTCCGCTTATTGGCACTTTTGAGTATAGTCGTTCAACGGGTTAAGTGACTTGTTCTGTCACTATGGACTTCCCACGATCTAGTGGACAAGTTTTCATACCCCTGAAGCTCTTTCAAACTCGTCAGGACTAACATTTCCTA
>ENA-OSET01006053-OSET01006053.1-sediment-metagenome-genome-assembly--contig:-NODE-6053-length-9987-cov-2.956509_pt1 | contig 9987 bp, 7 predicted proteins | sample MGYA00237882_ERZ534229 | MGnify/ENA primary metagenome ERZ534229 (study PRJEB26408, sample SAMN06266212) | sediment metagenome | isolation source: Hudson Canyon methane seep mesocosm | place: USA:Hudson...
TCCATAAATAGCGCCGTAGCGAGGGCGTTCCAGAATTTGAAAATGGCGCCACAATATATAGGCGTTTAGTTATTCTAAACAACTGTATCTTGTGGTTGCCAGTTTCAGATTTTGGGGCGTCCGCAGTAGGTGTCCTTTATGGATGGGCACTAGTTAGCGGCGAGAGCATTTTCAAAGGGTAAGAAGATCTGCTCTCCTTGGCTTAAGTTCTGTCCAGAATGAATTTTATCGAATAGTTCAGGGAGTTGGCTAAAAGGAATCGGAGCGGCATATAAAAACCCCTGCGCATAACGACATCCGTTAATTTTCAGAAAAGCTTCTTGTTCTGCTGTCTCTACACCTGTGGCGAAAGTTTTTAGATCCATTTGGTTCGCCACTGCTAATAATGTTTCTGTAATAGCCATATCACTTTCGTCGTTAGGGATTCCACTAACAAAGGTTTTATCGATTTTAATAATATCGATGGGTATTTGTTTTAGCTGTCTTAATGATGAAAGGCCAGTACCAAAGCTATCTATTGTGAGTGATACGCCTAAGTCACTTAAACTTGATAAGGTTTTAAAAGAAGCTTCCATATCTGTTGTAATGGTGTTTTCAGACATTTCAAGTATCAGGTTACGAGGGTTGAACTTAGTCTCTTGAGTGATGCGGGAAACCGTTTCAACCAAGCTTGGGTGGTTAAACTGCCGACTTGATAAATTTAACGCTAATTGTATTTGTGATTGAGCCCACTCGTGAATAGCATGCCCTTGAGTGCACGCATTTTTGATAACCCATTGGCCAATTTCCTGGAGTTGCCCTGATTGCTCTGCAATGTCCAAAAAGTACGAAGGCTGAATTAATCCTTTTGTTGGGTGTTCCCATCGCAAAAGCGCTTCTAACGCTAACACTTCACCTGTTTCGATATCGATGATGGGTTGATAATATAAACAAAATTGATTTTCTAGTAAGGCCGCCCGAAGTTCCTGTTCAACTTCAAGTTGACGCTTCATTTCATTGTTCATTTCCGGGCTATAAAATTGAATATTGTTTCTGCCTGAATTTTTTGCACGATACATCGCCATGTCTGCATTTTTCAGTAAATCAGGATATTTCGTCGCATCATTAGGGCATAGAGTAATACCAATACTTGAAGTAACTAGGAGCTCATTGCCATTTATGACGACAGGTTGTGTAATGTTTTCGAGAATGTTTCTTGCAACACGTTCTGCGCCTTCTCTGCCTGTGATGCTTGCCAGCAAAATAGCGAATTCGTCACCGCCTAAGCGTGCAACGGTATCTTCTTTGCGTACACTATCCTTTAGGCGTTGCGCCAAAACAACTAAAAACTGGTCGCCTATGTCATGCCCAAAATTATCATTTATACGTTTAAAGTGATCAATATCCAAACCAATCAATGCTATCTCATGCTTATGCCGAATCGAAGATTGAATAGCTTGGTCGCAGCGATCTTCAAAAAGGCGCCGGTTTGCAGTATCAGTCAGCGCATCAAAATGCGCTAAGTAATGTAGCTGATTTTGTGTCTTGCGAATTTCTGAAATATTTTGACCAATCAGAAGAAGTTGGCTTTTATGGTTTGGGTCAGATTGATCTGAAAAATTGCTCATATTCCAAAGCATGGTATGCGAAAGACCATCCTGGCTGGTAATAATACTTTCCAAGTTTTCTTTATTCATGCCACTTTCAAGTACTTTTGTAAATTTCCAGGCGGTTTCATCTTGTGAACTTTCGGGGATAAACATTTCAATAAAATCATTACCGATAGCGGCATCTCGTGTAAAAGCAAATTGCAGTTCAGCAGCTGTATTCCATTGTTTAATTTTAAAGCTTTCGTCTAATACTATAATTGGGATACCGGCTGTTTCAAACAGGGCTTTGAACTTTTGTGATGAACTTCTGAGCAAATGCTCTGCTTGTTCACGGATATATACCTCATCGCGTAACTCTTGATTAGCGGTCGATAGCGCCAGCGTTCGTTGGTCAACTAAATCTTCCAGACGAGCCTCTAGGCGCCTTCTGTCTGCCCTTAATGCACTGAAATAAAGTGTAGTGATTACGAGTATTAACCAAATGGCGTGAAAGCTATAGCTTGGAATGTTTGGGAAATGGACAGTGTAGGCCGAAGAGCTAAGTTCAAATATAAGAAGGCCAGTGCTTAATACCAGTGAAAAAGTACACGTTAATTGATTGAACCTGCTCGAAACCCACATCAACAAAGGAAGGGATAGCAGCATAAAACTGTAATGCGACTGGCTTGCAAAGTAAGCTGCAAAAATAGTAGATGAAAACCAAATAAACCACTCTAAAGGGTGAGTATTTTGAGGGATTCTGTGAGTATGGTTTTGATAAGCAAAAAATAAACAGGGCAGAATTAATAAACTGGTTTGGTTAATCAGAAAATTAGTTATGATTAAATCTTTAGTAAATAGCTCCTCAGGATGGAAACTATTGCTGACTATCGCCAGTAGAAGGTTGATGCTGCCAGTAATCAGAACGCAGATACTAATATAGAATATTAGTGTTCGACTGCTTTCTAAAGGGTTAGCTTTTTTTACCGAGCTTTTGAATGATCCAAATATTACATAGCTTTGTATGCTGATAAATGCACAGTTAATGGCTGTGAAAATATACATTGGATCGTGTGACTGAATTAAAGAGACAGACACGGAAGCGGCTAATAACGAAGCAAATATGCTTAAGCATGCTTGGCTACCAAATAAGAATACTAACAATAATGCTGTGCCACTTTTAAGTGAAACAGGGAAGCTGATGAAAGAGTTAGCGACTGCTTGGTTATCAAGAAGGAGTGTATCAATAAAATGTGCAACTACCATAAGGATGGTAATAACCAAAGAAGCATAACCCTTCTTCAAATTTAAAGACCCTTTTTTGTTAATCGCGTTAACCACACGTTTTCCCATAGTTAAAGGTATAATCGAACGAAGTGCATTAATTACAAGCTTACAAAGTTGTTATTTTTTTATCTTGATTTTTGGATTAAATATCTGTGATAAATAAAGCACCACATTGTATAAAAAACCTATATTGTAATGTGATACGAAGTGTTTTCTTATGTAACTTGATGTAATGAGAAGCTTAGATCGTTATTCTCATAGACAGGTCAACAGACTGGCAGTTTTTTGTTAAAGCGCCAATAGAAATGTAGTCGACACCTGTTTCTGCGATAGCAGCTAAAGTCGATTTATTGATACCACCAGAAGCCTCAAGTTTTGCTTTACCGTTCGTTAGTTTAACAGCATGGTTAAGCATCTCATTTGAAAAATTATCAAGCATAACGATATCTGCTTTAGACACTAACGCTTGCTTTAATTCATTAATAGACTCAACCTCTATCTCAACGGGCTTTTCAGGCGCAATTTGTTTAGCCGCACTTATCGCTTCCTCTATTGAACCACACGCCATAATATGATTCTCTTTAATAAGAAATGCATCAAAAAGCCCAATTCGGTGATTAAAACAGCCTCCACATTTTACTGCGTACTTTTGTGCTAAGCGTAATCCAGGGAGGGTTTTACGGGTATCTAATAATTTAACATTGGTATGTGCTACTAGTTTTGAATACTCAGCACTAACTGTTGCAGTGCCAGATAAGGTTTGAAGAAAATTAAGTGCAGCTCTTTCACCGCTTAAAATGGCTCTCGCAGGCCCTTTTATCGTAAATAAAGTGTCATTGGCTTGTACTTGGTCGCCATCTTGTACTTGCCATTTAATCTGCAAATCAGATGAAATCTGTTGGAACACTGCATTGACCCAAGCAGTGCCACAAATTACGGCTTTGTCTCGAGTAATAACGTGCGCACTAGCAAGTTTATCCTCATCAATTAGCTGGGCTGTAATATCTCCACAGCCAATATCTTCTTCTAATGCATACTTAACGCTGTGATCAATACTGTCGATTAATTCTTTATTCATGTATATCTCTGGTATGAAAATTTAACTATCTATAAAAAAACAGATCAATATTTTGCTTTAGTCATATTGAGTTAGCGTAAGGGTTTGGTTCACTTGTGTTAACTCAAGTTGTTTTAAGGCACTCATTCCAAGTAAAACTTCTTGGTCTTTTTGCATGCCGGGGTTAATGCTGGCGCGTACATTATAAAGATTAATATCCCCAATGCTAATCACTTCTATATTTGTTTGCGCAACCGTCACCATGCCATTAGCCGTAATGGTCTGTTTGTACCCGCTTTCTATAAGCTTGTACTCACTTGCTAATTGAGCAGGAATAACGACATCAGTAGCACCTGTATCTAGGAGGAACGTAGCAGGTGCATGGTTTATTTTACCGTCAACCAGGTAATGCCCAATTCGATTTTGTTGCAACATCACTTGGTTTTTATTATTTGTTCTAGATGTTTCAGGGTGTTTGTTCGGGTTCACCTGATTTTCTTCCCACCCTCCAATGAAATACGTCAACAGTGTTAACCCAAGTATCCAGGCAATAAAGGACATTGTTCTCGCAGTGTGTTTGATTTTAATCTCTGACATCTCATATGCTTATATGTGTAGTTGTTTTAAATCTTACAGATTTATACTAGTGTAAAGCTATTATTTTTTTTTCCAAAAAGGTGCTAATTGAGAACTAGTTCGCAGAGAAACAAAACGTGACAGTAGTCATCTTATTGACTGACTATAATGTGAAATATAGTTAAATAATTGACACATTGAGGCGCTATCTTATGGGTAATGCGAATATCATTGGAATAAATGGTGGGAAGCACAAGAATGGCCCTGAAAAGGCCACAGCTTTACCAGCGCCAATAATCAAGTTACGTGATTGCGCTAATCTAAATCTTAAAGACCTAATAAGATCTCTATTTGATAGTGCAGATGATGCTTTTTTTGAAATGGCAGACAAAGCTGGCTCCAATGGCGATCAAAGCATGTACTTTGACGCTATGAGAGAGCTAAGACTTCAAAAGAAAAAAATTGCAATGGGATTAATTCAAGCAATTAATGCGTCATTTTCTACGATTGAAGAATCTTCTTATCAAAATAGAACGACTGACTCATCTAGTAATATTGATTCTGAGAGCTTAAGCCTTATACATAATGATGAGTTAGAACTTAATGTTGCAAAAGACGGCATGATTACAAGGCTTAATAACAGTGCAGGATCAGAACTAGATGCATTACATAAAAGGATGGAATCAGTTTTATCTTTTTCTTTTTCGCAAACGCTTATACCTACAGGTCCTGAGCTGCTTTGCGATGCTTTTTTTACGGCTTGTGAAATTTTAGATGTACCTCTGAAGGCCCGTTTGGTTATCTTTAAATTGTTCGAGAAACATGTTCTGTCTTCGATGAATAAGGTCTATATCAGACTAAATGAGCTACTTATCAAGCAAGGGGTTTTACCTAACCTTAAACTTTCAACCGGCAAAGTGACACATCAAACGTCAAACCCTCAAAGTACAGGTACACTTCAAAATCATAATGAAACGCCCGATGATCAATCTCATATCCCGATTCTAAATGCTGATCAATGTCTGTCAGGAGGGCAGTTTGAAAATTTAAGAAGTTTAATGCATAACCAAGTTAGTGATGCTTTTCCTGTTATACCAACAACACCTGTAAAAGCTGAATACTTCCATCAAAATGACATCGTTTCGGCCTTATCACAGTTACAACATCAACAATTAGGTCAATCAATAAATTTAGAGCATGAGTCCAAGTTCGATTATAGCAGCTTGTTAAATAACTTAATGCAGACTGAGTCGACCAATAATGCGTACTCTCCCTTAGACACAGATGTTATGAACCTTGTTTCAATGTTATTCGACTTTATTTTGGATGACAGACAATTACAGCCAGATATGAAAGCACTTATAGCACGTTTACAAATTCCAATTTTAAAAGTGGCTATTATGGATAGCAGCTTTTTTGATCGGGGCGGGCACCCTGCTAGAAAATTACTTAACGAGATGGCATCTGCAGCAATTGGTTGGAATAAAAAAACAAATGGTAAGCGTGACCGTTTAAAAGAAAAGATTGAAGGTCTTGTCTCCAGCATCTTGGCTAATTTTGATAATGAAATAAGCTTGTTTGAGTCACTGTTGCAAGACTTTACAAGCTTTATTGATTTAGAGCAGCGTCGTGGACTGTTGGTTGAACAAAGAACCAAAGACTCAGAGAAAGGAAAAGCCGCAAGTGATGTCGCAAAACATTCAGTAGAAGCGGCAATTAATGACTTAATTCAGGATAAAGCATTCAGAGATAAGAAATTACCTGCCTGTGTATTAGATATATTAAGTGAGGCGTGGAGTCGTGTGATGACAATTCACTTTCTCAAGGGTGGTGAAGATAGTCGTGAATGGAAGCGTGCGTGCAAGGTTGCATCTGAATTAATATGGAGCGTATGCCCAGAAGGTAATAATGCCGACGCCAGACAAAAGCTGTTACATCAAATACCGCTAGTAATGCGTAATCTACGACAAGGCTTAAATGATATATCATTTGATGAATTTCGAATGAAGACGCTTTTTAAAGCCTTAGAAAATGAACATGTAAAAACCCTACATAACGTATCAATGAATGAAAGTGAGTGCATCAAAGGTACGTTAGAACCAATTGAAAGTGTGCCCGATACAGTTTCTGAACTTAATGATGCTCAGGATGATGCCATTGCTGAATTAGTACGTGACACACTTGAAATGGAAGAAGAGTTCAAGCACTTTAAGGTCGCCAATATCCTACCTGAGGCAGAACCTTCTAGTAATGAGAGTAAAGCGGCGTTATTTGAATCAAGTCAACTAAATGCGTCGAGTGATAACGTAGCTAATAAAGATGACCCATTTGTGCAACAGGTAGAAAACCTAACCGTGGGTTGCTGGTTTGAGTTTAGAGAAGAAACTGAACCAGTCAGATGTAAACTAGCTGCTGTTATTAAAGTGACCGGAAAATATATTTTTGTAAATAGATCTGGCGTTAAGGTTGCTGAGAAAACAGTTGCAGTCCTAGCTGATGAAATGAGGCGCGGCTGTATTCAAATACTAAATGATGGGCTATTATTTGACCGAGCCTTAGAATCTGTTATTGGCAGTTTAAGGCATAATTCATTAAATTAATGGTTACACTAATAGCAAATGAGAATAATTAATGGCTGGTTAGAAGGGGTTAAACAGCATTGCTCCCCAAACTATAATGCTCGCGCCGATAATCAAGATATCAACTTGTTAGTCATTCATTGCATAAGCTTGCCGCCGTCTAAATTTGACAACACCTACATTGAAGATTTCTTCCTGAACGAATTACAAATAGAGGACGATATCTATTTTGAATCCATAAAAGGGTTAGAAGTATCGTCGCATTTTTTAATAAAAAGAACGGGAGAAGTTATTCAGTTTGTCTCATGTAATGACCGCGCTTGGCATGCGGGGATATCACTTTACAAGGGGCGAGAAAATTGTAATGACTTTTCTATTGGGATTGAACTACAAGGTACTGAAGATATTAAATATAGCGCTGAACAATATCAGTCTTTAGTGTCGTTGACCCAGGTTATTCAGAATGCTTACCCTTCAATACAGAATGAAGACATTGTTGGGCACGAATTTATTTCACCTGGCAGAAAATCTGACCCTGGTAAGAGTTTTAATTGGGATAGCTATAAAAAAAGTATACTTTGATTCTTCGCAAAACAAGCTTTACATCAGTTCTCATCTATACTTTTTATCATAGAAGTTGAACCTGTTCACTTTATGAAATTGAACTATGGAGTTATACATGGGGGCGCCAAGCGACTTAATAGGATATGACAACTTATCTGTCACAATTTTCTCAGCATTAGCAACTAACGCCTTAGATACTATTTCCTCTTCGGCAGGTCAAATGCTCGATGTCGCTTGCCTTTTCTTTGACAAGGATGTGTCTAAAGCCATGGTCGACTTTCAAAAACTATACCTAGAACACTCTAAACTAGACACCATTAAAAGCGCTATTAATGATGAAGTGGATGACATTTTTGAACACGCTCACGATCCGGACTACCTTGAGGCTCATCAATTTGACGATAATCTAGCCGGGCATGAAATTGATGAGTTGGCCAACATCCAGAAGGACCTTGAAGCGATGATCCAGCAAGACGATCACATCAAGCAGAGAATGGTTCCTGTAATGCAATGCATGCAATACGAAGATATCATCATTAACCGTATTCAGCGTTTAATCCAATGCTGGGAGCACATGGTAGTGCTTCTAAATTCATCAGAAGAGGTCAATATATCTGAAGAATTGAAAATATTTGACAGTTATTTATCGACAGAAGATGAGCATGAAAAGTTTTACAGTTTGGTGATAGAAACTGACTATGAAGTATATTTAAATACCAAAGATCATGACATTAGTCAGCTAGAGCATAACATAGACTGTACCAATACATTGATGGAACGGTTTTTCAAATACTCTCAAGAATCCTTAAATGAATGTATTAGACAAACTCAACATGCATTTGATGAATTAATCAATTTATTGAACTTGGTTACAGGTGAGTCTGAAAAAGTAGGCTATTTGTTTTCTGAAAAGAACGAGTCCTTTGATGATATAAAAAATATATTATCTCAGCATAAAACGGGAGTTGATGCCAAAGCTAAAATGCTCATTCATGACATTGCTGAAACTCGTGTAAAGCATAGCCAAGAAGCCGAAAGTCTCATTCAATCGTTTATGATGGCGTTACAATCTCAAGACAGAATTCGTCAGAACATAGAGAATATGGGGGGCTTTCATCACCACTGGTCTACTTTCAGAGAAAAAGTTAAGTCATCAGAACTTTTTTCTTCAACGCTTCGGCAAGAATTTGCAAACGAAGCAATGAAGCAAATGTCAACTGAGTCAGAAAGAGAGGCTATACATAACTTAATGCCAGGAATTACACTCCCTGATAATTCTGATGCAGAAGAAGATGATATATTCTTCTAGTAACTTTAATTAATCTATCTTCTTAATGCTAGCCGCTTGTAACACCTATCTCATTAAGTCTAGTATAATGAATGCAGTTTTGTAACTGCTTATCATTACGTCGCCGTTCAATATTAAGGGGTGTTGACATGAACACTGAAGAATTGGAGATCACCAAAGAGGCCAAAACTAAAGTGAGAATAGATAAGGATGGTTCAACTAGGGATGGCGATAATATTCCCCGTGGTAAGATGGTTTGGCCGAAACCAAGAGATGTCATTCGTAAAGGTAACTTTCCCTATAAATTTAAGTTATATGAAGAATATTCTTACGAAACAACGTGGTCTTTGGACGAACAGTTTGATTCCAAATGGTTAAAAATAACGAAAGAGGGTCTGCTAACTATTAAGGTTGAAGAGTCGGCCTATTGTTGGGATGGGTGCACGCCAAAATGGAGTTTTCTCAACTTAGTTATTATAGGTACCCCTGACGGGCATATTGACCATCGAACCATGAAGCCCTTTACCTATCATGCATCACTTGTTCATGACGTATTGTATCAATATTTAGATTCCGTGCCGGTATCGAAAGAAAATATTGATTTGTTATTTCTTAAGATGCTAGGTGACTTTAAACTCCGTAAGATTTACTACCTCATGGTTAAATATTTCGGTGGCAAAGGTGTCGTACAATTTAATTTACAATAATGTTACCGCTTCAATGTTATTTGAAGACTGAACTGTAAAGTTCAGTCTTTTGAACGTTACAGTCAAAACAACCTGCTTAGTATCACTTACAATATCAATTAATTTTAAGAACTAATAGAAATTCACTGATTTAGGATGGATCGATGTCGATAAAGTACGGGCCTTTAAAATTTAAACTACTAGCGCTAATAGTGTTATTCAATGCCTTTTACATACCATTAGCATCAGCACAAGCCACACTTAAAGATGTCGTTGTTGTTGGTAATAATTGGGATGGGACTGCTGATATTTTTGACCCCCACACATTTCAGCTTCTTAAGCGTATAAATGTCGTACCTGATAAAGATGAGCGCTTAGATGA
>ENA-OSET01006054-OSET01006054.1-sediment-metagenome-genome-assembly--contig:-NODE-6054-length-9986-cov-12.368049_pt1 | contig 9986 bp, 8 predicted proteins | sample MGYA00237882_ERZ534229 | MGnify/ENA primary metagenome ERZ534229 (study PRJEB26408, sample SAMN06266212) | sediment metagenome | isolation source: Hudson Canyon methane seep mesocosm | place: USA:Hudson...
AGAGCCTTTATCAGCTGAAGCAGCCAGAGGAGTTTGCCCTAAACCAGCGGTATATAGTGGATTTTCTTCAGCTAAAAGCTGATCGGAAACATTAATATAAATACTATCACTAATTTGTCTAGCAATATTCCGACCACGTTCCTCTTCAATAATATGATGATGATCTTCTCCGCCAAACCCTGGCGACTGGGCCATGACATTACCCGAAACCAATACACTAGCAATGGCAATAAGCCCTAACTTCTGATACTTCTTTTTCATTCTTCCCCCTAAAAACCTTAATAAATATAAGTATAGTTAGTTACAACAAAATTGCAACATAATTTACAAATAAAACAACATACGATCCCCGGCTACATATTTCTTTCTATCCAATACCCCAGCCTTAGGCTTTAACATCTATACAGCAGGTTTAATCGAATTCATCTGTAAATATTTATATTGGTATTACTCTGCACGGTCAAGTTTTCAGCTTTTATAGTAAGTTATTTTTGATTGAGACCAAGATACTGTAACGGTTGAATAGCGAGCAACACAAGCATTCCAGTAACACAGCCATCAGTATAAACTAGCCAATAAAAAACCGAAAACTTAACAGCTCAGTCACGTCAAAACCTCATCATTTTGAGTATAAAGATCGCGTAAAAAAACCAAACACCCTCAACAGAACACAACAATAATAAAAGGAAAAAACATGTTTATACGAGCATTAATGTTTTTGTGTATTTTTTATGTAAATCATTTGTCTGCAGAGACAATACAGCCCGCTGTTGCAATTAAGTCACCCATTATTGGTGATGGCATTTCTAAAAACCTAACAAAACTGTTAGATATCAACCAAATTCGTGCCGAAATGGAATCTTCTTTTAGGGCCACCAGAAAATTCAGGGTGCTCAGTCGAGACAAGGCCACACTGAAAGCAGTACTTGATGAGCAAAACTTTGCTCAATCAGATTTAGCAAAAGGTGATGCCGCTAGTAAAGGTGAATTAAACAACGCCAACTATCTTATCATCCCAACTGTTATCGACTTTAAATTCTACCGGTCTCATAAGGCACTCCCAAATTTTGATAGCAAATTTAAGCGAAAAGACTCTGGGTTATTATCAATTAGTGCTCAAATGCTTGACTCTAGTTCAGGTCAAATTGTAACGACCTTTTTCTTAAAATCGACCTTTGCAACCAAATCAAGTGTTGTAAACAGTCGTTCAGGAAGACCAAGCAGCGTCTATTTTACAAAAATGGCGAAAGGTGTTTCAGCTAAACTTGCCAGTCAGTTTGTTGCTCAAGTTTACCCAATGAAAGTCATCAAACGAACAGCAAATGGGCAGGTTATCATTAATCGCGGACAAGATGGCGGACTAAAAAAAGGTACTAAATTAGCTGTGTTTTTTGCAGGTGAAGAACTCATTGATCCTGACACAGGTGAGTCTCTAGGTTCTAGTGAAGAATATATCGGCGAAGTAAAAGTAACTCGCATTAATCCAAAAATGACATTTGCTAAAATAATTAAGGAAGTTGACCCTATCAATATGCCTTTATCAAGAGGCAATATTTTAAGATTTCCTCAATAAGAACAGTTCTACAAACACCTATCTATCACCTAATCATTGACCAATTGCTTTGCACTCTGCTTAGCAGTTGATCAATGACTTAATCAATAAGATTTTATTATGATAAATAAAACCATTTCTAGGATTTTAACTATTTTCACTCTTTGCTTGCTACTCTCTGCTTGCGACAAAGCAGAAGAGCAATCGTTAGACTCTAAAAACAATAACATTAAGATAGCCATTCTAAGTACTAGTGACTTCTTTCCTGATCGAGCTGTACAGCAACGAATGGGGCTACCAGATCAACTTGCATCTCGAGTTATTGAACGTTTAACGAATAGCAAACGATTTCAAGTACTAGAGCGTACAGCTCTTAGAAAAATCATTAATGAACAACAATTTGGACAAGAAAATAAAACGTCATTTTTAGATAAAAGCTTAGATGCAGCCATTGAAAACATTGCAGATACTAACGGCCTAACTGTTGCTGTTACAACCTCTGCAGCCGACCAGAATGACTTAATCAAGGAATATCAGAACCTTGGTTCCACAATGGGGGCTGACTACCTGGTTTTTGCCGTTCTTGAAAAAGCCAAAGCCACAAGCAAAAAAATAGCCCTGCCTTATAGTGAATCCAATAAATCATTCACCAAGAATAAAATAGATGCTCGATTACGATTGCGTATTATCAACGCTAAAACCGGCAATATAGCGGGTGCTGCAAGTTTCCGCACACAATTAAGCGAATCTTTACTAACTGGGCAAGAATCTAGCCGTGATGAATATTCAATATTTGATCATTTAGCTAACTTAGCTAGCAACAAGATTCTTGACATCACCTTTCCTGCAAAAATTGTCAGCATTGATCCTTTTGTAATTAACCGTGGTAAAAATGATAATTACACCGTTAATTCTACGTTTAAAGTACTTCGTGAAGGAAAAGAAATAACAGATGCCTCTGGTGTCGTTATTGGGCGTCTTAACTCACCCACAGGAACAATCAACCTGGTTGATTTACAAGAAACACTTTCTGTCGTTGAAGTCGTCGATGGCACTATTCAACAAGGCGATCTATTAGAAGTTATTGAAGTCGCTGGTAACACGGTAAAGGCAATGCCTCGAACCAGCCATGCGAATGGCAAGCAAAATGGGAAAATCACCTTAGCTGTTGGAAAGATCAGACTAAATGCCAATGGAAACCATAGCCTTTTTGCCGCTCAATATCGAACACGGGTAAGCAACGATCTACTTGTTAAATTAACAAACAGCAATCGCTTTGATGTTATGGAAAGACAAGAAATAGATCAATTATTTGATGAAAAAAGCTTTTCAGCACTAACCAGTGGCCAAGAAATTGATGGTAAGCTTCGTGAGCTAATTGAAGCCGATTACTTGATTCTTACCTCTGTTAATGACTTTTTCATTAAAACAGAACGCAAACAGGTGGCCTATGTTGATGAAATTCAAACACATCACTTTGGCGTTGTAGATGCAACATTACGAATTGTTGACAGTCATACCGGTAAACTAATAGCGGCTGACAAAATCAGAATAAACAAAAAGCTCCCTTCAAGCAGTAACAATGAAACTGAAACGGTTTATGCTGATTTAATTGATGATTTTTCTACATCACTTGTTAGCAACATTATGCAACGCCTTTACCCTATCAGGGTTATTGGCGCGATCTCAGAATCAGAATTTTATATTAACAGGGGCCTAGATGGCGGACTGACTTCAGGTACTGTTTTCAACATCATGCGTGAAGGTCAAGAAATGATTGACCCTGACACGGGAATATCTTTCGGAAAAGTTGAGAAAAAAACAGCCACAGTTTCTATTGTCAATGTTGAATCATCCCGTTCTATAGTTCAGATCATCTCTGGAACAGATATTAAAACTGGGGACGTTCTGAAATTGGCAAAAAAAGAAATCAAAGCGGCACCTAAGCAACAAGTAAGAAAGCCAAGCTTTTAAGGTTTTCCTATAGGAATATAAGCACCTAGGTACTTAGTCATTCACAGGGACGTGAAGTTTATCAGCTTAATATTCATTTTATTTAGAACACCAAATATCCAAAGACTCACAAAGCGCCATAATAATGACAAAAAGAAGCCTTCCAATAAATTTATGCCTTGGCTTATTAGTAAATACAATGTTATTTACACCCAGCCACGCTAACGATGCACTGACCATTCTAAATTCATTACTAAAAGCCACAAAAAGCAGTAGTTCGCCAGCATCAAATAATCTAACAAACCAGGCAGCCATTAATAAGCCTGCAAACATAACCCGAAGTATTATTTACAGCGGTTATTCAAAAGATTTTTTAAAAATTAAAAACTTAATCACAAGCGAAGAATGGACCCAAGCCTATCAATTACAGACTCAAAAAATAGAACATACTGACCCTGTAAACTTTCTGGACTCAAATGAAGCAGGATTGCTTGCTTTAGATACCAAAAACCCTTTAAATGCAATTAAACATTTTTCAGCTGCTGAACATTTTTTAAAAGTTAATGCTGCAAAATCAATGCTTGAAGATGGGTTCTTATCTTTTGGTGGAGAAGCCTTAAGCCTGATCACAGGCATAGGTGACTTAACGCAATATGGTGGTGCACCCTTTGAAAGAATCCTGATGCTAAACTATAAATCCATTGCCTATTTACTAAATGGAGAGCGAAAAGCTTATAACGTAACTCGCCGAGCCATTGACTGGCAAAATATAGAACAGAAAGAATTTACAAAGTCTATTCAGTCGACCAAAAAAGACATCGCAACAACAGAGTCTGAAATTGAAAAAAAAACCTCTGAAGATACTACGAGTACGGACAATAAAGAGCTTGCATCAGGTAATGTTTTTCAAGTCATTTCAAACCAGTACAAAAGCTCTCAAAAGAAAGCACTCAGCGTATCCAGTGCTTATGTCAATCCCTTTGGCTTTTATATGGCAGGCATGATCCAGGAGTTTGATAGCTTAGAAGATGCTTCATTACGCGATAATGCCCGAATATCTTATAAAAAAGCATTAAAGCTCAACCCTAAAAGCAAAGTAATTAAACAAGCTATAAGAGAAGTAAAAAGAAAACCTAGACGAGGCAGACGTTTGGTTCAGGTTATTATTGCTGATGGCTTTGCACCTGAAAAAAAGACCCTGCAATTCGGTTTGCCCATGCCAGGTGGTATTGTCCCCGTTAAACTTCCCATTTATGAACCCGTTAAGTCCAAAGTTGCTCATATTAAAATAAAATCCGGAAAAACAACATTGGCAAGGCTATCCACTATCGCAGATATTGAATCCATTGTGTTAAGACATCAATTAGATTCATTACCCTTAGAACACCTTAAAGTCATGACATCAATTGCCAGAAGCACAGCAGAGAATATGCTCTGGGGGCAATTAGGTGCATTAGGTCAAATAGGAAAAAGCTATAGAGAGAGCTTTGCAGCTCCTGATATGCGAGCATGGATGTCATTACCCAAACAATTTATGGCTGCCAGATTTTATGCCTCAAAACGCCTAAAAAATATTACAATTATCAGCTACGATAAGAAATGGCATCGATTAGCCAGCAAAAAAGTGGCTCTTCCAAAAAACAAACATAGTTTTGTTTATGCCAGAACAATAGACAACATACTCAATACTAACGTCAATAAAACTTTATGGATAAATTAAAATGAAAAACAGACTACCTACAGTGCTACTTACGGCTTGCTTAGCCTTTAGCTTATCGGCCTGCTCAACAATGAAAGGTGCAAATTTAAAGCACAAGGCACATCGTACTATTGACGATACTCATCCTAGAGCCACTCTTATTATTGGCACATCAGATTTAGTGGATAATATATTGATAACCAATGTAAAAGTTGCCAAAGTAGGTTTATTAAATAGAGCAGGTATTGATGTACAAAACTTAACCGATAATCGTTACACTTTAGAATATAAGTTTGTCTGGCGTGATAAACAAGGTTTTGAAATTGATGCATCAAATGTCTGGCATAGATTTGTATTAACACCTAGAAAAATCAAAAGCTTTCAGACTGTTGGGAAAAAACCTGAAGCCTATTCAATACAATTTACCGTACGCTTCCCTGACGATCTTTATATAGAGTCTGATCGCCTTGACAGAGAAGCTAAACCTTTTTTTGATTAAACAAATAACATCATCATGAAAAAAATATTATTACTTGCGTTACCATTAACTTTGATTGGCTGTTCAAATACTCAATTTGGAGGTCAATCAAGAGTTTCCATCCTTGATGGAAACAGTCGCGAACATTTAGAAGCCGAACTGACAATGAATGACTACACAGCCTTTGCTGAAAAAGTCACTAATAAAATGTTACGATCTCGCTTAGTACAATCATGGGGTACTAAACGACCAAAGTTAATCGTTGGTGCATTAAAAAACAATACGGATAATGAAAGCATTCGTATGCAAGATATTTATGACCGCATTACAGAAACCATTTTAGGTTCCGGCCTTGTTAGACTGATGGATAAATCTGCAACATCATTTGATTACGTTGTTAAAACTGAGCTTTCATCAACTCGACAATATGGCGGCAATGGCGAAGAGCTTGCTTACTTTAAATTAGAATTTAAACTTTTCAAAATTGATGGAGAAATGGTTGGCCAGTGGTCTGATGTATTACCTCTAGGGAAAGCCTCTCGTAAATTCATTTAATACCTTTAGCAAAGGAGGAGGCATGTACTGAGGTATTTATATCAGGATAATACGGTCATCCTCCTTTATTTCAATCACTGTATAAAATAATCTGCAAACTTTTAATAAAATCACACCAACCTCACTATTAAGGTCATTAACATACCCAATACCATTCAAATCATTTCACTCTTATTCCTTAGTTATTTGGCTTCGACAATCCCCTTTTTATGAAATACTTACTCTCCATATTCCTGTATTCGTTATTAATATCAATATCCCATGCTGCATCACCAAGAACAGCTCTTATTATCGGTAATTCAGAATATTCATTAATGCCACTCACCAACCCAGAAAATGATGCTGAAGATATTGCAGAAAAACTCAAAACATTAGGCTTTGAAGTTATTTTTGCATCGAATAAAAGCAAATCTGAAATGAAAGCCTTAATTAGGCAATTTGGCACACAATTAAAACAAAAAGGGGGCGTTGGTCTGTTCTTTTATGCAGGACATGGATTGCAGATTGATGGAGAAAATTATTTGGTTCCTGTTGATTTCAATGCCTCTGTTTCCTACGAAGTAGCTGATGCAGCCGTTAACTCCAGTTTAATTACGGGTGCAATGGAAGCAGCTGACAACCCTTTAAATATCATTCTATTAGATGCCTGCCGTGACAACCCTTTTCCTAGAAAAAACCGCTCTAGCTCTCGCGGACTTGCACGAATGGATAGCGCTTCAGGAACAATTATTGCCTACTCAACCAGTCCTGGCGATGTTGCTGCTGATGGTGAAGGCAGAAACAGTCCATATACCGCAAACCTACTTAAACATATGGGAGCACCAGGACTGACTATTGAACAAGTCTTTAAACATGTCCGAGTAGGCGTTGAAGACTCAACAGGAGGCCGGCAGTTACCGTGGGAAACATCGTCACTACGTGGTGATTTTTATTTTAAACCCAAGCAAATACTACCTCCACCCCAAATTCAAACACAACTTCAAGAAACATTACCTGTTGCAGTACAAGAGCCCATTACACCTCAAATGACAACAAACCAAATTCAGATGAGCTCAGCAGCGAGCAGTGCTAATGCCAGAAAACTTTCGATTTTCAGCAACCCACAAGATAGTATTATAAAAATATTAAATAGTGATAAAAAATATGCCATGGGAGTAAAACTTGAACCCGGAGATTATCGAATAGAGGTTAGTAACGAAGGTTATCGTACAAAAAAACAATGGATAACTATTGATGCTGAAAATTTAGAAATGCAAATTACTTTAGTCCCCGAATCTTAATTTACAATCACTCACTGTTACCATGAGTAAAAAAGGCTACAAACGAGGGTTAAATCTTTACTTTTACCTTCCCTATAGCCTTTTACTTAATCTTCTTATAAATGTAAGCCTTTCTCACCTCGAGACATTCCCATAGGTCCTGATCGCACAACTTCTACAACTGCATCTTCGTCTAAAGCAGCAACAAAAGCATCTAATTTATCTGAAGTCCCAGTCATTTCAATCACATAACCATTTAAGGTGACATCGATAATTTTCCCACGAAAAATATCAGATAAGCGCTTTACTTCTTCTCGTGTTTCATCGGTTGTTTTTACTTTAACCAACATTAACTCACGCTCAACATGGACCGCTTCAGCCAAGTCAATCAATTTAACCACATCAATTAATTTGTTTAATTGTTTGGTAATTTGCTCTATGACGTCATCACTGCCATGCGTAACAACTGTCATTCTTGAAAGCGTTGAGTCTTCAGTTGGTGCAACAGTCAACGATTCAATATTATAGCCACGAGCAGAAAACAAACCTGCTACACGAGAAAGTGCGCCTGCCTCATTCTCAATAAGGATAGAAATAATATGCCTCATTACGCCAACTCCCTGTCAATTGGAGTACCTGGAGCAACACGCAATTTCATTTCATGGTGAGCCTTACCCGCTTCAATCATAGGGTAGACATTTTCAGTTCGATCCGTTATGAAATCCATAAAAACCAATCTATCTTTCATCGCAAACGCTTCTTCCAGCGCTGGTCTTACATCACCTGGTTTTTCAATCTGCATGCCTACATGACCATAAGCTTCAGCCAGCTTAACAAAATCAGGAATAGTATCCATATACGACTCAGAATAACGACATTCATATGAGAATTCTTGCCATTGACGAACCATTCCCATATAGCGATTGTTCAGGTTAATCACCTTCACAGGCGTTCTGTATTGTGTTGCTGTTGCCAGTTCTTGAATACACATTTGAATACTGGCTTCACCTGTAATACATGCCACATCAGCCTCAGGGTGAGCTAATTTAACACCAATCGCCGCAGGCAAACCAAAGCCCATAGTTCCAAGGCCACCTGAGTTAATCCAGCGACGAGGCTTATCAAAATGATAATACTGTGAGGCAAACATTTGGTGCTGACCTACATCAGAAGTCACAAACGCCTCTCCATTGGTCACTTGATAGAGCTGCTCTACAACATACTGAGGTTTAATAAATTCAGAATGTCTGTCGTATTCCAGACAATTAACATCACGCCATTTATTGACCTGACTCCACCAAGCTTCCAATGCTTTTTCATCAATTCTGACGTTACTGGCTTTAATCAAATCAAGCATTTCTCTCAATACTTCTGTTACTTGCCCAACAATGGGTATATCAACCTTAACGGTTTTGGAGATTGAAGAAGGATCAATATCAATATGGATAATTTTCGCATAAGGACAAAATTCTTCCAATTTCCCTGTCACACGATCATCAAAGCGCGCACCAATAGCAATAATGACATCACTTTCATGCATTGCCATATTTGCTTCATAAGTCCCATGCATCCCTAACATACCAATAAACTGTTTATCAGTGGCAGGGTATCCACCCAAGCCCATCAGGGTATTAGTTACAGGGTAGCCTAGTAACTGAGCAAACTCTGTTAACTCAGCACTCCCCTCACCTAATATCACACCGCCACCAGCATAAATCATTGGGCGTTGTGCACTTAACAATAAATCGACTGCTTTTTTAATTTGCCCCGAATGCCCCTTAACCACTGGGTTATAAGAGCGCATAGAAATTTCCCTAGGGTATTCATATTCGATTTTAATCGATGGGTCAGTAATATCTTTTGGGATATCAACAACAACCGGGCCAGGCCGACCTGTTGTAGCCACATGAAAAGCTTTTTTCATGGTTTCAGCCAAATCAGCCAAATTTTTAACCAAAAAGTTATGTTTAACACACGGACGTGTAATCCCTACCATATCCACTTCTTGAAAAGCATCACTCCCAATGACAGGTGTACCCACCTGCCCAGAGATAATCACCATAGGAATAGAATCAAGATGTGCAGTTGCAATACCTGTGACTGCGTTTGTCGCACCAGGACCTGAAGTTACTAACACGACACCAGGCTTTCCTGTAGAACGCGCATAAGCATCAGCCGAATGCACCGCTGCTTGTTCATGCCTGACTAATATATGTTTGACTTTTTCTTGATGAAAAATTGCATCATATAAATGCAAGACTGCCCCACCGGGATAGCCAAAAAGAAATTCCACACCTTCGTCTTCAAGACTCTGGACTACTATCTCTCCGCCACTGAGTTCCACACTAATTCCTCAAAATACTAAACACAAGAACAGAACACCTCAATCTTCCTATAAACCGAACCTTAATCCGCTATAGCTATGACGTGCCCCATCAAAAAACAGTCCATTTTACTAGGTTCTTAGGTAAAATCACACTTTTATAAATA
>ENA-OSET01006057-OSET01006057.1-sediment-metagenome-genome-assembly--contig:-NODE-6057-length-9986-cov-2.357756_pt1 | contig 9986 bp, 6 predicted proteins | sample MGYA00237882_ERZ534229 | MGnify/ENA primary metagenome ERZ534229 (study PRJEB26408, sample SAMN06266212) | sediment metagenome | isolation source: Hudson Canyon methane seep mesocosm | place: USA:Hudson...
CGATCCTATTCCGGGGATTCACTTGTTTCGAATCATGAAAAAAACCATCGTCTCTGGATTCGTTATTCATCCGAAAAAGTGGAAGTACGCCTTGGTTTGCAAAAAATAATTTTTGGTCCATCACAAATTTTACGACCCCTTTCCTGGTTTGATACATTTGACTTAACTGACCCCACGGGACAAACTGACGGTGTGGACGCATTCCGCCTCAAATGGTTTCCGTCCAACTCTCTTTCAATTTGGTCATGGACTATTCAAAATGCGCAAGACACTTTATCCTTTGGCGGACGGGCTGAACTATCATCATCTTACGGAGAATTCGGATTTACCTTTCACGTTGATCCGTCTAAAACTCCACAGCAAATTGGTCAATTGGGGATCATGATGACAGAACCCCATCAACGGTTTGCATTGGATATTCGACATGACGGTTTTATTGGTTCTTGGATGGAAAGTGCCTTCATCATTTCGGAGAATTCTGATCTTAAAATGACAACCATTGGTGCAGATTATACCTTGCCCATCGCTAACGGACTTTTGATTATGACAGAATCCATGTTCATCAAAAATAGAAATGCAGACGACCAAATGTTTACGGCTTTTATGGCTATGCTTCCCTTGGGCATGGTTCATTCTACCATGTTTATTTCTCAATTTGATTGGCAGGAAGACCGAGTTTATTCCTATTTCCGATGGAGCGCCACCTATGACAAATTCAGCTTAAATTTGCTATTATCTCAAAGTCCCAAACGGAAGGAATATGGTCTTCCTGTAGAAGCCTTCCCAAAATCAGTTACGGGATTTGGAACCGGAATTCAATTCATGTTTATTTACAATCATTAGAAAAAATTATGGCCACAAAGACTCGAAGACACAAAGATTTAATTATTATTTCATCGTGTCTTTGTGGCGAAATAAAGGAAAAATATGTCAAATAAAAATGTAGTCGAAATAAAAAATCTTTTAAAACAATTTCCCGTTGGTGGTGATTATTTTACCGCATTGAGCGATATAAATGTCGAATTGGAAAAAGCCGAATTTATGGGATTAGTTGGTCCATCCGGTTCGGGGAAAACAACGCTTTTAAATATAATTGGAGGACTCGATTCACCTACAGAAGGAAATGTAAACGTTCTTGGAATAGAGCTGGGCTCTTCATCTCACAACCAACGAGCCCATTTAAGAAAAACAAAAATGGGATTCATTTTCCAGAGTTACAATTTACTTCCAGTTTATTCTGTTTTTGAAAATGTGGAGCTTCCACTGATTTTAAATAAGATCGATAAAGATGAACGAAGATCCATGGTAGAGCAGGCTGTCGAATCAGTTGGCCTAACAGATAAAATGGCTTCCCGACCAAATATGTTAAGTGGTGGTGAATGCCAACGCACAGCCATCGCCAGAGCGATTGTACATCAGCCCGCGCTGGTATTGGCAGATGAGCCCACTGCCAACCTGGACGCGGAGAATTCTCATCATATTATGAAAATTCTGGTACAATTAAATCAAGAATTGTCCACTTCTTTCATATTTGCAACTCACGATGAAAAGATCATGGCTTACCTTAGACGAATTATTCACCTGGACGATGGTAAAATAACCGAAGATGAAAACATTAGTAATCCAAAAGCAGGGGATTAGAGTTGCTTTTTAAGATTGCCATTAAAAATCTCCTGGGCGCCAGGCTGCGCACTTTTCTGAATGTTCTTGTGACCGCTTTTTCATTTTTCCTGATCCTGTTCATATCGGCCATGTACAATGGTATGCTGGAACACGCAAAACAGGTTACCATGGATACGGAGATCGCCGGCGGCGCCTACTGGCACCCGGAATATGATCCGCTGGATCCCATGACCTTTGAAGATGCCCACTCTGCTTTGCCCGGAGATGTACAATCACTAGTGGATCAGAAAAAAGCGTTCCCGGTTTTGGTAAGCCAGGCTTCCATTTATCCCGGCGGCCGCATCATGCCGGCCATTATGAAGGGCATTCCCCCTGGTCAGAATATTGTTAACATGCCAACAGACGCACTTTCCGGACATGATGATATTGCTATACCAGTACTGATCGGGAAAGGAATGGCCAGCGATACCAAGCTGAATGTAGGGGATTCGTTCACCATTCGCTGGCTGGATACTGACCGCACCTATGATGCCGATGAAGGGATCGTTGTGCATATTATGGATACGGAGAATTTCAAGCTGGATATGAGCCATATCTGGATACCGCTTAAAAAAGCACAAACCATGCTGGCTATGGAAGGAGAGGCCACTTATGTGACTTATGAAAAAGGACTTCCGCCGGTTCAAGACAAAGGGGACTGGATACCTCGCGATATCAACTACCTGGTGCAGGACATGGAAGCCATCATCGCAGCGGACAAACCGGGAGCCCAGATCATGTATATGATTCTCTTGGCTCTGGCGGCCATGGGCATCTTTAATGCTCAGGTATTGTCTATCTTTCGCCGGGGAAGAGAAATAGGGACACTCATGGCTATCGGGATGACACGTCCCCGTGTAGTAGGACTCTTCACACTGGAAGGAGGCCTCAATGCGGTGCTGGCCGCTGTGGCAACATTGATTTTCTTCGGTCCTGTGCTCTGGTATTTTGGTGTGTATGGGATTCCCCTGCCTATTGATTACACAGAAATGGGTATGATTGTGGCCAAACGTCTGATTCCGGTTTATACCATCGGACTTGTTGTATCAACCACCATTTTGGTATCTATCATTGTACTCATAGTGAGCTACTTGCCTTCACGACGAATTGCCCGTATGAAACCTACTGATGCCTTGCGGGGTAAGGCAGTGGCATGATCAAGTTTTTGACCAAAGGATTGCTCCGGGATCGTTCCCGAAGTCTGTTCCCCGTTTTGGTTATTACCCTCACCGTTGCCATGGTTGTTTTCGCAATCGGCTTTATGAGAGGTACGATGAACAGTTTATTTTTGGATACTGCCGTCGTATTCTCTGGCCATGAAAAAATTGTCACCCGGGCCTACAATGAAGAGAACCAACTTTTACCTAATGATCTTGCCCTTTTGGAGGTGGACCAACTGGTAGATGAACTAGGCCGGGATTATCCCAATTTTTTCTGGACACCACGAATAACTTTTGCCGGTCTTTTGGACGTTCCTGATGAGAATGGAGAAACTAAGTCCCAGGGACCTGTCATTACATTGGGGATTGATCTATTTTCAGAGGATTCCAGGCAGGCGGAAATCTGGGAGTTGGACAGGGTCCTTGTAGAAGGACATATCCCCCAAAACAGGGATGATGCACTTATAAGCACCAAGCTTGCGGATCAACTGGATCTTGCGGTAGGAGAGACCGTCACTTTTATCGGCTCAACTATGGATAATGCTTTTACAACGTACAATTTTAACGTTTCAGGGACATTCAACTTGAGAAAAGGCCAAACAGACAAACAAATGATGCTTGTTGATTTGTCTGGTGCCCGTCTTGCATTAGATATGGATAATGCTGCTTCAGCGATTTTCGGCTTTACTCACTCATTATATTACGATGATGAAGCGGCTGTTGCACTGCGTACTCATTATAATAATACCATTAGTGACAGCCTGGGTATTTTCAGCCCCTTTATGCTCGCCCTGAGGGACGGGAATCAGATGGGCACCATGGTGGATGTAAGTGGCGCAATGATTGCAATTATGGGTGGAATATTTCTGGTGGTTGTTATGGTTGTGCTCTGGAATATGGGCCTTATGAATGGTCTGCGTCGCTATGGGGAAGTGGGTCTGCGATTGGCTATGGGTGAATCCAAGGGGCAGGTGTACCGCTCTATGATCTCTGAAGCGGTGATAATAGGGCTCGCAGGAACGGTGGTTGGTACTGGAATTGGGCTTGCGCTGACCTATTACGTGCAAGAGAATGGTATAGATTATACAAAGGGAATGGAAGCGCTTTCAAATTCGTCCATGGTTATGCCCAATATTTTCTACGCTCAGGTTACACCCGATCTTTACTATATTGGATTCATCCCCGGCGTTTTGGCGACAGTACTGGGGACCATGTTGGCCGGTCTGGCAATATACAAACGGGAAATGGCTCAATTGTTTAAGGAACTGGAAACATGATCAAGATTCTTATTTCTTTTCTATCTTTTACATTTCTTTTTGCTCAAGGGGATGATATGTCCGTGCAGGATATTATCAAGGCCATGGATAATAACCTGAACGCAAAAAGCCGGATTATGACCAGCAAAATGGTGGTTCACGGACGGCGGGCGAGCCGAACCATTGAATCCCGGAGCTGGGTTGTTGGCATCGATCTGGCCTTAACCGAATACTTGTCACCGCCAAGAGAGGCAGGCACCAAAATTTTGAAGGACGGTGATAAACTCTGGACCTATTCTCCCCAAACTGATCGTGTGATTCAAATTTCCGGACACATGCTCCGGCAATCGGTCATGGGTTCAGATATGTCCTACAACGATATGATGGAAGATCGCCCTCTCATGGATCTCTACGAAGCCACATTAGAAAGCTCTGTTGAAATAGATGGACGAGATCATTGGATTGTGCTGTTGACGGCAAAAGCGAAAGGATTGTCTTATCCCATGCGCAGGGCGTGGATCGACAAGGAATATTTGCTGCCCATGAAGGAGGAACTCTATGCTAAAAGCGGCAAGCTCTTAAAAGCATCCACCATGGATGGCATCAAAAAAGTGCAGGGGCGCTGGTTTCCTTCCCGATTTATTTTTAAGGACGAACTGAAACGAAACAGTAAAGGGACAGAGTGGATTATAGAAGAAATTGAGTTTGATACGGAGATTCCCGATTCCCGTTTTTTGAAAGCGCGATTAAGAAAGTAAACAAATGAAAAAGAATAAACATAAAGGAAGTTGTTTCTGCGGCAATATCCAATTTGAAATAAAAGATACAGGTGGAACCGTGGCTGCTTGCCATTGTTTGGATTGTAGAAAAGCCAGCGGTGCACCCTTCATAATTTTTGTAGTGGTGCGGAAAGATAATTATATTATTAAAAGTGGGAATCTCGGTTCAACGCCAGTTACCAGGAATTATTATAGATGAAAACATTCAAAAGTTTTCAGAATACTCAGATTTACGGGAGAATTCCACGGAGATTAAATGAATTTATTTTTTTTTATTAAGTCAATAAATGAATGGGGATTATACGTATATTTGTCTGGCATTGCCACTGAGGATTTTATATAGGAGAATGTTAACATCATGAAACACACACTTTTTATTTTACAAATCTTTCTGTTTTCGATTATTTTCGGACAGAATGAGAATATAGAAAAACTTCAGTTTGAGTTTGAGGTGGATTCCATAGAACTGCATGTTGGTGAGACAAAAGAACTCACGATTAAACTTCTCAATGAAGATGGAGATCTTTCCCAAAATTCATTTTATGTATTTGGACAGAGACGTGCTTTATCCGTATCCCCCAGAACGAGCGATTCTACGGGTATTGCAACCGTAACCGTCAAGGCCCATAAGCCCGGACGTTTGAGCCTCAGCGTTCAAAGCATTACGGTTAAGCGCGATGATCGCGTTCGGGATAAGCTCGTAGTCAATGTCCCCTTCCCCCCAATTGATCATCTTGTATTTAATCAAACGCCAAGCAAACTATATACAAAAACATCCACATCTTTTTCAGTGGAAGTGATCGATGAAGCAGGGCTTACACGAAATAATGCGGATGTTAAGCTCAAATCCAGCAATACTGCAGTTGCAGATTTTGATATCTTTGGTAATCTGGAAACAAAACGAACAGGCCGCGTCACCGTATCTGCTACAGTTGAAGAGATAACAGAATCTTTTAAAGTTCGTGTGGTTAAAAATGCTACACGCCAAGTGACACTTTCTATAGACAGAGAAGAAATTAGAACCGGTGACGTGCTTGCGTTGAATGCAAAAGCTTTAAACAGAAGTGGTCGTACTATTGATGATGCACCAATTACTTATTCTTACCTTGGTCAAGCTAATTATGGTGAGTTTGCGTTACCTGCAGCAGGGTTAGTAACGGATGATGGAAGATTTGTTGCTGAAACAGCGGGGTTGTATACAATGATTGCTTCTAGTAATGGTTATTCAGCTCAGAAAACAATTAAAGTTGTTCCAAGAGATGTGAAAAAACAAGTAAAGTTAGTGGGGCACGGATTAATCTCGGATGTATTGACTGGAGATTTGTGGATCTGGGCTGGTGTGGATAAGCATGAAGGAAAAGATTTTGCTGTAACAGGCACATGGGGTTCAAATGGAGAAGCTTACTTTTGGGATGTTACTAATCCTGATAGTATGATTATTATTGATACGATTACGGTAGATGCACGAACGGTAAATGATGTAAAAATATCTGAAGATGGTCGTGTAGGAGTTATGACTAGAGAAGGCGCTTCAAATCGAAAAAATGGATTTGTAATATTAGATGTAAGTGACCCATATAATGTTACGATATCAGCTGAGTATAATGATGATATGACTGGTGGTGTCCACAATGTATTTATATATGAAAATCATGTGTATGCTGTAAACAATGGACGTAAATACGATATCATTAATATTGATGATCCTTCAAATCCATTCCGTGTTGGTGTTTATGAACTGGATACACCAGGTCACAGCATTCATGATGTATGGATTGAAAATGGAATTGCCTACTCTTCAAATTGGAGTGATGGTGTTGTCGCGGTAGACATTGGTGGAATGAAATTTGATGAAGCTGATCGCTCAAACACTCAATTTAACCCTTTGTTAGCAAAAGCAGGTCAAGGCAGTCCTTCAAATCCAATTAAGCTAGCTGAAATGGGCGATCCAAATGGATTAAATCATGCTGCCTTTCCATTTTTAAGTAAATCAACGGGTAATTTTTATATTGTAGGAGGAGACGAGACCTTTCCTTGGGGAGTGATGGCTACCAAAGGACAGCCTTCAAACCCAAGAGGTGGGTTTCATTTTTTAAACTTTACAGACCCAGACAATCCTAAAGAAGACGCTGTATACCAGGTACCAGAGGCAGGGTCTCACAATATGTGGGTATATGATGATGTATTGATGGCTGCCTTCTATCAGGGAGGGTTGCGCGTTGTAGATATATCCGGTGAATTACTTGGAGATATTTATAATCAAGGGCGTGAGATTGCTGTATATCAATCTTCACATAAAGAAGGAAAAATCCCCAATGCACCAATGGTCTGGGGAGCTCAGCCTTATAAAGATTATATATTCTTTGCAGATATGAATTCAGGTTTATACTGTATTCAATTAGAGGATTTAGAAAAAGGACCAGGTGCACCATAAATAATTGGAGAAAATTATGAAAAAACTATATATACTTATTTTAATCGCCCTTAGTATTGGCTTTGGACAAGAAAGCTCTGAGAAAAAGGAAGCTAAGCATAGCTTTATTTTTGAGCCAGACTCTCTTTTCCTAAACATTGGTGAAACCGGAACAGTAACGATCAAGCTTGTTGACGCTGATGGTAATCTGGCCAACAACCCTTTTTATGTTTATGGTCGCCCACGTCGTGCCTTGGAATCAAAACCAAGGATAAGTGACTCTACGGGAGTTGCTGTAGTTACAATTAAAGCATTTAAACCAGGGAAACTCAACTTAAGCGTTAGAAGTATTTCTCAAAAAAGAGAAGATAGAGTAATGGGAAATATGCCTATTGAGGTACCCTTCCCACCATTGGACAGGATTGTATTTAACGATCCGATATCAAAAGTATATGTTGGAACATCTGTTAATTATAAAACGGAAGTTTTTGATAAAGCAAATTTGAAAAGAACAGAATCAAAGGTATTGCTTTCATCTAGCAACTCAGATGTCGCTGAATTTGATAATTATGGAAACTTAGTTGCAAAAAAATCTGGTAAGATTACACTGATTGCTTCAGTTGATGATATTAAGGAGTCCCTTAATATAAAAGTATCGAAAAATCCTGTTCGCAAAATTAGCTTGTCTGCAGATAAAGATGAAATTAGAACTGGAGACGTTTTACAATTCAACGCCAAAGCAATGAATAGGGCCAATAAAGTTATAAAAGATATTCCTGTGACCTTTTCTTATTCAGGTCGTGTGGAATATGGCATTGGATTGCCAGCATCAGCTTTAATTAATAAAGATGGGAAATTTGTAGCAGAAACACCAGGTGTTTTTACTGTAATTGCTAAATCTGGAAGATTTTCTGCAAGAAAGACAATTAAAGTTGTTCAAAGAAATGTAAGGAAAGAAGTTAAAGTTGTAGGACATGGAACCGTCTCTAATGTGAATACTTCTGACTTGTGGGTATGGCCTGGAATTGGTAAACATAAAGGCAAAGATTTTGCAGCAACAGGAACATGGAGTGCAAATGGAGAAGCTTATTTTTGGGATGTAACTGAGCCGGAAAATATGTATATCATTGATACTGTTACAGTTGATGCGAGAACGGTAAACGATGTCAAAGTTTCCGAGAATGGCGAAGTGGCTGTTATTACTAGAGAAGGCGCATCAAATAGAAAAAATGGATTTGTTGTTTTAGATATCAGAGATCCATTTAATGTAAAGATCACAGCGGAGTTCAATGATGATATGACGGGTGGAGTCCATAATGTTTTCATTTATGATAATCACGTTTATGCTGTAAATAATGGTCGTAAATACGATGTAATTAATATTGAAGATCCTTCGAATCCATTTAGAGTGGGCAGATATGAATTAGGCACACCAGGTCATGGAGTCCATGATGTTTGGGTGATAGATGGCCTTGCTTACTCATCTAATTGGGCGGATGGTGTACATGTTGTTGATGTTGGTGGAGTAAAATTCAATGAAAAGGACCGTTCTAAAATTCAGTATAACCCTTTCCTTGCAATGGCTGGTCAAGGAAGCCCTGGGAATCCAGTAAAGTTAGGTGGGATGGCAGATCCCAATGGCCACAATCACGCAGCCTTTCCTTTTATTAGTCAATCTTCAGATAAATTTTATCTTATCACTGGTGATGAATATGGAGATCAATTTGGAATGGCTGGCGGCTATCATTTTCTTGATTTTACTGATCCAAAAGATCCAAAAGAAACAGCTGTCTATCAAGTCCCAGAAGCTGGTTCTCATAATCATTGGGTGCATGGAGATACATTGTTTGCCTCCTATTACCAAGGTGGTCTACGAGTAGTAGATATATCAGGTGAGTTAATGGGCGATATATATGCCCAAGGAAGAGAGATTGCTTTTTTTATGTCAAGTGATCCAAAAGGGTTTATAGCAAATCGCCCAAATGTTTGGGGAACAATGCCTTACAAAGGACTAATTTATTTTTCTGATATGAATAATGGCTTATGGGCAATCAAATTAGAAGATCAAAAAAGAATGGGAACTAATTAGGATTTAAAATGAAAAGATTTACAAAATTTATACTAATCTACCTAATCGGAATTTTTGCAATCAGTGCAAAAGACTATTATATTTATTGCGCAACAGAATCTGAAGATGAAGTTGCTCTTATTAGATTTGATGGTAAAACAGCATATGTTGAAAAACGAATTCCAGTAGGTGTTTGGCCAGTAGAAATTGAAGGGCCACATGGAATAACTGTTTCACCAGATGGTGATTTTTGGTATTTATCAATGGCTCATGGTGTCCCTTATGGACATTTATATAAATACAAAACAGGTACAGATGAAATGGTAGATCGTGTTGAATTGGGCCTATTTCCTGCAACAATGGGAATCTCAAATGCTACTGGGTTAATATATATTGTTAACTTCAATCTACATGGAGGCCATACGGAACCAAGCACTGTTTCTATTGTTGATCCAGAAGAAATGATTGAAATTGATCGGGTTGAAACAGGGATTATGCCTCATGGTTCTCGACTTTTAAATAATGGTCTAAAACACTATTCAGTAGCTATGATGTCAGGTATGCTATATGAAATTGATGCGATGACAATGCAGATTACACGTACTCTATCTACTGCGCCACCCAATAAGAAAATGAATGCTCACAGTG
>ENA-OSET01006058-OSET01006058.1-sediment-metagenome-genome-assembly--contig:-NODE-6058-length-9984-cov-2.503886_pt1 | contig 9984 bp, 6 predicted proteins | sample MGYA00237882_ERZ534229 | MGnify/ENA primary metagenome ERZ534229 (study PRJEB26408, sample SAMN06266212) | sediment metagenome | isolation source: Hudson Canyon methane seep mesocosm | place: USA:Hudson...
TTAAACCAAATTTTTTCATATCTTTATTAAAGTTGCGATGGCCATATTTATCATCACCGGCAACAGAGTGACCGGAATGTAAAGAATGAACACGAATTTGATGAGTACGACCGGTAAAAAGAACTACTTCAGTTAATTGGGCTTGTGGGAAGCGCTCAATAGGGATGAATAGTGTTTTAGCATATTTCCCTTCAGGATTTACTTGTACCATTCGTTCACCGGAGGATACGACATTTTTTAATAAAGGCTGTTCGACTAGTAATTCTTTGCTGTCCCAGCTACCTTTTAATAAGGTCAGATAATGTTTATCTAAATCCAGATAATTCGAAATGGAAGTAAGCTCAGTACCATTGTCCAGACCCCAGGTCAGCGTTGCCGTCACATTGGTGCTTTCCCGATTAAAGTTACCCTCTTGCGAGGAGGCGTGCTGCAGACCGTCAGACAGCCGACCGGGCGCCTGGGTACCCAGACCTGTGGCGGGGTCAAAATCTGCAAAGTTAATGGAGTAGGTACCAGAAGGTACGTCGTCGTCTTCTGATACCGCCACCCGAATATCGGCTGTTAAGCTGTCTGAAAGATCCACTTCCAAAGAGGCGCGAAGTGTATAACCATCAGCTCCGTGTGAATCCCGAACACCGGGGGTCTGTGACTCTACATAACCGTCATTTTCCAACCAGCGGCCGGCAATGCGGGCCCGTACCGTATCGCTCAGAGCACCACCAACGGCACCTTCAACGGCGAGCATATTGTATTCGCCACCCGTGACTTCAATATAACCGTTTGTTTCATCCGAGTCTGCGCCGCGGGTAATGTAGTGCACAAGTCCGCCGGTAGTGTTTCGGCCAAACAATGTGCCCTGTGGCCCACGCAGCACTTCAACACGCTCTACGTCAAACAACTGGCCATTAATTGCGTTCATGCTGGCAACATAGGCTCCGTCTACATAGACGGCAACGGGGGCCTCCAAGTTATCTTGAAAGTTGTTCTGGGAAATACCGCGGAGGTTAATAATGGTAAAGGCAGGAGTAAATGTCTGTAGCTGCATGCCGGGAATTTGCTGGGTAATTTCAGTGCTGTTGGTCACACCCAGGTCTTTGAGCTGGTCGCCGCTAAACGCCGATACAGAAATACCTACATCCTGAAGGCTTTCCTCTCGTTTTTGGGCCGTGATAATAACCTCTTCTAAAAACAGATCTGCTGAAACGGGCATGCTGATTGCCGCGGCCAATAATCCCGCGGTACTTAAAGAAAAATGTTTATTGCCTAAACGGTTAACACAGAACATTGCTTTCTCTCCTTTAACGCCCCGCTGCCATGACTTGCCCGGGTGGGCTGCCGGCTCAGAGCGCCAAGCTATTGTTGTTATCGCTCCCGTTGCTGACGAGCGCCAACAAGGCGTTTTGCCTTGCTGAAGCCAGTATATGAAACCGGTCATCGGGATTCTTGTACCAGAGTGAAGATGAAAATGGACTGAGAGGGAAATTTGGGACCAATTAGCCGTATATTGACGGGAAAAGGGCGAAAAAAACCGCGGGACCAGCCCGCGGTAAAACCTTATCGACTAAGGTGCAACAACTAGTCTTCGCGACGCTCCACAAGGGTCATAATGCTATAAACCGCAACGGGTTCATCGCGCTGATTCCTGATTTCAATATCCCACTCCACCACTCCCGTGGCTTTCTGCTCATCTGGCCTTTTGTCTTTTTTGATTTTCTGTTTACAGGTTAAGCGGGCCTGAATAGTATCCCCAATGGCCACAGGCTCAATAAAACGCAAGTTTTCCAATCCATAATTGGCGATGACCGGACCCGGCGCCGGGTCGACAAACATGCCCGCAGCGGCAGAAATAAGCAGGTATCCGTGAGCCACTCGCTTGCCAAAAAATGAATCTTTTGCGGCAACTTCATCAAAGTGTGCGTAGAAATGATCCCCGGAAACACAACCAAAATTAACGATGTCTGCTTCGGTTAAGGTTCGGCGATGTGTAATCAATGTTTCACCAATTTGCAGGTCGTCGAAAACCCGACGGAAAGGATGCACATCAGTTTTTATCTGTTTGGAGCCGGGGTTAAACTCTTTGGTTATAGCCGTTAGCGTTGTGGGGCTCCCTTGAATCGCCGTACGCTGCATATAATGTTTAACGGCACGGGCGCCACCCAACTCCTCACCACCACCGGCGCGCCCAGGGCCGCCATGTACCAACTGAGCCAATGGCGAACCATGTCCGGTTGATTCTTTAGCACACTCTTGATTTAACACGAGTATCCGTCCGTGATAAGCCGCCGTGCCCAGTACAACTTTTGCCGCCTCAGCGTTGTCTTCACTTACCAGAGAACCCACTAAACTCCCACGTCCCAACTTCGCAATCGCAATTGCCTCGTCAATAGTGTTGTAGGGCATCAGCGTCGATACCGGGCCAAAGGCCTCTACCCCATGCGGAGCCTCTGTGACTAAGGGCTTGTCACAATAAAGTAATGTTGGCGGGAAAAAAGCGCCTTTTTCACGGTCTGCCCCCACTACCTTATAATCCTGGTTACCGCCGTAAATTAACTCGGCAGACTGTTTAAGCTCTTCCACTTTTCCCCAAACGTCATCCATTTGAGAGCGCCCAACTAAGGGACCCATGCGAACCCCTTCTACCGAGGGGTCGCCAACAATGGTTTTATCCAGTCGTTTTTTAAGCGCCTCGGCGACCGCGTCAACGCGGCCCTGGGGAACAATAGTGCGTCGTATGGCTGTACATTTTTGTCCGGCTTTCACCGTCATTTCCGCCGAGACACCCTTAATAAACAAATCAAATTCAGCTGAACCTGGCTCAGCCCCTTCACCCAAAATGCTGCAGTTCAAAGAGTCTGCTTCCATGGTAAAGGGAATGGAGTTAGCAACAATATTGGGGTGTGTTTTCAGCATCTGCCCGGTGCTGGCAGAACCCGTAAAGGTAACAACGTCCTGCTCATTCAAATGGTCCAACAAATCGCCAACACTGCCGCAAATTAACTGAACTGCGCCGTCGGGTAATATACCTGAGGCAATAATTTCTTTTACCATCACCTCCGTCAAATAGCAGGAAGCCGTCGCGGGTTTAACAATAACGGGCACACCTGCAATCAAGCTGGGGGCGATTTTTTCCAACATTCCCCAACAGGGAAAGTTAAAGGCATTGATGTGAACAGAAACACCTTCTTTTGGCACCAATATATGACGACCAATAAAGGTGCCATTTTTAGACAGATTCTCCGCCGGCCCCTCTACTAAAAATGTTTCGTTCGCAAATTCCCGGCGAGCAAGGCTTGCGTAGGTAAAAACTGTGCCGAGCCCACCTTCAATATCAACCCAGCTGTCAGCGCGGGTCGCACCGGTCCAGGCCGATACCCGGTAGAATTCCTCTTTCTTTTCCATAAGATATTTAGCGAGCTCTTTAAGTCGATTAGCTCGCTCATGAAAGGTCATTGCCCTTAAGGCGGCTCCACCCGTTTCGCGCCCATAAGCCAGAGCGGCTTTAAAATCGATGCCGGTGCTGGTGACCTCACCCAGAGACTCACCATTGACCGCATTAAACACCTCTACGCCCACCCCTTGACCTTCCATCCACTGGCCAGATAAATAGCTCTTCAACTTCATTTGGGTATATCCTCTTAGACCTGTCAATTGGATTATATGGGCAGAATTATATGATACAAAATTATTACTTGGAAGAGATTTTTTGTGTTATATTGATCTTACCCCGAAAGGTAGTAAGGCTTACCACCCAATTCAGCGCACTTAAAATGGCACCATTCGGGGAAATTCACCCCCCCCCGCGGGGCGTGCAACGTCAATATCCGGGCAGACGGTTAACCACAGAGAGACATATTTATGAGCCGCGAACAAAACGCCAAACAAGAGAAACAGGATTACAATCAACTCGAGGCCATTGAAACCGCCAGCGTTGAAGAGCTGCGTAGCCTGCAACTGCAAAGAATGCGTGCGACCCTTGAACATGCCTACAACAACTCCCCGTTTTACAAAACACAATTTGACGAGGCAGGCGTACACCCCACAGACCTGGAAACACTGGCAGACCTGGCAAAGTTTCCCTTCACTACAAAAAAAGACCTGCGCGACAACTACCCCTTTGGCATGTTTGCCGTTCCAATGGAAGATGTCGTCAGGGTTCATGCCTCTAGCGGCACCACGGGCAAGCCCACCGTTGTCGGGTACACGCAAAACGATATTGATACCTGGGCAGACGTGGTGGCCCGCTCTATTCGCGCAGCCGGTGGACGCAGCAAAGACATCTTGCACAATGCCTATGGATACGGTCTTTTTACCGGCGGACTGGGGGCTCACTATGGAGCGGAACGTCTCGGGTGCACTGTGATTCCAATGTCCGGCGGGCAAACAGAGAAACAAGTACAGTTAATTAAAGACTTTAATCCAGATATCATGATGGTCACGCCCTCTTATATGCTGAACATTGCTGATGAAATGGACCGTCAAGGCATCGACCCTCACGAACTCAACCTTCGTGTCGGTATCTTTGGCGCGGAGCCCTGGACAGGCTCCATGCGTAAAGAGCTCGAATCCCGTCTGGGTATAGATGCCATTGATATCTACGGGCTGTCTGAGGTGATGGGCCCCGGTGTCGCAATGGAATGTCTGGAAACCAAAGACGGCCCGACGATTTGGGAAGATCATTTTTATCCAGAGATCATCAATCCTGAAACCGGTGAAGTGGTCGCAGATGGAGAGGAAGGTGAACTGGTTTTCACCAGCCTGACCAAGGAAGCACTGCCGATTATTCGCTATCGCACCCGCGACCTGACACGCCTGTTGCCCGGCACTGCACGTACGATGCGGCGTATGGACAAGATCACCGGGCGCAGTGACGACATGCTGATCATTCGGGGGGTCAACGTTTTCCCGACTCAAATCGAAGAACAAATTCTGGCGACTGACAAGTTGTCACCCCACTACCAGATTGAAGTGAGCCGAGAAGGCAATCTGGATAAAATGCAGGTTCATGTAGAATCTGAAATTCAGCTCAACGAACGCGAAATCGAATCCACGTCAAATGAATTACAACATAAAATTAAAACGATGGTGGGCGTTTCCACTCGGATAAGCATTTGTTCACCGGACAGCATGCCACGCTCCGAGGGCAAAGCCGTACGTGTGATTGACAACAGACTCGCCCCAGTCTTCAGCAAAAGCCTTGAACGCTGCCTTGCAAAAGAAGACTTCTTCGACAGTTTTTATCAGCGCTTTATCAACAGTAGTGATGATGCAAAAGCCATGTTTGCTAATACCGACATGCAGAACCAGAAAAAAATGCTTCAAAACTCTCTGTATATGATGATTGCAGCGCCCAGCGGCCTTGAAAAGGCGAGCACTCATATTGAACATATTGCCAAAAGTCACAGCCGCGCGGGCTACGGTGTTAAACCTGAACTGTATGACTTGTGGTTAGACTGCCTGCTTGAAACCGCCAAAGAGTATGACAAAGAATATGAACCGGTGGTGGAATCAGCCTGGAAACAAACGCTGGAAGCTGGTATCAAGCTCATGAAGTCTGGGTATTGATCAACACGAGGCCGAGCCAGAATTGAAATAAAAAAGGGACAGATAAAACTCTCTAGCCGTTTTATCTGTCCCGCTTATCCTTGAAGTGCCAGAGCAATCAAAGCTCTATCCTAGTTGCCTTCCAGGCCTCCAAAGCGACTGTAGAATCCAGCATCCGCTTTAGGTAGCTTTCCATCAGCATTCTCCATAAGACCAAGCAGATAGGCCTCAGCGCCACTGTAGGTTGCCTTGTAGATATTGGCCGTTAAATTCAAGGCCGCCTTTCCCGCCCAATCTGTTGGCAATAAGTCGTCTGGCAAATCGGTGTCTTTCAACAATATCCTGCGATACTCATGAATAATCAGGGTACGCAACTGGAAACATTGCTCGGGATCCAGAGAGCCCGACTTGTTAACCGCAGTCATGATGGGGCGAAAACGCTTCAAAAAGTCGCTGTAGCGCTCCTCTAATTCATCCAGATGCCAGCAAGCCTGTGACATCTGTTTTAACACTCCCTGGGACGCCAACTCCTCGGTGTGGGCACTCAGCACAACCACTTGATCCACAACGCCCAGTTCCTGCAAGGTTTCGTCGAGAGATCGCCTGTCAGCCCCCGGACGTGCCAGCACACCGGCAGTCAGCGCGCCATAACCCAGCCAACGCAGCTCCCGAATCAATTCGTCCCTCTCGGCGCCAACATAAGCAGGCAGCAGCAGCGTCCACTGCCCATCCCACTTCTCACGACTGGCTGAATAGATACGACGAGCCGTTTTTTGATATTGGCGCAAGCCAAACTCGGTAAAACTATAATAACTGCGTCGCCCAATCTGTACCGACGTCAACCAGTTGTCCTGGGTTAAACGATAGACCGAGGTTCTAACCAGGCGTTGATTGAGGCCAAAGGGTTCGAGGGCTTCGATGAGGCTGCCCAGCCACACAGATCCGCCGTGCTGAGAGATGGAGTCTCCGAACACACTGACAATGAGCGAGCCCCCTCTCATGGGGCGCTGTGATTGAAAGTCTTGCAAGAGAGATTCAATGCACTTCAATTTGGCCATAACGCGGATATTTCCTGTATCAATTCCATTTATACCGGAATTCTACTGGGCTGGGCCATGGGTAGCAAATAAAGCGGCTTTTTTGTGTTCAGGCCAACTGTGTTCTTTTGCGGTACTGGCTTGGTGAATCGCCAAACTGCGCCTTGAAACAACGACCGAAGTGGGAGGCATCATTAAAACCCCAGCGAAAGGCAATTTCAGTGGCACTAAATGAATTCATTTCGGAGTCTTCAAGACAATTTCTGCACGCTTCCAGCCGCTGCATCTGGATATAACGCCCCAGAGAGATATCTTCAGGCTGAAATAACATATGCAAATAACGTGTACTAATGCCGTGGGCAAGCGCAATCATGTCGGGTGACAACTTCGGATCCGTCAGGTTTTTATAGATAAAGTTCTTCACCCGATACATGTATTCATCTCGGGGGCTTCGATCCAGCCGTTGTGGCGCGGCCACATTGAAGCTGAGCGAGGTAACCAGTAGGTCCAGAATGTTTGCTTCCAATCGCTGAAGCAACGCGGTGTCGAAGCTGTCGATCCTTTGTAAGAGGGAAAGTACCAACTGGCTAAGCAAACCATTTGAGCCTTGATCAGCAGCCATGCGCTGCCCCAGATATTGCTCTGGATCTCGCAGTTGGTCCTGCAGTATATGGTGGGGGATGGCTAACACTGCCTGCCCATAATGCTTGGGAAACTTTAATTGATAGGGCTCTGTTGTACTGGCCAACACAAAATCACCCGGCATGAGTGTAGCTTCTCGATCTCTCTGAGAAAAAATGCCGGTTCCCTCGACTTGAAACTTCACCAGGTAGAAATCGTCGCTCTCCATCGCGATATGGGACTTGCGTCGATAAACATCCAGGGGCGCGCTTTTCACTTGGGCCAGGTGCATGGTTTCGAGTCGATTGGCCGCCAGAAACCCGCCAAAATCTGCGCTTAAGCCATTGGCCATTTCGCAGGCGACCGGGCTGAAGGTCTTGCACACCGCGTGATTCCAGGTTTCAAACTGATCACCCACTGAGAGCTGATTAGAAGGACGGGCTATAACCATCTTGCAATCTCCTGTCTGGCACCTGCTTAACGATTCACCGGCCTTCCATTATGCCCGCATATTGCGCTGGGTCAATAGATACAGAAAAGCATTCGATTTTTACAGCTTTCGAATCATTTCCTGGCGCCCCAGCTTTCCCCGCCGAGCCCTCCCCTAACCTTCACTAGCGCTGATCAAAGTCCACAACCACCTCATCCGACAAAGGGTGTGCCTGACAACTCAAAATATAACCTGCCTCAACTTCGTGGGGCTCCAAACCGTGAGCAATGTCCATATCTACCTGCCCTTCCACCAATTTGCATTTACAGGTCGAACACACACCCGCTTTACAGGAATAGGGTAATTCCATGCCATTGTTCATGCCGGCATCAAGGATGTTCTCACCAACGGTGGCCAAGTTAAACTGAATGGCCCTGCCATCGGCTTTTACCGTGACTTTGCTGGTCTTCTCTTCACCGTATTCATGCACACGTTGCTGGGCCCGCTCCATGCGCAGTTGCGAGTCTTCGCTGGAACTGGCAAAAAGCTCGTAGTGAATTTGCGAGTCGGCAAGCCCCTCTATTCGAAACCCCCTGGACACCTCGGACATCATAGACTCAGGGCCACAAATAAACGCTTCATCGGTGCTGGCGATGTCGATCAGGCGACTCTTTTGTAATTGATAACCCATTTTGTTATCAATTCTTCCGTTCAGCAGCTCAGCGCCCTGATCTTCCTGGCTCATGATATTGATCCATTTGAAACGCTCCAGATAAGCATTTTTAATGAAACTAAGCTCTTCCTTGAACATGACACTCTGACTTCTGCGATTCCCATAGATCAAGGTAATTCGGCTCTGCGGCTCAACACTCAACACCGATTTTATAATCGACAGCATGGGTGTAATGCCACTGCCCACCGCCAGGCACATGTAGTTTTTTTTCTGGTCTGCTTGTAACTGTGTGCCAAAATTACCCTGCGGCGGCATCACTTCAATCTGATCACCCACCTTGAAATGGTCATTAGCATAATTGGACAGTAGACCATCGCGCACACGTTTAATACCCACCCGAAGATGCCCATCATCTACACCAGAGCAGATTGAGTAGGAACGACGAACCTCTTCTCCGTCAATCAGTGACTTAAGTGTTAAAAATTGGCCCGGAGTAAATCGAAATTTTTCCTCAAGCTCGCTCGGGATCGCAAAAGTAATGCATACCGCAGCATCCGTTTCAGGTGTAATATCTGCAATAGCAAGTGAATAAAAATGGGTATCGGGCATGTTAACACCTGTTAAATTTCAAATTAGATTTTTTTGAAGTAGTCAAAAGGCTCCGCGCAATCATGACACTGAAACAGTGCCTTGCAGGCCGTTGAAGAAAATTCACTGACTCTTCGTGTATGAACCGAGTGGCAGTGTGGGCAACGTACATTGGCCTCGGGCGTATCTCGCCCAGCACTATTTTGTGCATCATCGGGCGCAGCAATACCATAGGCTCTTAACTCTGCTCGCCCCTTGTCGGTCATCCAGTCAGTTGTCCAGGCGGGTGAAAGCTGCGTTTTTACCTCGCACTGCTGGATGCCGCTTTCACGCAGTCGTACTTCAATATCTTCACGCATGACATCCATCGCCGGACAGCCAGAGTAGGTGGGCGTTATGACAACTTTCACCCGCTTACCCTCGCGCACCACATCCCGCAACACACCCATATCCCAAAGTGAGAGCACAGGGATTTCAGGGTCTTTTACATCATCGAGCATGCTCCAAAGCTCGAGACAGTCCGAGTTTCGTCGAAACCGTTCTCGCTCATATTGCACCTCAGACATAGTGGAAATACGTTGCATGTTATTACCACTGACAGTTGGGATAGCTGCGGTGAACAAATTGCAATTCGTTCAGTAAATGTCCCAGATTTTCAGTGTGATAACCTTCACGCCCTCCTCTTACAGACCAGTTGGTCTCGGGTACGCTCAGCGTTGCCTGCTGCAAAACGGCGCTAATCTCTGCAAGCCAAGCCTGCTTAAACAATCGGGCATCAACTGCAATACCCGCATCGATCAGACTCTGCTCCAGTGAATCATGCTCAAAAAGTTCTTCGGTATATCCCCAGAGATCGTCTATCGCCACCTGTATTCGCTGATGACTTTCTTCAGTGCCGTCACCCAGTCGCAAAACCCAATCTTTACTTCTGCGCAAGTGATAACGAGTTTCTTTGGCGCCTTTAGCAGCGATTGCCGCCAGTGTCTCGTCCTTGGAATCCACCAAACCAGGCAAAAAGTGACTGTGGTATACATCCAGCAGGAACTGACGTGCCACACTGTAAGCAAAGTCGCCACGAGGCAATTCGTTAATCA
>ENA-OSET01006060-OSET01006060.1-sediment-metagenome-genome-assembly--contig:-NODE-6060-length-9982-cov-2.558102_pt1 | contig 9982 bp, 9 predicted proteins | sample MGYA00237882_ERZ534229 | MGnify/ENA primary metagenome ERZ534229 (study PRJEB26408, sample SAMN06266212) | sediment metagenome | isolation source: Hudson Canyon methane seep mesocosm | place: USA:Hudson...
TCATCGCCAAGAAAGAAGAGTGAATGGGAAGACATTTGCTTAACTTATTCGGGCCAACTCTCACTCTACAGGGATGCGCTTACAGCATCGGGTAAAACGGTAGCAAGCTGCTGGATTCACTTCGCAATAACGGGAGGGCTCGTCTCGGTAGATCTCTGACCTACATTTTTCGAATAAGCAGTGATAAGCCCCATCAAATATCTGAAAGCGGCGTTTTTGCGCGAAAGCAATATGAAAGGCTTTACGCGGAACTGCCGGCATTGATGGGGGTATATCTTCCTTACCTAATTTTGCGAAGCATTTTTTGTGATCTCCTCTAAACGCGTTGCATAACCACAGATAACACAATTACTAATTGGAAAGATTAATGATTTATTTAAACGACATACTCAACTTTAAAGACCTTGATAATGTGAAAATCAGATTTAATCTGATGTTTGAAGACAACTGGAATCCATCTGACATATACAAACAACAAGACACATCAACACTTCTTAATGGTCATTACCATAATTACAGCAAACGAAAATCATATCGCGAAGGTCAAATTACAATCGGCTTTCTCAAAATAGAGGGAAGTAAATGGCTCCTATTTCACATAGGCAGAGTAACTAAAGATCTCAATATCTTTTCGGGTGTTGGTTACGAGTACGAGTCGATACCCGAATACGAAAAATATTGTGGACGCTTAATAATCGATTTCAAAAATCGGTCACAAACGATGATAAGAAATGCTTGCTCCGTTATTGATGAGTGCAAAGTTCAGGAAATACTCTCAGACGATTTCAATAATGATGTTTTTCCGGGATATGAAAATGTGCGTTTGTCATGGCATGATCTCAAAGCTGCAATTCTCAAAGAAAATTGGTCGACCGCATTGCAAAACCAAAAGGGTATTTACCTAATAACGGATAGATCGAATGGAAAAATGTATGTAGGTTCAGCAAGTGGAGAGAATATGCTTTTGGGACGCTGGAATGCTTATGTCAAAAACGGTCACGGTAATAACGTTGAATTAAAACAATTAAAATTTGATCATGTAAAAACTCATTTCGAGTATTCGATCTTAGATATTTTTAAATCAACTACCGATGACAAACATATACTCAGCCGCGAAACATGGTGGAAAGAAACCTTAAAAACTCGTACGTTCGGGTACAATAAAAACTAAGTGTGTTCTTCTTGTGACAGATTTGACTAAAAAGTGTAAGTGCTTCAACCAGCAAGCCCCCTGCTCTTAATTCCGCGTGGTCACTCTGACTAAAACATCAAGCTTGCTTATACACTAGTCAACAGACCACGCCACTTTCGGAGAGTCATTCTTAATGACTCATCGGCATTTTGTTGTTTTACGTCCACGAAAAGTGGGCTTATCTCAGTAAATTTATGCTCGGTTTTTGTGCAAGACCTCGCCTATACCTTGCATTACTTTTAACTTCTGATCTTTCTCAAATGTCTCGACTAGACCCAGACCATTTTCTGAATACAGCGACCGATCAAAGATGGGGTTTGATAAACAGAGTCTATCTTCATCTCGGATAAACGTCTTGTTAGAGGGATGCGGCAATACAAGGTCAAAATTCGCTCCGGACCCATAAGATGTTCAGAGAGATTCCAGTGTAACAACCAAAGTAAAAATTAAATAAATCATTGAACCAAACTGACGTTAGCTCAAGTGTCAAATAAACAAGTTGAGCGGACAATCGCTCGCGTAAAACGCCTTAATCTAAACCCAAGGAGACGTAAAAATCTTGTTTTCGTCTCAATTATTCGGGAGTTTTAGATGAAAAATAAGAGTGCGGACATTGCAGCGAATACCAAAATACAACCTAACCAGCAAAGTTTAGTCAGAGTCAGTCAACGGCTAGCCCGAATTCGGCGACGATTCCGTAAAAAATTACCTAGAATCGTTTTAAATCGACTACTTAAAGCTAGTTATTTATCGGGAATAGACCCTGAAGTAGTGCTTATGAAGTACGTGAGCAAATCTAAAGAAGTTTATTTACCGAGAGAGTTCTACGAAATATATGACGAACTAGTAGATTGTTATTACCGCCGTTAACTCTATTTTTGGAGGATTAAGAATCGTAATTTAGGAAATTCGCAAGGATGAAAAAGCCCAGACGCTTAGTCTTCTTGCTTGCCAATAAAATATGCGGTGTACCTCTGTTGTGTCATTACGAACAATGAAACGCAGAAAAAGACAAAAACAAACATAGATGCGAAATATGCTGCATTACTTAAAGCCGTTAACAATGAGGCATTGATAAGCAAAAGAAGATTAAAGATTACAAGTCAGCCGAGACTAGACTACCTAAAAACCACTCCCGTTCTTTGCAAAAAATGACTATTTTTAAATACCCTGTCACACTTAACCACTCGATCACGAAAAACACACAGTTTTTTGATTTCTTTCTCTAAGCTAAAAATACGTTAAGTAATAATCCCCTAACTCAAAAAGGCTTAACCTATGACAGTCCTATTCCACGGTAATTTTGCTTTAGTCCGCCCTAGAATGGCTCGGCTGACTAAGCTAGCGTTAGAGCAACCCAAGCTAAAAGACAAAGCACTAGCTGAACCCTTCGGTTATGGTGCACCGTTCGGCGCTATTTACAGAAGCTGGCTACACAAAACCGGACTAGCCAAATTAGGACTTCCATTGAAATTAACCGAAATGGGCAAGGTCGTTTTTGATAAGGACCCCTACCTTGAATCTCATATTACTAAGTGGTTCTTACATCATGAATTGGTGACTGACACTGAACGAGCTGAGTCTTGGCATTATTTCGCCCTAGAATTTTTGCCAAACCATGAGACGTTTAGTAAGGAAGAACTACTAGACGGGCTAGCTGAGAAATTAAGCCCTCACAGCATGCAACACTTTGGCCCTGGAAGTAAGCTGAACAAGCAGATAGCTAACAAGATAGTCCAAGTATATACAGAGCCGAGTGGACTAGGTGACCTTGAAATAATCATAAAAGAAGGAAATTCATATAAGCATTTAAACCCAAAGCCATTAGGACCTTGGAAAACAACAGCGGAACTGGAAAAAGCTTACATATAAAAGCTCCCTCAAAAATAATACTGTATAGGTAGCATTATGGCGCCTCACTATCGTAGCAATTTTTTTTACGAGGGGTTTAAACGCAGCTCAAGTACTTGGCAAAGCTAGAGCTCTAAGGATTGATGGTAGATCCTTTGTCAGTGTTTTTTTCAGTAGTGACTAACTGAAGAAAAAATAATACTGATAGATTGACCGCTGATCGCAATAAACGGAAATGAGCTCTCAATCTCGCTAGCCCTTTTCTGACTTCCGCTCCTGTCTAAAAGCTAGAGAAACAACAATGTCCGCTATTTACTTCGAGAGACTTTCCACAACTAATTAATAGCCTTTGGAGCTACTCCTTTGCGGTCCATTTTGAGCCATAGTTTTTCGATAGCGAGCTGATATTTATAGATTGAGCTAATGCTCAAGCCTAAGTCTTCGGATAAGTGCTCGTAATAATGGAAGATATGTCGTCTACCGATTTGCTCCAGCCTTTTAACACCAGCTTTTGTGTCACAAAGCCAATTTACTAGCCTAATGAGTTTATCAATCTCTTCTTGCTTGGAGGCCTTTGATCCCGTTCGCTTATGATCCTGCATTAAAGAAATCAGTTGCCGCTCTATCTCTCTCATCCTAAATACGCTCCGCATATATCAACTCGGGAATGACCAAGCTCTTCAGCTATTTTTAATCGAGCTGAATAATCGAGCCCGTTAACTTTTTCTAACGGAATTGTGAGCGTTTCTGAGAGCTTAACTTTATGTTCTCTTTTATTCATATTGAGAACGACTGGGCAATGTAACCCAACTAACGCGAAGTAACGTTTTTGAGCATAAAGATGACGATAACTATGAAAATTTTGGTGATGATTTATACGATACATTTTTTTCCTAAATCCCACATAACTACTTTCATTTGGGATAAAACATTTTTGTCCGCTTAGGAGCTCACATACACGTTGCAAGGTGTTTAATTGGGCATTTGTGCAAATAGGAATGCATCTTTTTCTTCCTCCCTTAGTGCCACGGTCGAGATAAATCAATCCTTTATTGATGGCGTCGTCAAAAGCCTTGTGAACGTGTAGCTTACTCGTTTCTTCAAAGCGGGTACCAAACTGTTCACTTACGCTTTTAAAAAGTGCAAGCGCAGTGGAAGCACCCTCTTGATTAATTGCTGTTTTTGCCGCTTTATTGATCGCGGTGACGCGTTTGCGTTTCGGAATCCCCACCTCATTAGGAAAAACGGTGAGGCTATTTTTACTCGACATAAATGCAAGTAAATTATTGACTGAAGACAAGTAATGATGCGCCGTCGCAACTGCGAGTTCACCTCGGGTAACCGATTGACTCAATCCCATTGCGTAGTCAACTACGTCTTCATACTGAACAAATCTTAAATCTTTAAGGGAGTTGAAATGGTTTTCATAATATTCAATAAACACGGAAAACCTATGAAGCAACGTGTGAATCGTTGAAAAAGATCTATAACGCACTTCAAGAGCGTTCTTAACGGCGAGATAGGGCCGACGATTACCCCAACCATAGTTCCATATTGAGGCATCGCCAGCTCGTTTTAGTTGTTTCAAAAGTTGCTTCTCTGATGGCTTTGCGTTGAGTTAGCATCTCATAAAACACTCATACCGATTGTCACACTTTGGCACCAAAAATACCCGTTCATGCGACAACCTCACTCTGAAGAACTCCATTTTAATCGGTCAGTGTTAAAGCTAATTAATCGGCTAGCTACCGCTTCTGGAGTGAGTCTAAAAAATCGGTGTTATACCTAAATTAGCTATGGAGGGAGTTACTCATTCTAAGAATTTCTTCTTTGATCCGGCATTCTATTTAGGTTGATCGGGATTTCCGGAGTTTTCCATGCAATCCCTTGTGATGAATTGTTTGAAAAGCCTCAGGGCGCATACACTGGTGCCTTCTAAACAAAATGCGTCTCTATTTAAATAGACCGCTTTTAAGATGAGTGTCGTTACTCATTCCGATATCCGAAAACCATCCCATAATTTTTTTCAAACGTGTCCGACACAAAAAGCGCCTAGAGCATCCGAACACACACTCTTCGTTTGAAGCAAATTAATAGACGGCTTACGGCTTACTCCTTAAAAAAGTAAGGTTTGCCCTCTTGTTAAATAGGGTTTAATAAATTCCGAATAGACCTTCCCCATTACTTGATCTGGAATAAGTAGAGAAATAAAATCACAATTACTAATTAATGAAAAATTGTCACTAATTTTTAATTTCTTTTTTAATCCATTTTTTAAAGTTTTTTCCAATTCTGGTTCAAAGAATGGTGAAATTCCGTTACTAATCTTACTACATTTTTCTTTATCTATATCTATTCCAATTATGTCATATCCTTTAGAGGCTAATACGCTGGTTAGTGATAATCCTACAAATCCTAGTCCTATGATGGCTATTTTCATAATTTGTTTATTTTTTATATGTTTTTTCCACTCTACTCAGACACCATTTTTTAGGAGACTGAGCGGAGTCGAAGTTTAAAAATATGTTGCTTTTAACTTTAAACCTTCTGTTTCTTCAAATCCAAACATAAGGTTCATGTTCTGAACAGCTTGGCCTGAGGCCCCTTTTAACAAGTTATCAATACAACTTGTAATTAATAATTTATTATCATGCCTATGCAAATGAATGAGGCATTTACTTGTATTTACAACTTGCTTTAAATGCAATTCTTCATTAGAAATAAAAGTAAATACAGCATCTTTATAAAAATGTCTATATAACTTTACAGCCTCTTCTAAGCTTCCTAAAAACTTTGTGTAAATTGTTGCATAAATTCCTCTAGAAAAATTTCCTCTAGCTGGTATAAAGTTGATCTCCTTAGTAAAAACTTGCTGCAACTGTTTTACGGATTGATGAATCTCTTCTAAATGCTGATGATGAAACGGTTTATACGTAGAGAAATTATTATCTCTCCAGGTAAAGTGGGTTGTTTTAGACAAGGAAGTACCTGCACCAGAAGCACCAGTAACTGCATGTACATGAACATCATCTTTTAATAAACCATTAGCCGCTAGTGGTAAAATACCTAGTTGTAAAGCCGTCGCAAAGCAGCCTGGATTTGCAATAGCTTTGGCTTGCTTAATTTTTTCTTTTTGAAGTTCTGGTAGGCCATACACAAACTCTCTTCCTTGAAAGTAAACATCTTTTTTTAATCTAAAATCTGTACTTAAATCAACAATTTTTGTTGTTAAAGAGAATGAAAATTCCTCTAAAAAAGCTTTTGAATTTCCATGCCCTAAACATAAAAAAAGAACATCCACTTTTAAATTAACTTCACTGGTAAAAACTAAGTCTGTATCACCTACTAAATCTTGATGTATAGCACTTACTTTATTTCCTGAGTTAGAGGTACTATAGATAAAATTAATAAACACTTCTTTGTGATGTAATAAAATTCTAATTAATTCTCCGGCGGTATAACCTGCCCCTCCAATTATTCCTGCTTTAATTTTCATATATATAATTTTTAGCTCTAAATTATGTGGCTTCGATTTCGCTCAGCCACCAAGTACTTTTATAAAAATTCCTCTGCGAGGATCATTTGTGTATGTTTTGAAATATTTTACTCTGATTTGCATATATTTTTATAAACCCTTTCGCCTCATCAGCTGTCCAAGCTTTATTTTCTTCACCATAACAACCAACAGCAGAATTCATTAAATCGTTCTCAGAACTAATACCATTTAAGGTAAAATGGTATGGCTTTAAAGTAACAAAAACATCACCAGATACATTTGTTTGACTACTTTCTAAAAAAGCTTCTAAGTCTCTCATCACTGGATCTAAAAACAAGCCCTCATGTAAGTGTGTCCCATACCAATTTGCCAGGTACTCTTTGTGTTGTAGTTGCCATTTAGTAAGCGTATGCTTTTCCAATAAATGATGTGCTTTAATAATAACACTAGCTGCAGCAGCCTCAAAACCAACTCTACCTTTAATCCCTATAATAGTATCACCTACATGAATATCTCTTCCAATGGCATATTGAGAGGCTAATTTATTTAAGGTTTCAATAATTTCCTGTGGCAAGCCAACTTGGTTATTTACAGCTATTATTTCGCCTTTAGAAAACGTTAATTTTACGAGTTCATTTTCTTTTTTTTCTAGCTGAGATGGATAGGCTTCTTCTGGTAGAGGCTTATTTGATGTTAGTGTTTCTGAGCCACCAATACTGGTTCCCCACAAACCCTTATTAATAGAGTATGTTGCTTTAGACCAAGGCATGTCTATTCCTTTTGATACTAAATAATCTATTTCTTGCAGTCTTGTTAATTGCAGATCTCTAATGGGAGTAACAATTTTAATTTCTGGTGCTAGTGTTTGAAAAATTAAATCAAATCTTACCTGGTCGTTTCCTGCTCCTGTACTTCCATGAGCTATAAAATCTGCTCCAACTTCTTTAGCATATTCAATAATTTTAATAGCTTGCATACTTCTTTCTGCACTTACAGATAAAGGGTAGCAGTTATTTTTTAAAACATTCCCGTAAATTAAAAATTTGACTACTTTTTGATAGTAGGTATCAACAGCATTGATGTTTTTATAAACACTTACTCCCATTGCGTACGCTTTCTTTTCTATACTATTTATTTCTAATTTTGTGAATCCACCAGTATTTACAGATACTGCATGAACTTCATAATCTAAATCTTTAGAGAAATGAACAGCACAATAAGAGGTGTCTAAACCACCACTATAGGCTAATACAAGTTTCTTTTTCATAGGTTTGAGTTTAAATTCTCTAATTGATATTTCATTTGTTGTTGTTTTTCTTAGTGTCTTTATAAAGGTCTTTCGGTAAAAAGAGTGTTTGTTTAATCTGTTTTAACCTTTGAAATACTTTCATTTTAGTTTTTTTAGATCTTTGCTTCATTAGATTAGGATCAAATAACATCCCTGTACATAAACACATACTTTGAGATGTTCTTTGTAAAACATCATAATTTTTACAGGTTTGGCAGCCTTTCCAAAATGATTGATCTTTGGTTAATTCAGAAAATGTTACTGGTTTATATCCCAAATCACTGTTCATTTTCATAACAGGCAATCCTGTAGTAATACTAAATACTTTTGCTTCTGGAAACTTTGCTCTAGAGTGTTTAAATACCTTTTCCTTAATCAACTTAGCAATTCCTCTTCCTCTATAATCTGGATGAACTATTAACCCTGAATTGGCTACAAATTTTCCATGATCCCATTTTTCTATATAACAAAAACCAACAAACTTATTTTTATCTAGAGCAATAACAGCATTGCTATTATTCATTCTTTGAATGATGTAATCTGTAGTTCTTTTTGCAATTCCTGTTCCTCTTATATTGGCAGAATCAGCAATAGTTTTACAAATAATCTTTGCATAAATAGCATGCGATTTATTAGCAATAATAATTTCCAAAATGATAATTTGAATTGATTGTAAACTTTAATTTGTACTGTTTTGATAGAAAATAGAACCGGACTCACCTAAGTTCAAAAAATTAACACACACCCAAAGGGCGACGTGAAAAAACAATGCGCGGAGAAATCTCGTTATCTTTTAAGATAATTGGAGATAAAAGAAATGGTATGAAATGGAAAGTGATCAATGTTTAAAAATAAATAGTGAATAATAGTTGTGTGCTAATTTTAAGAATTAGCGACGGCGCAAGCTCTTGGGCATTGCGTTAGAAACTATATATATATTATTTTTTGTACTAAACATGGTTCAAATATGCTAAATGATTTTGGAATAACAATGGTTCCAAAATCATTTTTTTGAAGTTTTATGTATTTCTTAATTAAGTAACTTTTAATTATAAAAAATACAAAAATGGCATATTAAAAATAACTATTCTACAATATATAATCTGTACTAATAAAATTAGAAGTTTTCTTTTCTAACAATTCTTTTAGTATAGCATTATTTGAAGGATTATCTTTTGATGCTACAAAGGTTCTAATAGAAAAAGAACGCAGTGCATCATGAACACTTAATGTGCTTACCGCAGAATCTTTTCTACCAGTAAACGGGTACACATCTGGACCGCGCTGACAAGAACTGTTTAAATTTACTCTACAAACTAGATTCACTAAACTATCTATTAATGGAGACAAGGTAGTTACATCTTTCCCAAACAAACTAACCTGTTGGCCGTAATTAGAATCTGCAATATCATCAAGAGGCTCCTCTATATCCTTAAAAGAAATAATAGGCACCACAGGACCAAATTGCTCTTCATGAAAAACTTTCATATCCTTATTTACTGGATATAGAACAGCAGGAAAAATATAATTATCTGTTGTTTCTCCTCCTTTAGCATTTAAAATACGTGCTCCATACTTTTTTGCATCATCTATTAAATCTTGAATATACGCTGGCTTGCCTGGCTCTGGCAATGGTGTTAACTTTACTCCTGACTCCCATGGATTCCCAAATTTTAGCTCGTCTACTTTGGCCGAAAAACGTTTGTTAAATTGTTCTACAATATCTTCATGAACGTACAATACTTTTAGAGCAGTACAACGTTGTCCATTAAATGCCAATGAACCTGCAATACATTCATCTATAGTTACATCTAAATCGGCGTCAGGTAAAACAATCGCTGGGTTTTTTGCTTCTAAACCTAATACCAAACGTAATCTATTTACTTTTGGGTGTTGCGTTTGCAATGCTTTTGCAGATGTGCTATGACCAATTAAAGCCAAAACATCTATTTTTCCAGATTTCATGATTGGAGTAGCTAAGGCTCTACCTCTACCATAAATAATATTTACTACACCTTTGGGAAAACTATTTTGAAAAGCTTCTAATAGTGGAGATATTAATAAAACTCCAAATTTAGCAGGCTTAAAAATTGCTGTATTCCCCATTATTAATGCAGGAATCAATAAGCAAAATGTTTCATTTAAGGGATAATTA
>ENA-OSET01006061-OSET01006061.1-sediment-metagenome-genome-assembly--contig:-NODE-6061-length-9981-cov-4.141660_pt1 | contig 9981 bp, 7 predicted proteins | sample MGYA00237882_ERZ534229 | MGnify/ENA primary metagenome ERZ534229 (study PRJEB26408, sample SAMN06266212) | sediment metagenome | isolation source: Hudson Canyon methane seep mesocosm | place: USA:Hudson...
CAACCGTCGTTTAATCCAAATAATCGTCGTGGTCTCAAAACCAGTGATTTTCGAAATCGTGCTGTGACAGACTTATTTGAGCCTGGATCGACGGTGAAACCATTCACCGTGGCTGGCGGATTGAAATCAGGTAAATTCAGCTTATCATCAGAAATTGATACTCGACCGGGCTTATTTAAAGTGAGTGGTCATACCATTAAAGATTTTCGAGATTATGGCAAGATTGATCTGGCTACTTTAATTCAAAAATCGAGTAATGTCGGCGCAAGTAAAATTGCGCTAACGCTTGATCCACAAGAGTTATGGCAGAGTTTTTCAGCCTTTGGTTTGGCTGAAGCGACAGGCGCTTACTTTCCTGGTGAAGCGATGGGTAATATGCCTGATCCCCAATCATGGCGAAAACTAGATAGAGCAACGTTAGCCTATGGTTATGGGGTGGCAACGACGGCGTTGCAACTTGCTCGAGCATATAGTGTGTTGGCTAATGGTGGCATCTTACGACCGGTCAGTTTTATCAAAACAGATCAGGTGCCAATGGGACGTCGGGTGTATTCAACCGATGTCATGAAGCAAGTACTCACCATGATGGAAAAAGTTGTGCAAGTAGGCGGTACGGCTCAAAAAGCAGCTGTGGCAAATTATACGGTTGCAGGTAAGACCGGCACAATTAAAAAAGCGACCTCTGGTGGTTACGCAGACGATCGCTATTTATCATCGTTTGCTGGGGTGATTCCAGCTAAAAGTCCACGTCTTGCTATGGTCGTTATCGTAGATGATCCTCAAGGAGATAAGTATTACGGTGGTTTAGTTGCTGCACCTGTCTTTTCAGAAGTGATGACAGGTGCCATGCGCCTATTAAATATTGCGCCAGATGACTTACCAATGACTCAGATGCAGGTGGCACAGAAATGATGTCTCTAGGTTTGAAGATGCATACATTATTACGTGGGATGCTTTCTGAGCAGGCAGCGTCAGAAGATGTCAGTGTGACGCATATTACATTGGATAGTCGTGAGGTGTTGCCTGGTGGACTATTCCTATTATTAGCAAAAGGTGGTGAGCAGCGATTACAGTATTTAGAACAAGCGCTAAGCCGTGGTGCAATTGCGCTAGCTTATGATAGTGAGCGAGGACTAACGGAAGAAGAGAAAGACGTTTGCCAACAGCATAAAGTAACGACATATTCTGTTAATGATTTATCAGACAATGCAGGTGAAATAGCTGCAAGATTTTTTGGCCGCCCGTCTGATAAATTAACAGTTATTGCGATAACAGGCACAAATGGAAAAACATCTGTTAGTCAGTTTATTGCTCAAGCGTTTGAGTCATTGAACATCCCATGTGGTGTGATTGGGACCTTAGGTGTTGGCCGAGTAAGTCAATTGCAATTTACCGGAATGACAACGCCTGATCCCGTGACTTTACAAGCGGTGCTTGCAGACTTTAGAACACAAGCTATTAATCATGTTGTGATCGAAGCGTCTTCACATGCATTAGAGCAGGGAAGATTAAACAGCGTTGAAATTGATATCGCAGTATTGACTAATCTCAGTCGTGATCACCTTGACTATCACCATTCTATGGATAGTTATGCTGCTGCAAAACAGCGTTTATTTCAATTTGCCAATATTAAACATGCAGTGATTAATCTTGCTGATGATTTTGGGAAATCGATAGCTGAGACAATTGATCAAACAAAGGTGCAGTTACTGTCATATAGCAGTGAGAGTTTGCCACAACAATACAAACTCGATATACAGGCTGTAGCAATCAACACTAAGCCTGAAGGTATCAGCTTTAAACTGCAAAGTAAGTTTGAATCTGCTGATGTCACTAGCACACTGTTAGGACATTTTAATGTTGATAATCTCCTCGCCACCATTCTTGCTTTGTTGGCAACAGGCATTGAATTTAAACAAACGATAGAAGCAATTACTCACTGTCATGCTGTTGATGGTCGTATGGAAGTTCACGGTGGTGGAGATAAAGTTCAAGTTGTTATTGACTTCGCCCATACACCAGATGCCTTAACTCAAGCGATTGTCTCGCTCAAAACGCATTTAACAAGTGAAGGTCAACTATGGTGCGTATTTGGCTGTGGAGGAAATCGAGATAAAGGTAAACGTGCATTAATGGGTGCAAGTGTTGAAAATAATGCTGATAAGTTAGTGATTACTTCTGACAATCCTCGTGATGAATCTAATGAAGCTATAGCAGAAGATATTCTTGTAGGCATTAAAAAGTCAGGTGAAGTAAAGATCGAGCATGACCGACAAAATGCCATTAACTACGCAATTTCTTCTGCCTCAATCAAAGATATTGTTTTAGTCGCTGGAAAAGGGCATGAACAATATCAAGAAATTGCAGGTATCAAACATCCATTTAGTGATGCCCAAGCGGTTATAAAAGCATTAGCAGCGGCTAATGATGGTAGTCACTTCAATGTAGGCCAAAAACAATGAGTATGCACCTACTTCTTTCTGAGATCGCACAGTTATTAGCATGTGAACTGCCCGAGGTTGATATGACAGTAACAGGTGCAGTGATAGATAGTCGAAAAATAGAAGCAGGAAATTTATTTGTAGCTTTATCCGGCGAACACGTTGACGGTCATGAATATTTGGCCCAAGCACGAAAGTTAGGTGCTAGCGCGGCTTTAGTCTCAACACTTCAAGATGATGAGTTACCACAGATATTGGTGACTGATGTTATTAAAGCCTTCGGCAAAATTGCAGCTTATTGGCGACAGCAATGTGATGTAAAGGTTGTTGCGATAACAGGAAGTAACGGCAAAACAACAGTAAAAGAGATGGTGGCTTCAATACTTGCTCAAGTTGGTTCCGTTTTGGCTACGAAGGGGAACTTGAATAATGACCTTGGTGTTCCCCTGACATTAGCTCGTTTAGATAAAAAGGATGATTATGCAGTCATCGAAATGGGTGCTAATCATTCAGGTGAAATCGCTGAGTTAGTTAAAATGGCAAAACCAGATGTTGCCATTGTCAATAATGTCTCCCCAGCTCATTTAGAAGGGTTTGGCAGTGTTGAAGGCGTTGCCAAAGCAAAAAGTGAAATCTTTGCCGGTTTAAATAACGAGGGTATTGGCATCATAAATATCGATATGCCTTTTATGACAATGTGGAAGCAAGTGCTTGATGATAAGAAAGTACTTTTATTCGGATTAGATACTCTGGCCGATGTTACTGCTCAAGATATACAGCTAGATACTGCATCCAGTCATTTCATGGTTAAGTTAGACGGCGAGTTTCATTATATAAATCTTCCGTTAACCGGTGTTCATAATGTAGCAAATGCTTTGGCTGCAATAGCTGTCTGTTATGCATTGAAAATTCCAGCTGCCGCGATGGTGATGGGATTAGCTGCAATGAAAGGTGTTCCACACCGATTGCAGATAAGAGCCGGTCTTAATCAATCACAAATAATTGATGATACGTATAACGCAAATCCTGCTTCGTACCAACAAGCATTAGCGAGTCTTAAAAATTTTTCTGGTGAACATTGGTTGGTACTGGGGGATTTTGGTGAATTAGGACGTGAAAGTAAGTCTTTACATCAGAAAATGGGCATTGATGCTAGGCAGGCAGGAATAAAAAGATTGTTTGCCATTGGTGAAAATAGCCAATTTGCTGCAAATACATTTGGTGATGGTGCCATTCATTTTAAGGATATGAACTTTTTGCAACAGCAGTTACAACAAGAATTAACAGACGAAGTCACATGTTTAATTAAAGGCTCTCGTTTTATGCAATTAGATAAGCTGGCTGATGTGTTAGCCATCGAAGGAAATAGCTGATGCTGATCTATCTAAGTGAATATTTAAGTCAGTTTTATAGTGGATTTAATGTATTTCAATATCTAACATTACGAGCGATTCTTGGTGTTATTACTGCCCTAGGCATAGCTTTGATCGTTGGGCCGACCATGATTCGACACCTTAGCTTTAAACAAATAGGCCAAGTTATCAGAGAGGATGGACCTGAATCGCATCTTAGTAAATCGGGCACGCCAACTATGGGAGGGGCTTTGATTTTGGTAGCGATTGCAGTGAGTACGCTACTGTGGGCTGATTTATCAAATCGCTATATTTGGGTAGTGTTAGTCGTGACTTTGGCCTTCGGTGTTATAGGTTTCATTGATGACTACATAAAACTGGTTCGTCAGGATCCAAAAGGCTTATTGAGCCGCTATAAATATTTTTGGCAATCAGTGGTCGGTGCAGGCGCGGCCGTATTTTTATATCAAACCGCTGCAATACCGGCTGAAACCCAATTGATAGTGCCATTCTTTAAGGATGTCATTGTTCCATTAGGTGGCTGGTATATGTTGCTGACCTATTTAGTGATTGTCGGTAGTAGTAACGCAGTGAACCTTACGGATGGTTTAGATGGCCTAGCAGTCATGCCAACAGTAATGGTAGCGTCAGCTTTAGGGTTGTTTAGTTATGTTACCGGCCATTTTGAATTTGCAACTTACTTAGCCATACCGTTTATACCTGGTGCTGGTGAGTTAACAGTATTTTGTGCCGCGATGGTTGGAGCTGGCTTAGGTTTCTTATGGTTTAACACGTACCCTGCACAAGTCTTTATGGGAGACATCGGTGCCTTAGCATTAGGTGCCGCTTTAGGTACCGTTGCGGTATTAGTGCGTCAAGAATTAGTTTTAATGATAATGGGTGGTTTATTTGTTGTTGAAACATTATCAGTAGTCTTACAAGTTGCTTCATACAAACTACGTGGGAAACGCGTGTTTTTGATGGCGCCTATTCATCATCATTATGAGCTGAAAGGTTGGCCAGAACCGCGAATTATTGTTCGTTTCTGGATCATTACCGTGTTCTTAGTATTAGTTGGCTTAGCGAGTCTAAAAATACGATGAGTGCATACGCGAATCATATGCCGCAACCTACAAATTGTCTGATTATTGGTCTTGGGCTAACAGGATTGTCCTGTGCTAAATTTTTGGTTCAACATGATATTGATGTTGCCGTTATGGATACGCGTAAGTTACCTCCGTCATTAGCAGTGCTTCAGCAGGAATATCCTGAGGTTGTTATCAAAACAGGTGGTTTAGATCTTAGTTGGATGAAACAGGCTGACATGATTGTATTGAGCCCTGGCATTGATCCCCGTTTACCTGAAATAGTTGCTGCAAAATCAGCGGGCGTTGAGATGGTAGGCGACATTGAGTTATTTTCTCGATATGCCAATGCACCAGTTGTTGCTATTACAGGCTCAAATGGTAAAAGTACAGTGACCACCCTACTTGCTGAGATGGCTGAAGCTGCAGGCAAAAATATTGCAGTAGGCGGTAACCTCGGTACGCCAGCATTAGATTTGATTAAAGAGCCTGCACCTGATTTCTATATTGTAGAACTATCCAGTTTTCAATTGGAAACGGTTAAATCACTGAATGCATTTGCTGCGGTGATACTAAATGTAAGTCCAGATCATTTAGATCGCTACGACAGTATTGAAGCTTATCAACAAGCCAAAGCACGAGTCTTTAATGGTGATGGCGTCATGGTGATAAACCGTGATGATGAAGTGGTAAACCAGTTGGCTCAGCCTGAACGAAATCAAATTGGTTTTAGTTTACATGAAACAAAAGGTGTAGATTTTGGCCTGATAACAAAAGAAGGCAAGCAGTGGTTGGCGGAAGGTAAGCAAGCACTTATTGCTGTGGATGAGATGAAAATTGTAGGTAAGCATAACGTGGCCAATGCCCTGTCGGCATTAGCATTAGGATCAGCAATGGCTCTACCTATGACGTCGATGTTATCAGCATTAAGTGAATACAAAGGGCTCCCGCATCGCTGTTACTATGTTGATGAGGTTAAGGGGGTTCGTTGGTATAACGATTCTAAAGCGACCAATGTTGGTGCAACACTCGCAGCAATAGATGGCTTAGCCACCTCAGGCAAGATGATATTAATTGCTGGTGGCATCGCTAAAGAACAGGATTTCTCAGCATTAACAACGTCGTTAGCACTGTCAGTCCGAGTTGTAGTGCTAATTGGTCAAGATGCAAAACAAATAGCCGAAGTCATACCGAGTAACGTAGTAACTATCTATGCGGAAAGCATGTCAGATGCAGTGAATAAAGTGGCGGATATAGCCGTTGCAGGTGAAAACGTATTGTTATCACCTGCATGTTCAAGTTTCGATATGTTCAGTGGTTATGAAGAACGCGGTGAGAAATTCGAACAACTGGTGCAGGCGTTGTCAATATGAAACAGACAACATTTACATTTGATCGTAGCTTGTTGTTTGTCACCATGACACTATTAACATTAGGTTTAGTCATGGTCGCTTCTGCGTCAATTACGATTGCAGAAAGTAAAATGTCGCAGCCGTTGTATTATTTTATTCGTCAGGCATTGTTTGCGTCAGTAGGGCTGGTAGTAGCTTGGGGAGTGGTTACTATCCGCTTATCATTTTGGCAGAAATTTGCTCCCCATTTATTAATGCTTGGAGTGTTCTTACTCATTCTAGTATTAATTCCCGGTGTAGGACGTGAAGTAAACGGTAGTTCACGCTGGTTGCCCGTAGGTCCGATTAATGTTCAGGTCGCTGAGCTAATAAAGCTCTTTGCAATTTTCTATGTTGCAGATTATTTACAGCGTCACCATGGCCAGTTACAGGGCTCATTCTTTAAAGTGTTAGCGCCTTTAGTTCTATTAGGCTTCGCAGCATTATTGTTATTAATGCAACCAGATATGGGATCGATGGTCGTTATTCTTTCAACTGTTCTAGCCATGTTATTCCTTGGTGGAGCTCGTCTGGATGTATTTGCAGGTTTGATCGGTGTGATGGGAGCGTTATTTGCTTTACTCGTATGGATTGCGCCATATCGATTGCAACGATTACAAAGTTTTATCGACCCTTGGGCAGATCCTTTTGGTAGTGGTTTTCAGTTGACACAAGCTTTGATCGCATTTGGCCGTGGTGATTGGCTAGGTGTTGGGTTGGGTAGCAGTATGCAGAAGCTGTTTTATCTGCCAGAAGCACATACCGATTTTTTATATTCAATTTTGGCTGAAGAATTAGGTTTGGTTGGTGCGATGTTAGTAATCGTACTGTTTTTTGTCTTTACCTGGCGAGCTTTAGCGATAGGGCGTGCAGCAGAACTATCCGGACAAGTATTTGGCGCTCAAGTTGCCTACGGCATTGGCATTTGGTTGGGCCTTCAGGCCTGCGTAAATATGGGCGTAAATATGGGGGCTTTACCAACTAAAGGTTTGACCTTACCGTTAATGAGTTATGGCGTCAGTAGTCTCCTTACCGTAGGCGTTGCTGTTGCAATATTGTTTCGTGTTGATCAAGAAACACGTTTCCCTGAAAAAGCAGCAGCAAGGGTGAAGCGATGACGACACGTGTGTTGATTATGGCTGGTGGAACTGGCGGACATGTTTTCCCTGCACTTGCTGTAGCCGAAGAATTAAAAAATCGTACAGTTGATGTTTTCTGGATGGGGACAGAACAAGGCATAGAATCGAAGTTAGTGCCTGCTGCGGGTTTTCCAATTAAATATATTCAAGTTCAAGGTCTACGTGGAAATGGTTTGTTAGGTTGGATACTTGCTCCTTTTAAACTTGTTAGGGCTGTTATTGAAGCATTAAGAGTCATAAAACAAATAAAACCTGATGTTGTATTAGGCCTGGGAGGCTTTGCATCTGGCCCAGGTGGTCTTGCAGCAAAATTGACAGCTAAGCCGTTAGTGATTCATGAACAAAACGCGATCCCTGGTCTAACGAATAAAATCTTGTCGCATTTGGCAAAAAAAGTGATGGAAGGCTTTTCACAAAGCTTCCCGGAGAAAGTAAAGGCGGACTGGGTAGGTAATCCTGTTCGTGCAAGCATAGAAAATTTAGCGGAACCTCAGCAGCGCTTTAAAGATAGAGTAGGCCCATTACGGTTACTGGTGTTAGGCGGTAGCTTAGGCGCAAGAGCGCTGAATACTTTTATCCCACAAGCTTTAGCATTAATGGATGAAAAACAACGGCCACAGATTAAACATCAATGTGGTCAAAAACATATAGAAGAATGCCGACAGGCGTATGCAGCGACCGAGGTTGATGCAGAAATAACAGCCTTTATTGATGATATGGCAGTGAGCTATGCGTGGGCAGACTTAGTGATTTGTCGAGCAGGTGCTTTAACCATTGCAGAAATAGCTGCAACGGGCGTAGCTGCTTTGCTAGTGCCATATCCTTATGCCGTCGATGACCACCAAACTCATAACGCCGCTGTCTTAGTCAATGTAGGGGCTGCGAAACTTATACAAGAAAAGGTGTTAACGGCAGAAATGCTTGCAACGGAAATAAAACGTTTGAATGATGATCGTGAGCAATTATTAACAATGGCCAAAGCGGCTCGTACACAAGCTAAAATTGGTACAGCGAGTTATATGAGTGATATTTGCATGGAGTTAGCGCATGCATAAGTTAACGTCAGCCATGCAAAGCAGAGTCAAACATATCCATCTTATCGGCATCGGTGGCGTTGGCATGGGGGGCATTGCCGAAGTATTGATTAACCTAGGTTATCAGGTCTCTGGTTCAGATTTAACTGAGAATACGTTAATTCATCATTTACGCAGTCTCGGTGCAAACGTGATGATTGGCCATGATCCTGCATATTTGAAAGGCGCAGATGTGGTGGTTGTGACCACTGCAGTGAGTGATGATAATCCTGAAGTGCTTGCTGCGCGTGAGCAACGAATTCCAGTGGTACCACGTGCAGAAATGTTGGCTGAATTGATGCGGTTTAGTTACGGCATTGCAGTTGCAGGTACACACGGTAAAACAACCACAACAAGTTTAGTTGCAGCATTATTAAGCGAAGGTGAGTTAGATCCAACGTTTGTTATTGGTGGGTTATTAAACAGCGCAGGTAGTAATGCCCGATTAGGTAGTGGCCGTTATTTGGTAGCAGAAGCCGATGAAAGCGATGCATCATTTTTATATTTGCAGCCGATGATGGCTATCGTTACTAATATTGATGAAGACCATATGGCTACGTACGAAGGTGATTTTGAAAAATTAAAAGCAACCTTTGTCGAGTTTTTACATCATTTACCATTCTATGGTTTGGCAGTGATGTGTATCGATGATCCCGTGGTACGTGAAGTGCTCGACGATATCACCCGACCATTAATGACATATGGAACCGATGACGAAGCCGATTTCCAGTTGATGGACCTTGAGCAAGAACAAGGACAAAGCCATTTCCACGTCGCAGATAAAAGAGCAGGACATCGTTTTTCTGTCACATTAAATATGCCTGGTTTACATAATGCATTGAACGCCACAGCGGCATTAGCCGTAGCTAGGAACTTAGGCGTTTCGATCGAATCTTGTCAGCATGCATTAGAGAAGTTTGCCGGTATAGGGCGTCGATTCAATATCGCAGGTGATATTGCTACCCATAATGGCAGTGTGTTATTGGTCGATGATTACGGTCACCATCCAACTGAAATTTCAGCAACATTAGCAGCAACCAAAGCTGGATGGCCCGATAAGCGTTTGGTTGTGGTTTTCCAACCTCACCGCTACAGCCGTACACGTGATTTGTTTGAAGACTTTGCTCAAGTATTATCAAGTGTGGATGTACTGGTTGTATTGGAAGTTTATTCTGCCGGCGAAACTAAAATTGCTGGTGCTGATGCTCGAAGCTTATGCCGTGCGATTCGTCTACGCGGTCAAGTTGAACCGGTCTTTGCTGAAAACAAACAAGATTTATTTGAGCTATTACCTGGGCTGATACAAGACGGTGATTTGTTAATTACCTTAGGTGCTGGTGATATCGGTGCAATGGCACGTGAATTACCTCAACACTTGGGAGTGAATTCGTAATGAATGATCGCTACCAAAATCTTCAAGGTGAACTACGTTTCAATGAACCGTTAGCAAAACATACCTCTTGGCGAGTTGGGGGATATGCACAACAATTCTATCGTCCA